>Ga0207650_10000940_pt1 | contig 21951 bp, 16 predicted proteins | sample KBSS63metaG_FD_184325 | JGI IMG/M metagenome (GOLD analysis project Ga0207650, IMG submission 184325) | Switchgrass rhizosphere microbial communities from Kellogg Biological Station, Michigan, USA - KBS S6-3 metaG (SPAdes) (version 2) | ecosystem: Host-associated > Plants > Roots > Rhizosphere...
TCAGGTTCTCGGCCTGGCCTCGGGCGCAGTAAAGGGTGTCGTAGATGCGCTCGGCCGAGCCTTCTGCCAATGACGTGACGACATAGCGGATATCCATGCAGGGGACAATTTCGGCAATTTCACGGCGTGCATTTTACTAGGCGGAATCTACGATTAGCTCTATGTGATATTTTTGGGACCTACATACGTGTGTACACACGTATGTAGGTCCCATATTTTTGTGTAAATTCTGTCGATCTGTCAGCCGAATGAACTGCGTGATTTGACCGAACAAATGGCTCGATATAGCAGCACTGGCTCATTATTGCTGGACTTCCTGCGACGTTATAGCATGTGTATTATGCTTGCGATCAGGAGTACGCTTCATGTTGAGGAGCTACACAATCTGGTATTCGGTCGCATTGGGACAATGGACATGCGACAACAAAGAACCCAGCCATCAGCCAAATACAACTGGATCTCCCTTCCATCGCTTAACGGCGCCGGACGGGCAGTCGGATTGTGGGTTCCACCACATTATCGACGTCTATCTCGCTAGTCCTGAATGGGCGAACCTGGCACCGCGGACGCGGCAGGTGTGGCGGCATATCGTTGAACGGATACGCGTGCGGTGGGGCACGACGCCGATGGCCTTGTGGTCCGAGCCAAAACAGCTGCGCGAGGTTATCGCGTGGCGAAATGCATTCTCGCATCAGCCGCGCACGGCGGACCACCAAATCACGGTGCTCCATCACCTGCTGAACTGGGCCCGGTTGCATGGCGAGGTATCCCTCAATATCGCCGCTAATATCCCGCGCCTCTACAAGAACGGTATGCGCGCGGAGATCATCTGGCACGATGAGGAGATTGCCCGCTTCTGCGCAGCCGCCCCGATTCAGATCGCTGACGGGATGCGTCTCGCAGTTCTCACTGGCCTGCGACGGGCGGATCTCGTCGGCCTCACATGGTCGGAGATCGAACCGCTCAAGATCAAACGGGTAACGCAGAAGAGCCGGCGTCGACGCAAGCGCGCGATCATTCCCATGACGCCCGCCCTACGCGAACTGCTCGACGAGTTGGCGACCCGACCGCGGCAGGCCGATGTCGAAACGGTGCTCGTCAACAGCCGAGGGCAGAGCTGGAGCGGAGATGGCTTCAGCCATGGCTTCAATGAAGTGCGCGATGCGCTCGACATCCGCCATATAGATGGCCGGAAAAAACATCTGCATGACGTGCGCGGCACCTATGCGACGCGACTGGTGCTGCTCGGTCTGTCCGATCAGGAGATTGGGGATATCCTGGGCTGGAGCGCCCAGCAGGTGAACGAGGTACGCAAGCTCTATGTCGAGGATGATGCAGCGGTGCGGGCGATCGGCGCGAGGCTGTCTTCGAGCGAGACAGGCTTAAGGGCGTCCATCCTGTCACGCCGAGCCAGCGGAACATAGGAATAATTCTGGACCTGTTATGGGCCTGCATATTCCCTGTTCCGAGTTCAATTTTCCCTGTTACTCAGCACAGGGAAATTGATCCGTAAGGCACTGTAATTTGCAGACATTTTTGATGCGTTTCGGCCCTACTGGCCTAAATTTCCACGATTTTCCCAGTAAATTCCCAGCTAACAGGGAAAATCACCCTCAAATTGCTCCGTTGACGCAGACCCCCGCGCCGTGGCACTCGGCACCACTCCTGCGGGTGTAGCTCAATGGCAGAGCAGCAGCTTCCCAAGCTGACGACGGGGGTTCGATTCCCCTCACCCGCTCCATTTTCCTGTCCTCTGATGTCCACAGACATCTAGACAAACCCCGAAAATCCAATGTATTTAGCGGATATCAGGCCGCAAGCGTTCACCCGCGTTCGCATTCAGCCACCAGTCGCTGGGGGTATGATTGGGGGGTAGATGCAAAACGGTCAACTCGATACCCCCACGCTTGGGGGTATATTGGGGGTGCGAACCCCGGAGAGGCTGTCAAATCCTATGGCCCTGACTGACATTGCAATCCGGAATGCCAAGCCCGGTGCGAAGGCGATCAAGCTGGCGGACGGCGGCGGGATGTTCCTGCTGGTCACGCCAGCCGGGGGCAAGCTCTGGCGGCTCAAGTATCGCGTCGATGGGCGCGAAAAGCTGCTGGCTATCGGCGCCTACCCCGAAATCGGACTTGGCGAAGCCCGCAGGCGTCGGGAGGAAGCGCGGGAACTGATCGCACTTGGCAAAGACCCGTCGCGGGAAAAGCAGCGCGAGAAGGTGCGCGCCCGCATACAGGCAGCGGACACGTTCACGGCGATCTGCAACGAGTATTGCGAAAAGCGCAGGCGCGACGGCGCCAAGGGCTGGGCACCCGCCACGGCCGTTCGCAGCGAATATCTGCTTTCTCTTGTCTGCGGGTCCATCGGCAAACTGTCCATCGGCGAGATTGAACCGGCGGACGTGCTGACAGCCATTCGCAGGATCGAAGGCAAGGGGAAGCTGGAAAGCGCCCGGCGCAGCCTGCAACTGGCCGGTGCGGTGTTCCGCTATGCCGTGGCAACGGCGCGGCTGGCGTCGGACCCTACCCGTGATTTGCGCGGCGCGCTGACTGCACCAACAGTTACCCATTACGGCGCGATCACCGATGCGAGGAGGGTCGGCCAATTGCTCCGCGCCATCGATGATTATGAAGGCAGCGGCATAACCAAGCTCGCCTTGCAGATTGCGCCTCATATATTCGTTCGCCCCGGCGAGTTGCGCCATGCCGAATGGGCCGAGTTCGATCTGGACGGCGCGCTCTGGATAATCCCGGCGGGCAAGATGAAAATGCGCAAGGCGCACCACGTCCCCCTATCGCGGCAAGCCGTGGACTTATTCCGGGAAGCGCAGGCAGTTACCGGGCCAGCCGGGTTTGTGTTCCCTTCGATCCGCACCCGCACCCGTCCGATGAGCGAGAACACCGTCAATGCCGGACTGCGGCGGCTGGGATATACCAGCGACGAAATGACCGCGCACGGATTCCGCGCGATGGCTTCCACGCTGTTGAACGAAAGCGGGAAGTGGAACCCGGACGCAATCGAGCGCGCCCTTGCGCATGGCGACACAGACAAAGTGCGCGCGGCATACCATCGCGGTGCGCATTGGCAAGAACGTGTGGAAATGGCTCAATGGTGGAGTGATTATCTCGACCTGTTGCGCAAGGGAGCAGACGTTGTTCCAATACGTAGTCAGACCAATCCTAGGTAAGACCCTTCAAAAGAATTTCAGCTTGCGCCAACACAGTCTGCACGGCCTCATCGGCTAGATCAGGCGGGTAGCCATACTTCTTGAGGATGCGCTTGACCAACACGCGCATTCGCGCGCGGGCGCTTTCTCGTTGTTGCCAGTCCACTGTGACATTGCTGCGCAATTGTTCGAGAAGCTCATGCGCGATCAGACGGAGCTTCTCATTGCCCATTGCCTCCACCGCACTCTCATTCTCGGCAAGGGCATCATAGAAGGCGATTTCTTCCGGGCTTAATCCCTGTTCGTCCCCCCGCGCTCGGGCGGCCTGCATGTCCTTGGCCAGGGCGATCAGTTCCTGAATCATCTCAACGGCGGAAATCGCGCCCGCATGATAGCGGGCCACGGCCTCTTCCAGCCGGTTGGAGAAGGCGCGGCTCTCCACCAGATTGGTCTTGGAACGGCTGACAATCTCGCCGTTGAGGAGCTTCTTCAATGCCTCAAGCGCAAGGTTCTTCTTCTCCATCTTCTCGACTTCCATCAAGAATTCATCGGAGAGGATGGAAATGTCGGGCGACTGAATGCCTGCGACTTTCAGAATGTCGATGATTTCGGAGGAGGCAACGGCCCGGTCAACAAGTTGCTGGACGGCGAAAGAACGGTCCTTCTCGCTGATCTTTCCGGTGACTGTCGTTTTGGCCAGCGCCGCCCGGATAGCCTGAAAGAAGCCGACCTCATCGCGGATAGTCCGCGCCTCATCGCTGGCAGAGGCGAGCGCATAGGCTTTGGAAAGCTCCAACACCATGTCGAGATAGCGGCGATGGGCGCGTTTTTTGTCCTCGGCATCCTTTTGCTTCGCGGCCTGCGCTTCCTGCCACTTCAGTACCCAATCGATGGCCCCGCCAAGGCAGATGAGGCGTTCGCGCGGCTGGCCGTCAATGCCGGGCCGATAGTCAAAGCCGTGGAACAGGTCGCGGATTGCTTCATACCGTTCCATCATCGCGGCAACAGCGGCGGCTTCGTCGATGCCGGTCTTGTCGCGGTCTGAATCGGTATATTGGCCAAGGGCACTGCGCAGATTTTGCGCCACCCCAATGTAGTCCACCACCAGTCCGCCGGGCTTATCCTTGAATACCCGGTTCACGCGGGCAATCGCCTGCATCAATCCGTGGCCGCGCATCGGCTTGTCGATATACATTGTGTTCATGCACGGCGCGTCAAAGCCGGTCAGCCACATGTCGCAGACGATCACGAGGCGCAGAGGATCGTCGGGATTGCGCGCCCGCTTGGCGAGGCCATCCCGCCGCTTCTTCGCGCCGATATGTTGTTGCCAATCGAGAGGGTCGGACGCCGCCCCCGTCATCACGATCTTGACCGCCCCCTTGCTGTCATCAGTCGAATGCCAGTCCGGGCGAAGCGCGACGATACGGTCATAAAGCGCCACACAGATGCGACGGCTCATGCAGACGGCCATCGATTTGCCGCTCATCGCCTCGATGCGAGCTTCAAGGTGCGTCACCATATCCGCTGCGACTTGGGCCAGTCGCTTGTCAGCCCCGACCAGCGCCTCAACGGCAGACCACTTCGCCTTCATCTTCTCGGCTTCGGTCAGGGACTCATCTTCGATCAAGGCTTCAATTTCCGCGTCGATCAGCGGCTTTTCATCTTCGTTGAGTTCAATGCGCGCCAGACGGCTTTCATAGAAGATCGGCACCGTGGCGCCGTCCTCAACCGCACGGCTGATGTCGTAAATATCGATATATTCGCCGAAGATGGCCGGGGTGTTGATGTCTGCCGCTTCAATCGGGGTGCCGGTAAACCCGATGAACGATGCATTTGGCATCGCCTGCCGGATGTAGTGAGCATAGCCGTAGCGCCGCAATCCGGTTTCCCGGTTGAGCTTGGACTCAAAGCCGTATTGGCTCCGGTGAGCCTCGTCAGCGATTATGATGATGTTGCGGCGGTCGGACAGCAGCGGGAAGCTCTCTTCCCCCCGTTCCGGCGAGAACTTTTGGACGGTGGCGAATACCACCCCGCCCGCCGCTTTATCGAGAAGCAGCTTCAAATCTTGGCGACTATCGGCCTGTTCGGGGTTTTGGCGAATCAAATCGCGGCACAGCCCGAAGGTGCCGAATAGCTGATCGTCCAAATCGTTGCGATCCGTCAGGATCACCAGCGTTGGGTTTTCTAGCGCCTGCGATTTAACCGCCAGCCCGGCAAAGAAGGCCATCAACAGGCTCTTGCCCGACCCTTGCGTGTGCCAGATGACACCGATCTTGCGATCACCGTCCGGGCGGGTTGCCTCAACCGCCTGCCGCACCGCCTTCTGCGCGCCGTGGAACTGATGATAGCCTGCAATGATCTTGAACGGGCCTTCGCCTCTGTCGCCAAACACGATGAAATCGCGGATCAGCGCCAAAAGGTTCGCCCGCGTGAACACCCCGCGCAACAGCGTTTCAAGCTCTGGCGTGCCGCGATGAGCAAAGTCCTGCCCGTCCACCGTCCGCCACGGCATGAAGCGTTCCTGATCGGCTGTGATCGATCCGATCCGGGCTTCCATACCGTCCGACGTGACCAGCAACGCGTTTGTGCTGAACAGGCCCGGGATTTGGTGGAGATAGGTCTGCAACTGGTTGTATGCGTCGGTCAGCGTCGCGTTCTTCGATGCCGCGTTCTTCAATTCCAGCACGGCGAGCGGTAGGCCGTTGACGAACAGCACCACATCCGGGCGGCGATTAGCCCGGTTCTCGACCACGGCAAACTGATTGACTGCCAGCCAGTCGTTGGCGTCCGGGCGATCAAGATCAATCAGCCAGATTTTGGTGGAGGCGGTTTGCCCCTTGTCGCCGCGATATTCGACATCGACGCCTTCGGTCAGCAACTTGTGGATGCGCCGGTTTTCCTCAACCAGCGAGGGAAGCTCACCCGTCAGCACCCGCCGCATGGCCTCGTTGCGCGCCTGCTCCGGGGCATCCTCATTTAACCGGGCAATCGCCGCTTCCAGCCGTCCAACAAGGATAACATCGCCGAAGGAGCGCCGCTCCGGCGCAATTCCATCAGGCGCGATCACGGAGCCGTGGAGATAGGACCAGCCAAGCTCTTGCAGGGTTTCCAGCGCCGCCAGTTCGACAATGTCTTCGGTAATGCTCAAGTGGCGTCTCCCGAAGGCTCAAGAAACTTAAAGAAGCCTGCGCCTTTTAGCTCGCGGGGCCGATTGTTAGTTTTTCGCCAGTTTGCTTCAAACAATTCCAGCAAGTGCAGCGCGCATGTGTCTGCGACGGATTTATTGACGCTGTTGCTCAACAAGAACCTGCGGAATTCGAGCTTGAGGCTCGCCCGTGCAGCGTCACGGTCGGGCCAGTCGGTTCCGGCTGCGCGCTCATATAAGTTGACGATCTTAGGTGCCCAACCAGCCAGCAGTTCGGGCGAAAATTCGCCGCCGTGTCCCAAGGTGTTCTGTAAAAGTCCGGTGATCGCATCTGCGGAAATTTCACCATCTGCTATCAGGGGTGGATCAGGCGGGGCCGGGATGACCTCCGGCTGCTGCTCCTGTTGCTCGCGTTCTTGCAGTCGCCGCTGTTCCAGCGCCTGCGCTTCCGCCTCGCCGCGCCGCTCTTCGTCGATCACGCGGGCCAGCCAGTCGTTGCAGTATTTCGACGCCCCGCCCGGATCGGGGAAGAGGTTGGCGTGGTGGATATTCATCTTGCGCAGCGTGTTCAGGCAGTAAACGCGATGTTCGTTCGGGATGTGAATCTTGCTGACGAAGCGGGCAACGTCCATCGGCTGGCTCGGATCGATCACCTCATTTTCGGCCAGTTCGTTGAGGATGGCGGACACCAGATTGTCGCCGCCGCTGGGCGTGATCGTGAACAGTCCCGCCTGATTGACAAGCCGCGCGTTTTCGTGGTGCGTCGGCTCGAAGATGATTTCGGGCAGGGTTTCGCGAATGGCGGTCATGTTCAGGCAGAACACGGCGCGGGACGGATTTTCCACGCCCTCCACGTCCATCTCGTCAAACGCGAAGAATAGCGCGACGTAGGGCGATTTGGTCCAGTCGATCAGCGGGGTGCAAAGGCCGTGGTGCTGCCCCAGCGCCCACACTTCCCGATCATCGGCGATATTGCTGAGGTCCAGACCGCGCCCGCGCATGGAGAGGCGGAATTCGTGCAACAGGCTGACCTCATGTTCGGCGGGGACCGATCCGCCATCGAACAGGCGGCCAAGCGTGGAGGACAGGTGCCAGTTATGCCCCGCCTGCCCGCGATAGACGATTTCGCCCTTGGCCATGTTATGCCCCGGCGAGCGCATGGCATCGATGAACTTTTCCCAGCTTTCCACCCGGCAGGCCGGGACCAGCCCATCGATCTGCTCATCCCCGAAAGCATGGTCGGGAAACGGTGGTAGTGAGTGGAAATAGGGCGGCTCGGCCATCAGGCAGCCTCAACCTGTGGAGCCACGCGCACTGCGCCGGACATCAGCCGGGGCAGGAGGTAGTCCCGCGTTTCGGCAAGAGTGCGGTTTTCATAGAGCGTCGCGATGATCCGCTCGAAAGTCGGCCCGACAAAGTTTGAGAAGGCGGTGGCAACAGACTTCGGCGGCTTCGCGATCAATAGACGCTTCATATCGTCCTTGGTAACGTGGCCAAGTCCGGTCGTTTGCTTGTTCCTCGCAAGCTCTGCGAACTGAGGCATCAGCCATTTGAGCATCGCGTGCAGTGCTGGCAGATCCATTTTGCCATTCTCACGCACAGCAAAAATATGCTGATTGAGCCAAGCCGCCCCACCCGACCAAATAAATACGTCAATCGACGTGTCTGGATTTCCGGACCACGAAAACATGAGTTCACCGTCATTGATGCGGTATTTTTGGCCAAGATCGGTATTAGTGAACTTCGTCTGATCAGAAACGCCCGCCTTCAATTCGGCGATTTTGACTACCGGTAAGCCCAAGCCCTTCGGTACAAAGTGCATGTTCTTATATGCAGCACCATTAATCCAGTGCGCCTGATCCAAGAGCGGTTCTTCGCTCCACCCAACGGGCAAGCCATTGTTGCCTAAGGCAGCGGGGAAGAGCGCGGCAAGTTGGGCGGCGTGGGCGGGGTCTGGAGTCAGGCCGCCCATGATGGTGACGGGATCAACCGTGCCCGCCTGCTTGCGGCGCAAGGGGCCGAAATCGACAAACCAATCCCGAAAGATGGCCTGCGCAGTGCCTTCCAGCGTCTCGTTCATCCGCCGATTAAGTTCAATTTTGCTGTCAAACAGCGAGAGCGTTTGACCGATCAGCTTTTGCGTTTGGATGTTTGGAACGCGAACAGCCAGCTTGTTTAAGTCGCCAACCGTCAGATAGGGAAGCGCGCTTCCGCGACTGACATCATTGAAGTCGATGCCTTCAAGAACATACAGAAGGTAGGATGGATCAATGTTGGCCTTCGGGGTGGCGCTCATCATGTTATTATCGATGATCGTTTCACGGACGATCACTCTTCGCCGATTTGCCCGCAGGGCTTCACCAATCTTTGCAAATACAACCGACCCCGGCTGGTGAAGTCGGTATTTTGATGCTTCAGCCTTTCTAACCCAGTTATTAGACCGCTGAATAAGCTTTTCATTACCGGGCAGGTTCATATCACTGACTTTGATGAACGGATACTCGCCGAAGGCAAGACCTTGCTGATCCTTCGGAAAAGCATCCCCAGCCTGAAACTTGCATAAATCTCCAAGTGTAGTTTCGGACCACTCAGTCATCCACCGAAACCTCGCCAAGAACCGCTTCGATTTCAACGGCCAATTTTTGAGAATCTCGGAACTGCGTTTTCAACTTGGCCAGTAATTCTGCGATCCGATTTTCAAACAGAATGCCATCGTCGTCAGTATCTTCTGCCCCGACATATCGCCCCGGAGTCAGGACGAAGCCATGCTTGCGGACCTCCTCAAGTGTTGCCGATTTGCAGAAGCCGGGGATGTCCTCATACCCCGCCAGCCCACTGTCCGGCTTCGCTCGCCAGCGGTGATAGGCTCCGGTGATTGTCGCAACGTCGGCTTCTGAAAATTCGCGCCGGGTGCGGTCCACCATATGGCCAAGGTTCCGGGCGTCGATGAACAGGAACTCCCTTTTGCGGTGGCGATGGCCATTGGCGCTCTTGTCGCGGGCCAGAAACCACAGGCAGGCCGGAATCTGCGTCGAATAGAATAGCTGGCCGGGCAACGCGACCATGCAGTCCACCACGTCCTTTTCGATCATGGACTTGCGGATTTCGCCCTCGCCCGACTGCTGCGACGACATCGAGCCGTTCGCCAGCACTACGCCAGCCGTGCCGCGCGGGGCGAGGTGGTGGATGATATGCTGCAACCACGCAAAGTTCGCGTTTCCCGCAGGCGGCTGGCCATATTGCCAGCGCACATCGCCCTCAAGCTGGGGCTGCCACCAGTCCGAAATGTTGAACGGCGGGTTTGCCATCGCATAATCGAATTTGAGCGTAGGGAAGGCGTCGCTGAGGAACGATCCTTCGTTGTTCCACTTGATGTCCGCATCGATGCCGCGCACCGCCAGGTTCATCTTGCAGAGCTTCCACGTGGTATGGTTGCGCTCCTGCCCATAGATAGCGATGTCGCTGCGGCGGCCCTGATGGTTTTCAATGAACCGTTCGGATTGAACGAACATGCCGCCGGAGCCGCAGCAAGGATCGTAAACTCGGCCATTGTGCGGTTCCAGCATCTCCACGATGGTCTGCACAACGGATCGTGGGGTGAAGAACTCGCCTCCGCGCCGCCCTTCGGCCCCGGCAAACTGGCTGATGAAATACTCATAGGCACGGCCCAGCAGGTCTTTCGATTTGCCGTCCGCGCTGTGCATCCCGACCTTTGAGAACAGGTCGATAAGCTCGCCCAGCATCGTCTTGTCGAGTTGCGGGCGGCCATATTCCTTGGGCAACACGTCTTTGAGCACGGCGGCATTGGCGCGCTCGATGGAGTCCATAGCGTTGTCGATCAGGTTTCCGATGTCGCCCACCCGCTCCTTGCCGGTGTTGACGTCGGTAAAGGTGATCTGCGGGCGCTTCGCATTGGCCTGCAAATGTTCCCAGCGCGCTTCTGGTGGAACCCAGAACACATTGGCGGCGAGATACTCTTCAGCATCTTCGGGATCAGCAAATTCCTCTTGCATCAATTTGGCGCGATGTGCCTCAAATGCCTCGGAAATATACTTGAGGAAGATCAGGCCAAGCGCGACGTGTTTATATTCCGATGGCTCAAGATTTCCACGCAGCTTATCAGCCGCCTTGAAGAGATCAGCCTCGAACCCAAGATCACTACCGCTTCCTGCCGTGCTGGCCATCTGCCCCGAATCCCCCTGAAAGTAGCTTATGAATTGGAGGGTGATAGGTGGAGTGGTGTGCGTTGCCAATTGCGATGGAAATGGAAATTGCTCTGGCTTCGGCAAAGCCTGTAGTCGCGTCTTGCCTAAGTCGAACTCGCATTAATCGACCAACGAATGTGGCGCTGCTAAGTTGGAGGGGAGGTTTAAGCCGTGGAGCCGGAAACAGATGGGGCCAGCACTGCCCTTTCAATCCTGCGCGAATGGGAATGGCGGCGCTGTAATCCAGACGGCGCGCCGTTTCATCCGGGCAAGGATTTGAACTGGGTGGCAAACCGGCTGGCGATGGAAGGCCTCAGGAGACCTCAAGACGCCATCTTGACTTTGCTTTGCCAAGGAGAGTTGACCGCACGGGGCAATTACCGCTGGCGAAAATACCAAGATTTGGACCATTTCCAAACTGAAGTGGGGTGCGATCCAATCAAGGCCCGGCATTGGCAGAACTTGGCCAATTCCATTCAGGAAGGTAGGCGCGGTTCCGGCTGGGACAGTGCCATTGAAACGGCTCTCCAACTCTCCGAGTTAGGACTAAAGGACTGTCTGGCGCACGAGTGGGAGTATAGCTCGTGTCGCTTCAGCTATGCCGTAGTCACTGAAAAGCTTTCCCCTTGGGACCATGACTACATGGAAGAATGGTTTTCCGCGTGGGACATCGAAGTTTGGCCGAACGATTTGGAACCTATCATCTGGGATGATGATCCTGAGCCGGAACCTGCCACGCCCAATACCAACAAGGGCGGGCGACCACCCGCTGCGGATTGGGAAGCGGCGGCGCTTGAAATTGCAGGGCGCTACTATCGCGGCGATTTCAAACCGCAGACGATCGCAGACGTTGGCCGTGAACTTGCCTCATGGCTTGGCGATCAGGATTTGCATCTGTCGGATTCCGTCGTTCGCATCCACGCCAAGCGCATTTTCGATGCCTTTCAGGCTTGGGAACGTGAATGACAGAAACTCGGTTTTGAGAGGTTTTTGCAGGTAATCGGCGGACCAGCCGCCAGCAACCGGCGCAGGATTACCCCGTTCGCAACTGAACGGAGACCTTCCCGTGAATACCGCAAATATCATCCTTGAACCGCTCGCCTATTCTATCAGCGAAGCCTGCCGCGTTTCCTCGCTGGGCCGCACCCGACTTTACCAGTTGATCGGCGAAGGGCGGCTGGAGGTGTGCAAAATCGGCAAGCGCACCCTGATTCCTGCTGCCAGCCTTCGCGCGCTGATTGAAGGGCAGTCCTGATCGCCATGCCATCGCATCGGACCAACCCGCAACGGGTGAAGCTGCACCGCGTTTACAGTGCGGCGGAATTGTCGACCTGTTGCGGCGTCCACAAGAACACCGTCCGACACTGGCAGGCCAACGGGCTGGAGCCTGTCAGCAAAGGCCGCCCTACCCTGTTTGACGGGGGGACCGTTCGAGCGTTCCTCGCCAAGCGCAACGCCAGTCGCAAGCGCCCCTGTCCACCCGGTACGCTCTATTGCTTTAAGTGCCGCCAGCCGCGCGCACCAGCCATGGGGATGGTCGAAGCTATCCGCCAGAATGCCACCACGGGCAACCTGAGCGCCATTTGCGAAGTGTGCGGCACCATGATGCACCGGCGCACCCGATTGGCCGCAATCGGCGCGATCATGCCCAATCTGGACGTCCAAATCAGGGAGGCAGGCCCACGCATATGTGAGTGCACCGCACCTTCCCTGAATTGTGACAATCGAAAGGACTGACAGACCATGGCAAAACACAATGCCGCGAACGCCCGGATCAAGCGGGAATACTTCACCTATCTGAAGGAGGCGCAACGCCGCGACGAAACATCGATCGATGCCGTTGCGAAGGCGCTGGCGCGCTTTGAAGAGGCGAACGGGCACAAGGATTTCAAGACCTTTCACCGGGCGCAGGCGGTTGCCTTCAAGCACAAGCTGGACAAACAACTGGCAGTCCGCACTGGCAAACCACTGAGCCGGGCGACGGTAAATTCCACCCTGTCCGCCTTGCGCGCGTTCTTTGTCTGGCTGGCGGGGCAACCCGGTTACAAATCCCGCCTGTCCTATGCCGATGCCGACTATTTCAACCTGGCTGAAAAGGACGTGCGGATTGCTAAGGCTTCGCGGCACAAGGCGTTCCCTTCGCTGGAGCAAGTCCACCATGTCATTGCCGCCATGCCCACCGGCACCGCCATTGAATTGCGCAACCGGGCGTTGATGTCCTTTGCTCTGCTGACTGGCGCGAGGGACGGGGCGCTGGCGTCGTTCCGGCTGAAGCACGTCGATCTGGTCCAAAGGCGTGTGGATCAAGACGCGCGGGACGTGCAGACCAAAGCCAGCAAGACGTTTGCGACGTGGTTTTTCCCGGTTGGCGGCGACGCGCTCCAGATTGTGCAGGACTGGTGCGAGTATCTGCGCACCGCCTTGCTTTGGGGCGATGAAGACCCGCTGTTTCCGCCGACGCAAATCGGGCTTGGCGAGAATGGCGGCTTTGCCCCCCTTGGCCTTCGCAGGAGCGAATGTTGGCAGGGAGCTGGCCCGATACGGGAGATATTCCGCAAGGCGTTCGAAGGGGCTGGCCTGCCCTATTTCAACCCGCATTCACTGCGCGACACGCTGGTGCAGCTTGGCGAACAGGTCTGCACCACGCCGGAGCAATTCAAGGCATGGTCGCAAAATCTGGGGCATGAGCGTGTGATGACTACGTTTACCAGCTATGGCACCGTTGCCCCGCACCGGCAGGCGGAATTGATCCGGGGCATGGTTGCGGGCAAAGGCGTGGCTGGCAAGCTGGCAACGGCAGTTGACCCGGCATTCGTCGCGCAGGTGCTGGCGGCGATGCAGAATTTGCCGGGAGACGGGCTGACTTGAGAATAAGTCTGGCTGCATGAACAGTGCCGCCTCGCAAGAACGTCGGAAATCTGCGCCTTTTGCGTCCGTTACATTGAGTTTGACTTGCTTCCAGACCCGCAAGTCAGATTTGACGGAAAAGCTGCCATTGGCGGAAACGCGCGGAATAACGGGCTTCTTGCCTGCGATTTGTCGCGTAGGGTGTATGGTCCTAAGCTTATACATCGGGGCCGGTCACTTTGCCCAAATCAGACCGCCTTACCTGCAAGGCTCCGCCATTTGCGATTGGTGCTTGGCCGCGATCTGATCGCCACATATCGCCCCTAGCCAGCGTGTCTGGGGGTATGATTGGGGGTATACTGAAAACGGCGCGGCGTATAAATGGCGCAATTTAGCCATTATCAAGCCATTTTGCGGTTCCCCTCACCGCTCCAGGCAATGCCTCCGCAGCGGATCAGATCCCGCCGCTGACCGCCGGATAGCCCGCCGCCAGCAGTCCCGCCTCCAGGGCCGCGACACAGCCGTCGAGCACCGCCTGGTCGGTGGCGCGTATGACGAAGTTCGCCCCTACCTTCCCCTCCAGGAAAAAGGGATAGCTGCCGATCTGGCACCCCGCATGGGCCTGTTCGGTGGCGCGCAGCAGTTCGGCGATCTCGCTTTCCGCGACCCAGCAGCCGATCGTGGCCGACAGCAGCGGCGCGCCTCCCTCCAGCGTGCCGGTGAGCGAATCCAGCATCGCGGCGGCAATGTGCGGCACACCCGCCATGATGAAGATGTTGGCGATACGGATGCCCGGCGCGCCGGAATAGCGATTGGGGATGAGAACAGCGCCGGCGGGCACGCGCGCCATGCGCAGCCTGGCATCCGAAAGCCCGCCGCGCGACAGATAATAGTCCTCCAGCACGGTGCGCGCTTCGGAATGGACGACGACCTCGACGCCGAGCGCCGCCGCGATCGCATCCACGGTGATGTCGTCATGCGTCGGTCCGATACCGCCGGTGGTGAACAGATAGTCGTTGCGCGCGCGCAGGGTGGTGACAGCCTCCCCGATCGCCGCCATTTCATCGGCGACGATGCGGACTTCGCGTAGCCTTATGCCCTGGGCATTGAGCCAGGTCGCGACCTGCGCGATATTCTTGTCCTGCGTGCGGCCGGACAGGATTTCATCGCCGATGATGACAAGCGCTGCGGTCCAGATGCGTTCAGCCATGATCCGAAATCCTATTGGGCCGCATGCCGGGCAACGAGCGCCTCGAGCCGCGCAAGCCGTCCGGGCGGAAGAATGTCCGCTGCCCTGTAGTTGCGCTCGAAGGCCGGGACACCTTCAGGCAGCGTTACCCACGGCATCCGATCCGCGACAAATATGGCCGCGTCCGGCCGGAGCGCGGCCGGATCGTCGAGCGTCCCGACCCGAACACCCGCCCCGAACTCACCCATGCGAGGATAATGGCTCCGCAAGGCAGTGCCGCAATGCGCGCACCTTTTCACATAATGCGGCTTGCCGCTGCCTGCGGCCATCTCGTGCGTGACGAGATGCCCTTGCAGCAATTGGACGCGCTCTGTTTCGTAGAAGGCATTGACGACGCAGGTCGATCCCGTTTGGCGCTGGCACAGCGTACAGTAACAGTTGTTGACCAGGATGGGATCGCCAGCCAGACGGTAGCGAACCTGACCGCAGCCGCAGCCGCCCTCCCTTTGCGCCTCACTCATCAGCCGCTCCTTCTTTCGCTTCTGTCCTTAGCAGCCGCGGCAAGCCGGGCAAGGGCAGCGCTTATTTAGCCTCGCAATGCCGAACCAGAGCCATTATGTTCCTCGCATGACTACCTATATGACACCCAGCGCCGAAACAGTGGCGACCCGCACGACCGCAATCAAGTTGCACGGACCGGAAGCCTTTGAAGGCATGCGCAAGGCCGGTCGCCTTGCCGCCGAAATCCTTGATGCATTGGTACCGCATGTGCAGCCCGGCGTCACCACCGGCGCGCTCGACGATATCGTGCGGGAAATGACGCTGGACGGGGGCGCCCTGCCCGCGACCCTGGGCTATCGCGGCTATGCACACAGTTGCTGCATCTCGCTTAACACCGTGATCTGCCACGGCATTCCTGGCGACAAGGTCATTCGCGAGGGTGATATTCTGAATATCGACGTGACGCCATTGCTCGATGGCTGGCATGGCGACTCCAGCCGCATGTATCTGGCCGGCGAGGTCCCGATCAAGGCGCGCCGGCTGGTCGAGGTCACTTATGAATGCCTGATGCTGGGCATCGAACAAGCCAAACCGGGCAATCATCTGGGCGACATCGGTCATGCGATCCAGACCCATGCCGAAAAGCACCGTTTCGGCGTGGTGCGCGATTTCTGCGGTCACGGGCTGGGGCGGGTCTTCCACGATTCCCCCGAAGTCATCCATGTCGGCCGCCCCGGCACGGGGCCGGAACTCAAGCCCGGCATGATCTTCACCATCGAACCGATGATCAACGGCGGCAAGCCTAACATCCGCATGCTCGACGATGGCTGGACCGCCGTGACGCGCGATCGCACGCTATCCGCGCAATTCGAGCACAGCATCGGCATCACCGAAAAGGGCTGCGAGATCTTCACCACCAGTCCCGCCGGCCTGCACCAGCCGCCATATTGACGCAGTGCAGCATAGAGTGCCTAAAATTTAGGCATATTGCATCGGAAATGCCTGATTCCGGGGCAATATCGACAAGCTGTAACAAAGCCGCCAATGCTCCTGCTGGTGATTCGCGGGTAGGCGGGATATCAATGCCGTGCAGGCCTTTTGCGCCTGCGGACAGTTGGGCAAGATATTTCGGCTCACGTGAACAGAGGGTGGTTCGCACATGAAGAAGATCGAAGCGATCATTAAACCGTTCAAACTGGACGAGGTGAAGGAAGCGCTGCACGAAGTCGGCGTTTCCGGCATCACCGTGACCGAGGCCAAGGGCTTTGGACGCCAGAAGGGCCACACCGAACTCTATCGCGGCGCGGAATATGTCGTCGACTTCCTGCCCAAGGTAAAGCTGGAGGTGGTCGTCAGTGACGCGCTCGTCGACCGGGTGGTCGAGGCCATTGCCACCGCCGCGCAGACCGGGCGCATCGGTGACGGCAAGATTTTCGTCATTCCGGTTGAAAAAGCTCTGCGGATCCGGACTGGGGAAACCGACGAGGCCGCAGTCTAGCCCAATAATATCCGCGCGGGGTCGCGGCATTTTAATCATCCATAGCGACGGACAGGGAAGGTACTAGGTCATGGCGAATACGCCCAAAGATATTCTCAAGATGATCGAGGAAAAGGAAATCGAGTGGGTCGATGTCCGGTTCACCGATCCCAAGGGCAAGTGGCAGCACCTGACCATGGTCTCCGGCGTCGTCGGCGAGGACGAGCTGACGGACGGCTTCATGTTCGACGGGTCCTCCATCGAGGGCTGGAAGGCGATCAACGAGTCGGACATGATCCTCAAGCCCGACCTGGACGCAGTCTATATCGATCCGTTCAGCGCGACCCCGATGATGATCCTGTTCTGCAACATCGTCGAGCCTTCGACCGGTGAGCTGTACTCCCGCGATCCGCGCTCGACCGCCGTTCGTGCCGAGGCCTATGTCAAGGCTGCCGGCTTTGGCGACACCGTCTACATCGGCCCGGAAGCCGAGTTCTTCATGTTCGACGATGTCCGGTTCAACACGAGCTACAATGAGAGCTTCTTCAAGATCGACGACATCGAGCTGCCGACCAACACCGGCCGCGAATATGACAGCGGCAACCTGGGCCATCGCCCGCGTGCCAAGGGCGGTTATTTCCCGGTCGCGCCGGTCGACAGCTGCATGGATATTCGCGGCGAGATGGTCTCGACCATGCTCGAAATGGGCCTGCCCTGCGACAAGCACCACCATGAGGTGGCTTCTGCGCAGCACGAACTCGGCCTGACCTTCGGCACGCTCGTCCAGACCGCCGACCGCATGCAGATTTATAAATATGTCTGCTGGATGGTGGCGCAGGCCTATGGCAAGACCGTCACCTTCATGCCCAAGCCGATCAAGGAAGATAATGGCTCGGGCATGCACACCCACATCTCGATCTGGGACAAGGGCAATCCGCTGTTCGCCGGCAATGGCTATGCGGGCCTGTCGGACACCTGCCTCTATTTCATCGGCGGCGTGATCAAGCATGCCAAGTCGCTCAACGCCTTCACCAACCCGACCACCAACAGCTACAAGCGCCTGGTGCCGGGTTATGAGGCGCCGGTCCTGCTCGCCTATTCGGCGCGCAACCGCTCGGCCTCCTGCCGTATTCCCTATGGCACGGGCGCCAAGGCAAAGCGCGTCGAGTTCCGCTTCCCCGACGCGATGGCCAATCCCTATCTCTGCTACTCGGCGCTGCTGATGGCGGGCCTCGACGGCATCACCAACAAGATCCATCCGGGCGATCCGATGGACAAGAACCTCTATGACCTGCCGCCGGAAGAGCTGGCCGAGGTTCCGACCGTGTGCGGATCCCTGCGCGAGGCGCTGGACAGCCTGATGGCCGACTATGACTATCTGCTGAAGGGCGACGTCTTCACCAAGGATCAGATCGAAGCCTATGTCGAGCTGAAGTGGGAAGACGTGGCACGCTGGGAGATGACCCCCAGTCCCGTCGAGTACGACATGTATTTCAGCTACTGATTCACGGGCTGCATTTTCGAAAAAACGCTCCGGGGGGAAACCTCCGGAGCGTTTTTCGTTGTGGGCCACAAATGTTTTTGCCGCTCGCCGGAAGACTCGGTTAAGGCGAGCCGGCAATGGCGTGCCCCCGCCAGCCGCCCGGAGTAGTATAATTGGCCACCACATCTGCATTGACCGAACGACGCGCTGTGGTCGGCTTTCGCGAGTTCGTGTGCCTGATGGCGGCGTTGATGGCGTGCAACGCGCTCGGCATCGACATCATGCTGCCGGCGCTGCCGGAGATCGCCCGGTCACTCGGCCTCACGGCCCAGAACCAGCGCCAGTGGATCGTGGCAAGCTACATGCTGGGCTTTGGCGTCACGCATCTGGTTTTCGGGCCGCTGAGCGATCGTTTCGGCCGGCGACCGATAACGCTGATAGGGCTGGGCCTTTACGTCGCCACCAGCATCTTCGCCAGCCTCGCCACCAGCTTCGCGATCATGATCGTCGCGCGAACCCTGCAGGGGATGGCGGCTGCCTGCATGCGCGTGCTGTCCGTGGCAATGATCCGCGACTGCTATTCGGGCAGGCAGATGGCGCAGGTGATGTCGCTCTCGTTCATCGTGTTCATGGCCGTGCCCATGCTGGCGCCGTCCTTCGGGCAGCTCATCCTGCTCGTTGCCCCCTGGCAGACGATCTTCCACATCCTCGCTGCCTTCGCGGCCATTGTTGCGATCTGGCTGAGCCTGCGCATGGGTGAGACGCTGCACCCGGAATATCGGCGTCCGAGCGGGATCGGCGATCTGGTCACTGCCGTCCGGACGGTGCTGACCGATCGCTGTTCGCTTGGCTATGCGCTGGCCATGACTATGTCGTTCGGCGCCATGATCGGTTTCATCAGCAGCGCGCAGCAGCTCTTTGCCGAACAATTCCATGAACCCGACCACTTTCCGCAGATCTTCGCGTTCGTCGCGGGGGGCATGGCGCTCGCCCAGTTCGTCAACAGCCGCATCGTCCTGCGTCTGGGCTCGCGCCTCGTGGCCCACAGCGCGCTGCTGGCCTATATGGCGCTGAGCGCGATCCACCTGCTCAAAATCCATCTGATCGGCGACAGCCTGATCAGCTTTGCGCTGTTCCAGTTCCTGATCATGTTCTGCGGAGGACTTCTCGGGTCCAACTTCAGTGCCATGGCCATGGAATCGATGGGCGCGATCGCCGGCACCGCCTCGTCGATCCAGGGCGCGATTTCGACATTGGGCGGCGCGGCGATCGGCATCATCGTAGGGCAGAATTTCGACGGCACCGCCGTTCCGGTCGCGGCGGGCTATTTCCTCAGCAGCCTGGGCATGCTGGCCTTCGTTCTCTATGCCGAACGCGGCAAGCTGTTCCGCCCGCACCACGCCGCACCTCAATAATCCTTCGTCACGCGCAGGTTGAGGCTCTGCCGGCCGATCGTCGAAACCGACGACAGGATCGAAAGCCAGCGGGTGATCTGATATTCGACACGAGTCGCGCTGTAGCCCTGACCGTCGCTGATGAGCTCGACATAGACGGACCGGCCGATATTCTTGCCCGCCGCGATCGAGGTTTTTTGCCCGGTGGTCGTGTCGGCCGGCAGGATGCGCAGACGCGACAGGCCGGTTGCCCGGCGCACCGCGTTGATCGGGTCGAGCCCGCCGCCGCCCCCCTGGAACGCCGCGACCGCTGATGCGAGCTGGAGCGCTTCGGGGGCTGAAAGCTTGGTTATCGACGTCCCGAACAACAGGCGCGAAAGCAGTTCATCCTGCGGCATGGCGGGCACGCTGGAGAAAGTGATGATCGGCTTGGCGCTGGTTCCCGTCACGCGGATCGTCGCGCTGAGGCTGCTCACATTGCCATTGGCGGTGATGTTGAGCGTCGGGTTGACGGGCGTGCGGCCGTCGAAGCGCAGCTGCCCCTCGCGCAGCTCGAACCGCTTGCCGGCGAAATCATAGTCGCCGCGGATGAGGGTGGCGGTGCCGGTCAGGACAGGGCTGGTGACAGTGCCGGCAATATCGAGATCGGCCGACCACTCGCTCTGCATGCCGAGCCCGGTGACATTGAGCTGATTGCGGGCATTGGCCTTGATCGCAAGCCGCCAGGGCGACGCGGGCCGGGGCGCCTCCAGTTCCTGACCGCGCCGGTTGATTTCGATCACCCGCAATTGCGGTATCGCCGCTACCGCTGCCGCCCTGCCCAGCGTGAAGCGGCTCGAAATCACGTCGAAATCACCCGAGATCAGGCCGCCATCGCCGTCCGACCGGATGCTGATGGGGCCGGTCACCGTCGCGCCTATGTCGTCACGGTCCAGGATCATCGCCCTGTCGAGCTTCGCGGCAAGGTCGATGCCGATGCCGCGCTCGCCGGAAAAGGAAAAGCGCCCGGTGCCGCTGAGCGAGCCATTGCCTTTGGTCCGCCCGGTCAGCTGGCTGAAACTGAGCTGCGCGCCGTCGAATGTGCCGCGCGTGACGAGATTGGTGAGCGTCATGCCGGTGATGGGGCTCTGCAGCGTGGCATTGTCCGTCGCGACCGTGCCGCGAATGGAGGGGTCGGCCAGGGTTCCCGCAACGTCGGCGCTGAGCGCTGCATTGCCCGACAGGGTGAACAGCTCGACATTGGTGAGCCGCCACAGCGTATCGGCATTGCCATTATAGCGGATTTGCGCGCGCAGCGGCGCGGCGTTAAGCCGGTGCATCAGAGTACCCGGCCCGAGTGGCGCCATCAGCGCCTGGGCCCGCCCGACCACTTTGCCGCCGCTCGCGATGACCGCGCGCATCGCCGCGCGGCTGGCGGTGAGCTGCGCATTGAGGCCGATGTCGACCGGTGCGGAACTGAGCGCAAGGCCGGAACGGGTCAGCCCGCGAACGGTCAGTTGGATGCCGCCCGTGGGCGTGCCGCCGCGTGGCGCATCATAGGTCGCCGTGCCGCTCGCCGTTCCCCCAAGGCCGAGGTCGCTGTTCACGAGATCCATCAGGGCGAGCGGCATGCGGTCGATCGCCGTGTCGAGATGCGTGCTCGCGGCCCCGAACAGTCCGCCGATGCGCAGGGTACCGCCGCGATAGCTCAGTAGCGCTGGCGCGAGCCGCCAGCCGCCAGCCTCACGCGTCAGCACCGCCGCGTTGGAGAGCCGGACCGGGGCATGATCGATAGTGCCGCTGGCATCGACGCTGACCCTGTCCGGGCTGACCGCCGCGCGCGCCTCGATGGCGAACAGGCGGCCGCGCTGACTCGAGAGGCTCGCTGTGACGGTGCCGGTTCCATCGACAATATGGGCGGCGCCCGCAAAGCGGCCCATGCGCGCCGTGCCATAACGAAGGCCCCGCGCCTCGGCGATGGCATCGATCGTCGTCGCGCCATGGCGCAGCAATACGGTCGCCTGTACGCGGCCTCGCCCGACGGCAAGCTGCGGCGGACCGGCGAAGCGCGCACCATTGAGCGCGAGATCGATGCCGATCTGCTGGATACCCTCCACCATCGTAAAGCCGATCGTGCCGGCAGCCGGACCCGCGACGGCGAGCGTGCCGACAAGCCCCGTTCCCGCAGGGCTGAGCGTGCCACTCGCAAGGGCATCGCCAACGCCAAGGCGCGCCACCTGAATTTGCGCATTCGCCCCCTTTGGAAGCAGGATCGCGCCATTGCCGGTAAATGGCCCGAGCATCGAAGCGCCATCCGCGACGAATTGATAGCCGGCGGCATCAGGGGTCAGCTCGGCATGCACATTGGCGAGACCAAGCGTCTTGAGCGGACTGGCGAGGCGGACGTCGATATGCGGCCGGTCGATCTTGCCATCGAGGGCAAGACGAACGGGGCCATAGCTCTTGTGAACGCCGGCCCCGGTGAAGTGGAACTGGCCATCGGTTGCGCGATAGCCCTGTGCAGTCAGCCTGATCCCCGGCGCGACGAGCAGCAGATGATCG
>Ga0207650_10000942_pt1 | contig 21884 bp, 17 predicted proteins | sample KBSS63metaG_FD_184325 | JGI IMG/M metagenome (GOLD analysis project Ga0207650, IMG submission 184325) | Switchgrass rhizosphere microbial communities from Kellogg Biological Station, Michigan, USA - KBS S6-3 metaG (SPAdes) (version 2) | ecosystem: Host-associated > Plants > Roots > Rhizosphere...
GTTCTGCGCGGCATTGCGCAGGATCTCCAGGGCCTCGGGTTCGGTGCTGAGCAGGTCGGGCAGCAGGGCGCGGATGATCGCTTCTGCATCGAATTCGTTGAACGCGCTATCGGTTTCCAGGGCCGGCACCGGCAGGCCGAGGGCGTGGTACTGATCGAAGGCGGCGGTGGCGGTGTGCTGCTGGCGGCGCAGGTCGCCGGCCACGCAGCGGTCGAAGACCAGGCCCATGTCCGCCAGGTGGCGACCGAGCACTTGCGCCTGCTCCACGCCGACGGGCGACAAGACGTCGTAGTCGTCTGCACCGAAGGAGGCCTGGCCATGTCGAATCAGATAGATGCTGCCCACGTCCGTTTTCCCGGTACGTTGAAAGTCAGGCGAGGTTATGAGGATGCCTGCGAGCTGTCAATGAAAAAACATACGCTTGTTTTAAAAGCGCGTTAGAGCGCTGGGTTGCTGGCTGTTTGATCACTGGCCCGAACGCGATGCCGTCGGTATGCTGGGGCAATCCGCGCCCGGCGCACCGCACTTGTAAGGAGAACTATGGATTTTTTGGCCGAATACGCGAGCTTTCTGGCGAAGACCGTCACCCTGGTGGTCGCTATTCTGGTGGTATTGATCAGCTTTGCCGCGCTGCGCAGCAAGGGCCGTCGCAAGTCCGCCGGCCAATTGCAGGTCAGCAAACTCAATGATTTCTACAAGGGCCTGCGTGAGCGCCTGGAGTCGAGCCTGCTCGACAAGGACCAGCTCAAGGCCCTGCGCAAGTCCGAAGGCAAAGCCGAAAAGAAGAAGGGCAAGCACAAAGCCGACGCCAAGCCTCGGGTGTTTGTGCTGGATTTCGACGGCGATATCAAGGCCTCGGCCACCGAAAGCCTGCGTCATGAAATCACCGCCTTGCTGAGCCTGGCCACGCCCAAGGACGAAGTGGTGCTGCGCCTGGAAAGCGGCGGCGGCATGGTCCACAGCTATGGCTTGGCCTCGTCGCAACTGGCGCGTATCCGTCAGGCCAGCGTGCCCTTGACCGTGTGCATCGACAAGGTCGCGGCCAGCGGCGGCTACATGATGGCGTGCATCGGCGAGAAGATCATCAGCGCCCCGTTTGCCATCCTCGGCTCGATTGGCGTGGTGGCGCAGTTGCCCAACGTCAACCGCCTGCTGAAGAAGCACGATATCGACTTTGAAGTCCTGACGGCCGGCGAGTACAAACGCACCCTCACGGTGTTTGGCGAAAACACCGAGAAAGGCCGCGAGAAGTTCCAGGAAGACCTGGACATCACTCACCAGCTGTTCAAGAACTTCGTCTCGCGTTACCGCCCGCAGTTGGCCATCGATGACGTAGCGACCGGGGAGGTGTGGTTGGGTGTTGCAGCCCTCGACAAGCAACTGGTCGACGAACTGCAAACCAGCGACGAATACCTGGCCACCAAGGCCAAGACCGCCGAGGTGTTCCACCTGCACTATGCCGAACGCAAGAGTTTGCAAGAGCGCGTAGGCCTGGCGGCCAGTGGCTCGGTAGACCGGGTATTGCTGACGTGGTGGAGCCGGCTGACCCAGCAACGGTTCTGGTAATCCGATTGCCAGAACATGATAGCTACAACTGTAGTGAGCGGGCTTGCCCCGCGCTGGGCTGCGAAGCGGCCCCCATCCAGTCACCGCGCGCTTTCAGACAAACCGCGGTAGTAGGGTTCAGGGCCGCTTCGCAGCCCAGCGCGGGGCAAGCCCGCTCACTACAGGTTGCTCTGTACTCTCAAAAGAAGTCGGCTACGCCAACCGCGTCAGGATCAGGCAGCACGACACCGCTCCCGCATCCAGCACCCCCCGCGACCGCTCGCCGAGCCGACTGGCTCGACCAATCTTCGCCACCAGATCTCGCAAGCAAGCCACCTCCCACATGGGCTTTGGGTGTGCTTGAAGTACAGGTTTTGTAATAGTTTTGCGTTGTAGGAAATTTGTGTTTCGAATGTAGGATTCAAGTCCTTTTGTTATTTCAGGACTTGCATGAACACCCTCTCGGAGCCTCCCAGTCGTCTTTCCCCAAGACATCCGCTGCCGTTGCTGTCTTTCGAACACCCCGTATTCCGACTGCTAGCCTTGTACCGGTCCACTGACCGCACTTTGCCGTGCCCGGCATTCTGAACATTGACTGAAGAGACTCTATAAATGGAATGGTTAGCGGATCCAACGGCCTGGCTCGGCCTGTTGACCTTGATTGTGCTGGAACTGGTGCTCGGCATCGACAACCTGGTGTTTATCGCGATCCTGGCGGACAAACTGCCACCGGAGCAGCGCGACCGTGCGCGCCTGATCGGTTTGTCCCTGGCATTGCTGATGCGCCTGGGCCTGTTGGCGAGCATTTCCTGGTTGGTGACCCTGACCCAGCCGCTGTTCGAGGTGTTCGACAAGAGCTTCTCCGGGCGTGACCTGATCATGCTGTTTGGTGGTGTGTTCCTGCTGTTCAAGGCCACCATGGAATTGCATGAGCGCCTCGAAGGCCACGTGGCCCAGCGCACGGGCAATGTGGCCTACGCGATGTTCTGGCCGATCGTGGCGCAGATCGTGGTGCTCGACGCGGTGTTCTCCCTCGACGCGGTGATCACCGCCGTGGGCATGGTGGACGAGCTGGCGGTGATGATGATCGCGGTGATCGTGTCCATCGGCCTGATGATCGTGGCGAGCAAGCCGTTGACCCGCTTCGTCAACGCACACCCCACCGTGATCATGCTGTGCCTGGGCTTCTTGATGATGATCGGTTTCGCCCTGACCGCCGAAGGCCTGGGCTTCCATATTCCGAAAGGCTACCTGTACGCGGCCATTGGTTTCTCGATCCTGATCGAAGTGTTCAACCAGATCGCCCGTTCACGCCGCAAGAAGTCCGCGCAAGGTGTGTTGCCGGTGCGTGAGCGCACCGCCCACGCGGTGATGCGTTTGCTCGGCGGCCGCAGCCTGGCGGTGGAGGAGGTGGATGAAGAGGTTGCCGATCTGCTGGGCGAGTCGGACGCGAGCCAAGCCCCGCTGTTTGATCGACGCGAGCGTGTGATGATCAGCGGCGTGCTGCAATTGGCCGAACGGCCGATCCGCACGCTGATGACGCCACGGGCCAAGGTTGACTGCATCGATCTGGCGGATGATCCCGACAGTATTCGCCTGAAACTGATGCATTCGTCCTACTCGCGGCTGCCGTTGATCCGCAACGGGGCCGTCGACGAGCCGCTGGGCTTCGTGCACAAGAAGGAGCTGCTCAAGGAATACCTGGCCGGCAATGAGCCGAACCTGGAGCACTTGGCGCGCCGCGCTATCAATCTGCTTGAGAGCTTTTCGATCCTCAACGCCTTGGAGCAGATGCGCCAGGAGTCCACCCACATTGCGTTCGTGATCAACGAATTTGGTGACTTCATGGGCGTGTTGAGCATGACCGACATTCTCGAGTCCATCGCCGGTGAGTTGCCGGACGCCAGTGAGATCGAGGGGCCGGATATCGTTGAGGAAGGCGATGGCTTCCGTGCCAATGGCGCCTTGAACCTTAATCTGGTGCGTCAGCGCACCGGCTTCAAGGCTGTTGCGACCGAGGATTACCAGACGCTGGCTGGCCTGGTCATGAGCCTGTTGGATCGCCTGCCAGTGGTGGGCGATAGCCTGGAGCACGAGGGCTGGCGCCTGACGGTCGCGGCCGTTGAGGAGCGCCGGGTGACGCAGGTGCGTCTGGTGCCTGCTGCTGCGCATAGCGGCTGAATAGCTCGTTGAGTGTTTGCTCCTGGGTTTCCCTGGGGCCAAACCCGTTGAGTGTTTCCTTGATTTTGCCATTGGCGTGCACCACCAGTGTGGGCGTGCTAATCACCTGTTCGAGCCTGGGGGTTTTGGCGGTATCAAGCACCAGGCTTTTCACTGCCGGGTTGTATTTTTTGGCGATGGGTTCAAAAAGCTCCGCAGCGATTGTGCAGCCCGGACACGTCTGCGAAACAAACAACATGAAAACGGTCGGGTGCGCAGCCAGCACTGACTGATATTCCTCGTTGCTGGCAATGACGTCTGTGGCAATTCCCATGGTGATCTCCCTGTCGGCTGCGGTGTTTGGGCCAACGCTAAGCTGGGATATCACCCCCGTCTACTGTCAACCTTCACAGGTCGCCGTTACGCTCCACGCGTTCGCGCGCCTTGCGTGCCTGGCTTGCACATTTCTTGTATTCCAGATTGTCCCGTGAGGCCTTCGCCTGGCGGTAGCCATGGTGGTTCTGACTGGTGTAGTTGGTGCTCAAGGCGTCATTGAGCTTGCGCAGTTCTTCTTTGCATTCGCGACGGTCGTTGCTGGCCGAGGCGCTGCCGGCCGTCAGGAAAGCGAGCAAAACCAGGGTGAGACGGAGCTTCATCAGGGCGGGGTCCTTGTCGGCAGAGATGTGCCAAGGCTAGTCCAGTGTGGGGATTTTTCCAGGCTGCAGGCGCACTGCAACGGTGCGCGGCAAGGTGGTTGTGGCGCACTCGATTGAGGCCTGTCACCGGCATGTGGGGCCTTGGGTAGCAATGTGATTCCAGATGCTGGCGTAACGCCTTGCCGCTTATGAATAGTCATCTGACTGATTTATAACGAATTTAGAGACGTCATATTTTTCTGTTTCGGCGTGTGGCACACTTTCTGCTGTCTATTCCGTTGTTACATACTAAGTTCCGGTATAGCGGAATACACAACTCCTGGAGTGCTTGTCATGCATCACCGACCTTCCGTGTTTAAAGCGTGTGTTTTTCTCTTCGCCGCATCGGCTTCCCTCGCCAGCGTAGTGCAGGCGGCGGACAGCAAGCTCGATGATGTGCTCAAGCGTGGGCACCTGATCGTGGGTACAGGCAGTACCAATGCGCCGTGGCACTTCCAGGGAGCGGATGGCAAGTTGCAGGGGTTTGATATCGACATCGGCCGCATTGTGGCCAAGGGCTTGTTCAACGACCCGAGCAAGGTCGAGTTCGTGGTGCAGTCCTCCGATGCACGGATTCCCAACTTGCTGACCGACAAGGTCGACATGAGTTGCCAGTTCATCACCGTCACCGCCAGCCGTGCGCAGCAGGTGGCCTTCACCCTGCCGTACTACCGCGAAGGCGTGGGCCTGCTGCTGCCGAACAACAGCAAGTACAAAGAGATCGAAGACCTGCAGGCCGCCGGCGACGGCGTCACCGTGGCCGTGCTGCAAAACGTCTACGCCGAAGAGCTGGTGCACCAGGCGCTGCCCAAGGCCAAGGTCGACCAGTACGACAGCGTCGACCTGATGTACCAGGCCGTGAACTCCGGTCGCGCCGATGCCGCCGCCACCGACCAGTCCTCGGTCAAGTACCTGATGGTGCAGAACCCAGGCCGCTACCGCAGCCCGGCCTACGCCTGGAGCCCACAGACCTACGCGTGCGCCGTCAAGCGTGGCGACCAGGACTGGCTGAACTTCGTCAACACCGCGCTGCATGAAGCCATGACCGGCGTGGAGTTCCCGACCTACAAGGCCTCGTTCAAGCAATGGTTCGGTGTGGACCTGCCGGAGCCGGCGATCGGCTTCCCGGTTGAGTTCAAGTAAATCGAAAACCTGGGGCGTCGCTGAAGGCGCCCCAATCAGGTACTGCCGACCATGAACTATCAGTTGAACTTTGCCGCCGTGTGGCGCGACTTCCCCAGCTTGCTGGCGGGGCTCGGCCTGGGCCTTGAGCTGGCGCTGCTGTCGATTGCGATGGGCTGCGTGATCGGCCTGATGATGGCGTTTGCCATGCTGTCCAGGCACAAGGCGCTGCGCGTGCTCGCCTCGGTGTACGTGACGGTGATCCGCAATACGCCGATCCTCGTGCTGATCCTGTTGATCTACTTCGCCTTGCCCAGCCTGGGCATCCGCCTGGACAAGATCCCGTCGTTCATCATCACCTTGTCGCTGTACGCCGGTGCCTACCTGACCGAAGTATTCCGCGCCGGGCTGTTGAACATTCCCAAGGGCTTGCGTGAAGCCGGGCTGGCCATCGGTTTGGGTGAGTGGCGTATCCGTGCCTACATCACCGTGCCGGTGATGCTGCGCAACGTGCTGCCCGCGCTGTCGAACAACTTCATTTCGCTGTTCAAGGACACCTCGCTCGCCGCCGCCATCGCGGTGCCCGAGCTGACCTATTACGCCCGCAAGATCAACGTCGAAAGCTACCGGGTGATTGAAACCTGGCTGGTCACGACCGCGCTCTACGTGGCCGCCTGTTACCTCATTGCCATGCTGCTCCGTTACCTGGAACAGCGTCTGGCGATCCGTCGTTAAGGAAGGTTTCCATGTACGAATCCCCCAGCTGGTTGCATGAGTTGTGGATCGCCCGGGATACCCTCTGGGCGGGCTTCCAAGCCAGCGTTTATGTGTCAGCGTTGGCGATTATCTTTGGCACCCTGATCGGCATCGTCACCGGATTGGTCCTCACCTACGGCAAATTCTGGATGCGTGCGCCGTTCCGCCTGTACGTCGACCTGATCCGTGGCACGCCGGTGTTTGTACTGGTATTGGCGTGTTTCTACATGCTGCCGGCGCTCGGTTGGCAGATCAGCGCGTTCCAGGCCGGTGCGGTCGGGCTGACGCTGTTCTGCGGCTCCCACGTTTCGGAAATCGTGCGCGGTGCGCTGCAAGCCATTCCCCGTGGGCAACTGGAAGCGGGCAAGGCGATCGGCCTGACGTTCTACCAGTCCCTGGGTTACGTGCTGTTGCCCCAGGCGCTGCGCCAGATCCTGCCGACCTGGGTCAATTCCTCCACGGAAATCGTCAAGGCCTCGACCTTGCTCTCGGTGATCGGCGTGGCCGAGTTGCTGCTGAGCACCCAGCAAGTGATTGCGCGCACTTTCATGACCCTGGAGTTCTACCTGTTCGCCGGGTTTCTGTTCTTTGTCATCAACTACGCCATCGAGTTATTCGGGCGCTACATTGAAAAGCGGGTGGCCTTGCCATGAACCAACCTCAAACCAACCCACCGCTGCTGAACATCCGCGGCCTGCGTAAACAATACGGTGAGGTCGAAGTGCTCAAGGGCGTCGACCTGTCCATGCAGCGCGGCAATGTGGTGACCTTGATCGGGTCCAGCGGCTCGGGCAAGACCACGCTGTTGCGCTGCGTCAACCTGCTGGAGGAATTCCAGGGCGGGCAGATCACCCTGGATGGGGAGTCCATCGGCTACAGCGAAATCGCCGGCAAGCGCGTGCGTCACCCCGAGCGCGTGATTGCCCAGCACCGGGCGATGACCGGCATGGCGTTCCAGCAGTTCAACCTGTTCCCGCACTTGACCGCGTTACAGAACGTCACCTTGGGCTTATTGAAAGTTAAGAAAATGCCTAAGGACGAGGCAGTGGTATTGGCAGAAAAATGGCTGGACCGCGTAGGACTTTTGGAGCGCCGCAACCACTTTCCCGGCCAGCTGTCCGGCGGCCAGCAACAGCGTGTGGCGATTGCACGTGCGATTGCGATGAACCCCAGCCTGATGCTGTTTGACGAAGTCACCTCGGCCCTCGACCCGGAATTGGTGGGCGAAGTGCTCAGCGTGATCAAGGGCCTGGCGGAGGAGGGCATGACCATGTTGCTGGTCACCCACGAGATGCGCTTTGCCTATGAAGTCTCGGACAAAATCGTTTTCATGAACCAGGGCCGCATTGAAGAGCAGGGCACCTCGAAGGATATTTTTGAACGCCCGCAATCGCCGCGCCTGGCGGAATTTCTCAAGAACATTCGTTTTTAATCAGGAGCATAGTTTTATGAGCATCACTCGTTACGGTGCCGGCAGTACTGCCGGCGGCGGCCAGCCCCGTCCCTTCGCCCGCGCCGTGGAAGCGGACGGTTGGTTGTACGTCTCGGGCCAAGTGCCTGCGGTGGACGGCGAAATCATCACCGGCGGGATCATCGAGCAAACCCGCCAGACCCTGCGCAACGTGGTGGCGATCCTTGAAGAAGCCGGCTACGAGCTCAAAGACGTGGTGCGCGTTGGTGTGTGGCTGGAAGACCCACGGGACTTCTGGAGTTTCAACAAGGTGTTCGGCGAATACTTCACCCCGGAACACGCCCCGGCGCGCGCCTGTGTGCAGGCCAACATGATGGTTGATTGCAAGGTGGAGATCGATTGCGTGGCCTACAAGAAAAAAGGCTAAATGCCCCCACTCTCAAGCCCACCGCAAATCCAATGTGGGAGGGGGCAAGCCCCCTTCCACAGTAGAATTGTGTCGTACCCAACAACTTCGACCGGACCGAAATTGCCATGACCGAAGACACCATCAAACGCCGCGCCAAAGGCCTGGACCGTGCATTCGATATCCTCGATTTTCTCAAGGAAATCGGTCAGCCCCTGCGCCCGAATGATATTGCCAGCGGCATCGGCAGCCCCAAGTCCACCGTCTACGAATTGGTCGCGTCCCTCCTGGAGCGACGCATCCTGGAAACGGTGGGCAAGGACGGCCACGTTTACCTCGGCCGCCAGTTGTACTTTCTCGGCCAGGCGCACTTGCGTCATTTTGACCTGACCCGCGAGGCCGACCATGCCTTGCAGGAGATCGTCAGCCAGACCCACGAAACCGCGCAGATGTGCCTGCTCAACGGGCGCAAATACACAGTGGCGCTGATGCGCGAGGGCGAGCGGCATTTTCGCATTTCCTCGGACATCGGTGAAAACGCACCGATCCCGTGGACGGCGTCCGGGCGCCTGTTGCTGGGGCACTTGAGTGACCAGCAGATCGTCGACCTGATCGACCACGATGACTTCATCCTGCCGGACGGCCAGCGCCTGCCGCTGGAGACGTTCCTGGCACAAATCCGCCAGGCCACCCTCGATGGGTTCTTTTCCTTCGACAGCGTGGCCGACACCTTTACCCATTGCTTTGCCGCCCCGGTGCGGGACGCGCAAGGCATCAGCATTGCGACCCTGTGCATCGTCGCCCCACGCGCCGATGCCAGCAAAAACTACAACGACTATCGCCGGGTGTTGATCGAAAGCGCCAACAACCTGGCCCGGCGCATCAACGAATAGGAGTTTCCATGTCTGCCCTCAACGCTGTTGAAAAAGGCGCCGCCGCCGTCGGTGCCCACCTGGTCCGCGATGTCAGCCTGCCGGCCCTGGTGCTGCACCGCGACGCCCTGGAACACAACATCCGCTGGATGCAGGACTTTGTCAGCAAGAGCGGCGCGGAACTCGCGCCCCACGGCAAGACCAGCATGATGCCGGCGCTGTTCCAGCGCCAGCTCGCCCAAGGCGCCTGGGGCATCACCCTGGCCAACGCGGTGCAGACCCGCGCGGCCTACGCCGGCGGTGTACGCCGTGTGCTGATGGCTAACCAACTGGTGGGCGCGCCGAACATGGCGCTGATCGCCGACCTGCTGGCCGACCCGGATTTCGACTTCCACTGCATGGTCGATCACCCCGATAACGTTGCCGACCTGGGCCTGTTCTTCGCCGCCCGTGGCTTGCGCCTGAACGTGATGATCGAATACGGCGTGGTCGGTGGCCGTTGCGGGTGCCGCAGCGAGCAGGAGGTGCGCGACTTGGCCAAGTCGATCAAGGCGCAGCCGTCCCTGGCCCTCACCGGTATCGAAGGCTATGAAGGTGTGATCCACGGCGAGCACGCCATCAGCGGCATCCGCGACTTCGCGGCCAGCCTGGTGCGCCTGGCGGTGGACCTGCAGAACAATGGCGCTTTCGACTTGCCCAAGCCGATCATCACGGCCTCGGGTTCGGCCTGGTATGACCTGATCGCCGAGTCGTTCGAAGAGCAAAACGCTGCCGGTCGCTTCCTCAGCGTGCTGCGCCCCGGCAGCTACGTGGCCCATGACCACGGCATCTACAAAGACGCGCAATGCTGCGTGCTCGACCGCCGCAGCGACCTCAGCGAAGGCTTGCGCCCGGCCCTGGAAGTCTGGGCCCACGTGCAATCGATGCCCGAGCCGGGCTTTGCGGTGATCGCCCTGGGCAAGCGCGACGTTGCCTACGACGCCGGCCTGCCGGTGCCGCTCAAGCGCTACAAGGCCGGGATTCTCCCGGCGCAAGGCGATGACGTGGGGGCGTGCAAGGTCACGGCGGTGATGGACCAGCACGCGTTCATGACCGTAGCGCCTGGGGTTGAACTGCGTATTGGCGACATCATTTCGTTCGGCACTTCGCACCCGTGCCTGACCTTTGACAAGTGGCAGGTCGGCTGCCTGGTGGATGAGCAGTTGCAGGTCATCGAGTCTCTGCATACCTGCTTCTAGACCGCGCCGTTCCTATCGCGGGTATGCCCCCTCCCACCATTGAATAGGTTCACACATCAAACGGTGGGAGGGGGCTTGCCCCCGATGAGGCCATCAGCCACGCCCGAGACAATCACTATGAACACCCAACTCCGAATCGCCCTGATCGGCGAATGCATGATCGAACTGCAACATCGCGCCGACGGCAGCTTGCACCAGAGCTTCGGCGGCGACACCCTGAACACCGCGGTGTACCTGCGTCGCGAACTGGGCGACACCGGCAGCGTCGACTACGTCACCGCCCTGGGCGACGACAGTTTCAGCGATGCCATGTGCCGGCAATGGACGGAGGAAGGCCTCGGCCTGGGCATGGTCCAGCGCCTGGCCGGACGTTTGCCAGGCTTGTACTGCATCCAGACCGACGCCAACGGCGAGCGCAAGTTCCTCTACTGGCGCAACGAAGCCGCCGTACGCGACTGCTTCACCACGCCCGCCGCCGAACCGATCCTGGCCGCCTTGCCGGACTATGCCGTGGTGTATTTCAGCGGCATCACCCTGGCAGTGCTGGGGGAAATTGGCCGTGGGCGTTTACTGCAGACCCTTATAGAAACCCGTCGGCGCGGCGGCAAGGTGGTGTTCGACAACAACTACCGGCCGCGGTTGTGGGCCAGTGTCGAGGCGGCGCGCGCGGCGTATCGCACGGTGTTGGCAGAAGTGGATATCGCCTTGCTGACCGAGGATGACGAGCGGGCGTTGTTTGGCTACGCCGACAGTGAGCAAGTGTTCGCGGCGTACCCGGCGATTGAAGAAGTGGTGCTCAAACGTGGCGCGGATGCGTGCCTGATCCGGTGCAAGGGCGAGCGGTTTGCGGTGCCGGCGATCAAGGTCGAACAGGTGGTGGATACGACGGCGGCGGGGGATTCGTTCAGTGCGGCGTACCTGGCCAGTCGGTTTAAGGGCGGTACTCCAGAGGCGGCGGCTTTGGCCGGGCATCGGTTGGCCAGCCGGGTTATCCAGGTGCCGGGGGCGCTGATTCCCAGGGGGTGAATGGCCGCCTGCGGCGGATCGGGGGCAAGCCCCCTCCCACAGTTGACCGCATTTCATCTGGAGGAATGCAGTCACTTGTGGGAGGGGGCTTGCCCCCGATAGCGGTCCGCCGCCAACCCCTCAATCCCGGTAAAACACCTGCACCAAGTGATACCCAAACTTGCTCTTGATCGGCCCGTGAACCACCTTCACCGGCTTCTTGAAGATCACCGCATCAATCGCCCCCACCATCTGCCCTGGCCGCACTTCGCCCAAATCACCGCCGCGTTTGCCGGACGGGCAGGTGGAGTACTTCTTGGCCAGCACATCAAACGCCTCGCCCTTGGCGATACGCTGCTTGAGTTGTTCGGCTTCTTCGCTGGTTTTCACCAGGATATGACGGGCTTGGGCTTTCATTGATCTCTACCAGGTGTGCGACGGCGCGCGATTATGCCTGAACTCATGGGTCGACGCTGATCATGCTGCGGATTTTGGTCGCCAGCAGGTCGATGGAAAACGGCTTGGCGACCATGTCCATGCCGTCCTCGAGGAACCCCTGGCGCTCGGCGGCTTTCTCGGCGTAACCGGTCATGAACAGCACGCGCAGGCCCGGCCGGTGCTGGCGGGCGATCTCGGCCAGTTGTCGGCCGTTCATGCCGGGCAGGCCGACGTCGGTGACCAGCAAGTCCACGCGCAAGTCCGATTCCAACAGCGGCAATGCGGTACGCGCATCGGCGGCCTGGTGTGCGGTGTAGCCCAGCTCATCGAGTACATTGACCACCAGCATGCGCACCGCCGGGTCGTCCTCGACCACCACGACCGCTTCACCCGCCAGCGCCAATGGCGCCTCGCCCGAGTGGGGCGGCAGGTTGCTTTCCAGCGACGTACCGTGCAGGCGCGGCAGGTACAGTCGCACGCAGGTGCCCTGGCCCGGTTCACTCTGAATCGTCACGTGGCCACCGGACTGCTGGGCAAACCCGTAAATCATCGACAGCCCCAGGCCGGTGCCCTGGCCGATGGGTTTGGTGGTGAAGAAGGGGTCGAACGCCTTGGCGAGGATTTTCGGCGCCATGCCGGTACCGTTGTCACACACACCGAGCATCACGTAGTCGCCGGCCTTGACCGGTTCCAGGGTGGTGATGTCGGTGCCGTCCAGGTAGCTGTTGGCGGTTTCGATGAGTATCTCGCCGCCATCGGGCATGGCGTCACGGGCATTGATCACCAGGTTGAGCAGGGCGTTTTCCAGTTGGCTGGCGTCGGTGTTCACCGGCCAGATGTCGTGGCCCAGTTGCACGTTGAGTGTGATATGCGCACCTTTGGTCCGCCGGAATAAATCTTCCAGGGAGGCCACCAACTGGTTCGGGTTCAGCGGTTGAAGGTCCAACGACTGGCGCCGCGAGAAGGCCAGTAACCGGTGGGTCAGGGCGGCGGCACGATGGGCCGAGGACACTGCGGCATCGGTAAAGCGCCCGATGTCATCGCTACGCCCGGCGGCGATATAGCGCTGCATCAGGTCCAGGCTGCCGATGATGCCGGTGAGCATGTTGTTGAAGTCGTGGGCGATACCGCCGGTGAGCTGGCCCACCGCTTCCATCTTCTGCGCATGGCGCAGGGCATCTTCGGCGCGTTCGCGCTCGAACATTTCGTTTTGCAGGCGTTGGTTGGCCTCGGCCAGTGCCTGGGTGCGCTGGGCGACCCGTTCCTCAAGGTTTTCGTTAAGGTGGCGCAGGGCTTCTTCGGTGAGTTTGCGTTCGGTCTCATCGATCACAAAGATGTAGAAACCATTCACCGAGCCGTCAGTGCTGAAGCGCGGCAGGTACTTCATCAAGGCATGGCGTGGCCGCCCGTCGCAGTGCGGTGTGATGGTCATGAAGCTGCAGGGCTTGCCCTTCAGCGCGGCGGCGATCTTGTCCGCGCGCCCGGCATACACCTCGTCACCGAGCACTTCGCGGATGGTCTTGCCGTACAGCTCCTGGGGCGTCATGCCGTACCACTCCAGGTACGCACTGTTGTTCAGGCGAAAACGCTGTTCATGGTCGACATAGCCGATCAGCACCGGCATGGCGTTGATGATCAGTTGCAGCTCGGTCTGGCTTTGGCGCAGCGCCTGCTCGGTGTGTTTGCGCTCGGTGAGGTCCAGCGCGGCGCCGAGGAAGCGCGCCGGGCGGCCTTGGTGATCCTTGTAGCAACGTCCGCGGGCGAACACCCAGCGCACCTGGCCGTCGGCTTGCAACAGGCGGTACTCTTCGGCGTACTCGGTGCCGAAGGTGATGCAATGCTTGATGCTGCGCGCCACCATGCCCCGGTCTTCGGGGTGCACGCCTTGCAGGTAGTCGCTGATCGGCAGCCTGCCAGCCTCGCTGGGGTCGACGCCGTGCAGGTAGGCGAAGTGGGCGTCGGCGATAAAGTGGTCCTCGCCGATATCCCAGTCCCAGGTGCCCACCGCGTCGGTCGCCGCCAGTGCAAGCTGCAAGCGTTGTTCGGTGTTGTGCTGGGCCTTGCGGCGTTCGTTGGTTTCGATGGCGGTGACCAGGATGCCGGCGACACACCCGCTTTCGTCGCGGATCGGGCTGTAAGTCAGGTCCAGCCAGATCTCAGTGTCGCGATTATGGCGTTGCAGTACGAAGCGCTGCTCGCTGAAGGTACGCACCTGGCCACTGAGCACGGCATCGTAGATCGGCGCGGTAAAGCTTTCCAGCTCCGGCCAGGTCTGGTGCGCCGGTTGGCCCATGGCGTCGGGGTGCTTGTTGCCGGCCAACTGGGCGAAGGCGTCGTTGTAGAGTTGCGTCAGTTGGTCGCCCCACAGCAGGAGCATCGGCATCGGCGAGTGGACGACGATATCCACGGCCGTGCGCAGGCTTTGCGGCCACTCATTGGCCTCACCGAGGGGGCTTTGCGCCCAGTCCAGCCGCGCAATCATTGCGGCGGCTTCGCTGCCGGTGGAGGTTGCCTTCATGTAAAAACCCTGAGCGTAACGCTTTGAAAGATGACAACACCCATTATCCCGTGAGTCGGGAATGGGTGACTACCCCCGAAAAATAGCATGCATTCGGGGATTGTCTTCAAATGAGTGCGTCAGCGCTGAAACCTTTCACCTTTCAGTCAGTTCGGGCCGGTCGCGAAACTGTTCCAGGGCTTGCGGGTTGGCCAGGGCGTCGGTGTTCTTCACCGGTTCGCCGTGCACCACATTGCGCACCGCCAGTTCAACGATCTTGCCGCTGATGGTGCGGGGGATATCGGTGACAGCGAGGATCTTCGCCGGTACGTGGCGGGGTGTGGTGTTGGCGCGGATCACTTGGCGGATCTGCTGCTCAAGGGCTTCATCCAGCTCGACACCGTCATTGAGGCGCACGAACAGCACCACCCGTACGTCATCCTGCCAGCGTTGGCCAATGGCCAGGCTCTCCTGCACCTGCGGGACTTTTTCCACCTGGCGATAAATCTCTGCCGTGCCGATGCGCACGCCACCGGGGTTGAGCACCGCGTCGGAACGCCCGTGAATCAACAGGCTGCCGTTGGGGCGTTGCTCGGCATAGTCGCCCTGGGCCCAGACACCGGGGAACTGGCTGAAATACGAGGCGCGCAGCTTCTGGCGATCCGGGTCGTTCCACAAGCCGATGGGCATGGCCGGAAAGTGCCGGGTGCACACCAGTTCGCCTTTTTCGCCGACCAGCGGCTGGCCCTGGTCGTCCCACACTTCAATCGCCATTGCCAGGCTCTTGCACTGCATTTCGCCGCGCCGCACCGGCAACACCGGGTTGCCGATCACAAAGCAGGAGACGATATCGGTGCCACCGGACATCGATGACAGGCACAGCTCGCCCTTGATCTCGCGGTACACGTAGTCGTAGCTCTGCGGCGACAGCGGCGAGCCGGTCGAAATCAGCCCTTTAAGGCTGCCCAGGTCATGGCTCAGGCGCGGTTGCAACCCGGCCTTTTCCAGCGTGGCGAGAAACTTGGGGCTGGTGCCGAACACGCTGATCTTTTCCGCGTCGATCAGGTCAATCAGGCGCTCTGGTCCCGGATGAAACGGCGAGCCGTCATACAGCACCGCCGTGGCGCCGATGGCCAGTACCGACACCAGCCAGTTCCACATCATCCAGCCGCAGGTGGTGTAGTAGAACAGGCAGTCATCGCGGGATAGGTCCGCATGCAGGCCGTGTTCCTTGAGGTGCGTGAGCAGCACGCCACCGGTGCCGTGGATGATGCACTTGGGCACGCCGGTGGTGCCGCTGGAATAGAGAATATAAAGCGGATGATCGAACGGCACCGCGACGAATTCCGGTTCGCCGCCAGGCGGGTAGAAGTCCGACCACCGCGTGACGCGGGCATGGGTCTGATAGTCCTCGACCCGTGCCTGGGGCCGTGCGTACGGCACAATGATCAACTGCTCCAGGGACGGCAGGCGCGCGAGGATTTCATTCAGCTTGGCGGTCTGGTCGATGTCTTTACCGGCATAGCGGTAGCCCGCGCAGGTGATTAGCACCTTGGGTTCGATCTGGCCGAATCGGTCAATCACACCCTGGGTGCCGAAGTCCGGCGATGAACACGACCAGATCGCCCCGAGGCTGGTGGTGGCAAGCATGCCCACCAGGGTTTGCCAAGTGTTGGGCATGCACGCGGCGACGCGGTCGCCCTGAGTGACACCGGCAGCCCGCAAGCTTTTTTGCAGGCCGGCGACATGTTCGGCGAGTTCGGCGTAGGTCAATTGTTCGCGTTGGCCGTCTTCGCTGATGGCCACCACGGCCGGGTGATCATCGCGCCGGCGCAACAGGTGCTCGGCAAAGTTCAGGGTCGCGCCGGGAAACCACTGGGCGCTGGGCATCTCGGCGTCTTCGATCAGCACTGCGCTGGGCGGGCTGCGAAACTGCACGTCGAAGAACGCCACGATCGCCCGCCAGAAGTCCGGGCGCTGGTCGATGCTCCACTGGTGCAGGGCCGGGTAGTCGCTGAGCTGCACGCTGTAGCGGTCATTGATAAAGCGCCGGAACTGGTCCATCCGCGTGTTGGCGATGCGCTCCGGGGAGGGTTGCCAGAGGATCTCGGACATAGGCAGGTCTCTTTTTATGTATTAATTCATCCAGGCAACACCGGGCCAATGTGGGAGGGGGCTTGCCCCCGATTGCGGTGTGTCAACCACCCGATGTATCAACTGGCACTGCCTCATCGGGGGCAAGCCCCCTCCCACATTTTGAATGCCAGTGTCCGCTGTTACTGGGCCAGCCAGCCTCCATCGATATTCCACGCTGCGCCGCGCACTTGGCTGCCGGCCTCGCTGCACAAGAAGAGCACCAGTTCACCCAACTGCGGCGGCGTTACAAACTCCAGCGACGGCTGCTTCTCCGCGAGCAAATCATGCTGGGCCTGCTGCGGGTCCACGCCGTTGGCGGCGCGATCATCGATCTGTTTCTGCACCAGCGGCGTCAATACCCAGCCCGGGCAAATCGCGTTGCAGGTGACGTTGCTGGTGGCCGTTTCCAGCCCGACCACTTTGGTCAAGCCAATCACGCCATGCTTGGCCGCCACGTACGCTGCCTTGCCCACCGAACCGACCTGGCCATGCACCGAAGCGATGTTGACGATACGCCCCCAGCCCTTGGCTTTCATCCCCGGCAAGCTCAAACGCGTGCTGTGGAACACCGACGACAGGTTGATCGCGATGATCGAGTCCCAGCGCTCGGCGGGGAAGTCTTCGACCGCCGCCACGTGCTGGATGCCGGCGTTGTTGACGAGGATGTCCACGCCGCCGAACTCACGCTCGGCGTAAGCGATCATGTCGGCGATCTGCGCCGGGTCGCTGACGTCGGCCGGGTGGTGGCCGACCTTGCCGCCGAAGGCCTGCACCTGGGCGATGACCGCACTGGCATCGCCGAAGCCGTTGAGGATCAGGTTGGCGCCGGCCTTGGCCAGGCTCAGGGCGATGCCCAGGCCGATGCCGCTGGTGGAACCGGTGACCAGGGCGGTCTTGCCGTTCAATGTCGTCATGAAAACCTCACACAATGCCGGTGGCATAGAAAGTACCGATCACCACGAACACCGCGAGGGTCTTGATGATCGTGATGCCGAAAATGTCCTTGTAGGCTTCGCGGTGGGTCAGGCCGGTGACCGCCAGCAGCGTGATCACCGCGCCGTTGTGGGGCAGGGTGTCCATGCCGCCGCTGGCCATGGCCGCGACGCGGTGCAGCACTTCAAGGGGGATATTGGCCGCATGGGCCGCCGAAATAAAGCTCTCGGACATGGCCGCCAGGGCGATGCTCATACCGCCGGAAGCAGAGCCGGTGATACCGGCCAGCAGGGTCACGGTGATCGCCTCGTTGACCAGCGGGTTGGGGATGCCCTTGAGCCAGTCCGCCAGCACCAGAAAGCCCGGCAGCGAGGCGATCACCGCACCAAAGCCGTATTCCGACGCGGTGTTCATCGCCGCCAGCAGCGCACCGCTGACCGCACTTTTACTGCCTTCGGCGAGTTTGCTTTTGATCGCCGACCAGCCAAACACCAGCACCATGACGATGCCCACCAGCAATGCGGCCTGCACCGCCCAGATCGCCGTCAGCTTGGCGATTTCGGTGGTCACCGGCGTGCTCATCCCCGGCAAGCTGAGGCTGTGGGTCTTGCCGTACCACTGCGGGATCCAGTGGGTGAACAACAGGTTCATCACGCCCACCAGGATCAGCGGCGACAGCGCGATCCACGGGTTGGGCAGGGTGAGGTTTTCGGCGGTTTCCGGCTCGTTGCGCAGATCGGTGCCATAACCTTCACCGGCACGTTGCGCCTTGTTGCGCTGGCGCGCCAGGTACAGCATGCCGGCGCAGAACACGAAGATCGTACCGATCAACCCCAGCCAGGGCGCGGCCCAGGCCGTGGTGTTGAAGAACGTGCTGGGGATGATGTTCTGGATCTGCGGCGTGCCGGGCAGGGCGTCCATGGTGAACGAGAACGCGCCGAGGGCGATGGTCGCCGGGATCAGGCGCTTGGGGATATTGCTCTGGCGGAACATCTCCGCCGCGAACGGGTACACCGCAAACACCACCACGAACAGCGACACGCCGCCGTAGGTGAGCAGGGCGCAGACCAGCACGATCACCAGCATCGCCTGGCGCGTGCCGAGCAAGCGGATCGCCGCCGCCACGATCGAGCGTGAAAAGCCCGACAGCTCGATCAGCTTGCCGAACACCGCGCCAAGCAGGAACACCGGAAAGTACAGTTTGATGAAGCCAACCATCTTCTCCATGAACACCCCGGTAAACGCAGGGGCGACGGCGGAAGGGTCAGTGAGCAGGACAGCGCCGAGGGCGGCGATGGGGGCAAACAGGATAACGCTATAGCCACGGTACGCAGCCAGCATCAGCAGCGCGAGGGCTGCCAGGGCAATGATCACACTCATGGTGTGTCTCCATCGAATTGTTATTTTTGTGGGGTGAGGCTTTGGAGAAGGGCTATAGCGAGATGTGTGCCAATTATTTAAGTGGTTGAAAAATATAGATAATCTTTGGTGGGTGGTGTGCCGTTTCAGATGCTGTCTCTAAAATGAGACAAATGATGAGCCAATGTGGGAGGGGGCTTGCCCGCGATGGCTGTGTTTCAGTTGCTTGTGAGTTGACTGACACACTGCCATCGGGGGCAAGCCCCCTCCCACATTGGAAGGTCTCTATATTGATAATGGTGTCTCTTTTTAGAGATCAGTCGATGCCCAGGGCCACCATCTTCTTGTACAGCGTCGACCGCCCAAGCCCCAACCGCTTGGCCGCTTCCACCACATTCCCCTCGCACGCCCTCAACGCCGCGCCAATCACCTGCCGATCAAACCGCTCCCGCGCTGCGCTGAACGACTCACCCTCAACCGCCGGCAAGGCACTGCCACGTTCCACGGGGGTGAAAGTGCCAATCGCCGCACGAATCTCACCGGCATTCAGCACCAGGTCATCACTCAGCAACGCCGCCCGCTCCAGCACATTGCGCAGTTCACGGATATTCCCCGGCCAGGCATGCTGTGCCAGCAAGGCCAACGCCGCGTGGTCCAGTTCATGCTGGCTGCGCAGCTCCTCCAGGATCGCCTCGCTCAATGCCGGAATATCCTCCAGCCGTTCACGCAACGGCGGCACCTGGATCGGCAGCACATTCAGCCGGTAATACAGGTCGGCGCGGAACTCACCGCGCTTGATCGCCGCTTCCAGGTCCATGGACGTGGCCGCGATCACGCGCACATCGCTGTGCAGCATCTCGTTGGAGCCGACCGGCTCGAATTCCTTTTCCTGCAACACCCGCAGCAGTTTGCTTTGCAGCGGCAGCGGCATGTCGCCGATTTCATCCAGGAACAAGGTGCCGCCCTGGGCAATCTGGAATTTGCCCGGACGGCCCTTGCGGTCGGCGCCGGTAAACGCGCCCGGTGCGGTGCCGAAGAACTCGGCCTCCAGCAGGTCAGCGGGAATCGCGGCGCTGTTGATACTGACAAAGGCCTTGTGCGCCCGCGTGGAGGCACCGTGTATCGCCTGGGCCAGCAATTCCTTGCCGGTGCCGGTCTCGCCCAGCAGCAATACCGGCGATTCGGCACTCGCACTGCGCCGCGCCCGGCGTTTCACCTCGAGGCTGGCAGCGCTGGTGCCGATGAAATGCGCGAAGTTGTACTTGCTCTGGCGTGAACGCAGCAGCGAGCGCGTCGAGGCCAGCTCTTGCTGCATGCTCAGGTAGCGCTCGATCAGCGGCGACAGGTTGCGCAGCTCATCGAACAACGCAAACCCGATTGCGCCGATCACCGCGCCGGCCTCGTTGTGGATCGGCAAGCGCATCACCACCAGTGGCCCCTTGGGCGTGTCCTGGATATCCAGCAGGATCGGCTGGTCATTGCGCACCACCTGGCGCAACAGGCTATTGGAAATCACCTGCTCGCATGGCTGGCCGATGGCTTCGTCGGCGCTTTTCAGGCCGAAGCGCTTGGCGTAGCGCTCGTTCATCCAGACGATATTGGCGTCGCGGTCGACAATCACCGTGCCTTCGCTGGACTGCTCAATGATCTCGAACAGCGACTGGATGGCCAGGCCACGAACCTGTTGGTAGTCCTTGAGGTTATCGGTGATGTTCATGTTTAGGCCACCAACACAAATTGGACATGGAATCGCGATCCTTGTGGGAGCGGGCGTGTTTACAAGGGGATGTGCGCCGCTGCCAGCAGCTCTTGGGTGTACGGGTGTTGCGGTGCATCGAACACCTCATGGCTGGCGCCGCGCTCCACCACCTTACCGTCCTTGACCACAATCATGTCATGGGCCATGGCCCGCACCACGGCCAGGTCATGGCTGATAAACAGGTAGGTCAGGCCGTATTTCTCCTGCAGCTCACGCAGCAATGCCACCACTTGCTTCTGCACGGTGCGGTCGAGGGCCGAGGTCGGTTCATCCAGCAGCATCAGCGCCGGCTTGAGTACCAAGGCGCGAGCGATGGCGATGCGTTGGCGCTGCCCACCGGAAAATTCATGCGGGTAGCGGTGGCGACTGGCAGGGTCGAGGCCGACGTCCTTGAGCACCTGGATCACCTGCGCATCGCGGTCGGCCAGGCTACACGGCGCGTGCACGTCCAGACCTTCGCTGATGATCTGTTCCACGGTCATGCGTGGGCTGAGGCTGCCGTAGGGGTCCTGGAACACCACCTGCATCTGCTTGCGCCAAGGGCGCATTTGCTGGTTATTCAACGGGTCGAGCGCTTCGCCTTGGAAGCGGATGCTGCCGGTGGAGTCGAGCAAACGCAGGATCGCTTGGCCCAGCGTGGACTTGCCCGAGCCGGACTCGCCGACAATCCCCAGGGTTTTGCCGCGCTGCACGCTGAGGCTGATGCCGTCCACCGCACGCAGGTAGGTCTTGCGGCGGAACAACCCGCCGCCAAGGGGGAATTGCACGGTCAGGTCATCCACTTGCAACACCGTCTCGCGCGCATCGCTGCACAGCGCATCACCGGCCGGTTCCGCATCCAGCAGCAACTGGCTGTAAGGATGCTGCGGCGCGGTGAACAAGGTCTCACAGTCGGCCTGCTCAACGATCTCGCCGGCGCGCATGACGCAGACGCGCTGGGCGATGCTGCGCACCAGGTTGAGGTCATGGCTGATCAGCAGCAGCGACATGCCCAGGCGTTGTTGCAGGGATTTGAGCAGCAGCAGGATCTTGCGCTGCACGGTCACATCCAGGGCGGTGGTGGGTTCGTCGGCGATCAACAGCTCCGGCTCGCAGGCCAGGGCCATGGCGATCATCACCCGTTGGCGTTGGCCGCCGGACAATTGATGCGGATAAGCCTTGAGGCGTTCCTGGGGTTTCTGGATGCCCACCAGCTCGAGCAATTCGAGGATGCGCGCCTGCGCCGCCTTGCCGCCCAAGCCCTTGTGCAGCAGCAGGGTTTCGCCGATCTGCTTTTCGATGCTGTGCAGCGGGTTCAGGGAGGTCATCGGCTCCTGGAAGATCATCGCAATGCGGTCACCGCGCAGTTTCTGCAACGTCGAGGCCGAGGCGCCGATCAACTCCTGGCCGCGATACGTGATGGAACCGGTGGTGTCGGTGCCCGCTTCCGGCAGCAGTTGCAGGATCGAATGGGCCGTCACCGACTTGCCCGAGCCCGACTCACCCACCAGCGCCATGCACTCGCCGGGGCGAACGTCCAGGCTCAGGTGGCGGACCACGGTCTGGCCACTGA
>Ga0207650_10000944_pt1 | contig 21853 bp, 15 predicted proteins | sample KBSS63metaG_FD_184325 | JGI IMG/M metagenome (GOLD analysis project Ga0207650, IMG submission 184325) | Switchgrass rhizosphere microbial communities from Kellogg Biological Station, Michigan, USA - KBS S6-3 metaG (SPAdes) (version 2) | ecosystem: Host-associated > Plants > Roots > Rhizosphere...
TTGCTCGCTCTTCCCCTCCTCGCAGACGCCGCCGCCAGTGCCCGTCGAGGGCTCGCGCACGTACGTTCCCGCCGACTTTGCGCAGTTCGCGCCGCAAACCGCGCTAGACATGCTCAATCGCGTTCCCGGCTTCGCCATCAAGCAGGAGGAAGATGCGCGCGGGCTCGGCCAGGCCACCGGAAACGTCGTCATCAACGGCCAACGGCTCTCCGGCAAATCGAACGACGTCGTCACGGAGCTCAGCCGCATCCCCGCGCGCAATGTCGAGCGGATCGAGATCGTCGACGGCGCCACGCTCAAGATCCCCGGACTCTCCGGTCAGGTCGCGAACGTCATCGTCCGTTCCGGCGGAATCAGCGGCCAGTGGTCGTACCGGCCGGAGTTCCGCTCGTACTACACCGATCCGCTCCTCACCCGTTTCGACGTCTCCGTGAGCGGCACGAAGGGACCGGTGCAATACACGGTGGGTCTCGAGAACCGCGGCAACCGCAGCGGTGCCGGCGGCCCGACGTGGATCTACAGTCCGGCCGGTTCTCTGATGGAGGAGCGGCGTGAGGAGTGGCACAGCAACGCGGATCAACCGCAGGTCACCGGCCGCTTCGTTTACGACGGCCCGGGCGGTTCGAAGGGCAATCTCAACCTCCTCTACCACCGCCTCTACTTCAACTATCTCGAGACCGGTCTGCGCACACAACTCGGCAACTTGCCGGGCAATCGCAAGGTGACGGAGGACCAGCACGGCGACAGCTACGAGATCGGCGGCGATTACGAGCTCAGTCTCGGCATCGGAAAGCTGAAGTTGATCGGCCTCTCGCGCGGCGACGCCTATCCCGATACGACCACCGTCGAGACGCGCTTCGGCAACCCCACGATCCCGATCGTCGGCGATCGCTTCACGCAGAACGGCAAAGAGCGCGAGAGCATCGGCCGCGGCGAGTATCGCTGGAACAGCCGCGGCGCGGAGTGGCAGATCTCCGCCGAGGGAGCGTTCAACAGTCTGGATAGCACGTCGGGATTGTTCGAGCTGAATCCGAGCGGCGGCTTCGACGAGATTCCGCTGCCGGGCGGCACCGCACGCGTGCAGGAGGATCGGTACGAAGTGATCGGCAGCTACGGCCGGAAGCTCGCCACGAACCTGACCATGAAGTTGTCGGCGGGCGAGGAGTATTCGCAACTGGCGCAGGTTGGCGCCGGCGGCACCACGCGCACGTTCTACCGGCCGAAAGGCGAGCTGTCGGCGGCGTGGAAGTTCTCGCCGCGCACCGACATCAACGTCAAGCTCGCACGCAAAGTCGGCCAACTGAACTTCTTCGACTTCCTCGCGTCTGTCGACCTGGCCTCGAACATCGAAAAATCCGCGAATCCCGATCTCGTGCCCGAGCAGAGCTGGGATTTCCAGGTCGAAGGCGTCCACAACCTCGGCAAGGTCGGATCGACGACACTGCGCCTCTACAGCCGGCTGATCGACGACATCATCGACTACGTTCCGATCGGCGCGGACGGCCAGTCGCCCGGCAACCTCGATCACGCCACGGTCTACGGCATCGAGTCGCGAAGCACGCTGAACCTCGACCAGTTCGGATGGCACGGCGCGCGTCTCGATACCGACCTGCAGTTGCAGAACAGCAAGGTGCGCGACCCTCTCACGGGACAGGAGCGCCACATCAGCAACAGCCTGCTCGGCGCCGGCAGCGTCGGTCTTCGGTACGACCGGCCGAAATCGAATTGGGCGGCGGGCGCGGACGCGTCGTACGAGCTCGATGCGGACTATTACCGCCTGAGCGAACAGGGCCGCCAGTGGGAAGGACCGGTCTGGGGCGATCTGTACGTGGAGCACAAGAACGTGCGCGGCCTCACGATTCGCGCCGGCCTGTACAACCTTTTCTCCGCCGACAGCCGGTGGAACCGCACGGTTTACACCGGCCGCCGCACCGGTCCGGTGGCATTCGTCGAAGACCGCGAACGACGGATCGGACCGATCTACTCGTTCTCGGTTCGCGGCAAGTTCTGAAAGGCTATCTGACCGTTACGACCTGCACATTGCGGCCTTCGCCCTTCTGTCCGAATCCCGATCCGGCATATGCCGAATCGTCGCGCAGAACGACCAGCCGATCGCCGACATGCGCGAACGTCCATGACGAACGATTGGTCATCGATCCTTTGATGAACATGAATCCCGCGGTACCGCGTTGAATCCGCTCGGCGGCGACAGGAAGGTTGTCGTCGCCGAGCCAGACGGTCATCTGATCCTCGGTGAATTTCACGCTGAAGATGCTGGTGGCCTCGGGTGGCAGCTTCGGCGTCAGTTTCAGAACGAGTAGGCGCACCGGATGCCCGTCGCGCATCGTTCGCGTCTCGCTGACTTTTTTGGCCGTATCGATGAGGCGCAGAAACGGTCCAGCAAAATCGACGGCGTCCGCGATTTCCGTGGCCTCGGTGTCATTCACCGCCGCCCGTGTCGGCGTCTGCTTGCGCGGATCGGCCGTGTGCTCGCGCGACTCCCGATCGGCGCGCTCCAGAATCGCCCGCGGAAAGGTGATGTGCAGCCCCGCATCGTCTTCGACGACGTCCATCGACGCCGTCCCCGTGAACTGCTGATTCGCAAAACGCCCTTCATTCTTCCGCGACTGCTGGACGTCGATCGAGACATGAATCGGCCTCGTCGCACGAAGCTGTGAAACGGCAGCGCGCATGTCGGTGACGACATCCGCGCGGGCGTTGAGGGTCAGAACGAGAAAAATGGGAGCGGCAAGACGTCGCATGGCCGCAAGTATGCGTTAAGCTTTCGCACGTGACGCAAACCTTCATCGCAGTTTATGAGCCGGCGGAGGAAGGCGGCTACACCGCCTTCGTCGAAGAGGTTCCCGGTGCGATCTCGCAGGGCGACACGCTTGAAGAGGCACGGGAGAATCTGAAAGAAGCGCTCGAGTTGATGCTGGAAGTAAACCGCGAAAGGGCTCTCGACGGTGTTGATGAAAGCCGCATCGTCCGTGAGCCGATCGCCGTCAGCCGTTGATCGCTATTTAGGCCTTCGTTCTTTTACATCGATGAAAAATGAGCCGTGGCCAAATCTTCCGCCAGCCTTCACATCGCCCTTACGCGATAAAGCGAAAAACACGGCAGCGAAAAACGCGAAGCCGAGGAGCACGATCGCCGTTGTTACGTCCATTGGACGCCGATTGTAGGGTGCGTTTTAAATCGACCTAGACCGATTATTCGCTAGCGTTATATAGCAGGCTAGATTGCCTTTCGCCTATCTCGCAGAAAACAGATGCGTTGCTAAATGGCGCGGAAACCAAAGATTTCGCTTGACAGTGTCCGCGCTCAAAGCACGTAGCGACTCAAATCCTCGTCCTTCACCGTTTCTGCGAGCACGCGTTGCACGTACGCCGCGTCGATGGTCACGGTCTGCCCGGCCATTTCGCTGGCGTCGAACGACAGCTCGTCGAGCAGCCGCTCCAGGATCGTATGCAGCCGCCGCGCGCCGATGTTCTCCGTCTTCTCGTTGACCAGCGCCGCGTAACGCGCTACCTCGGCGATCGCTTCGTCGGCGAAGGTCAGCGTCACGCCTTCCGTGGCCAGCAGCGCGGAGTACTGCATCGTCAGCGCGTTCTTCGGCTCGTGCAGGATGCGCACGAAATCGTCCTCGGTCAGCGACTCCAGCTCGACGCGAATGGGGAAGCGGCCCTGCAGTTCAGGGATCAGGTCCGACGGCTTGGAAACGTGAAACGCGCCGGCGGCGATGAAGAGGATGTGATCCGTCTTCACCATGCCGTACTTCGTGTTTACCGTCGTGCCTTCGACGATCGGCAGCAGGTCGCGCTGTACGCCTTCGCGCGAAACGTCCGGACCGTGCGACGCGTTCTGGCGGCCGGCGATCTTGTCGATCTCGTCGAGGAAAACGATTCCGCTCTGCTCGACGCGTTCGATGGCCTCGCGGGCCACGTTCTGCTGATCGACCAGCTTCTCCGCTTCCTCCTGCACGATGATCGGACGCGCGTCGCCGATGCGCATCTTCTTGCGCTTCGACTTGCCGCCAAAGAGGCCGGGCAGCATGTCCTTCACGTTCACACCCATCTCCTCGACGCCCTGCGCGGAGAAGATTTCGAACGACGGGTAGCTCTGCTCCTTCACGTCGATCTCGACTTCGCGCTCGTCGAGCCGCCCTTCATCGAGCCAGGCGCCGAGCTTCTCGCGCGTCTCGGTAGGCGGCGGTTCCTCGGCTGGCGCGCCGACGAATGCCGGCCGCGCCGCGGGGCGGCGCGAATCGGGAAGAACCAGATCGAGGATCCGCTCGCGCGCATTGCGCTCGGCGGTCTCGCGATTCAGGCGCGTCTTCTCGTCCTTCACCAGCTTGACGGCGATCTCGGTGAGGTCGCGAACGATCGATTCGACGTCGCGGCCGACGTAGCCGACCTCCGTGAATTTCGACGCTTCGATTTTCAGGAACGGCGATCGCGTCAGACGCGCCAGCCGCCGCGCGATCTCCGTCTTTCCGACGCCCGTCGGGCCGATCATGATGATGTTCTTCGGCGCGATCTCGTCACGCAGCTCCGGCGGGAGCTGCTGCCGCCGCCAGCGGTTGCGGAGCGCGATCGCCACCGCGCGCTTGGCCGCGTTCTGCCCGACGATGTACGTGTCGAGCTCGCGCACGATCTCTTTCGGCGTGAGCCGTTCGGAATGCGTTGCTTCGTCGATGCTGCCCGGGAGGTTGATGACCATGCGTCAGAGGCTTTCCACCGTGATCTGATCGTTCGTGTAAATACAAATGCTCGCCGCGATGCGCAGCGCTTCCTCGGCGATGCTGGCCGCGTTCAACTGCGTGTGCTTCATCAGGGCCCGCGCCGCCGCCAGCGCGTACGGACCGCCGGAACCGATGGCCAGAATGCCGTCGTCCGGCTGAATCAGATCGCCGGTGCCGGAGATCAGGTACGCGCGCTCGGCGTTAGCGACGATGAGAAAGGCCTGCAACTGCCGCAGGTACTTGTCCATGCGCCAGTCCTTCGCCAGTTCGACGACCGAGCGCTCCATGTTGCCGCGGTACTCCTCGAGCTTCGCCTCGAAGCGCGCAAAGAGCGCGAACGCGTCGGCCGCGGAGCCGGCGAAGCCTGCCAGGATTTTGTCGTGATACAGACGCCGCACCTTGGCCGCGCCATGTTTCATGACGGTCGTGCCCACCGTCACCTGCCCGTCGCCCGCCATCGCCACCGCTCCGTCGCGGCGAACGCAGAGCACTGTCGTTGCTCGAATAGTGGTTGATTCGTCCATCGGCCGGGATCGTATCGCACTGTCACCGCGGCATCTGATTCCCCGTGGCCGTGTCCTGCCCTTCGACCTCGCCCATCGGGACGCGCAACACCGGCACGAGGTCGAGACGCATGCGGCCGAAATCGATGGTGACGATGAAGTTCTTCAGGTAGTTCTCGCCGATGATGCCCGAGGTGTGCTCGTGCTCCGGGCTGCCGGCGTCGTACATCGGAATCGTGCGGAACGTGCCGGCCCAGCGGTCGATGCCGATTTCGACGTCGTCAACTTTGTCGCCGTGCTTTTTCGCGCCGCCCAGTCCCTGCAACGTGGCGTTGTGGACTTTGGTAAAGAGTTGCACCGGCAGCGAGCTCGTTTGCGCCGAGTTGAGAAACGTCACCTCGGAACCTGTATCGAGGACGAAGACGAACCAACCCTTGCGATTGATCACGCCGCGCACGGTGGGGCGGAAGTGATCCCAGAAAAGATTCTGATCGGGCGCGGCCACGCGATCCGCGGCGGTGAGATGCGTGAACGTGGCCTGGTTGCGGCGAAAATCGAGCTCGATGCGCGTCTCCTTCAGCAGGTGCGCGCCGAGGAGAAACTCGATCGAAAACTCATTCTTGCCGGTGACGATGAACTTCATCTTGTCGTCCGGCATGATCGCCACCGGCACGTTCTCGATGATCATCTTTCCGATCTGCAGCGACTCGATCATTCCGAACTCGACCTGAATCGGCTCGCCGAGGAGCCCGGCGAACGTGCCTTCGATGTTGCCGAGCTTGCGGATGGGAACGGAGTCGGCGAATTTGCGCGAAACGATCGACATCACCGCGCCGGAATCGACGATGGCGATGACGTTCTTCGTTTTGTTCACCGTCACTTCGATGCGCGGCACGTCCGGCCGGCCGATCCGCAACGGCACGCGCTCGGCCGCCGGTCCGCGGAAGCGGTACGTGTCGACATTCTTGAGGAGCTCGAGAAAGTCCATGTGCCACTTGCGCACGACCAGGCCGTGATCGGCGGCGGCATGCGCCCAGTCCAAACTCGCCTCGAAGTTGTTGCGCATGTACTCGAGCTGCGACAGCGTCCACGCGGCTTCCGCGTACGTGGTGCGGAACGGCTCGAGGTCGAGCGCCGCGCGCAGATGGCGGCGAGCCTCGTCGAATCGGCCTGCCGCCATCTCCGCAGTGCCGAGGGAGAGCAACTCGTTCGCGCTGCGTTTGTTTTTCGCATCGACGGTCGATGCCTGCTCGACGGCGCGCACGTAATCCGACTTGCGCAGCATCGACGGCAGATCGCTGCCGCGCTCGATCGATCCCGGCGACAGCAGCAGCGGCGAAATCGACACGTCCGAATACAGCGCGCAGCCGGCAGCGAGGGCGGTGACGGCGATAAGGACTGAATGACGCATCGGGCTTCGAGCCATTGTACGGATCGCGCGCGACGGCGCCGCCTCGGCGGCGTCAGCGCTCTGTGACGTTTGCGCGGACCAGAATGCCCAGCTCGCGAATCTGATAGGCCAGCGCTTGGCGCGACATGTTGAGCGACGCCGCGGCGCGGTTCTGATTGCCGTTCGCCTGCAGCAGCGACTTTTCGATGAGATCGCGGCGGAAGCGCGTCACGGCGTCCTGATACGAGCTGACGCCGCCGCCGGCGCGGACGATGGCGCTGCGCATCCGCTCTGGCAGATGCTCGACATCGATCGCCGCCGCCTCGCCGGCCAGCGCGTGCGCCGCGCGAATCGTGTTCTGCAATTCGCGCACGTTGCCGGGCCAGCGATAGGAAACGAAAACCGATTCGGCGTCGGCGGTCAGCTTCGACGGTCCGCCGCGGCTCTTTTCGTGTTCGCGCGCCAGGAAGTGCGACGCGAGCAGCGGAATGTCGGAAGCGCGGTCGCGCAGCGGCGGCAGCGCGATCTCGATCCCGCCGATGCGGTAGTAGAGATCCTCGCGAAACTGCCCCGATTCGACGGCCGATTCGAGCTTGCGATTCGTGGCGCTGACGATGCGCACGTCGGCGGTGCGGTTCACGGTATCGCCGACGCGGCGGAATTCGCCTTCCTGCAGAAATCGAAGCAGTTTCGCTTGCGCGGAGAGCGGCATCTCTCCGATCTCGTCGAGAAAGAGTGTGCCGCCGTCAGTCGTCTCGATGAGTCCCGCGCGATCGCGATCGGCGCCCGTAAACGCGCCGCGGATGTGACCAAACAGTTCGCTCTCGATCAGATTCTCGGGCAGCGCCGCACAATTCACGGCGGTGAACGTCTTGCCGCGCCTCGGCGAGTGACGATGGACAGCACGTGCCGCCAACTCTTTGCCGGTGCCCGACTCGCCGAGGACGCAGACCGGAACGTCGCGGCGGGCCACGCGCGTGATGAGCGTGAAGATCTCGCGCATGGCCGGCGAGTCGCCGATGATGCCGTCGATAGCTTCGCTCTTCGCGGCCGTGACGCTCTCGTTCTGTTCGATGACGCGGCGCATGCGGTGATGTTCAGCGCGCGTACGAAATAGTGCGGCCAGCGCGTCGCGCGATTCCGCGGACCAGGCGTTGATGCCGTCGACGAAGAGCAACTCGCGTTCGCTGCAGAGGATCCAGTCATGCTTGCCCGCGGCGGCGATCGTGTCGAGCTCGGCGCCGGAAAGCGGAGTGGCCGATCCAATTTCCTGCCATTGGCCGAGCCGGTTGCGCGTGGCGAAACGCCAGGCTGTCGGCACAAAGTCGCGCGGCGTGAACGGAAACTCGCGCAGCGCGGCATCGCGAAGGAAGCGCATTTCGATGGCCGAGGCGGTGACCTCGCGTTTCGGCAATTCGATCTTCAGTTGCGCCGCGATCGACTCCGCTATGGCGGTGTCGCCGCGGCCGAGGGCATCGCGGAAGTGCTTCAGTTTCTGCGAGCCGGTGCTGCTGCCGCCGAGGTCTGCGGCTCCTCCACCGCGGCGGATGCGCATCGCGTCATGGCGCTTCGTCAGCTCGATGTTTTCAGACCAACCGGTCGACCGCAGTGGCGTGTCGCGACCTTCGATCCAGTCGATTTCGTCGAGGATCAAGGCAGCCGCTTCGCGGATCTGCGGCGAAAACGATTCGCTGTCCGCGATCGCTTGCGCGGAACGGACGGCATCGGCGAAACGGCCGCGCGAGAAGTCGAGATGCGCGGCGATCATGTCCAGCTCGCGCAGCCGTTTGTCGTCGCCGGTGCCGCGGTAGAAATGGCGCAGGCGATGAAGCCGCTGCGCCGCGTGTGTCCATTGGCCGTCGTCGGCGGCGAGATAAGCGAGGATGAAAAGGATGCCGCCGCCGGCGCGGTCGCCCTGCGTCTCTTCGACCAGCGCCAGCGTGCGCAGCGCTTCGTCGCGCGCCGAGGCCCACGCGCCGGCGGTGAAGAGGATGTAGACGCGGTCGAGCGCGGCGTCGATGCGTTCGGTCTCGCAACGCGCGCGTTCGAGCGATTGCGCGGCGTGCGTTGCGGCCGCGTCGAGATCATTGCGTGATGCGACATAGGTGGCCAGCCGCGACGCGAGGTAGTGCGAGGCCGGCGGCTGCTCGTCGATCGGCTCGCGCAATTCAAACGCGAGCAACGCGCGCTGATACGCGAGCTGCGCGCGCTCTTCGTCCGTCGAAGCAACGCATTCGTCCAGCACGGCGCGCATCTCGTCGTAACGCGAGTCGATGTAAAGCAGATCGGCGCGCAGAATGGACGCCTCGAATCCGCGCGCGGCGATGCGATTGAGGCGCGCCAGCGCAGGCGAGTAGTCGCCGGTACGCCGCTCGATGCGCGCCACCAGCAACTCGTGCGCGTCGCCGGTCACGATCTGCGCGACCTCGCGCGCGTCGCGATTGCGGCCGGCGTCAATGAGCGCGGAGGCGAGAATCTCCGCCAGCTTCGGCGTCAGCGCATGCCGCGGCATCGTCCGCAGCACCGGCAGCGCGTCCTGCGGCGCCGCGCGTTCGAGCATCACCGCTGCCGCTCGCGCATCGCCCGCATCGATCAGCAGCGAAGCTGAGGCTGCAAAGTCTTCCGTCGTCTCCGCCAAAACATCCGCCGCAACGCGGCAAAGCGTGGCCTGCGAGGACGACGGAATCAGCCGCGCCGCTGCCCGGCGCACGCTGTCCGAGGCAAAAACGAGATGGCCGTCTTCGATCGACGTGATGCCATCGACGATCAGATCCTCAACACCTTCACCGAACATCAGTTGCTTGAAAAACGCGGCGGCGACGTCCAGCCGCGAGCGCGTGCCGAGGAGCGCGATGGCGGCGATGTAGGAACGAAGCGGCTCGCGCAGCGACGCGAGCGCGGCCACGTCGTCGTCGAACGGAAGCGTGCCGGTGTCGAGGAATCGGACGAAATCATCCGACTCCACAAAGGTCTCGAGTTGTGCGACGCGCGTTGCCGCATCACGCGCTGCGTTCAGCGACGGAGCGACGATGAAGCGTCGCGCTCCCGGCAAATCGACGTCGCCTCGATCCGCGGCGATCCAGGTGCCCGCCTCCGTCGCGGCGAGCATTTCCAGCACGCGCGACGAGGCAGCGTCGAACCGGTCGCGATTGGTGATGGCGAAGATCAGCCGTTGCTTCGGCGCGCACTCGACGATCGCTTCGACGATTTCGCTTTCGCCGCGCTTCTCCAGCGGTCCGGCCACCGCTGCGAGTGTGTTGATCGCGGAGTAGCGTTGCAGCGGCGAGGCATCTCTTCCGATCTCCAGCAACTGCTCGCCGCCGAGTGCCGCCGCCGTGCGAATGTTGTCGATCGCTTCGCCGCGGAAACTTCGCGCGGTTCCGCGCAGGATGTCGTTCAGCGCGTCAGCGCCCGGCGACGAAACCTCGCCGCATGCCGCGCGCCGCATCCAGCGAAGATCTGCCGCCACATCGCCGCGCAGCCGCGATTCGATCTCGAGGTAAACCGATTCCGCGCGCCCCCACGGCTGCCGCAACGACTCCAGCGGCGGCGCGCCTGTCGCTTCGGCGAACTGCTGAATTACCGTCAACGCCGGCGGCGCTTCATCGATCTCGCGACGTGCGGCGATCCGCACGAGCCGGCAGTCGTTGCCGCGTTTCTGCACGACCGCCCACGCGGCCGGGTCGTAATCCGCGTCCGAAAATCCGGCGAATTGCAGCAACGCCTGATGCGCCGCAAATTGCGCGATGAGCGACAGCCGGTCGCGCGCGCCAAGCTCGCCCGCGTCCGCCACCGGCGTGGCATCGAGCGAAATCTCCGCGGCGAATCCGTCGAACCACGGCAGCGTCGAATGCCGCAGCGTGGCAATGAGTGCGCGATCCCATCCGAACGTACGAAGGTCGACCGCGATCGCCGACCGCGCGCGCCGGACCGTGCCGCGCATAGACATGTATAGAGGTGAGGATTGGCGGCAGCATTTCCCTACCCTCGGCCGCGGCTAACCGGCCCCGCGCCGCGTCGTCCAACGCCTCGGAGGACATCATGAAACGCTCTCTGTCATTCGCTGTTCTGCTCGTTCTCGCCGCCGGTGTAGCGGAGGCGCGCGATTCCTACGTGCTGCATTTCGGCGCCGGAAATTCGACGACGATCAGCGGCTCGCTCGAGGACTTCAACGCCGTCAAAGGCACGCTCACCGGCGACTATCTCTGGGTGCGCCGCGACGGCCGGCGCTACGTCATCACTGACCGCGCGAAACTGGCCGAGGCGTGGGACTACTTCGCGCCGGAACGCGAGCTGCGTCCGCAGCAACGGGAAATCGAGCGCGAGACCCGCAAACTCGAACGCGAAAGCGATGCGCTCGAAGACATGGACGACCACAAGCTAACCGCGCGCGAACGCGACCGCCTCGACGAGCTGCACGCTCAGGAACGCGACCTAAGCCGCCGCGAGCAGGCACTCGACCAGCGCGAGGAAGAGCTGGACCGCGCTGCCGAGCGGAAGCTGTGGCAACTCGTCGATCGCGCGATTCGCGACGGTTCGGCGCGTAGCGTGAGGTAATGGGTTACCGCTCGTCCGCGGTCGGTCCGTAGAGGCCGGGCAGTGGGATGTCGTTGAGGCGCATGTAGACCGTTAGCTGGGCGCGGTGGTGGATCAGGTGGTGGAGGACGAAGTTGCGGAGCAGGCGGAAGCGCGGCGCGGAGAGGATTTTGTGGCCGGCGGCGAGCAGGGTCCATTCGCGTTGGAGGAGTTCGTCCGAGGCGGATTCGATCGAGGCGCGGGCGGACCTGGAGTTTTTCTCGAAATAGGCCAGCAGCTCCTGGGTCGACTTCTGTTCGGGAGCGCGCATCGGAGGCTGGCCGGGCGGGGCGATGTCGAACGAGTCATTGTCGATCATCAGCGTCGCCCATGTCGGCAGGTTGGCGACGTGCGTGGCCAGGCCGCCCATCTTCCATGACTTGCCATGCGGCGAATAATCGAACTTCTCGGTCGGGATACGTTCGAGGACGCGGCGGGTGTTGGCCATTTCCTGATCAAAATCGGGAAGGTAGAGTTCGGCGAGAGTCATCATTTCGTCAGTCCCACTTTTCTAATGAGCGCAATGAATCGCGGGTCCTTGCGAAGCGTATCGAGCGACGGATCGACGTTGAGCCAGACTGCCGACTCGGAGCGGTCGTTGTAGACCTGCTCGAGATTTTTCATCGCCTCGTCGTTATTGCCAAGAGCGGCGTAAATACGGGCGAGGAAGAGCGGCAGCGTATAAGTGCCGGCAGCGCGGGCGCGCAATTCAGCCATTGCACGCATTGCCTCGTCACGGTTGCCGGCGCGGGCGTTGATCATGCCCCAGTTCGTAATGAGAAGCTGCGAATGTCCGCCGAGCTGCAATGCTTTCTGCATCAACGCCAGCGCCTCGGGGAGTTTATTTTTTCGATAATCGACCTGCGCCTCCAGATCGTAAACGTAAGGAAAATTCGGATCGAGATCGAGCGTGTGTTTGGCCTGTTCGATCGCCTCTTCGTCGTGGCCGGCGTAATAAAGCGTACGGCTGACATCCCAACTCGTAGGAACTGAAAGCGGATCGAGCTGCTCGGAGCGGCGTTTTTCGGCGATCGCTTCGTCGAAACGGCCCATGGCCACCAGGAAGTCGCCGTACAGGCGGTGCGCTTCCGCGTCATTGGCGTTCAGCGCGATGGCGCGGCGGAACTCGGCCTCCCCTTTCGCGAAATCCCAGTCGTACCAGGTCAGGGTCAGCGCCAGGCACGTATGCGCGGGAGCGAGCGAATCGTCGAGAGCCAGAGCACGTTCCGCGGCTTCACGCACACGAGGCATGGCCTCGCGCGGCGGCATGAAAAGGTTCGACAGTGAAAAATACGCCGCCGCCAGTCCCGCGTACGCCAGGGCGTATGTCGGATCGCGCTCAATCGACTGATTGAAGTAGCCGATTCCTTTGCGGATCGCTTCTTCATCATTGAATTTGGTCGCGAAATAACGTCCTTTGAGATAGAGCTGGAATGCTTCATTGCTTTCCGGGCGGCCTCGGCTCAGCAATTTTCTCTGCTCACCGGTGAGATGCGGCTGCAATTGTGACGAGATTTCGTCGGACAGATCCTTCTGCAGCGCCACGACGTCGGAGAGATTGCGGTCATACTGCTGTCCCCACACCTGCGTCCCGCGTTTGACGTCTGTCAGCGATGCGCGAACGACGATCGTGTTGCCTCGCTGAAAGAGCCGGCCCGTGACTACGCCGCGAACGTGAAGATCGCGTCCGACGGCCAGAGGATCGATATTTTTGCCTTTGTAGCGGAACGCGGTGCTATGTGCGACGACCTGTAATTCCGGCAATTGCGACAGCGAATCGGTAATGCTGTCGGTCAGACCGTCGCTGAGATATTCGCTGTTCGGATTTCCTGAGGCATTGACGAACGGCAGCACGGCCACACTGTCGATGCGGTCGGCAGACAGCGTGTTCTTGATGATTGCGTAAGACGCCGCCGCGAGCAGCGCCAGGAGCACGACGGCCATCAGGATGACGATGCGGGAATCGCGGAACGCGCGCGGCAGCGGAAAGCGGCGCGCGCCGATCGGAAACGTCATCTGCACCGTCTTCTGCTGATCGAATCCCGGCTCGGAGAAATGGCGATGCATTTCCAGCGAGCTGAGTTTATTTTCGAATTCCAGCTCGCGACGAAGCGTATGAAGATCGCTCAGGAGCTGGCGCGCCGAGGGGTAGCGGTTGTTGCGGTCTTTTTCGAGCAGCTTGAGGATGATGCGATCGAGCTCCGGCGGAACGCTGCTCACGTAATGCGACGGCGCCTGCGGGATTTCATTGACGATCGCGTTCGCAATGTCGATGAAATTGTCGCCGCGCACGGGCGGCTGGCCGGTGACCATCTCGTACATGACAGCGCCGAGGGCGTAGAGATCGGAACGGTTGTCGGGTTGCTGGGCGCGGGCCTGTTCCGGCGAAATGTAGAGCAGCGTTCCGAGAACGGCGCCCGTCGAACTGTCTTGAAGGGCCGACTCCGGCTCAGCTAGTTTGGCCAGGCCGAAGTCGAGCACTTTCACGTAGCCGTCGGGCCGCACCATGATGTTTTCCGGCTTGATGTCGCGGTGGATGATGCCGGCGTCATGCGCGGCGGCCAGCGCGCTGGCAACGCCGATTGCGAAATCGAGCACCTCGCCGGCATTGAGACGGCGCTTGGCCATCAGCTCGCGCAGCGTTTCGCCTTCGATGTATTCGGTGGCGATGTAATGCACCGAATCGGCGTGGCCGATCTCGTAAATCGTGATGATGTTCGGATGATTGAGCGCCGAGGCGGCGCGCGCCTCGCGCTGGAAGCGGCGGACGCGTTCCTCGTCGCGTGTGAAGCGCGCGGGGAGGAGCTTCAGCGCCACTTTGCGATTGAGGGTCTCGTCTTCCGCGAGATAAACCTCGCCCATGCCGCCTGCACCGATGAGGCGCCCTACGCGATAGCGCGAAATCGTACGCGGTTGCATGGATTGCTTCGAGCATAGCCCAAATTGCTGCCATAGAATTCGCCGCGTATGACCGCCGGAAAAAATGATGTCGAGCTCGCATCGGACGCGGCGCGCCTCGGTGCAGCCGTCCTGTTGCAGCATTGGGAACAGCTCGGAAAAGAAGACGCCGATCTGAAAGCGCGCAATGACTGGGTGTCGCGCGCGGACCGCGAGAGCGAGGCCGCCATCATTGCGCTGATCCGCGACCACTGTCCCGACGACGCAATCCTCGGCGAAGAAGGCGGGATGAGCTTCGAAGGCACGAGCGGCCGGACGTGGATCATCGATCCGCTCGACGGCACTTCGAATTACCTGCAGCATTTTCCGGTGTGGTCGATTTCGATCGGGTTGAAGACAGGCGCTGAGATCACCGCCGGCGTTGTCTACGAACCGCTGCGCGATCACTTTTTCACCGCCGAGCGCGGCGCGGGCGCATTCCGCAACGGCGTTCGCATGCGCGTTTCGAATCAGGAAGGGATCGACAGCTCCTTCCTGGCCACCGGCTTTCCGTTTCGCGCGCAGCAGTTCGTTTCGGTGTACTGCGCGATTTTTCAGGAAGTGATCAGCGTGGCGAAGGGCGTACGGCGTGCGGGATCGGCGGCGCTCGATCTCGCGTACACGGCGGCGGGGATCTTCGACGGCTTCTTCGAGCTGCATCTTTCTCCGTGGGACATCGCCGCCGGGTCGCTGCTGGTCACCGAGGCGGGCGGCGTGTTCTCGGACTTCTCGGGCGGCGAGCGGTGGCTGCAGCGCGGCAACATCGTCGGTGCGCCGCCGGGCGTGCATCGCGATCTGATTGCGCTGCTCAGCCGCCACGTAAGCGAGGATCAACTCGATCGCCGCGCCGTCAATCGCGCGTTCCCGTCGCAATGAAACTTCCGCGCAGTTTCTACTCCGACGACACCGTCACCGTCGCCCGCGCGCTCCTCGGCTGCGTGCTCTGGCGTCGCCTCGGCCGCGAGCTGCTGGCCGCGCGGCTCGTGGAAGTCGAGGCCTACCTCGGCGCGAACGATTCCGCCAGCCACGCGCGCCGCGGCCTGCGCAGCGCGCGCAACGAGTCGATGTATCTCGAGGGCGGCCACGCCTACGTCTACTTCACGTACGGCATGCACTGGTGCATGAACGTCGTCACGCAGGATGCCGACATCGCCGAGGCCGTGCTGCTGCGCGCGGCGGAGCCGGTGCGCGGAATCGAGACGATGCGCGAGCGGCGGCCGAAAGCGAAACGCGACCGCGACCTGATGAACGGCCCGGGCAAACTCTGCTCGGCGCTGGGAATCGGCAAGGAGCTGGACGGCGAGCCGCTCGACGGCAACACGCTCTGGCTCGCGCCGCGCGACGTCGACGTTGCCGAGGAAGACATCGCCGTCAGTCACCGCATCGGCGTCGAAAATTCGGGCGAGGCGGCGGGGTGGCCGCTGCGGTTTTATCTCCGAGGAAACGTCTACGTGAGCCGCTGAACCCGGCACGAGCCGTGCAGTTTTTCGGACCGAAATGTCCGCGATTGCGAGTCCTTCTGAGACCCTCGTCGACCCGGCGAGCCGCAAGTTTTACGTCGATTCGATGCAGCTCATGACGGACGGCGGCGTGCCGTTTCTCGTCGGCGGGGCTTACGCGTGGTCGCGTTACACCGGCATCGAACGGCATACGAAAGACTTCGATGTCTTCATCCGCCGCGAAGATTTTCCGAAGGCGAAGAAGGTTTTCGAAGACGCCGGCTACGAGTCGACGCTCACCTTTCCGCACTGGCTGGGCAAGGCGTTCAAAGGCGACGATTTCATCGATCTGATCTTCAGCGCCGGCAACGGCGTGGCGGTGGTGGACGAGCTGTGGTTCGACAAAGCGGTCGATGGCGTCGTCTTCGGCGTCGACGTGAAGCTCATTCCGGCCGAGGAGATGATCTGGTCGAAGGGGCTGATCATGGAGCGCGAGCGCTTCGACGGCGCCGACGTCGCGCACATCATCCACTCGGTCGGCGAATACCTCGACTGGCGCCGTCTCATCGACCGTTACGCGCATCTCTGGCGCGCTCTTTACGCGCACCTCGTGCTCTACGGTTTCATCTATCCGTTCAAGCGTTCGCAGGTGCCGGCGTGGGTGATGGACGAGCTGAATGCGCGCATCGCCGATGAAACGCACCAGCCGGATGCGAAAGAAGAAATCTGCTACGGCACGATCATCTCGCGCCAGCAATACCTGACCGACATCAACAAGTGGGGCTACAAGGACGCCCGCCTCGAGCCGCTCGGAAACATGACCGCGCAAGACATCGCGCTCTGGACGAAAGGCATCGAGGTGGACGGAGCGAAATGAAAGAACACCTGCGCATCGCCGCGATCGCGGACATTCACGTCAAGAAAACCGGCCAGGCCAGCCTGCAGCCGTTGTTCACCGCCGCATCGGAAGAGGCGGACGTCCTCCTGCTCTGCGGCGATCTCACCGACTACGGTCAAATCGAGGAAGCGAAAATCCTGGCGAAGGACATCACGTCATTCCTTCGTATCCCATCGATCGGAGTCCTCGGCAATCACGATTTCGAATCGGGCAAAGCGGACGAGGTGGTGAAGATCCTCGCGGGCGCCGGCGTGACGATGCTCGACGGCGCCGCGTGCGAGATCGAAGGCGTCGGCTTCGCCGGCATCAAAGGATTCGGCGGCGGTTTCGGACGTCGCCAGCTAAATGCGTGGGGCGAAGACATCATCAAGAAGTTCGTGCACGAGACGATCGAGGAGGCCCTCAAGCTGGAGATGGCGCTGGCGCGGCTGCGCACGCCGCAGAAGATCGCGGTGCTGCATTACGCGCCGATCCACGCCACGGTCGCCGGCGAGCCGCCCGAGATCAATGCGTTTCTCGGCTCATCGCGGCTCGAAGAACCGATCGACCGCTATCGGTGCACCGCCGTGTTTCACGGCCACGCGCATCGCGGCTCGCTCGAAGGGCGGACGAAAGGAAACGTGCCCGTCTACAACGTGGCCATGCCGCTGCTCGCGGCGAACTTCGAGGACCGCCAGCCGTTCCGTGTCATCGAAGTCCCTGTCGCGGAAGCCGCGATCGCCTGAAGGCGCAATACAATTCGCGCATGCAACACGCCGCATTTCCGGAAGGACTGACGCGGGACCGGCTCATCGACTGGTACCGCGATACGCGCCGAGTTACGCACGAGCTGTTCACAATTCCGACGGCCGGCGCGTACTACGACCGTCCCATCCGGCTGCGCAACCCGATCGTTTTTTACGAAGGACACATCCCGGCCTTCGCGGTCAACACGCTGATCAAGCTGGCGTTGAAGCACGAAGGCATCGATCCGGAGTTCGAGACGCTGTTCGCGCGCGGCATCGATCCGGAGAGCGAGGATGCCGCAAAGGCGCCGACCGATTTCTGGCCGTCGCGCGATCAAATCCTGGCGTACGGGCGCGATGCGGACGATCTGATTTTTCGCGCGTTGTGTGACGGTCCGATCGACGACGGCGCGGTGCCGCAGCGGCGCAATGCCGAGGCGGCGCTGGGGATCGTCGAGCACGAGCAGATGCATCAGGAAACGCTGCTGTATCTCTTTCATGAGCTGCCGTACGAGAAAAAGAATTCGATCGCACCATTGCGGCGAAGCGGAGCAACGCCGGCGCGAGTGGTCAAGAAGGATATGGTGCGCATTCCTGCCGGCCTGGCAACGCTCGGCGGTTCGCGCGGCGACTTCGGATGGGACAACGAGTTCCCGCGGATGCGCGTGAAAGTCCGCGAGTTTTCCATCGACCGGCATGACGTGACCAACGGCGACTACCTCGAATTCGTCGAAGCGACCAACGCGAATGCGCCGCACTTCTGGACGAAGCACGACGGCGCATGGCATTGGCGTGGACTGTTCGATCTGCAGCCGCTGCCGCTCGATGCGCCGGTGTACGTCACGCACGATGAAGCGAGCGCGTACGCGGCGTGGCGCGGCAAACGGCTGCCGACCGAGGGCGAGTTTCACCGCGCCGCGTTCGGAACGCCGTCCGGCGAGGAGCAGCTTTTTCCGTGGGGCTCCACGCAGCCGAACTCTTCGCGCGGCAATTTCGGATTCTCGCATTGGGATCCGGTGGCGATCGGTTCGTATCCCGCGGGAGCGAGCGCGTGGGGAGTTCACGATCTCATCGGCAACGGCTGGGAGTGGACGTCGACGATCTTCGACGGCTTTCCCGGCTTCGAGGCGATGCCTTCGTATCCGCTGTACTCGGCCGATTTCTTCGACGGCAAGCACTACGTGATGAAGGGCGCGTCGCCGGCCACGCCGCCCGAGCTGATCCGCCGCAGCTTCCGCAACTGGTTCCGGCCGTCCTATCCGTACGCGTACGCGACGTTCCGCTGCGCACACGATTAGGGTTGATCTTCAAAACCGTCCCGAGCATCAGCAGCACAGACAAGAGTGTCCGTGCCACATGAATCCTGCCGTAATTGCGCGATGCAACTTCAGCGAGAGCTGGTGTGGCACAGACACTCTTGTCTGTGCTCTCGCAAGGTGCAGTGTCTGATCTTGTTAACCGACCGTCGCGTGCCTCACGATGACGCGGACGCTTCGCGGACTTGCAGATCCGTCGCTTCGCCGACCATCTCCACCGTCCCTTTTCGTTCGAGTTTTCCCCAGCCGGTGCGCATGCCGGAGACGGCGGTCTTGATCGACTTGAGGACGACGGCGTACATCAACTGGCGGTAGAGGAAACGCTGCCAGAAAAGCCAGACCAGAACTTTCGGATTCTCTCGATCGAGTTTGTAGGCGACCAGCGATCCGATCAGTTCCATGACGAAGAAAAAGGCGTACATGAAACCGATGAGGTAGAGCGACGAGAGTGCGTTCGGCAGCGGCTGCCAGTCGCCCGCGAGGCGGCCACGCATCCAGGCGCGGACAACGCCGCCGATCGACCAGAGAATCTGCACGTCGATCAACGGCGACAGCACTTGGAACGCGACCTGGAAAAGCCAAAGCGTCGGCAGCATCACCCGGCCGAACCAGCCGTAGCGGCCGAGGGCGCGGCGATGCTTCCAGAGCGACTGCAGCGTTCCGAAGGCCCAGCGGAAACGTTGTTTGAAGAGCGCGCGGAAACTGTCCGGCGCTTCGGTGTAGCCGATGGCGCTCGACTCCGTCTCGATGCGCCAGCCGATGCGCCGGATGCGCCACGTCAGATCCATATCCTCGGCCATCGTGTCGGTCGTGTAGCCGCCGGCCTGGAGAATCGCTTCGCGCCGCCACGCGCCGACGGCTCCCGGCACCACGGTGACGGAATTGATGATCGCGTACGCGCGGCGATCGAGATTCTGGCTGGTCACGTATTCGATCGACTGCCAGTGCGTGAGCGGATTCATGCGATTGCCGACCTTTACGTTGCCGGCCACGGCGCCGACTATCGGATCGCGGAAGTGGCGAACGAGCTTCTCGATCGTGTCCCTCGCAAAAACCGTATCGGCATCGAGAGCGATGATGATCTCGCCCTTGGCCACTGCAATCCCGAGGTTGAGCGCCGATGCTTTCCCGCCGTTGGCCTGCTCGAGGAGCGTGACCGCCTCGCCGAAATTCGCGCGCACTTCGTTTGCGGTGCCGTCGTGCGATCCATCATCGATGACGATGATCTCCAGCGGCTCGTACGCGTTCGCGAGCACCGCGCGGATCGTCCGCGCGATCACCGTCTCCTCGTTGTACGCCGCGATGACGACGCTCACCGCCGGACGGATCGGCTCATCGAATGAGTGATGGCGCTCGCGCCACTTCGCGATCAGCGCCAGCGCCGTCACGAAAAGAATGCGAGCCGTGCCGAGGATGATCGCGGAGACGAACGCGATTCCGAGAAAGAGCTCGAAGAGATAGATGACCTCGAACACGATGCGATCGTTCGCCGCCATCAGCGTGTCGGCCGGACTCACGGGAGGGTTGACCTTGTCGCGCGTCGATCCGATCAGCGTCGAAACGGGAACGAAGGTGTAGCCCTTGGCCCGCAGCTCGTTGACGAGCATCGGGATCAGGCGAACGGTTTCGGTCCGGTCGCCGCCGCCGTCGTGCAGCAGGATGCAACTGCCCTTTTCTCCCTCGAGCTGCTGGCGCACGGTTTCCATCATCTGTTCCGCGCCGCGATGCAGAATTTTGCCGTCGGGCAGACGCTCTTCCGTGTTCCAGTCCTGCGTGTCGATGAACTCGAGAACGGTGATGTAGTTGAGCTGCGACGCCAGCGCGACCGGCTTGACTTCCATCGCCGCAGTCGGCTCCGCGTCGGCGTTGTACGGCGGCCGGAAGAGGAGCGTGGAACGGTGTAGAAGGCTCTGAAACACACGCTGGGTTGCGTTGAGCTCGAGACGCGCTTCCGCCGGCGGAATCACGCCGATGTTCGGATGCGTGAATGTGTGATTCCCGATCTCGTGTCCCTCGGCCCAGATCCGCTTCACCAGATTCGGATAGCGCTCCGCGTTCTGGCCGATCAGAAAGAACGTCGCGGGGACGTGCAGTTCCTTCAATTTGTCGAGGATCTGCGCTGTGTACGGACTGGCTGGTCCGTCGTCGATGGTCAACGCCAGCATCTTCGGTTTGTAGCCGGTGCGGCTGATGACGTACGACGTTGGAAAGAGCGTGTAGTTTTCGTCGAGCACGAGTCCGGTCTGCGGATCGATCTCCAGCGAGCGCAAGCCCCTCGTCGGTAATCTGTCGACGTGCGCGATCTCGCCTTCTCCGATGAACTCGACGTCGTATGGATAGTCGGGTTTCTGCAGCGCGGCCATGTCCGGCGGCGCGTTGAGGTGATCGCGGTTGATGAACTTCCAGATCGATGGATCGGTCGAGCCGAGGACCCAGATGGCCATTCCGCGGACGCCGTAGTTCTCAGCGATCAGCCACTGGTTCGCCGCCGTGATGGCGTCGAGCATCCACACCTCGTGCTTCTTGCCGTCGTCGTCTTCATAAAGAAAGGTCGGATTGAGAAACTCGGAATCGAAGTCGACGATATCGGCCGGTTTTTCCTCCTGGCGGAAATCGTGCGCGGTGACGAGCGCGGCCTGATACGTCAGCGGCTCGGCCCATTCGCGGCCTTCCATCCAGTCGTACGAGTAGTTGGCGAGACCGACGACGAGTTTGTCGCGCGGAATGCTCTGCACCGCACGCTGGACGACCTCGCGATACCAGCCGATCGAGGCGATCGGTCCGGGCGGACTGTTCTCCGAGTGCTCGTCGTACGCCATCACGATCACGAAATCGCAGACCGAGGAGACCGCGCGCCAATCGAGCGTGCCGCCCGGCGTGTTGCGGTCGTTCTTCGCTTCCAGATCGGCGCTGACGAGCAACGGCTGCGGGGCCGCGTTGAACGCCTTCTTCATCCGTTGCAGAAACGGAATGAGGCGCGGGTAATCGGCCGGTTCGAGATTTTCGAAGTCGACGTTGATGCCCTGAAACCGATTTTTGATGCACCAGCGCAGCAGCTCGCCGATCACACGCTGCTGCAACGCCGGATCGTTGAGAAAAATATGGACGCGTTTCGCGTCGAATTCGCCGGAGCCGTTCGAAGAAATCTGGGCGTTGCTGAAGACGGGAACGACGTTGAGATTGTTGGCGCGCGCCAGCTTCAGCGCTTCGAGGTTGTGCGGCGTCAACGCCGGATCCCAATCGTGAAAATCGAGACCGTTCGCATCGGAGCGAAGGTGGACCCAGACCGGAAGAAGATGCGTCATCCGGCTGGCGTTGGCGTCGAG
>Ga0207650_10000948_pt1 | contig 21810 bp, 20 predicted proteins | sample KBSS63metaG_FD_184325 | JGI IMG/M metagenome (GOLD analysis project Ga0207650, IMG submission 184325) | Switchgrass rhizosphere microbial communities from Kellogg Biological Station, Michigan, USA - KBS S6-3 metaG (SPAdes) (version 2) | ecosystem: Host-associated > Plants > Roots > Rhizosphere...
CGCTAATTCCATGTCTTTCATCTATTGCTGATTCCAAGCCCATTCGGATTGAGTCTCGGACGAATCGCAATATGTCCAAGAAAGTGCTCTTGCCCGCGCCGTTTGGGCCAACAAGCACATTCAAACTACCCAGCCTAACGTCTACATCAGCAAAACTTCGAAAGTTCTTTACTTGGACTCTGGTTATCATTTTTCCTTAAGACCTCTACTCATGAATCCACCTACGCTTCCTATAGTAACGCTAAATTACTGCCGAGGTGTATGTGTTATTAGTTAACTACAATTCTTGCTGTCGCCAATGTAACGCCAAAATCTGACTATTAATCAGCCTCTGGGTTTGCGCTCTCATTTACCGTTTCGCTCGCCGTTGTATTGGTCCAGTTTCCGGTAGAGGGTTTTGCGGCCGATGCCGAGCGCGCGGGCGGCGTGAGTTTTATCGCCACGGGTGTAGTCGAGCGTGGCTTCGATTGCCTGGCGCTCAATTTCATCCATCGACGACGGCACCGTAACTTCAAACGTCGTCGTGCGGCCTTCGCTGGCGGCGCGCGCGCGTTCCACCTTGATCCGGTCCTGTTCTTGTAAAGCAATCCTGCTGATCGTCTCCGGCAGGTCTTCCAGCTCAATCTGTCGCCCGGAAGCGATGATCACCGCGCGCTCGATCGCGTTTTCCAGTTCACGCACATTGCCGGGCCATTCGTAAGTAATCAGCGCCTGCAACGCGTCTTTCGAAATGCCGGAAATAAACCTGCCGGTCTTTTGTTTGTAGTGTTCGATGAAATGTATGACGAGCGGATGAATGTCCTGCGGGCGTTCGCGCAGCGGCGGCAACACGATCGGAAACACCGAGAGGCGGTAATAAAGATCGCGCCGGAAAGTGCCTGACTCGGTCGCGTGTTCCAAATCCACGTTCGACGCGGCGATCACGCGAACGTCAACCTTCAAAACTTCGTTGCCGCCCACGCGCGTAAACTCTCCATCCTGCAACACGCGCAGCAAACGCACCTGTGCCGACAAACTCATCTCGCCAACTTCGTCTAAAAACAGCGTGCCGCCGTTTGCTTCTTCGAACCTGCCCAGGCGGCGCGCGCGCGCGTCGGTGAATGCACCTTTCTCATGACCAAACAATTCCGATTCGAGCAGCGACTCCGGAATCGCGCCGCAGTTTAGTTTTACGTAAGGCTGATCTTCGCGTCCCGAATTGTAGTGAATCAAGTTGGCCAGCAACTCTTTGCCGGTTCCCGACTCGCCCTGGATCAAGACGGTCGTTTGCGTATCCGCAACGCTGAGCGCGAGCTCAACCGCGCGCCGGATGCCGCCGTTTTGTCCGATGATGCGGTTTTCGCCGTAACGCTCGTGCAGCGCGCTGCGCAGATGCATTACTTCTGCCGAAAGCTGATCGCGCTCGAGCGCGGTGCCGCATTGATCCGCAATGCCCTCGACGAGCGCCACCTCGTGGTCCTGAAATCCCTGCCGCGCAGCGCTCCACACCAGGCCGAGAAATCCAAAGGTTTGACCGGCAACCCGGACCGGCGCAACGAGCGCAGCGCGTCCGCCAAGTATCGAATTGAACATCAAACGAAACGGAAACGGCAGGTCCTTGTCGAGCAAACGAAGCGTCTTACCTGCCGCCAAAACTTCCATCGCCGCGGGAAACTCAGTCACGTCCAGCGACTGCCCGTGTTCGTCGATCAAGCCCTTGACGCCGTCGGTGGTTGCATGCGGCGCGGCGCGGAAGGCAACGAGACTGATGCGGCCGCCTTTTGGATCGAGCACGCCCAGCGCCGAGTAATCAGCGCCGACGAGGGTGATCGCGCGTTCGAGCACGAGGGACGAGACTTCACGAAACTCCGAGCGCGCGTTCAGAGCGTTGGCAATTTCCAGCAGCGCACGCTTCGTTTCCGCTTCGCGCTCCTTGTCGATGTAAAGGCGCGTGTACTGGTACCCAATCGCAATCTGACGTGCGATGGATTCCAGAAAGGAAACTTCGTCGTCAAGCCACTCCCGCAGCGTTCGCGTCATGTGCAAGCCGACCAGGCCGAGCACGTCGTCGCCAAGAATTACCGGGACGACCAGAAGGGATCGCGTGCCCAGGCTCTTGGCCAGAAAACGCACTTTGTGATCGAGTCCAGCCGCCGAGGTGTCGTCGAGCCGTATAGGTTTGGTTATGTCTACGTGTTCTGAAAGTTGCGTGAGATCGAGTGGGATTGCGGTTCCCAGGCTGGAGGGCACGTCGTCGCCCGCACGCCACTCGTGGCTGATACGCAGCTCGCTTGGTGAAGTCAGTTGAATCACGTCGCAACGATCGACGTTCATCATCCGGCCGAGCTCAGAAACGATCACGTTCAGAAATCGATCCAGATTGATGGTGGTAGGCAGGGTCAGCGCCAGGCGATTGATGATGCCTTCACGAGCCTCCTGCATCTTGATCTTGCGTTCGAGAGAAAGAGATTTTGCGGTGTCAGACATGGGGTGTAGTTCGGGATGGATCATAGCGAAGCGCCTATGAACTTGCAAAGCAAGGGAAGTTTCAAGTTTCAGGTTCCAAGTTTCAAGTTTGCTTCAAGTAGTTCAGAGTTCAAACTTTAGTTTGTGTTTTCAGAGGCGAAGCAAACTAAAGTTTGAACTCTGACCTGCTTGACGCTCTTGCAACTCGGAACTCGGAACTCGGAACTCGGAACTTGGAACTTGGAACCTGTCTTTGCGCGGCTGCCGCGTGGCCCGTATAATTTCAATCAAGTTCAACGGAGCAATTAGTTCATGCCGATTTACGAATTCGAATGCCGCAAATGCAAGGCGCACCTGGAAGTCTTTCAGAAAATGAATGACAAGCCGCCGGTGAAGTGTCGCAAGTGTGGCGGGCGCCTGGAAAAGCTCGTGTCAGCTTCCGCGATCCAGTTCAAAGGCTCGGGTTGGTATGTCACCGACTACGCGGGCAACGGCAGAAAAGCCGCCGAAAAAGCTGAGAAAGAAACTGTAGCTTCAACTTCTGCATCAGACGATAAGAAGTCCGACAAGACGAGTTCGGCTGAGAAGAAGACCAAAGAGAGCTCCCCGGCTAAGAAAACTTCCGAAAAAGCTTCCACCTCAAAAGTCTCCAAAGGTGATTGAAGCCCGGCCTCCCGCGCACGAAGATGTACCACCAATCAAATAGCCGGCGAACTGTTTTGCCGCATCGCCGGCTGCGTCTGCAATTCGCGACAGCTTTTGTGTTACTGCTGATTGCCGCTTGCGCTCTGGTCATGGGCCAGGCGGGCCGGCGGCCCGGCGCCAGCACGGAAGGCGGCGTGCTGGTAAACCTCGTCGCCGTGCGCACCGACAAACCCGGGCTCCCGATAACCGCCAAGCAACTTTCCGTTTACGACAACAACGTCGAACAGACCATACGAAACTTCACCCCCGATCCGTCTCCGGCGCGCATCGTCCTGCTGGTTGACAACTCGCTGACTATCCGCGCGGAGATCGAAAAGCTCGAACGCGCCGCTCGCGAGTTCGCCTATGAAATTTTTGAAGGCGACAAGCTGCTGATCGTCGGCTACGACGAGGAAGCGGAGATCGTTTCTGACTGGACGGACGATGCGAAGTCGATCGAGTCGTCCTTGAAGCTCTTCCGGAAAAAAGGGCAGCCGCATTTGTTCGACGCGACGAGCGCCGTCATCGAGCAGGCACTGCAAACGGCGCCCGGCCAGAAACATGTGATCGTGGTAATCAGCGACGGACTCGATCGCGGCAGCAAAATTTCCTTTGACAAGATTTTGTCTGAGCTGCAACGACTCGACATCACCGTTTACGCGGTGCAGGCGCAGGACCGCACGCGCGGCGCTATCCGCCGGGACGTGCCGAAACCGAAGCAGGTGATTGATAAGCTGGTGGAAGGAACGGGGGGCGCGATCTTTTCGATCGAGGAACCGACGGTCGCAGCGAAGACAATTTGCGACGAACTAAGAAAGAACCGCTACACAGTCTCTTACGTTCCCTCGAGCGTTCCTTTTGGCGAACCGCGTAGCCTGCTGGTCCTTGCTGACGAGGGAATTACGGTGCGAGCGAAAACTTCGCAACAGCCGAATTGAGAAGACGTAGACAGAATACAGAATACAGTAGACAGAAGGGTTAACGGTTAGCGCTTCTGTATTCTGTCTCCTGTCTTCTTTCTACCGCTTCCTCGAATACACATAAAACAACAGCGCAATAATTCCCAGCACCAGGCTTTCCATGAAGATGAAGAAACGTGGTACGAAAACGTTATTCTCGTCGTGAGCGTCTGAAAAAGCCACAAACGTTCCCAGCGCGATTCCTGCCGCCAGCCAGATGAATTGTCGCTTTGCGTCCCACATAGAGAGTAAGCAGTGAGCAGTAAGCAGTGAGCAGTAAGCAGTCAGCGGGCGAACGAGATGTTCTTACTGCTCACCGCTTACCGCTTACTGCTCACTACTTCAGCTTTCCCGACAGCCAATGCATGATGTTCAGTGCAAGTTGGCGGTTATCGATGCCGGGGCGGTTCATGCCAAACTTCATCTGTTGCGCGCCGACTATTTGCGCCGAAAGCATTCCTGCTTCGCCCAAAACAATCACGCGGCCTTTGCCAAAATTGATCGCAATGCCTTGCGCGCGTCCGGCTGCTGAGATTCGGTTCGCGTTTGGGCCGGGCATCGTATCTATCGCCGTGTCCGCCAATTTCATAAAGGCGAAGCTGTCAGCCGGGCCCTTCAGCGACTGCCCGGTGAAGGCAATCACCTTGTTCACGCGCTCGCTTTGGCTGCGTCCGCGCGTTATCGGATGATCGGCAAGCGTGCCGCTGGCGCGCGTGTAGACGATGAAACTGCTCGAGCCCGCGTCTGAATTCTGCGGATCGGCCGTATACATCTTGCTCATGTCGACCTGGAAACGCGCTGCCAGAATCTGGTTCGCCGCACCCATGGGCGCGTGATCTGCGATCAGCAACAACGAACCACCCTGGCGCACCCAATCACGCACCGCGTCGCTCTCGGCTTCGGTGAAGGCGGGATTGGCGGCGCTGGTATCGCTCATTAACGCCGCTCCGAGCGCGTTTGAGATGACCAGGATGCGATAACCCTTCAGCACGTCAGCGGAAAATTTCTGTTGATTGGAAACTACCGGATAGCCGTCGTTGCTAATGAGATCAGCGAAAGGTTTGTAACGACCGGTGGCGGTGTGAAAGTTGAAGTGCGCTTCGTCGAACAAAACTTTGGGTCCGTTCTTCTTGTAGGCGGGGTGGTCGACTTTCGCGTCGAAGTTTGGATCGGCCATCTGCCCGCCAGTCTGCGGACCCAGCGCCGGCATCGTTCCGCCCGGCTTAAGATCAAAAGTTGCAGTGCCAACCTTCGCGTCATTCTTGTAGGCATCAGCTGTCCCCTTCAGCGTGTCGCCGGCAAAGTGACCAGTGAATTTTAAGAGCGTGCCGCCGATCTTGGTGGTAAATGCAATTTGATCCGTGTCGATTTGCAGTGCTTCGACAGCCGGCGTCAGTTCCTGGCCTGAGAGTCGTAACCTCATTGTCGCTCGCCACTCCGTGCCAGTTCGGCTGAGAGTCAATTCCAATCCGCCTGTGCCTTCCGCGGTAACTATCGTTCCGCCCCAGGTGCCGGATGGGTCCGATCGCATTTGAGCAGGCGCAGTGAAACTCAAGGTGAGCATCAGAGCGAGGCTGAGATGACAGGAAAGCTTTTTAATCATTTCTTTCTTAAGCCATTACTACGAGCGCTTCGTTCCACGACCTGTTCGGCTTTGAAAGCGTCTTCAGCGCGCCAATACCAATAAAGCGCGTCGTCGAGATTGCTGTTCAAGAGGAAGGCTGTCAGAAAGCTTTCGCTGGCGTCCTTGTATTTTTTGTCGTTCCAGTCAAGCGAAGCAAAATCGTAATACCAATCGGCCAGCTTCTTCAATATCCAGTTGGACATCCTGTAATGCGCTTTGGGCAACATCTTATTCACTACGCTAAATGCATAACGATTACAAAACTCCTCTTCCACTTCCTGGTGATCAAAAGTTTCAGTGGGTTGAAAGATATATCCTCGGGTGGCGATGAGATGGTGCCCGACTTCATGAGCCAGAGTGCCCTGGATGACCAGCGCCGGCAGCGGGCTGAATTGCAAAAGAGAAGGGATACCTCGATAAAGATTGCGAATGTAGAGAGTGATGTATGCCGGTTCGTTCTTATGCCTGGCCATATAACGACCGGTCAGGGAGACTCTTCGTTTTTTTAGATCTTTCTGCCAAAGAGGAAACTTGTCTATCGTCTTCGGTAATTCGTCCATCAAGCGAATGAAGGAGATGCCATCTAGATCGATTGGGTTGATCCAATCAAGACTACGCTCAACGCTTCGGATGAGGCCGCGTGGAGAGACAGTGCATTCGTTCCGAATCTTCATTTTCAAGACTGCCGACGAGAAGTTGAAACGGTCGAGTTGATGCGGGGCATGACGTTACAATTCACCCACTGCTTACTGCTTAAAGCTCGCTATTTCAACAATCCTGAAAGCCAATGCATCACATTGAGCACCAGTTGACGATTATCAATCTCAGCGACGTTCATGCCGAAAGGCTTGTTATCCGAACCAGAGACCTGCGCCGAGAGCATGGCGGCGTCGCCAAACATCACCAAGCGTCCCTTGCCCGGCCGGAAAGCAATTCCCTGCGCCCGGGCTGCATTACCTTTCACTGCCGGCGGCTTTTCTTCAACGCTGTCTGGTAACTTCAGCAGGATCTCAGTTCCGCTTGGACCTTTGAGCGACTGCCCGCCGAAAACCATTACACGGTTCACGCGTTCAGCCTGGCTACGCCCGTTCGTAATGGAGTGTTCGCTGAGCAGGCGATTTTCACGCGAGTAAAGAATCACGCCCGTCGTCCTGTCCTTCTGAGCGTTGGCTGGATCGAGCGTCTCGGTCTTGCTCATTTCAACGCCGAGACGCGTCGCTAAAATCTCCGCGGCTGACGCAAACGGCGCCTGGTCCACGACGAACAGCAACGCGCCACCCTCGCGCACCCAATCGGTCAGGGCGTCGCATTCCGCGGCAGTGAATGCCGGACCATCGGCGCCTTCGTCATCCACGTCCTCCGCACCAAGCGGATTTACGATCACCAGAATCTTGAAACTCTCGAGCGAGCCGCGGGTAAACGGCTGACGGTTCACGACCAGATGATAGCCGTCATTGAAGAGGAGATCGGCGAACGGCTTGTAACGGCTATGACTGCTTTCAGCGTTGTTGTGCGCCTCATCAAACAACACGCGAGGAAAGTTTTTTGTAAAAGCAGGGTTTTCAACCCGGGCGTCGAAGTTTGCATCGGCGCTCTGCTGGCTGTGTGCCGAGCCAACCAGTAGAAATAACAGCAAAACACTAAAGATGAAGGAAGCAGATCTAATATTCATCGCATTCGGTAGCAGAGCAGCGGGGGCAAGCCCACCTTCCTGACCCTGGAGCTGATCGAACTGGCTCAATCAATACAACCTTGAATGTCTTTCAACCAGGTAACCAGCAACGCAAGCTTATTAATCTCAGGGTCAGGAAGGCGGTCGTGCCCCCGCTCTATTTGAAATAATCAACTTCGATTGCGGAGTTTCTCAAGCCGTTCGGCGGCGAGCTGCAGCGTCTCATCTTTTTTACAGAAACAAAATCTAACCTGCTGACGTCCACGTTCCGGCACGCTGTAGAAACTTGACCCCGGTACGCACGCCACGCCTACCTCGCGAATCAAGTGGCGCGTGAACTCGACGTCGTCAGCAAATCCAAAGTTCGAGATGTCGGTCATGATGTAGTAAGCGCCGTCGGGCACAAAAGTCTTGAAACCGGCATCCTCGAGCACGGGCAATAACAGGTCGCGGCGCGCGCGATACTCCGCTTGCAATCGATCATAGTACTCGGCCGGCAGCGCGAGCGCGTACGCGCCGGCTGCTTGTAACGGAGCGGCCGCGCCGACGGTCAGAAAATCATGGACCTTGCGAATCGCTCCGGTTATCTCAGGCGGCGCAATGCAATAGCCGACGCGCCAGCCGGTAACGGAATAAGTCTTGGACATTGAGTTGACGATAACCGTGCGTTCGCGCATGCCCTCAATTTGGGCCAGCGAGATGTGTTCGATCTCCGCGCCCGGACGCGGATAAAGAATGTGTTCGTAAATTTCATCGGTGAAGCAGAGCGCGTCAAATTCGCGGCACAGCCCGGCGATGAACTCCATCTCCGCGCGCGTGAAAACTTTGCCGGTAGGATTATTGGGATTACAGACAATGATCGCTTTGGTGTTTCGGTTGAAGGCGGAGCGCAACTCCTCCCGATCGAAACTCCAGTCCGGCGCCCGCAACGGCACATAACGCGGCTTGGCATCTGAAAGGATCGCATCGGGCGCATAGTTTTCGTAAAACGGCTCGAACACGATCACCTCTTCGCCCGGATCGACGGTGGCCATCATCGCGGCGATCATTCCTTCGGTTGAACCGCAGGTCACCGTAAGTTCAGTTTCCGGATCGACGTCGAGACCGAGATACCATTTCGTTTTGCGCGCAATCGCCTGGCGAAAATCGCGCGCGCCCCAGGTGATCGCGTATTGATTGATATCGTCAGCGATTGCCTGCATGGCGACGCGCTTGATGTCTTCCGGGGCGGCGAAATCAGGAAAGCCCTGCGACAAATTAACGGCGCCGTGCTTGAGCGCCTCGCGAGTCATCTCGCGGATCACCGATTCGGTAAATAGACTTGCCTTGCGCGATACGTGCAGCTTTGAAGACACTGGCGTGGTCATGATGAATTGTTTCCTTAAGGCGCGACAGCTTTCACCGCGGGCGACGGCTCAGCGAACCTTTTCGCTGCCAGCCGCAAAACGTCCTGCACTTGCGCGTCCCAGTACGTCCACGAATGATTGCCCGGCAGTTCGCGATACTCATGTGCGATTTTGCGGCTCCGGAGCAGTTCAACGAAATCGCGGTTGGACTGAAACAGCGGATCTTCAGTGCCGCAGTCAAGATAAATAAAAGGCAGCGCCGCAATACGATCCGGCGGCAACTCGCGCAAAAGTTTTTGCAGGTCGTTCGCTATGCGTACCGAGCTGTTTCCGGCGCCAAACACGGGCGGCAACGTGCGCCAAATCGATTCGAACCCGCGTAGATCCGATTCAGACCAGGTGGCAGCGTCAAGCGCGCCGCTCAGCGAAGCAACGAACGCAAACATCTCCGGATATTTGACGCCAAACTTTACTGCGCCATAACCACCCATCGACAGCCCGCCGATCGCGCGGCTCGCGCGATTGTTGTTCACGCGGAAACGCTTTTCCACATCGGGAATCAACTCCTGCACGAGGTAAGATTCATACTTGTCGCTGGGCGCCGTGCCGCTGTCGGTATACCAACCGTCATTGCCTTCAGGCGTGACAATGATCATCTCATACTGGAAAGCATAGTCCGCAAGTTTGGTGTGAGTCGTCCAATTGTCGTAATGACCAAAGAGACCATGGAGCAGATAGAGAACCGGGTAACGCGTGTTGCGCAACTCCGGCTTATCGTAATTAACCGGCAGGACGACGTTGTAAGGCAGAGTTTTTCCAACTAGCTTGCTGGCAAACTGAACCGTCTGCACGCGCTCGCTTGTTTGCTTTGCCGGCGCGATGCGAACGTTTGCGGTCTGCGCGCAACTCGCGGAAACCAGCAGGATGATAAGCAGCGAAGCTCGCGTGAACTTGTTCATGTGGTTTCGTCGTTGAGGATGGCTTGCGGGTTGGTGGCGGTGATGTTCGTAAATCTCTTGAAGTCGTTGGTGTTGAAAGTCAGCAGGTGCGTGAGACCGTGCACGGTCATCGCCGCTACCAGACGAGCATCGTAAACTTGTTTGCCAAGGACTTGGTGCTGAACGACCAGTCGCTCCCACTCTTCGAAGATTCCCTCAACATCCGGTAACAACGTGAGCGTAGACTTGATGACACTTATACGCGCCGCGACTTCCTCGACCGTTAGCCCTAAGCCATTACTTGTTTCGGGGCGAGTAGCGACGGCCCAGAATTCGATAAAACTCCGAGGAATTACTGAAACTATTTTCGTCATTGAGTAGCAGGTGGATCGCGCGGACAGCATCGGAATGCATTGGGTGGGAGGTCTGAACACTACGTAACAGGACGTTAGTGTCCACCAGATAACTCATAGCATTTCGTCTTCTCTGGTATAGATACTTTCGCGACTCACGGCGAAATCAGAAAGTGGCAGCCCGCCGACGGCATATTTCGTCACAAATTCCTGCCAACGTCGAACGCGCTCCTCGGGAGTCAGTTCTGTGGCCGGAGGACTACTTGCGACAACCCGCTCTAGTTCGCGATTAACAAACTCCTCGATTGATAGCCCTTCAGATTGGGCGCGCGCCGCAAGTTCTTCCTCCAGATCGGGCCTTAACGTTACTGTCATAGCAAGTAAATTCTAGCACTCATCGGATCGGTTGTCTCCGGATTGGCAACTACCTTGTTAAGGTAGCATCGGAATCTTCACATCCTTCTCACGCGCCGTCTCTTCCGCTTCTTCATATCCAGCATCAACGTGCCGCGCCACGCCCAAACCCGGATCGTTAGTCAACACTCGATTCAGCCGCTTCGCCGCTTCCGCCGTGCCATCGGCGACGGAAACCTGGCCCGCGTGCAAAGAATAACCAATGCCCACGCCGCCGCCGTGATGAAACGAAACCCAGCTTGCTCCGCTGGCGGTGTTTAGTAGCGCGTTGAGTATGGGCCAGTCGGCAACCGCGTCGGAGCCGTCTTTCATTCCTTCCGTCTCGCGGAAAGGTGATGCAACCGAACCGGTGTCGAGATGATCGCGACCGATCGCGATTGGCGCTTTCAGGTCGCCACGCTTTACCAGTTCATTGATCGCCTCGCCCATTTCCGCACGCTCGCCGTAACCAAGCCAACAAATGCGCGCCGGCAGTCCTTGAAATTGTATGCGGTCTCGCGCCAGACGAACCCAACGATTCAAGGTCTTGTCGTCAGGGAATAGCTCGAGGGCCAGGTCGTCGGTCTTTTGAATGTCGGACGCGTCGCCTGACAGGGCGACCCAGCGAAAGGGACCCTTGCCCTCACAGAAAAGCGGGCGGATGTATTCGGGCACGAAGCCGGGAATTTCAAACGCGTCGGCGCAACCGGCGTCGAAAGCCATCTTGCGAATGTTGTTGCCGTAATCAAACGTCACCGCGCCGGCGTGCTTGAGCGCGAGCATGGCCTCAACGTGCCGGGCCATCGATTGTTTCGACTGTTCTACGTATGAAGCCGGATCTGAATGACGGAGATCGGCCGCTTGCTCCAGTGAAAGTCCGGCCGGGACATACCCGTTCAAAGGATCGTGTGCGCTGGTTTGATCGGTTACGGCGTCAACTGCGATTCCGCGTCGAACAATTTCAGGAAGCACTTCAGCGCAGTTGCCGACGAGCCCAACGGAGACAGCGCGTTGTTGTTCGCGTGCGTCCTCAAGAATATCGAGTGCTTCATCGAGCGTGAACGCCATTCGATCGCAGTAGCCCGTAACCACACGCCGTTCGATGCGCGCTGGATCGACGTCGATACCGAGAAACAAAGCGCCGTTCAGCGTGGCGGCCAGCGGTTGCGCGCCACCCATGCCGCCCATGCCGCCGGAGACGACAAGCTTGCCGCTCAAATCCCCGGCGAACTGTTTGTCAGCCATCGCAGCGAAGGTTTCAAACGTGCCCTGGACGATCCCCTGCGTGCCGATATAGATCCAGCTGCCGGCCGTCATCTGGCCGTACATCATCAGGCCTTTGCGCTCGAGCTCGTGAAAATGTTCCCAGTTGGCCCAGGCGCCGACGAGGTTGGAATTGGCAATCAAAACTCGAGGCGCGTATTCATGAGTGCGAAACACGGCGACGGGTTTACCTGATTGGACTAGCAACGTTTCGTCGTTCTCAAGCGACTGCAGCTGGCTCACGATCGCCTCGAACGATGCCCAGTTGCGTGCGGCCTTGCCGGCGCCACCGTAGACAATCAGCTCGTCCGGTTTCTCGGCGACGTCGGGATCGAGATTATTCATCAGGCAGCGCAGCGCCGCTTCCTGATGCCAGCCTTTGCAGGTGAGCGTGGCGCCGCGCGGCGCACGAATGGTTCTGGATGGAGGCATGATCGAGGGTTAGATTAATGACGGGAGAGCGACTGCGCAAGAAGCGCCTGAACACGTCAGTTCAGAGATCAGGAAAGAGCGGCTAAGGTAATGCAATCCGACGTGCCCAATATCCGGCCGGCGCTTCTGATGAGATACCGCGATAATTACTATCTCCTCCTCGCTCTCACGATAGAAAATGTTGAAAGGAAATCGCTTGGCTCATGCCAGGCGTACAAACTTAGAAGTGTATGTACGTACAAAAGAAAGGGCACCCAAAGTGGGTGCCCTAACTCATTGAAGAAAATGGTGCACCCGGCATGATTCGAACATGCGACCCCCTGATTCGTAGTCAGGTACTCTATCCAACTGAGCTACGGGTGCGTGATTGCTAAATATAAAGGGTAAATCGTGAATAGTGAAGCGGGGAGGAAAGTCTCAGGTTTCAAGTTTCAAGTTTCAAGTTCCAGGTTCTAAGTTCTTTTAATTCGAAGACCTAGAGGGTTCAGCCTAAAGACGCAACTTTTTCAGCGTTTCGAAACTTGGAACCTGAAACCTGAAACCTGAAACCTGAAACTTGAAACTATCTAGCAAAGTATCCCGGCCGCGTACGCACAATCAGTTCCGGCTGATCAACCTCGATCTTAATATCATGCCACTTCCCCCGGCGCGCGCGATCACCGCCCGGTTGGTAAGCCACCGTGTACAGCGTTCGCAGTTCAGCCGCCACTTCCGCATACAGCCGCGCCATCTGATCCAGCCGCTGGATATCGTTAAGACGACCGCCCGTGCGATCGGCCAGACTCTGCAGACGCACGCGCGCCGCGCTGTAGATTCCGGTGATGACAGGATCGGGCAAGGGCAGTCGCTTGGGATCGCCCGAGGGCAACGCGAGGGGAAAGATGGAAACGCCCTGGCGGTCTGCCGCGCTCAGTACAGAGTTGAGCGTGCTGTTGGCTTTCGCGTCAATCGCCGCGATGGCTTGTGCGTCGGTCTTCACATTCGCGAGCAATGGTCGATCTGAATTGCGTAGCAGAGTGTCGAGCCCGTCCGTCATCACCACGATCGCTTTGCGGCGCTGGCTTCCTTCTTTGTCCAGCTCGTTCAGCGCGTATTTCAGCGCATCATACAAATGCGTCTCGCCGGCGCCGTCGGCAATTTGTATTGCGTAAGCCGTCTTCTTCCGGTCGGTTGAAAAACCCGACAGCCCTTTCACCTTCGCGTTGAATTGGACCACCGCCACGCGATCCTGCGGCGAGAGGGCGTCGAGAAAACGCCAGGCCGCCGCCTTGAACTGTTGCCGAAAATTTACGGTCGAGCCAGAGGTGTCCAGCAACAACACCAGGCTGAAGGGCGCGTCGGTGGGTTCGAAGTGCAGAATCTGCTGCTTCACTCCGTCTTCGTAAACAGTGAAGTCGTTGCGCGAAAGTGACGTGACGGCGCGTCCACGCGCGTCGACCACGCCGACGTTCAACTGCACGAGCGTCGTTTCTGTGCGCACAACATCATCCGGCTCCTGCGCGCGAGCGGGCTGAAAGGCAGCGCAAACCAGAACAAGACAAAAAACAGACGCGACGAGATTTCTGAAGATCGTGGACAAGGGAATGTGTGAAAACTTCATTAGTGACTAATTTCCTTCACGCGACTTCGCGAAGACCCGAGTATCCCGGCAAGCAAGACTTTTTGCAACGAAGCAACCGAGGCTATTGGTTCGCCCACCTTTAGCAAAGGCTTAAGCTTCATTACAATTCTGCTGGCTTGCAGGCGCTCCAGTTTCCGACGCGATAACCCGACTTTGAGTTGCTTTGCGCCAGCGGCCTACGCTGGGAGCGCAGGCATCCCTGCCTGCAATGAGCGCGAAGCGCGAAAACGTCGGACAGGCATTCCTGCCTGTCCTTTCGCAAGGAAAGTGCCTAGTGCCGGTTATTTCAAGGACAGACAGGAGAATCTGTCCTACACACTCATGTATAGACCAAACTTTTGCTCGGAATGCGGCGCCAAGCTCTTACGCCTGCGCTGGCATTTTTGGACGAGCCGCAAATTTTGCAACGGCTGCGCCCGCCGTTTGCGCAAAGCGCGCCTGCTGCCGTGGCTGTTGAGTTCCATCAGTCTAGTTGTAGCAGGCTACGTCGCCGGTCGCGCCCGACGTCCCTTGCCGCCACCGCTAGTCATCGAACGGCGCTCCGATTCCCCACTGTCTGACAACGGGATGACTTCGCTCGCCACGGCCCCCACGGTCGGAAGCAGAACACCGTCTCCACCGAGTACTATTGATGAGCCTGTTTACATTTGCGGCGCACGCACAAAAAAAGGTACACCCTGCTCACGCCGCGTGCATGGCCCAGTGCGCTGCTGGCAACACAAAGGCATGGCGGCTATGCTTCCGCAGGAGAAACTGCTCGTCAAGGAATAGTCTTTATGCTCCCTGCTTTGAATTAGCCAACCGATAGCTGAGCCGCTACACTCATACAATAAGTGCGCCTGTAGAACCTGGGGTATGAAGCTGACAAGGACTCCTCAATCAGTGGGATTATGTCCGTTCATAACTCACGGTCTTATCTCAACGAATGCAGCCAGCGCGTTATCTTCCAATCGATCAGCAATTTTTACCGGAGACTCTACCGATGCCGATTAGGGTAGTCGTCGTTGGCATGGGCTCGCGTGGGCAGGATTGGCTCCGCGAAATTCAAAGAGCGCCAGCCTACCAGCTAGCTGCGTGCGTTGATATTGACGCGCAGGTTCTTAAGCAGGTCTCAGACAAAGGCGTGCGCCGAGCCCAGTGCTTCACCGATCTAAACGCCGCACTCGATCAAGACCATTGCGATGCAGCCATAGTCGCCACCTCAGTGGACAGCCACGTAGAGCCGTGCCGGTTGGCACTCTCGCGAGGTTTAGCGGTTATGGTTGAAAAGCCGTTCACTCTCTCGCTGCACGAGGCGATCAGTCTGGTCCAACTCGCCGCGGAAAAGGGCGCGCCGCTCATCGTGGCCCAAAATTATCGTTACCTGCGTTCGTTTCGCACCGCCCGTCGAGTTATTTCAGAAGGCTTGCTCGGGCGGCTGGGCATGGTCGTTTGCCAATACTATCGCGTGCCTCAAGCGATGGCGCCGTCGCTCGCGCGAGTTGAAAACAGCGCGCTTTGGGGAGCCGGCGCGCACCACCTCGATGCGCTTCGCTACATTCTGGACCAGCCGGTGACCAGAGTCTTAGCAGAAAGCTTTTCGATGCCGTGGGCAACGCTGCCGCCCGGGGGTTCGATGCAGGTTATGCTTTCCTTCGCAGACGAAACCCGCGCGCTTTATTCGCTAACGTACGAATCCACCGGGCACGAATTTTTCGAACGCGGACAGGAATTTTACCTCCGCTTCGTCGGCGAGCGTGGAACGCTGCATGTGTTTCAGCGCTGGCTCCTGCTTTACGAAACCGGAAAGCTGCCGCGGATCATCAGACGCGGCAAGCGTAGTGTTACTGAAGAACAAGTCCTTCTGAATCAATTGGAGGGCGCGTTGCTTCGAGGTGAAGAGCCCGATTCGAGCGGCCGAGACAATTTGCAGACGATGGCTATCGTCGAAGCTTGTCGAGTTTCCGCGGCGAGGCGCGCCTGGGTAAACACGCAGGAGTTGCTCGATGACTAGCAACGCCAACGCGAGCGTTGTAGCCATTGGCGTCGACGCGGCGGAAGCTTCACTGGTGCGGCGCTTGATCGTGCAGGGAAAGATGCCGGCGCTCGCCTCGTTGCTGAAGGAGGGCCGCTGGCTGCGCGTGCACTCTCCTGCCGGTATCGGCAGCGGCTCGGTGTGGCCCACCTTCATGACAGGCAGCGAACCTGGCGACCACGGTATTTACAGCGAATGGTCATGGCAGCCGGAAACGATGAGCCTGACGCGCTACGACGGCCGCAGCCTACAGCCTTTTTGGAAATCGCTGGCCCGGCAAAACATCAGCGTTGGGATTCTTGACGTACCTTTCGCGCACCTGTTAGGGCTACGGCAAGGCTTTGAAGTTCTGGAATGGTGGGCACATGACGCTACCGTTGCAGGTCTTCGCGTTGGTCCAAAAGAAATTGTTTCACTCGTTAAGGACTCGCCGGCGCATCCACTCTCAGCAACTCGCTTCGTAAATACGACTCCTGACGCCGAGGTCGACCTGGAGGCTCTGGCTAAAGCCTGCATAGAAGGCGTGCGTTTGCGTTCAGACCTTGCGCGGCAGCTCATTAAACAAACGCGTCCGCGACTCTCGCTGGTCGTTTTCCCTGAGATTCATCATGCCGGTCATCTCATGTGGCATACGGCCGAACGAGATGATTCGTTATACGCCGATCAGAAGGAGAACGGCGACGCCGGGCGGCTGCTGGAGCGCGTGTATGGCGCCGTGGACGAACACATTGGCCGGCTCATCGAAGTTGTGGGCGATGACTCGGTTATGATTTTTGCCCTACACGGCATGCGCGCTGGCCGGGGGCTGCCCACGTTTCTTGGCCCATGGTTGTGTGAACGTGGGTTCTCGAGCCTCGAGAGTTGGGGTTCACAATCATGGCCGAAGCGTGCACAGTCGCTATTGGCGGCGACGAAGCGCCACACGCCGGACTATATCAAGCAGCGTTACTACAAACTGACGCCCGCCGCGGCAACTCAAAAACTCGCCCGCCCTTTCATGTGGCCGTTGTACGACTGGAAAACCACGCGCGCGTTTTCGTTACCGACAGATCAGAATGGTTGGATTCGCATCAACCTGGCCGGACGTGAGGCGGAAGGCATCGTTTCTGCTGAGAGTTACGACAAAACCTGCCGGGAGTTAGAGAAGCTGTTGCTCGGGTTAATTACGGACGACGGGTTGCCTCTCGTGCGTGACATCACGCGTACAGCCACGGATCGTGAGGGCGCGCTCAGAAATCCGCTTCCGGATCTCGTGGTCCACTGGGACGACGCAGCGTTTGCGTCACCGCTGAAAATTAAGGGTAGTAAAATTAAATCGGAGCTCGTCGGCAAGAAACTAACGGGTCAGCATGCGGCCAATGGTTTCTGCATCTACCGCGGCTCCTGCGATTTGACTACCGACGAAGTTGCAGCGAGCGACCTGGGCCAGCTAATGACAGCGAGCCTGCTGTAGTTCCACAGCCATAACTCTTCGTCGCGCTAGGACGGCAAAGTTCAAACTCATCTCACCGCTATCATCCAAAGTTCGCGCTCGGCCTCTATTGCAGGCCTCCGTGTGCTGACGTAATGTCCGCCGCGACCGTCTTTGGCAACGGCGAAGTGCTCTTCAAGGTAATGGGCTGGTTTCTATTCTGACAGAGCTGCCCAGCAGATTGAACAGCTAATCGATCCAACAAACACTCAGCCATTGATCTCACGGTGAGCGCGAAGACACTTGGGATAGAGTGACTTCCGCGCCCCCCTCCCGATTAGGTTTCACAAAATCCGCGATCTGAGTGAGTGCTATCAGCGATTCACCTGATCGTCTTCACCGGTCCAGCGGGTTTCGGCGGCAGCTTCACCGGCGTCTTCAATCGCGCCATCACTTCGGCAATGCCGCGTTCGAGTTGCGGGTCGCGGCCGGCGATCTCCGACTTCGGATCGTTCTCCACTTCAATATCCGGGTCGACGCCGTAGCCTTCGATCACCCAGTTGCCGTTCTCGTCGGTCAAGCCTGAACCGGGCACGAAGATCTGGCCGCCGTCGATCAAGGCGCCACGTCCCTGGATACCGACCACGCCACCCCACGATCGTTTGCCAATCAATGGTCCAAGTCCCGCCTTGCGAAACATGTAGGGGAAGATGTCGCCGTCAGACGCTGAGTTCTGGTCCAGTAGTGCGACCATCGGACCGTTGAAGACTGCATCGGGATAAGTCGACGCTTCGTCGTCAGTTCGCGCGTAGTTCAGTCCGAGCACTTTCCGGCGCAGCCGCTCGATCAGCATTCGCGAAACGTTGCCGCCACCGTTCGCGCGCACGTCGACCACCAAACCTTCCTTGCGAATCTGCGGGTAATACCACTTGATGAACTCGCGGATGCCGTTCGCGCCCATGTCCGGAATGTGAATGTAGCCGACGCGCCCATTCGTCGCCTGCTCAACTTTGTGGCGGTTATGGTCAACCCAATCGAGATAGATCAGGTTCGACTCATCCGTGATCGGCTTATAGGAAATGATGCGCGCGCCCTGCATTGAAGGCGTTTTGTTAACGGTAAGACTGACGGGATTGTCTGCCTTATTTCGCAGCAGCCGGTAAATATCGTCCGTCCCCTTCAGCTCCTGACCGTCAATCGCCAAAACATAATCGCCCACGCTGACGTTGACTCCGACCTCGGTCAGCGGCGAGCGATAGATGTCTTCCTCGTTCTCTCCCTCGAAGATCTTGGCGATGCGATAACGCCCCGATGCTTTGTCCACTTCGAAGCGCGCTCCCGGCAACCCGCCGCGCGGCCGTGGCGGAATCGTAAAGTCGCCCCCTTCGATGTAAGCGTGCTGAATAGTTAACTCAGAGATCATCTCCTGGATAACGTAGTTCAGGTCTGAGCGATGCGACACATGCTGGAGCAGCGGCTTGTACTGCTCGCGCAGCGCGACCCAGTCGAAGCCGTGCATGTTGGGAACGTAAAACCAATCGCGATAGCGCCGCCAAACTTCATTGAAGATCTGGTTCCACTCTTCCGAAGGCACCCGATCAACTACCAATCCGGTCGTGGCCACGGGCTTTCGAGTTTTGTCTCCCTGCGGAGTGGCGTCGTAAAGGTTGTAGCCGGGTCCCTGGGCCACCAGCAATTTCGAGCCGTCGTCGGAGAGCACATAGCCGCGAATGTCTTCAGCGATCGTTGTTTCCTTACGATCCTTGAAAGCGAAGATTTTGAGCACGGTGGGCCGGTCACCCGACCGGCCGTAGTAAAACGCTGAACCGATGGCGTAGATCAAATGGCCCGTCTTGGCCGACAAGCCGCCGTAGTTGTCCGCGCCTACGGGCACGCGCGCAACTCGTCTGATAATGCCATCAAAATCGATCGACATCGTCGCCGGCGGTTTCGCGTCGGGCTTCGACTCACCCGGTGTGGCGGCAGGTGTCGGCGAAGCTTCGGGCGACGCTTGTTCCTTCGCGGGTTCTTTCAGTTCCTTGTTGATGTCTTTCGCCGGCGGCTTGGGTTCCTCGCCGGGCGGCGTCCCCTTCGGCTTGGCCGCTTCCTCGGGCTTCGTCACCGTTACTTCGTCGCTCTCCGGCGGGAACGGATGCTTCACGTCCTTTCGCAAGGCGAGCGCGTAAACATACGAAGTGCGATTGGTGGCGTAGTGAATTCTACTTGCGAAATCTGCGGCTGAAACTCGCGGTCGGCGAGGAAGTAGAGATAGGCGCCCTGCGGATCCCAGGTTGGATTGTAAGCATTGAACATATCATCGGTAACTTTGGTCACTCTGCCGTCAACCGGGTTCCAAATGCGGACCGCCGAGTTGCGATTCGGATTGTCGTCGTAACTAAAGGCGAGAAAGTTTCCACGCGGCGACCAGACGTAATCGCGAATCTGTCCATGCGGGGCGTCCGCAATTTCGACTATGCGCTTATCGGCGAGCGTCACGACATAAAGCTTTCCGTCCTTGTCAGAGAAAGCGATGCGCTTGCCGTCAGGCGACCATTCAGGCTGGTAACGCATGGCGCTGCCGCCGCGCGTGATCTGCTCGGCGGGCTTCAAACCGTCCTGTTGAATAATGTAGAGCTCTTCTTCGCCGCTCATGTCTGAAATGAACGCGATGCGGCTGCCATCGGGCGACCACGAGGGCCATTTGTCATGAGCGCCGGAAGAATGGGTCAGGTTGCGCGTCGGACCTTTTTCGATCGGCGCCGTGAAGATGTCGCCGCGCGCACTGAAAAGCGCGCGCTCACCTTTGGGACTCAAATTCACCGATTCAATGTTGCCCGCGGCCGACACGCGGCTGGGCCGGCTCGACAAACCTTCGTTCGGCACATTTATCGAAATCGGCGTACTGCGTTGACTATTCGTGTCGAGAATCTGCAGCTCGCCGTTCAGCTCGTAAATGATTCTTCCTTCGTTGTCGGAACTGGGCCAACGCACGTCCCAGGTTTTGTTGTTGGTTACCTGAGTGGTCTTGCCGCTCGAGATGTCGTAGGAATACAGATTGAAGTGGCCGTCGCGATCGGAGTTGAAATAGATCGTGTTGCCGACCCACACCGGATCGCGGGTGGCACGTGGTCCTTCAGTGATGCGCTTCGCTTCGTAAGTTTTCAGATCGAAGATGTAGAGCGCGTTTGCCTGACCGCCGCCGTAACGCTTCTCCGGACGAAAGTCACGCGATTGCGGCGAGTAAACAATTCGATTTGAATCCGGCGAAAAATCTCCCGAGCCGGCTTCCGGCATTGGCAACGGCTCTGCCGGTCCACCTTCAATGGACACAGAATAAAGCCGCGCGATCGGCAGCGCCCAGGAATCGCGCTGCGACTTGAAATAGATGCGCCGGCCGTCAGCCGACCAGCCATACACTTGATTGTCCCAGCCCCAGCGCGGCGCGAGGGGGCCCTTCGCCGGGTAAAACGTGAGCTGCCGCGGCACGCCGCCGCCGGCCGGGACCACATAAACTTGCTCGTCGCCGTCGTATTGCCCGGTGAAGGCGATCCACTTGCCGTCGGGCGAAAACTTTCCAAACACCTCCATGCCCGGATGCGAAGTCAGGCGGATGGCCGCCCCGCCCGAAGCGGAAGCCGTCCAAAGATCGCCGCCGTAAGTGAAGACGACGCGGTCGCCGCTGATGTCCGGGAAACGCAGCAGTTTGGTCTGAGCGGAAACGCCGCTCGACACGCAAAACAGCAGAGCGATGAAAACGATTGGGCCGAACGTACGATTAAATATGCTTCGCTTGAGCACGGGTTCTGGTCCTCCTGAGAGATTCTCGAATGTGGATTGAATAATGCACCCGGGTTACTGGGGATTGTCCGCGGGGAAAAGCCGGCTGATTCTTATAACTGACGGAAGGCGAGAGCTTAACTTAGAACCGCGGCGTAGTAAACGGGTTATTAGCCGCGGATTCACGCGGATAGGCGCGGATCAGATCAGAAAAGGTAGAAATACAACTTCAAGACTCCCGTGCTGCTTGTTCTGATCCGCGTTGATCCGCGTAAATCCGCGGCTAATTTTCTGACACGGCTCAGTTATTTCCGCGGTCTATTGCTATTCAAGTTAGCTGCATTCGCGTTTGGCGCGGCCACAACCTTCAGCATGTTCTTGACGCCCTTCACGCCTTCAACTGCTTTCGCCGTCGTCTCGGCCTTCGCCTTCTGTTCTGCGTTCGCTACCGTGCCGCTCAAAGTCACCACCGCGTTCTCGACGTCGACGTTGATGGTCGAGTCGCGTAGATCGTCGACGGCTGCCAGGTCAAAGCGCGTCTTGGTCCAGAGCCAACCGTCGTCGAGCCCGGTGCCGATCTTGCTGCCCAAACCTTTGGCCTGCTCCGAGTAAGTCTGCTTGTTCTTTTCATACTCGGCGCGCGTTGGCGCTCGATTGGTGTTCGCATTCGCGTTAGTGTTTGCCACGGCGGTGTTGGCGTTGCGGTTGGCATTGGCATTGGTGTTTACGACTGCGTTTCCGTTCTCAGTTTTACTGCAGCCACTCAACAAAACGGCAATCGCTATCGGCGCTATGATTCCTATTATTTTCAACTTCATTTCCAATCCTCCTGTTTCAAGCCCGTAGTTCGGAAAACGTACGAGCGCATGAAAACCCAC
>Ga0207650_10000949_pt1 | contig 21810 bp, 24 predicted proteins | sample KBSS63metaG_FD_184325 | JGI IMG/M metagenome (GOLD analysis project Ga0207650, IMG submission 184325) | Switchgrass rhizosphere microbial communities from Kellogg Biological Station, Michigan, USA - KBS S6-3 metaG (SPAdes) (version 2) | ecosystem: Host-associated > Plants > Roots > Rhizosphere...
CTCGGCACAAGAGGAGGATCTCTGGAAAGAGACTACTGAACGACGACTGATTCGGCCGGATTAACCATGATGTCGCGGATTTTGGCCGGCAGATTGAAAGGCTCATCGAGATTGAATCCATTGGGATTGTTCGCCGTACGGGAGAAAAAGCTGACGAGCTCCTGCACAATGGCTTTGGGCAAAGGCACACCATTCATTTCTGCTCCAGTGAGTTGAAATTGTCCTTTACCATTACGCGTGGTTAGCACGCCGCGCGCGGTCAGCGGCACTTGCCCAGAGATATAGTTCAAGGGATCCACAATGCCGCCGGAGCTCCGACCGCGTCTGAAATCATCCATGTCGACGAAAACCCGGCCGGCGAGTTGCCCGTTGCCAATCATTCGAATCTGGGGCTGGGCCAAGCCGCGGGGGATTTTCTCTTTGATGTTGAAAGCGAGGTAGGAGTTTACTTCGGGTTCGGTAACTGCCGTACGCTTCGGACTGGCAAGTTTTGCGGCGGCGTTTTCATTGATCGCATCAATTTTCCCGGCCAGACTGTTGCCTTGCTCTCGCGAAATCTGCGGCGTCGCCGTATTCGAAACCGTAACCGCCAGCAACAGCAACCCGAGCAAGGTGTTCGAGCGGCAAAACATTCGTCCCACAGCGTGATCCTAAAAGTTGATCAGGGTGATTACAATTGGTCGTCTCGCAGCGCGAGTTCGATCAACGCGTGAACGCCGTTTCAGTTGGCCAGCTTTACTATGCCCAAAAACAAAGAATCGCTTGGCGCTCGCTACGCAAACCGCACGGGGTTTAAATCCCGAACTCTTGGGCTCAGCGCCACTTCGGCAGATTCCAATTGAAAAGGTGCCGCGCGATGATTGCTTGCAAATGGCCGTTGCCCATAGTTAATTGAATGCCAATCAAAAGGGTTTTTAGGAGCGAAGCATGGCGGATGATTTGAAGCGCCGCAGTTCAGTGATCACCGACGGGCCGGATCGCGCACCGAGCCGCGCGATGCTCAAAGCGGTGGGGTTTAGCGACGACGACTTGCGCCGGCCGATTATCGGCGTTGCCAGCACATGGATCGAGATCGGCCCGTGCAATTATCACTTGCGCGGGCTTGCGGCGAAGGTGAAAGAGGGGATTCGCGCCGCCGGCGGCACACCGATGGAGTTCAATACGGTTTCGATTTCCGACGGCATCAGCATGGGCGCGGAAGGCATGAAATGCTCGCTGATCAGCCGCGAGGTGATCGCCGATTCCATCGAGCTCGTGGCGCGCGGCAACCATTTTGATGGGCTGGTTTGCTTGTCCGGCTGCGACAAGACGAATCCAGGCGTAGTGATGGCCCTCGCGCGGCTCGATATTCCCGGGTTAGCGCTCTACGGCGGCTCCATTGCGCCGGGGCACTTGGGCGAAAAGGATTTGACCATCCAAGACGTGTTCGAAGCGGTCGGCGCTTTCGCAAGCAAGCGCATCGATGCGGAACAATTCTTGGCGGTTGAGAATGCCGCTTGCCCGGGAGCGGGCGCCTGCGGCGGCCAGTTCACGGCGAACACGATGTCGACGGTGATGGAGTTTCTCGGTATCTCGCCAATGGGCAGCAACGGAATTCCCGCAACCGCCGTGGAAAAAGATGAAGCTGCGTTCGGCGCTGGCAAGCTGGTCATGGAATTGCTCAAAGCGGACCTGCGACCTTCGCGGATCATCACGCGCGCGGCGATTGAAAACGCGATCGCATCGGTGGCGGCCACGGGAGGATCGACCAATGCCGTGCTGCACTTGCTGGCGATCGCGCGTGAAGCCGGCGTGGATTTAACCATCGATGATTTTGATCGAATCAGCGAACGAACGCCGCTGATTGCAGATCTCAAGCCGGGCGGTCGCTTTGTCGCCAACGATCTTTACAAAGCCGGAGGCATTCAGCTGGTCGCCAAGCGTTTGCTGGATGCCGGCTTGATTCATGGCGACGCGCTGACGGTTTTGGGAAAGACCATTGCCGAAGCGGCGCAAATGACCAAGGAGACTCCGGGGCAAGAAGTGGTGCGGCTGATGTCGCGGCCCCTAAAAAAGACCGGCGGCTTGGTGATTCTCAAAGGTAATCTGGCGCCGGAAGGCTGTGTGGTCAAAGTGGCGGGGCACGAGCGCATGATTCACAAGGGTCCGGCGCGCGTGTTCGATCGCGAGGAAGACGCATTCCAAGCTGTGCAAGGCGGCAAGATCAAAGACAACGACGTGGTAGTGATTCGCTACGAAGGGCCGAAGGGCGGGCCGGGCATGCGCGAGATGCTCGGCGTGACTGCGGCCCTGGTCGGAGCCGGTTTGGGCGATTCCGTCGCGCTGCTTACGGATGGCCGCTTCTCCGGCGCGACCCATGGCCTCATGGCGGGACACGTGGCGCCGGAAGCAGCCCACGGCGGTCCAATCGCTGCGGTGCGCGATGGCGATACGATCGTTTTCGACATCAAAGCGCGTCGACTGGACGTCGCGATCGCCGAAGAAGAATTGAAAGCGCGGCTGAATCACTGGAAGCCACCGACGCCACGGTATCAAACCGGTGTCATGGCGAAATACGCTAAGCTCGTATCCTCGGCATCCGAAGGGGCGGTGACCCGCTAGCTCTCCTCGAGTCCAGACCACAGGTTCAAGTGGAGTCGGAAGGGAGAGGCCGTGCGCCTCTCCTTTTCATTTTGGCTGAGTTGGTTGACGCTGATTGTGCGGTTCGCTACTGTGCGGAGCCATCAAGCTTTACTCGCGAAGGAGCACGATCCATGAGCCTCGACTACGTCAGCAATCAAGAAATTATTCAGGCGGCGCGCCGCAACTTGCCGCAAGACGTATGGGATTATCTCACCGGTGGGGCCGAGTCCGAAACGACGATGCGGCGCAATCGTTTCGGCTTCGATAGCCTCGCCCTGCGCCCCCGTGTGCTGATCGACGTTTCGAAAATCGATACCTCGACGACCTTTTTAGGACAGAAGTTGCGCATTCCGGTGATGATGGCGCCGATCGGTTCCTTGCAGACAATTACTCCGGAAGGTGGCGTGGCAGTGGCAAAGGCCGCCGCGGAATTTGGCACGATGAATTTTGTCAGCTCGGTTACGCAACCAACTCTGGAAGAGATCGCCGCAAGCACCAACCATCCCAAGATCTTTCAACTGTACATTCGCGGTGGGCTCGATTGGTGCTCGGAAATCATCGGACGGGTAAAGCAAGCCGGTTACATGGCGCTATGCCTTACCGTAGACACCGCGCATTACAGCCGGCGCGAGCGGCCGCTGCTCAATCGCTGGCAGCCGCCGAGTCGAAGAACCGAAACTGGCCGAATCTTTCAAGCGATGCTCACATGGGAAATGGCAGACGCCATTAAAAAAATCGCGGGCATGCCGCTGATCATCAAAGGCATTGCGACGGCAGAAGACGCGAAAATTGCCGTGGAACACGGCGTCGATGTCATTTACATCTCGAATCATGGCGGGCGACAGCTCGATCACGGCAGAGGGACGATCGAGACTCTGCCGGAGATCGTCGAAGCCGCAGCGGGCAAGGCGGAAATTGTGCTCGACGGGGGCATTACCCGCGGCACAGACATCGTCAAAGCGTTGGCGTTGGGCGCGAACGCGGTGACCATCGGGAAACTGCAGGGATGGGGCTTGGGCGCCGGTGGAAAAGCCGGTCTGGTGCGGGTTCTGGAGCTACTCGAGGAAGAATTGATCGTCGATATGGCGCTGCTGGGCGTGACCCGGGTCGATCAGATTACCCCCAATTATGTCTGTAAAACGCAACCGGTGACGATCGCGCATGAGATGAGCGCGTTCGTGCACATCGAAGGCGGACAGCTACGCTGACGTAATCTATTGTTCGGTTACTCTTCTACGCAGGCGCTCGAGCAGTGACTCGATTTCCTCGATACGGGAGCGCACCTCGGCGTCGCATTTGCGAATTTCATCCGCCCCTGCGCGCTGATGCACGGCGTCTTCGAATTCGGTAACGGCAACGCCGAAGAGCTTCAGCAGACGGCGAACTTCATCGCTTGGCATAGCTTCATCTCAAAGCGGAGATTTGAAGAACTCCACTCGCGCACTCTCTGCTAAAGAAGAGATCATAAGATTAACCGTATCCGACGGGAACACCGCATGTCAATTCGTGTGGGCTTTGGTCCCAGGAGTTCCGCGCCACTAATCTGGATCAAGCGCACGGGCGCTTTGCGGCGATGCGAGGGCCGGCAGGCTGATGATGAATGCGGCGTTACCTTCGTGTTGAGCACATTCGAGGCTGCCGCCGAGCCATCCGAGGGTTCTGTTGTAGAGGTCGAGCCGCCTCTTGCCGAAGGCGGCGGGATCGAGCCGTTCGCGGCTGGAAAGTCGAATTTCCACGCGGCCTGGCGCCGCACGAGTAGCAATGCCGATGTGCTTCACGCCCGTTCCCGCCATCCCTTCCATCAAGCTCGTCAATATGTCGTCGAGTCGCTCCGCTCCAACGTTGGCATGGGTGTCTTGGATGGCGGGCGCGAATTCAAGCTCGATGTCCTGCAGCGGCGAATGCGCCGTCAGCCGGCGTGTGAGAGCCTCCAGGAAAAATTGCTCGTCCTCCGCCGCCGCCATCAGATCGGCGGATTCCGTCATGCGAGTTTCCCTGGTCCGCTTCACGAGCTCCGCGATCAATTCGTTCACGGCTCCCGGTTGCTCGGTCTGGAAAAATTGTAAACCGCGCACGAGATTCAAAAAGTCATCCAGCCGTCGCTGCGCTCGGTCGACGAGCGAGAGATCGAGTAGTTGCCGGACATGCTCCGCGGACAGGACTCTCTGCAGTGACCTGGCGACCTGGACTCCTTTGAGCACGACGGTCCATTCGGGCATGGTGCTGGTGTTGAATGCTTCCGCGATGCGGCGAAAGTCCGAGAGGATGCGGTCGATTTGGTCGATATCCAGGCTCGCGAGCACCTGGCTTGCCGCGCTGTTCTCCTCCTCGAGCATCGATAGGTAGTACGACACTGTATAGAGGCGCCCGGAAAAGATGGTCAGCAGCGCCGCCGTTTCTTCGAGCAGCTCGTCCGCATAGATCTTAAGAGCGCTAATGCGCTCGGAGCCCATGAGCGGCACCTCCGTCAAATTGGCAGCTTCCGCCTCCATCAACCGGAGCTTTTCCCGCATGTTTTGCGCTGGAACGGAGTAGCCGTGTCCAAGGCAGCACACGCTGATGTCCGGCAGTTCCAGAAGCCGATCGACCTTATGGAGCGTTTCGAGAAGATCTGCGTGGTTCCAGCCGTCGAGGCCGCACACTCCAGGGTTGGCGGCGAAGGGCAAGTCGCCGAGCATGAGCAACGATCCGATTCTCAATGATATGCTGCAAGCTGAATGGCCGGGAGTGTGATAGATCTCAAGCCGATTGCCAGCGCCGAGAGGCAGCCATTGGTGTTTGAGCGTTGCGCCATCATCCATTGCAATCGGTTCGGTGTAGAGTTCGAATCGCCGGCCATCGGCCAATTCGAGCGCGCACACCCCGGACGCCGCGTTCGAGGCGAACAGCACCCCTTCGAATGGCGCCGTGCATATTTCCGGGTTCCATGGATAGAGATACGCGGTCGTCAGGTTGCGGTCGCGGTGTCGAATCGCTTCGACTCCCGCCTGGTGCGCGAAACGCTTTACTTCTATGCCTGGCGGAAGTTCGAGACCGGCCTCCTGTGAGTGATCTTGGTGGCAATGAGTGAGAAACACCAGGACAGGGCGCTGCGACGCCCTCAGGGCGTCGGTGAGAACTCGACTTATCTCTCGCGTCTGCTCGGGGCTGGCACCGGGGTCAACGACCACGAGCGCATCAGGCGCCGAGAAAATGTAACAATTCGACGAAACACAGTTGGCCTTGGGTATGATCGGAAAGACTTCGACGGACGGAGTGCCGGTAACTTTCTGCCAAACGTTGGCTTCGATCTTCATACCAGGCCTTTCGGTGGGTCCACGGCATCAAGCTTTCGTGACGTCGATGAATGATGTAAAACCCGAGAGGTTCAATACGTTGTAAATCTGCGGAGCTACGTTTGAAAGTCTCAGGCGCTCACCGCGTTTTTGCAGCGCCTTTGAAGCGAGCAACAAGGCACGCAGTCCGGCGCTGCTCATAAACGAAACTTTCGCGAGATCGAGCTCCACGCCTCCGGCGGGCACCTCGGTCGCCCGTAACAAGGCGGCTTGCAGCTCAGGAGCCGTGTTACTGTCCACGGAACCCGCGACGCGGAGAACCACCGCCGATGGCAACTGCTGCTGGGTGATTTCCAGTTCATTCATATCGCGCCTCTTTTCGTTAATGGAAAATCGCCGGCCGACGCTTTCGAGTATTGCACTATACCCAACCCTGATTTAACGCAATGCGATTGCGGATGCTCTAGCCCAGGTACTTTGTCATGATGAACTAATTCGAATCAACTAGAATCTATATTAACCAATAAAGTCATGACCGCTCCAGGTCATCGTTCCTCGTGGGAGTTTCGACATCAATATGCTAGAGTCGTCAGGTATTAGTGTCTTGCTGGAAGAGCCGAACACTGACGAGGACACGCAGCCGGAAAAAATGGCCGTGAGGGTTGAGGCTGAACGCAAGAGCGGACTAAAGGCGGTAAGGTGAGAGCGGTTTACCTTGGGAGATTCACGATGAAATGAATCATTGAAATGCCAATGCGAGTCTATTCTGGCTTTTTGGGTAGAGTCACGTTGGAAAGCCGCGAGTACGCGGTACTAAAAACTGCCATCGGCGAAGGGAATCCCGCGACCGACTATACGGTTGAGATTCTTTGCGACGCCGGCGATGCAACGCTGCTGCTCAAACGCGCTACAGAATCCTATCCAGAAGCGCTGCCGTTTATTCAGTTAGGTTTGGACGTTTGCATCGCGTAATCTGCTCGCCAACACACAATTACGCCAGTACTATAGGTCGTTGTTGATAAGCGGCATACAGGGATTGCGTGTCGCGGGTTTTTAGCCGACATCGCTCATTAATTCTTGGCGGTCGATTTTCCGAGCACGATTTTTTATGTCTTTGGTTAACCCAACGAGAGGATTCAAACAACTATGCGTCTTTTTTGCCGCTGTACCAAACACCTTCTCGACTAAACGATACCGTTCCAAAACCCAAAGCCGGATTTCTTCGGATAACGCATAGGCTTCGATCCTTCCAAAATAAAAACACATGTCCGGATGAATTTCGCGCACGCTATCCACCAGCGATGGTGAGTATCGAAGCAGCAGATCCACATTCCGAAGTTTTTCTAGAATTGCATAGGTTTGCTGACTCACATTTCGTTAGAGCCTAACGTAACAATTTACACGTAGAGAGCATCCGATGTGATTCGATGTAACCGTAAATCGCTCGTCGAGATTCCATTCAGCACATTGTGCTGCCGATAACCGCGCCCTTAACTGCCATGGCGGTGCGGTCGATTTGGGTAGCTCTCGCAAAAGGTTTTTCCCCGTGAACAGGTTGAGCGCGATCTTTGTTGGAAGCTACGCGAGATCAGATGCGGTGAAACCGTGTCGTAAAGTGTAACATCGAGGCTATTCTTTGCGTATCGTAAGGAGGAATCATGGCAAAGCCGAGAGTACGGAAGGGAACACCGAGCGTTCAGCTGTCACGGGAAGAATTTTCAAAGCGTGTCCGCGAACGCTTCTACGATCCGAGTTTTACTGCCGTGACTCGTGAGATCGATACGATCATCGATACGGCGTGGAAAAACTACACGGAATATCATAAGAGCCCGCGCAAGCAGCCCGCAGGCGAAGGGTTTAGCGATCCGAAGTTTGAACTGCCGGTGGAATGGCTCGAAACGCGGAAAGCTATTCGTCAGGCGCAAAATAAGCAAAAGAATCCTCGCTCCAATTCGCGCGTTCTCCTTATTAACGGTTCAACGCGCAGCGACCAGACCTGTCCAGGTGAGATGTCCAAAACCTATCGGCTGGTCAAAATGGCCGAAGAAATAATCGCGGTCGAAAAAGGGTTCGAGGTCGATCTGCTCGACCTCAGCCGGCTTGCTTCCGAATACGGCCGCATTATCTATCCCTGTAAATCCTGCGTCTCGACCGCCATGCCGCTGTGCCACTGGCCGTGCTCGTGTTATCCGAATCATGCAATGGGACAGGTGAACGATTGGATGGCGGAAATCTATCCGCGTTGGGTGGCGGCGCACGGAATCATGATTTTCTGCCCGGTTCATTGGTATCAGGCGCCCAGCTCGTTAAAGCTTATGATCGATCGGCTGGTGTGTGCCGACGGAGGAAATCCGGATCCGACTTCGACCAGCGGCAAAGATCCTCAAAAAGCCAAGGAAGTGGAGCTGCAAGGGTGGTCTTACCCACGGCATTTGAGCGGCCGGCTTTTTTCACTCGTTGTGCACGGCGATGCCGCCGGTGCCGAAACGCTTCGGCGTAGCCTTACGGATTGGCTAACCGATATGGGACTGATTGCCGCCGGCCGCGCTGCGCTCGTGGATAGCTACATCGGATATTACAAGCCCTACGCAACCAGTCACGACGAACTCGATACGGAAAAGGATTTTCACGAGGAAGTACGCAACGCCGCCCGCGCCTTGGTCAATGCGGTGCGTCAGTCCCGGCGCGGCGAATTTAAACAGCCAGATCGTTCGCTCAAAGAGCCGCGTCCCAAGTGATAAACGCGACGAATAGCTCGTAGTTCTCTGGCCGCGTTTCGCTGGCGCGAATTCAGCTCACTGATTCAGCCCCAACCCTCATCTGCGGAACGAATCAAATCTGCTACTCGCCTGAGTCGGATTGCGACTCTTGTGGCTTTGTTTGCTTGCAAAAATATTGGTTTTCATTGCGTTTAGGCTATGGCATATCCATTGCCCTGTCGAGTTAACCGCTGACTGATATGAATTCGATCTACTTCCCTTCAAAATTCAAGAGCGGAAAAAACGGAAAACTATCTGAACTGTTGCTCTCCTTGACGACAGCCTTGCACGGCGGCCAAATGAAACAAGGCAACAAAGGCAAAATCTTGGTCCTGCGCTTTTACCAAGAGGTGCGTCGTCTCGTAAACTATCTTTGCACATTAGTGTTGATTTTACAGGGTTGCGCTGCTGGCCCGCGCGTACTCACAATTCCATCATCTACAGAGACTATCCGGAAGATAGACTATCAGCCGGGTGATTATGAAAAGACGCTGGCAGCGATTACGTCCGTCATGATTACGGACTTAAAGCTGCCCGCTGTTCACGGTTCTGTGACCTTTTATTCGTCCCGAGGTTCCTTTGAAGCAGGTGTAATGCAGGCGACCGAAGAGGATATAGAACGGTTGCGACAACAACTTGGGCCTAGAGGTAACCAGCTAAACAGAGAAGCAGTTTTGTTTTCAGCCAAACGACTTACAGTAAGTTCAGTCGCACTAGCGATGTACGAAAAAGTGCTCGTGAATGAATGGAAATTTTCTAAAACTCCACGATCAGAACAACTACACATATTGGCTCACGAACTAACGCATCTCGTTCAGAAGGAAATGGTCGATTACCGACTTATTCTTTTCGACCAGTGGCTTGTCGAAGGTTTCGCCGAATGGGTCGGCTATAGAGTCGCAGATAGTCTGGCAGTGGAATCGATGGCCATGGGTCGAGAAACGGCTCTCGGTTTCATTGCAACCGCAAAATCCTATCAAACGTTCCCCAGCTTACGACAGCTCGCAGTGAACTCGGATTGGATCACTTGGTCTCGCACATTGGGGCGCTCAGCTACGTATGGCCAAGCATTGATAGCTGTTGATTATCTGATTGAGCAAAAGGGCCTTGCGGCGGTCATCCAATACTTTCAGCTCTTCGGAAAAATCAATGATCATAACGGCAATTTTGCTACGGCTTTTGGGGAATCAATACCAAGCTTCGATGACAGGTTCACGAACCATCTTGAAGCTCTGCTCAGCAAATACTCGCGAGGCCAAAAGATTTCAACGTGGAAAAACCTGCTAAGAACTACTGGCTGACACCGAAGATCCAGCACCAATTAAGTCGGACACTAATGCGGTTTTAAATGTTTCAACCGGACGAGCAAACGGACGATGCGCCAGTTGCTGCGTTGTTAGGGGCTCGCACATGTTAGTGGAGTCCAGTAAGTTGCTCCGCTGTTCTGTGGATTGGCTGATTCTCTCGCAACTCGTCTAGCCGCGCCGCCACGGTTTCAAAATAAGCCTGATTCGCTTTAAGCTCTTCGACTTGCGATGTCAGCACCGCAATCTGCGCCTCCTTCTGCACTAACTCCGCCGTCCGCCGCTCAAGTGCCTGCACGGCTATCATGAGAACGCCGTATCGCCGGAATTGATCGTGGTCTCCGAGCCAATCTGTCCGATGCCATCGTGGCCGAAGGCCGCAAAAAAATCCTGAGCCATGGGACCATAGTGCCGAAACTCTTTGGGATCGTGGCCGATGAAGTTCCAGCTGGTTAGCTCAAATCCGCGAATCTTTCTGAGCACGTCTTCTCCATCCACGGGCTTAAATTTTTCCTTCTTGTTCTTGTCCGAAACACTAGTAAACGCCACCTGCCCTTCGATCACCGTCACAGCAATGTTTCCTAGCCGGACTTTATTACTGGCATCAACAACCGCTCCACTGAGAGCCGTAGCGTTGTTCAAGTTTCCAAGAGAAACGTTGGGAGAGGCGCCGACGGCAGTGTTGTTGCTCCCGCTTGAGTTGCTGATGAGCGCACTGACGCCGCTGGCAGTGTTGAAGCTGCCCGTGGTGTCGTCGCGGAGTGCGTCGGATCCAAAAGCGGTGTTGAAGCTGCCGGTGGTGTTGCTACCCAGCGCAAAGGCCCCGTTAGCCGTGTTGACGGTCCCCATCGTGTTGCTCCGAAGTGCCCCTATCCCTAGAGTGGTGTTCGTCTTCGCAGAAGAGACGTTGGTCTGCGCCCAGACAATATCCGCCAGGGAGAGTGCGAAAATGAGCCCGGAAATTAGGACGAGGAAAAACGAGGCGGCCTTGATCAAATTGCCAAACATATAGAATCCTCCTTGTGCGGATGTTATGGAGCCAATCTCATTCTGCGGCGCAAAGATTATCGAAGCTATTGTAGGCCCTCACCTTTAGAGGGGACTTCGAGCTAAACCGTTCCAAGCCGCGAATCAAATCTGCTACTCGCCTGAGTTAGATTGCGACTCTGACCGGTTTATTTGCGCTGCAACAATCTCGTTTTCATTAGCGTCGGTTTGTGGCATATCCATTGCGCATATAAAGGCGCGGCCATGAAACCGAAGCTCGTTTGGCTCGTCACGGCTATCCTTATCGCGTTGCCCCTTCGAGCCGAATCGCAGCAGCCAAAAAAAATTCCAAAAATCGGTGTGCTCTTTCCGGGCTCTCGTGCGACACTCTCGCAGCGAACGGACGCCTTCATACAGGGGATGAAAGACCTTGGCTATATTGAAGGAAAAACGATTTTGATCGAGTGGCGATGGGCGGGAGACACAGTCGAGCGAATGCCGGAGCTTACCACGGAGCTTGTCAAAATGAATCCCGATATGATCGTTGCCAACGGCACGCCGGCCAACAAGGCACTCAAGGCGGCAACGAAAATGATCCCCATCGTGATGGCCGTAGTCGGCGATCCTTTCGGTACTGGCCTCGTCCAGAGCCTCGCGCGACCCGGCGGAAATCTCACGGGGTTAAGCATCGTCGCACCAAACTTGAGTGGAAAACGCGTTGAATTGCTGGGGGAGATCACCCCCCGCGCCTCCACGGTGGCGGCTTTGGTGAATCCCAACAATCCGGTCCATCGAGGTGAGCTGCAAGAGACAGAGGACGCCGCGCGAAGCTCTGGAAAACAGATTCAAGCAATCAACATCTCGTATGCGAATACCTTGGAGGATGGATTCTCCGCGATGAGACGCAGCCGTGTTCGAGCCCTAATCGTGCTCACCGATCCGATTTTCTACAGTATGCGCGGGCAAATCGTCGACCACGCTGTAAAGAACCGGCTGCCGGCCATGTATTTTGGCAGCGAGTTTGCGGATGAAGGCGGATTGATGAGCTACGGCCCCGACATGACTGAGTTGTTCCGCCACGCCGCGAGCTATGTCGATAAGATTTTAAAACGCGTCAAACCGGGTGATCTTCCGGTCGAACAACCCACCAAGTTCGAGCTGGTCATTAATCTTAAAACCGCGAAGCAGATCGGATTGACAATTCCTCCGAACGTTCTAGCCCGAGCCGACAAAGTAATCCGATGATCCAGCAATCAAAAATCGAAAATCTAAAATCCAAAATCGACAAGAGATTCCGCCGAACGTGCTGGCAAGAGCGGATAGGGTGATCAGGTGAACATTGTCCGTCGTCAGATAGTTCGCATTGCACTCACCGCTTTCCTCTTAGGCGTGAGTTTTCCAGCCGGAGCGCAACAGCTGGAGAAAATCCCTAGAGTGGGCGTCCTGTGGCCCTTTTTGCCCACTGTCGGTCCGCCTCTCGCCGAGGCGTTTCAGCAGGGCCTGAGCCACCTCGGCTACGTCGAGGGGCGGAACATCGCTATTGCGTATCGCTATAGCAACGGAAACGACTCGTATCTTGCTAACCTCGCTGCCGAGCTGGTTCGTCTCAAGGTTGAAATCATCTTTGCGCCGACTACAACAGCGGCGCTGGCGGCCAAATATGCGACAAGCGAGATCCCCATCATTACAGCAACAGCTGCCGACCCTGTTGGTTCTGGGCTCGTCGGTAGCTTGGCGCGGCCCGGAAGGAACGTCACCGGGCTAAGTTTGTTGGCGAGCCTTGAGATCAGCGGCAAACAACTTGAATTGATCAAGGAGACTTTACCCAAAGTTACGCATGTCGCTGTACTGGCCGATCCGGCGAGTCCACCTACTGCTGGCTTGTTGAAGGAGGCCGAGCAAGCGGCCCGCCCTCTTGGAGTGCAGCTTCGCATATTCGAGGCGCGAAATCCCAACGAATTGGAAGGCGCATTCCCCGAAATAAAGAAAGAACATGCCGATGCGCTTGTGGTGATAGCCGCCCCGTTCATCGGTAGCAATCCCCGGATCGTATCCTTCGCGACAAGTAGTCGGCTTCCCGCGATGTACCCCTACACTGAGGCCGTGGATGCCGGAGGCCTGATGTCCTATGGGCCGAACCGGTCTGACTTGTTCCGTCGTGCGGCTGGTTATGTGGACAAGATTCTGAAAGGCGCAAAGTCTGCCGATCTTCCGGTGGAGCAGCCGACGAAATTCGAGCTGGTCATAAATCTGAAAACCGCCAAACAAATCGGTCTCACGATTCCACCGAACGTGCTGGCGAGAGCGGATCGAGTGATTCGATAGGTGAAACACACCGTGGATAGACTTTGCGTTTTTGTTTTTGTGGCAGTTTTGCTCTGGGGAAGTCCCGATTCTGCCGAGACGCAGCAGGGAAAATCTCCCACGATTGGTTATCTAACCATGGCGAGTAGCCAACGGGAGAACGAAGAAACGTTTCAACGAGGGTTGCGTGAGCTTGGCTACATTTCCGGAAAGAACATTCGGATCGAATGGCGATTTGCTGCGTCAAAACCGGATCGCGTTCCGAAGTTGGCAGCTGAACTGGTCGACTCAAAATCGGACGTGATTGTCACTGGCGGTGGTTACGAGTGCCCAGTGGCCGCGAAGAATGCTACAGCCACAATTCCGATTGTCTTTATCAATATTAGCGATCCCGTGGAGCTTGGATTCGTCAAGGGTTTGGCACACCCCGGTGGAAATATCACCGGCTTGTCCAATTTCTTGCTAGAGTTACCCGGCAAGCAGCTAGAATTGATCAAAGAAGTCATTCCCAAGGTTTCTCGTGTCGGGGTTATTTCGCCCTCGCTCTCTACTCCAGCATCAAAAGCAAGGATAAGAGAATTGGAAACGGTAGGTAAATCATTGGGCGTGCTGCTTCAGGTCGTTGGTGTGCAGGAGCAGAATGAACTCAAAACCCTATTCGATCAAGCTACGAAAAACCGTCTGGATGCTATCATGATTCTTCCTTCGCCACCGCTCGGCCAGGACAACGGACGGCTTATCGACCTCGCTACGAAAAAAGGATTGCCGACCTTTCTTACCGGCAGAAGGTGGACTGAGGACGGTGGCGGTCTCCTTTCCTATGGTCCTAGCGTTCTGGACCTTTATAATCGCGCAGCTGTTTACGTGGACAAAATCCTAAGGGGCGCAAAACCGGGAGATATTCCGGTGGAACGACCCACGAAGTTTGAGCTAGTCATCAATCTAAGAACCGCCAAGCAGATCGGATTAACAATTCCTCCCAATGTTTTAGCTAGAGCCGATCGAGTTATCCGGTGATCCCGAGATCTAAAACATGTTCTGAGCTAAGTCGATGGATCGAAAATCCAATGCGGTGGATTCCGCCCAATGTGCTGGCGCGGGCGGATAGCACCCACTGCCTGGAATTGGGCGCTTCACTGATGCTGACTCCGTCCTGGTCGATCACTTTGGAGTTCATGTATAGTGATGTCACTCTGACGCATCCGAGCGAATCAAATCTGATACTCCTCTGAGTCGGATTGCCACTGCGGCGAGTTTGTTTGCCCGCGGAAATATTGGTTTTCATTGAGTTTGGACTGTGGCATATCCATTGCCCAACAAGGGAGGCGCATAGCCATGAAGACCGCCTGGCTGCTCATTCTATTTGCTCTTCTTTCGTCCAGTTTCGCCGAGGCGCAGCAGGCAGGAAAAGTGCCACGCATAGGATTTCTCGATCCAACCTCCAGAGCCGTCTCGAAGGCGCGCATTGAGTCTTTTCGACAGGGGCTAGTTAAACTCGGATATAAAGAAGGTAAGAATATCGCGATTGATTACCGATTTGCAGACGGGGAGTCCGAACGACTTAATGAACATGCGGCCGAACTGATCCGTCTCAATGTCGATATCATTGTTACGCGGGCAATTCCTGGCGCAGTCGCAGCCCAACACGCCACGATAAAAACTCCCATCGTTTTTGTAGGCGTGGCCGATGCCGTTGCCGCAGGGCTCGTCGCCAGCCTCGCAAAGCCGGGTGGAAACATTACAGGCCTGACCAGCCTTGCACCTGAGCTGAGCGGCAAGAGACTCGAAGTACTGAGGGAAACTTTTCCTAAGCTCGCGCGGGTTGCGGTCCTGCGAAATCCGTCCAACGCAGGCGACGCTATTACATGGAAAGAGACGGAAGAAGCAGCTCAGGCTTTAGGCTTGCAACTTCACTCGCTGGAGGTGAGAAGCGTAAAGGATTTCGAAAATGTCTTTGAATCTGCGACTAAGGCAGATGGTCAGGCTTTACTGACGCTGCCGGACCCGCTTCTCCAAAGCCACCGTAAGGAAATAGTGGACTTCGCTGCGAAGAGCCGGTTGCCAGGAATCTATCCGGACCCCGAGTACGTGGCGGCCGGCGGGCTCATGTCCTATGCCGCGAACCCTGTTGAATTCTACGCTCGTGCGGCCAGCTATGTGGATAGAATCCTGAAAGGGGCGAAACCGGCCGATCTGCCCGTCGAACAGCCAACTAAGTTCGACCTGGTGATCAATCTCAAAGCCGCCAAACAGATCGGCCTACTAATACCGCAAAAGGTGCTGGCAAGAGCGGATCGGGTGATTCGGTAACCAGAAGAAACGCTAAGATCAAGTAGTCCGTGCAGGCTGTGACGCGAGGGAATTATGAATAGAGCTCTTTTTTCATTGTTCATGTTAGCCACACTTTTTTTCGTTCCCGCCCATGTTGCTCACGCGCAGAAACAAGCGGCGCACATCGGGATTTTGTACCTTGGAATACCGCCGAATGCCAACTTCGATACATTTGTTGAGGAACTCCGGGAACTCAGCCACAATGAAGGAAAAGACATCATCCCCGAGTATCGTTACGCTCAGGGGAAAGAAGAGCGCCTTCCTGAACTCGCCGCAGAGCTCGTCCGGTTAAAAGTTGACGCAATCTTTACCGCAGGGACACCCTCCCTACTCGCTCTTAAGCAAGCTACAAAAACAATCCCGATCGTTTTCTTCAGTACGAGCGATCCGATTGGAACGGGCGTTGTCGCGAGTTTGGCGCATCCGGGTGGCAACATCACGGGTATCTCGGCGCTCGCCTCGGACCTTTGGCCCAAGCGACTGGAGCTGCTTAAGGAGATCTTCCCTAAGCTTTCCAGGGTAGCGATGGTTTGGAACAAAAATAATGACGGTATGGCACTCGAAGCGAAAGCCACTGAAGAAGTAGCCGGTCCACTGGGCGTAGCTTTGCAAGATCGCGGAGTAAGAAATCCCAATGACCTCGATGTGGTGTTCGCGGTGATGAGCAAAGATCGGCCAGATGCGTTTCTCGCGTTGGTGGACCCGGTGCTCATATCCTATCGAAATCGGATTATAGATTTTTTGTTGAAGAATCGCCTGCCTGCTGTTTTTCAAAGCAGCGACTGGGTGGAGGCCGGTGGCCTCATGTCCTATGGTCCAGATTATCCCGACCTGTTCCGGCATGCCGCGACTCAAATGGATAAAATTCTGAACGGTGCAAAACCCGCCGACCTGCCCGTCGAGCAGCCGACGAAATTTGAGTTTGTGATCAACCTCAAGACTGCAAAGCAGATCGGCCTCACCATTCCTCCCAATGTGCTGGCGCGAGCGGATCGGGTGATCCGATGACGCAAGCACGAGTGATTTGCTGAGGGATTTTCTATGTCAACCAGTTTAGGCAACTCTGAATGGAAGGCTTTCATAAATAACCTTGAAACTGCCGAGGAGGAGTTCGTACAGGGCCGACCCGCTGCGTTCCTCGCTCTGTGGTCTCATTCCGATGACGTTACTCTTTGCGGCGGCTTCGGCGGCGTGGAACGTGGATGGCAGAACGTAACAAATCGCCTCGCTTGGGTCAGCGCAAAATACACACAGGAGCTCGCACCAGGGAAGAAATAAGCAGATTCGTTGGGACCGAGTTTGCCTATCTTGTACAAACCGAAGTGATCCGTGCCCGCGTAGCTAGTCGGAGTGAGCGGTCTACACAAGAATTAAGAGCAACAATGATATTTCGTCGTGAAACCGATGGCTGGAGAATCGTACATCGACACGCCGATTTACAGACCAGAACTCAGGCGCCACAATGAGATCGATTCGTAGCCTTACGCCAAGCGCATCAAGCAATGAACGACGACCGCACCAGGGCCGGTGGTGCTATGGGAAAACTCCGATGCAAACATTTATCGACAGCAGCCCTTTGGCCAAAGAAAAGATGATCGCGCCGTGAGTGGACCAATTAACAACAACTGACAATGGGGACTTACTAACGACTGTCAGATCAGGTGTTGACTTATACAGCTGATCCGTGTTCCAGCAGCTGTCGGCTCCAACTTTTCCACGGCTACCGAACCGGCCGAAACACAGTGTTGACCCGATGCGGCACCACGGCGCGGCCCATACCATCGCTCGCATCCAACGAGCTACGAAAATGAATGCCGCCCCAGATTCGCACCATCCGCTGTTCCTCGGCGAGTGCGGCGACAGTAGCGAACTGGCGCGCGAGTTTCGGGTCGATGCTGTCGATAATGGTGACAGCGCTCGCCGAATTGTTCCCGAGGACCGCAGAGAACAGCGCCGAAATCGCTCCGGCTTGGATGGCCGCCTGCGATGGGTATTCCGGATTGCATGGGGGTTGCATTTAAGGGCAACCAGCCGGCATCGCGCTCGGTAGAGTCATTACCGTCGATGTCACCGTTTCGGATCGCCGTCAAAGGACGCCAGAAATTGTAGTGAAACTTGGCGTCCCAATCGACGATGAACGTATTTGCGTGCGCTATGCTCAGCAAGGCAAACAACCTTGCACACTCGGCAAGTTCCAGCCGTCGCGCCTTGGCCAGTTGCCGGGCGGCTTGATGCCAAGCCAAGCCGAGATTTGGCTGCGACCAGAATTTGACCGCTTCCGTTTGCTCTGGCGTTCGCTGGGCACTTCGCGTTCCCCCAAAGTCTTCGTCTCATTATAGTCGCGTCCGTACTCGGCGCTAGTCAGTGGCGGTGGCGGACCGGGCCGGAACTTGTCCGATCGATCAAAGCCCCAAGGCTTGGCTTGAGCGTACTGCGCGGTAATCGGCGGCGTAGTTGGAATCCAGACTCCCGCTGTGGTGACCGGCCGGTAAATGTCTGGGACAGTTGTCTTGTCATCGGCGCGGTTGGCAATTACTTCGGCCCATCCGGAAGAGCGCGCAGATTGCCGGCGTAAACTTCTTCAATCCTGGGCCGCTGAACGGGAAATAGGGCTAGCAGTACATTACGTGCGGCGCTCGCTGCTGCCGCCTCAGACGAAGCGTGGGGCTGCAGCTTGCCTTGATAAGCATACCTAGTGTGACGGTTCTGTATTGTGTTCACCGCGTCGGCTTGGGAGACATGCATGATGGCAAGTGCACGGGCGGCGGGAGCACCGTCAACATTGGCCATGCGCATAAGGTCATAGGCGACAGCATTCCAGTCGGTGAACAAATCGGCGCGCGCGATGCCCGGTGCCGCTATAAACAACGACACGATTACAGCTACTCGTTTAGTGAAGCTCATGGACCCTACCTCATATCGATGAGCGTGCACCGGATGGCCTACACCTCGTTGACGGTAACCTGCGATTCGTTAGAGAGTTTGTGGTTGGCGCAGACCCTGACACTTTGATACGGACCGGCCAGAGCCATCGTAGTTTCTATGCGCTCGCGAGAGAGATTTGATCATGGCCCTGGCCAGTCCAGGCACATGCCCATTCCATCGGATGACTAATCGCGAACCATCCTGCGCATTTCATCGATTGAAAAAGCTCGGACAAACTTCATTTTTACATTGCCCAAAGACTGCACCGAACACATCAGCTTATTAATCGGCTCAGGGCCTTCCGCTTCGATGACAATTGCAGCATCATGGGGCCCACCCGGCGTGTAGAAAAGCTCTCTCACCTGGACACCCAATTTTGCCGCTTCGGCTTTCGACGCTTCCGCCCTATCAGGTGAATCTTTCATTGTCCGCCGGCCCTGATCCGTGTAATCCACCAAGATCACTCCCTTAACCATAAGGCACCTCCGCTGAACTGTTTTGAGACGCCGTTTAACGCGTGAGCAACAGAGTTTTAAAATAAATAAGGCCAGTGCACTCTGCGGCTCACCGGCAGAGTGGCTGGCCTAAAACTCTTCTCTGCATATCCCCTCCGAGGAACAATGTGCGTTCCTCCTGTTCGGCCTGAGATGAAGCGAGAAGCCTGCTCTATGTTGGGGGAGGCTCGATTACATGCCGAGAAATATCACCCGGAAGAAGTCTGTCAAGAACTTATTTTCTTTATTGTTGAGCCGCCGTACTGACGGCTTTCTCAATCCAAAAGAACAATCAATCCGAAGAAGAAATCCTATCCGGCTTATTGGCCGACAAGGGCGGAGCCGCTCACATCAGCACGGCCCATGCGCGTGCTGGCGGAGATTATCGCTAGCGACGTCTCGTTATTGGCCACGTTCAATCACGCGATTGACGTCGTGATTCGGAACAATCCGAAGGCAAGGGCAAATCCCAAAGCGCTGGCGCAGTTGGCCGGATATAAAAGGCCGCTGGTGAGTTCATTTCAGGTAATCTTCAGCGGTTCGGCATGGAAAGAGTGGCCAAAGTCGAATCGCTTCAGGAGATCATAGCCGGGATGGAAGACACCACCGAGACAAACGACAGCGCAGATTGTCCATCACCATCATTGTCAGCGAGATCTGACGCGCAATCGGTTCCGGAGTCCAGACCCGCTCATTAAGACTCAGAACAGGCACAGCTTAGAATCGGCCTTTACCTTGCGGCCTTTGCAATATCCGCAAACGCTGGTCAGTATATTATTAGCTACTATGCTTGGAGAAGTTACATGAAAAGTAAAGATGATTCTGGTTTCAGTTTAAGCACTACTTTCGTTCATTTAGCCATAAGCGGGAAGGCACGCAAAGTCGAAGTAGGCCCTGATTTTTTTTCGAGCTTTAAAAGCAGGGAAGATTTGCAGAATGGCAGGTTAATGGGTGCATTAAATATGTCAGAAGGCTCGTCCCATTGGGAAATGCATCCTGATGGCGATGAATTTTTGTATTTGTTATCCGGCTCTGTGAATGTTGAGCTAAAAGATGAGAAGCGATGTATTAGGCTGTCAGGTATGACCGGCTGTGTGGTTCCTTGTGGCACATGGCACCGAACAGTGGTTCATCAACCTAGCAAAATGATTTTCATTACGCCCGGAAAAGGCACTCAACACCGGGAAGCTGAATAGCATAAGAGGGGCTTCCGGAAACCAAAAACGCGGCTTCGCTCTGCATTTGTTTTCGGTGAGCAGTGTCAGATTGGAATAGGCGTTTTTCGGATATTCCACAACTTCAAACGTAAGGAACTACAGATGAGTGACGAAATCGCAGCCGCTAACAAAGGAGTTGTCCGCCGATTCTACAAAGAGGTATTCGTCCACTGGAATCTGGCGTTGGTGGACCAGGTTGTGTCACCTCAGTTCACATCCCACGATTGGCCAGAAGGCAGCCCAACGGGTCCGCAGACGTTCCGGGATTTCTATTCAGCCATACGGTCAGCGTTACCGGACGCCCGATATGAAGTTGATGATCTAATTGCGGAAGGTGACAAGGTCGTGGTGCGGTGGAGACTGCTCGGAACACACAAGGGCGATTTCCGTGGCATCGCTCCCACAGGCCGGGCTATTGCACTCAAGGGCATCGCCATCTACCGCGTGCAGGGTGGTAAGCTGATGGAGCGCTGGGTTGTATCTGACCTGCATGGTCTGCTTGAGGAAATCCGAGGATAACGACGAGCGCCTTACGCTTGCGGCAGAAACCCCCCCAACTTTAAAAAAGACCGAAAAGCGCCGCTGATCAATATCAGAGATCCAATCTGATCTTTTCGTGAGACTTTCATCATTCACGGTTGAGCGAGTGGTGTCTCTTTCCATCCCACCACTCCTGCAATGCCGGTGTGTTGCAGGCGATCATCCCATGCCCCATGATCATCGGCGCTTTGGGATCTTTCTTCACTGATTTCCTGAAAAAGTTCACAATGATTCCGAGCTGAATGAGGCGCGAACACAGGCGTCGATCATCTCGGCATCCAAACCGAATCGAAAACGCGCTAAACCGAGCTTCGGCAACAGGTGCTTGAGCACACGGCTAGAATGCCGGTCCCATAATGTTAAGCTGAGCTTAGAAAACGGGGCTCAATGACAACCGGCGCGGAAAGAGAGTTTCCGATATCAGCGGGCATCCTATTCGGGCTCGGCTTAGGTGGGTTTTTTGACGGAATCATTCTTCATCAAGTTCTTCAATGGCATCACATGCTGACAAGCGACGGCTATCCAACCAATAGTATTCATAACCTCGAAGTGAACACGCTCTGGGACGGCCTTTTCCACATGACTACGTATGTGTTTGTCTTAGCTGGTCTTATCATCCTGTGGAAAAGAGCACACCAGACACACGTCCGATGGTCGGGAAAGTTTTAACGGGAACGATTTTAATGGGATTCGGGATTTTCAATTTAGTCGAGGGCATAATCGACCATCACATTCTAGGGATCCATCACGTCAACGAAACCGTGACCGATGCCCAATGGATTTACTGGGATCTCGGTTTTCTCCTTTGGGGTGCGGTCATGCTGATCGGTGGATGGTTCTTGCTCAAAACGGGAGAAGAACAAACGCCCGCTGAATCGACACTCAATCGAGGCGCCGCCGTCAGACGTTGAGCATGGCTCCGGCTGAGCAAGGCCAGGAGAGAGCGATGTGAATCCGACCGTGGCGCTCCAGGGACATGCGAATGGAAGTCACTCTAATGTGCGAGCTAGCTGTAAAGAAATCTTGAGTGACGGATCGTCTGTATGCATTTA
>Ga0207650_10000950_pt1 | contig 21801 bp, 22 predicted proteins | sample KBSS63metaG_FD_184325 | JGI IMG/M metagenome (GOLD analysis project Ga0207650, IMG submission 184325) | Switchgrass rhizosphere microbial communities from Kellogg Biological Station, Michigan, USA - KBS S6-3 metaG (SPAdes) (version 2) | ecosystem: Host-associated > Plants > Roots > Rhizosphere...
CCGTGGTCCCTTGCATCGCGTCGTCGAACGAGATCGTCACGGTCGTCTCGAGATCGGTGCCCCGCGACGCTCGCTGACCGCCGCTTCGTCCCGCCCCGCCGAACAGCCCACCGAACAGGTCGCCCAGATCGCCCAGGTCCTCGAACCGCACACCGCCCGGGAAGCCACCGGAGAACCCGCCGCCCCCGCCGGGGAATCCTCCGCCGGCGCCGGCCCCGTACCCGGACGAGGCCATCTCGCGAACCTGGTCGTACTGCTTGCGCTTGTCCTCGTCGCCGAGCACGTCGTGGGCTGCCGAGATCTCCTTGAACCGCTCCTCGGCGTCCTTGTTCCCGGGATTGGCGTCGGGGTGGTACTGCTGTGCGAGCTTGCGGTATGCCTTCTTGATCTCGGCCGCAGTGGCGTTCTTGGCCACGCCGAGCACCTGGTAGTAGTCCTTCTCGAACCACTCGCGACGGACGTCGCCGTTCACCGCAGCTCCCCTCGCGCGCTACGCGCGCTCGACGCGAACGCTCGCGGGACGGATCACGGTGCCCCGCAACCGGTACCCCTGACGGAAGATCTCCGCGACCTGCGGCTCGCCCTCGCCGTCGCCGGTCTGCATCAGCGCCTCGTGCTCGTTGGGGTCGAACGACTTGCCCTCGGCTTCGATCCGCTCGAGCCCTTCGGCCCGAAGGGTCTCGGCGAGCTTGGCGTAGACGAGCTCGACCCCCTTCCGGAACGCCTCGAAGTCCGGCTGCCGCTCGGCGGCGATCAAAGCGAGGTCGAACTCGTCCAGAACCTCGAGCAGCCGCTGGACGAACCGCTGGAGCTCCGCGTCGACCAGCCGCTCCTGCGAACGGGTCATCCGCTTGCGGTAGTTCTCGAACTCCGCCTGGAGCCGCTGCAGGTGGTCGCGGTACTCGGCCGCCTGCGTCCTCGCGCGCGCCAACTCGTCCGCCTCGTCGGGCGGCGTGGGTTCGTCCGACGCCTCCGGGGGGCCGACGTCGCCCTCCGACTCGCCGTCGCGGTACCGTCGCTTGTCGACGACGCGGACCTTCGGCGGGCGCTCGTCTGGCGTGTCGTGGTGGTGATCGGTCACGAGTCCTCCCCGACCGCGATCCGGGTGAGCTCGGTCATCGCTCTCCCCCTTCGTCCACGATCTCGCCCTCGACCACGTCGTTCTCGCCCTCGGGCTCGGTGCCAGGCGCCCCACCGGCCGCGGCGGCCGCGGTCTGCTGACCCTCCGGCGTCTGCTGGTACATCGCCTGTCCGATGCGCTGGAACGTCCGCATCACGGCGTCGGTCCCGGCCTTGATCTTCTCGACGTCCTCACCCTTGAGGGTCTCCTTCAGCTCCTCGTTGAGCTTCCTCAGCTCCTCCCGGTCGGGCTCGGGCACCTTGTCGCCCCACTCCTCGATCGAACGGTCGACCTGGTATGCGAGCTGGTCGGCCTGGTTGCGCACCTCGGCCGCCTCGCGACGGGAGTGGTCCTCGGCCGCGAACTTCTCCGCGTCCTGGACCATGCGGGCGATGTCCTCCTTGGACAGCGCTGTGCCGCCGGTGATCGTCATCGCCTGCTCCCGGCCGGTGGCCATGTCCTTGGCGGACACGTTCACGATGCCGTTGGCGTCGATGTCGAACGCGACCTCGATCTGCGGCATCCCTCGCGGCGCTGGAGGGAGTCCCGTCAGCATGAACTTGCCGAGCGATCGCACGCCCGGCGAGTAGACCGTCTCGGCCTCGCCCTGCAGGACGTGGATCTCGACGTTGCTCTGGTTGTCGTCGGCGGTCGTGAAGATCTCCGACTTGCGCGTCGGGATCGTCGTGTTTCGCTCGATCAGCCGGGTGAAGATCCCACCCTTGGTCTCGACACCGAGCGTCAGGGGCGTCACGTCCAGGAGCAGGATGTCCTTCACGTCGCCCTTGAGGACGCCGGCCTGGATCGCCGCGCCGACCGCGACGACCTCGTCGGGATTCACGCCCTTGTGCGGCTCCTTGCCGCCGGTGAGCTCCTTGACGAGCTCCTGGATCATCGGCATCCGCGTGGACCCGCCCACCAGGATGATGTGGTCGATCCCCTCGACGCTCTTGCCCCAGTCCTTGACCGCGAGCTCGAAGGGCTCGCGCGTGCGCTGGACCAGGTCCTCGGTCATGCGCTCGAACTCGCTGCGGGTGAGCTTCATCTCCAGGTGCAGCGGGCCGTCGGCGCCGGCCGAGACGAACGGCAGGTTGATCGTGGCCTCGCTCACCTGCGAGAGCTCGATCTTGGCCTTCTCGGCCGCCTCCTTCAGGCGCTGGAGCGCCATCCGGTCGCCCCCGAGGTCGATCCCGTAGTTGTTCTTGAACTCCTTGACCATCCAGTCGATCACGCGCTGATCCCAGTCGTCGCCGCCCAGCTGCGTGTCGCCGTGGGTGGCCTTGACCTCGAACACGCCCTCGCCGATCTCGAGCAGCGAGACGTCGAACGTCCCGCCCCCGAGGTCGAACACGAGGATCGTCTGATCGTGCTGCTTGTCGAGCCCGTACGCGAGCGCCGCGGAGGTCGGCTCGTTGATGATGCGGAGCACCTCGAGCCCCGCGATCTGGCCGGCCTCCTTGGTGGCCTGGCGCTGCGAGTCGTCGAAGTACGCCGGGACCGTGACCACGGCTTGGCCCACCGTGTCGCCGAGGTACGCCTCGGCGTCGCGCTTGAGCTTGCCGAGGATCTGCGCCGAGATCTCCTGCGGCGTCCACTTCTTGCCGTCGACATCGGGTCCCCAGTCCTTCTCGCCGATGTGCCGCTTCACGGACCGGACCGTTCGATCCGGGTTCGTGATGGCCTGGCGCTTGGCGACCTCGCCGACCAGGATCTCGCCGTTCTTGGCGAACCCCACCACCGAGGGGGTGGTTCGCGCCCCTTCGGCGTTCGGGATGACGACGGGCTCGCCGGCCTCGAGCACCGAGACCACCGAGTTCGTCGTCCCCAGATCGATCCCTACCGCACGTGCCATCGAGTTGCCTCCTTCGCTCGGACCCTCTTCAGTGGCTACGAATATAGAACCTTGAGCGCGTTGGTATCAACTTCGTGCCTGTCTGGAGTGTTCCTGGCTCCGCCGCGATCCCCCTTTCGGGCTCGGCGACGACCCTCTTGCCGGGCCGGCGGTCCCCAGCGGCGGGGCGGAGTATGCTCCCGCCGATGCTCGTGCGTGCCGGCCTCCTCGCCGTGATCGTGGTGGTCGCCGGGGGCCTGGCCGCCAGACGAGCCAGGCTGCTCACCCGTCTCGTGCGGCTCGGCCGCCCGGTCCAGCGGGGCGGCGACGTCCCGCGCCGGGTCGCGCGTGAAGGCGTCGAGGTCCTCGGCCAACGCAAGCTGTTCCAACGCGCGCTCCCCGGCCTGATGCACGCGCTGATCTTCTGGGGGTTCCTGATCCTGCTCACCACGATCCTCGAGATCATGGGCGAGCTGATCGATCCGACCTTCGAGCTGCCCCTGATCGGCGGGACCAACTGGCTGGGCCTGATCCAGGACGTGTTCGCGGCCGGCGTCCTGGTCGGGATCGCGATCGCGGTCGGCATCCGGTTGTTCCAACGCCCCGAACGCTTCGTCGGCAGCCACCGGTGGGAGGCCTACCGGATCCTCGGCCTCATCTTCCTGATCATCGTCACGCTCTTCCTTGCGCGCGGGGCTCGGATCGCCGCCGGGTACGCGCCGGACACCTGGTGGACACCCGTGTCGACGGTCGCGTCGTCCATGTTCACCTGGATGTCCGAGGGGTGGCAACGGGCGTCGATGTGGACCTTCCAGTGGGTCCACGTAGCGATCATCCTGGGGTTCCTCGTCTACCTTGGGTACTCCAAGCACCTCCACATCGCCACGAGCGCGATCAACGTCTACTTCGCGAGCACCCGTCCACGGGGCACCCTGACCCCGCTGCGGATCGATCTCGAGAGCGCCGAGACCGAGGACGTGCATCTGGGCGCGGCCACGATCGCGGATCTCACCTGGAAGCAGACGCTCGACCTGTACGCCTGCACCGAGTGCGGACGTTGCCAGAGCGCGTGCCCGGCATGGAACACGGGCAAGCCGCTCTCGCCCAAGCTCCTCGTGATGAACCTGCGGGATCACCTGTTCGAGGAGGGCCCGCAGATCCTGGAGGCCAAGGCTGCTGGCACCGAGCTCGAGCCGGTCCCTCTCGTGCCCGGCATCGTCGACGAGGAGGTCCTGTGGGGCTGCACGACGTGCGGCGCCTGCATGCAGGAGTGCCCGGTCGACATCGAGCACGTCGACACGATCGTCGACCTGCGCCGCAACCTGGTGATGGCGGAGTCACGGTTCCCGCCCGAGGCGGGGGCGATGCTCCGCAACCTCGAGAGCGCCGGGAACCCGTGGGGCATGCCGCAAGCGCAGCGCGCCGACTGGGCCGGGGGGCTCGAGGTCCGGGTGATCGAGGAGGGCTCGAAGGCCCCCGAGTACCTGTACTGGGTCGGGTGCGCGGGCGCGTTCGACGACCGCGCGACCTCCATCTCGAAGGCGGTGGTCCAGCTGCTCCAGCGTGCGGGCGTGTCCTTCGCGATCCTGGGGCCGCGCGAGCTGTGCACGGGCGACCCGGCGCGCCGCATCGGCAACGAGTACCTGTTCCAGACCATGGCCGAGCAGAACGTCCAGACGCTTTCGGGGGCCGGGGTGACCAAAGTGATCGCCAACTGCCCTCACTGCTTCAACACGCTGCGCAACGAGTACCCAGACTACGGTGGGACGTTCGAGGTGATCCACCACTCGCAGCTGTTCGCACAGCTGGTTGCCGAGGGGCGCCTCCGGCCGACCAGCGAGGTCTCCGCTACGCTCACCTACCACGACCCGTGCTACCTCGGGCGCCACAACAGCGTCTACCGCGACCCGCGCGCCGCGCTGGAGGCAGTGCCCGGCGTTCGGACCCTGGAGATGCCCCGTCACGGCGAACGCGCGCTGTGCTGCGGGGCGGGTGGCGCCCGGATGTGGATGGAGGAACGCATCGGCAAGCGGATCAACCAGGAGCGCGCCGAGGAGGCCGCCGCCACGGGCGCCGACACCGTCGGGGTCGCGTGCCCCTACTGCCTGATCATGCTCGACGACGGCGAGCGGGCCCGCGGGGGCCGCACCGAGGTGCTCGATCTCGCGCAGGTGCTCGCGCGCTCGGTCATCGGCCCCAACCCCTGACCGAGCTCGACCCCGCCTGACGAGGGCCCGCCCGGTGCCTGTGGCCCCTCACGTGCCCTGAACAGGCGCGTTCAAGCCACCGCCCCCAACGACCGAAATGAGAACTAGCCCGAACGGACTCGGCGTCCCCTCGCTGGGGGGTGCCGACCGGAGGTGCGCGCCGACGCAAGCACGGACCGAGCGGCGGGCACCGCGAGAAGACCACGCGAGAAGGCCATGCCAGAAGACCACGAAGGAGAGCGGAGGACGGTGGAAGCGATGACGCTCGGGGTCGAGGCGACGTCCGCGGAGGGCTTCGGACGACCCGATGAGGTGCTCGAGGTCCCCCCGGATCTCGACGCGCCGGTCGAGGGCGACCGGGCTCGTCTCGCGTACGCGATCCACGACGGGCTCACGCAGGTGATCACCGCGTCCGTCCTTGAGCTCGAGTCGCTCGCGCGCCGCGTCGAGGTCGCGCCGTCGGAGGCCGTCGAGGCGCTCCGCCGGGCGGTCGACGAGTTGCGCAGGGCGCTCGACGAGATCCGAGGCGTGCTCGCCAACCTGACACCGGCCGCGCCCGGGGCGGTGCAACCGATCGAGGAGCTCCTGCGGAGCGTCCTGGACCGCTGGCAGCTCCCCGCGACGTGGTCGATCGAGGGCGACCTCGCCGAGGTCTCGCCGTCGGTCCTGGATGCGGCATCCTCGGTGATCCGGGAAGGCATCGCGAACGCCGCCAAGCATGCCGACGGCCGTGAGGTCGCGGTGCGCGTCCTGGCATCCGATCGTTCGGTCGAGGTGAGCGTCGAGGACCACGGCCGCGGCTTCGAGAGCTCGGAGCACGAGCCCGTCGCCGGTCACCTGGGCCTGGACATGTTGCGTCGGCGGGTCGCCGACGTCCACGGAACGCTCGACGTCAGATCGGCGCCGGGCAAAGGAACGCGGGTCGTCGCGAGGCTGCCCCGTTACGGACAAGGAGTAAGCCCGTGAAGGTGCTCGTCGTCGACGACCATGCGCTGGTGCGCCGCGGGTTGGGACACGTGATCCGCGAGTGCTTCTCCGACGCAGAGGTGATCGAAGCAGGGGGCGCGACCGAGGCGCTCGACCAGCTGTCCACCGGCACGATCGACATCGCGCTGGTCGACGTGCGCATGCCCGATGCCGACGGCCTCGAGCTGCTGCACGACGTGAAGAGTCGTTGGCCAGATCTGCCCGTGATCATGCTGACGTCGTTCGACCACGCGCACTACGTCCGGCGCGCGCTCGCCGAGGGCGCGGCCGGGTACATGCTGAAGGACGCCACGCCCGAGGATCTGGAGCAGGCGATCAACGTCGCGCTGTCCGGCGGCGGGAACGTGCTGTCTCCGAAGGTGATCCAGAACCTGTTCGAGTCGATCGAGGGCGGCGTCTCGGGCGACGGGACCCCGTCCGTCCGCACGGCCGGGTCGCTCACCCAGCGCGAGACCGACATCCTCGCGCTCCTGGCCGAGGGACGGAGCAACCGAGACATCTCGCGCGCGCTGTTCCTGTCGGAGAAGACGGTGAAGGCGCACCTGGCCGCGATCTTCCGCAAGCTGAGCGTCACCAACCGCACGCAGGCCGCGATGGCGGCCGTGTCGATGGGCATCGGGCCGGGGCTGCAGCCGGTGGAGGCGCTCGGCCGCACGATCGGATCCGGGCACTAGCGGAACGTTCGACGGGAGAACGGCGATGCCGACTGAACGGTACCGGCCCCTACCGGGGCCGGACGAGAACGCGTACGAGGATGCCTGGTACCGCGCTCTCAAGGCCAAGGCGTCGAACCGCTTCGCGGACCGCAAGGACGACACGACCGACGCCCCACCCGGAACCTCACCATCGGCGCCCGACCGGACCGAGGACGAGGCCGGCTCCCGCTAGGTCTCGCGGTCGCCGAACTCCTCGAAGAAGCGACTCGCCGTCGGACCTCGCTGGCCCTGATACTTGCTCTTGGTTCCCTTCGCGCCGTACGGGACCTCAGCGGGCGTGCTCAGCCGGAAGAACGAGATCTGACCGATCTTCATGTCTGGGTAGATCGTGATCGGCAGGTTCGCGACGTTCGACAGCTCGAGCGTGAGGTAGCCGTCCCACCCGGGGTCGACGTAGCCGGCGGTCGAGTGGATCAGCAGCCCGAGACGCCCGAGGCTCGACTTGCCTTCCAGACGCGCGACCAGGTCGTCGGGCAGCGCCACCCGCTCGATCGTCGAGCCGAGCACGAACTCTCCCGGGTGCAGGATGAAGGCCTCGTCGCCGGCGACCTCGACCATCTCGGTCAGGTCCGGCATCTCGCGACGGACGTCGATGTACGGGTACCGCGAGTTGGCGAAGACGCGGAACTGACGGTCGACGTGCAGGTCGACGGACGAGGGCTGGACGCATGCGTCGTCGAAAGGATCGATCTGGATGCGGCCCGCCGCGAGCGCCTTACGGATGTCGACGTCGGACAGGATCATCGCGGCCGGATGCTACCGGTTCCCCGAGGACGCCACCCAGCGAACGAGTGTGTCGACGGCGGCACCCGAATCGATCGACGTAGCCGCGATCGCTAGCCCGTCCTGGAGCGAGCGCGCCCTGCCCGAGACCTCGAGCGCGGCCGCCGCATTGAGCAGCACGACGTCCCGTCGCGGGCCGGTCTCGCCGCGCAGGATCGCCAGGGCGATCGCCGCCGAGGTCTCCGGGTCACCGCCGCGGAGATCGGCGACCTCGCACCGCGCCAGCCCGAGGTCCGCGGCGTCGAGCACCGTCTCGCGGAGCTCGCCGTCCACGACGTCGTACACCAGGGCGGGGCCGGTGGTCGTCAGCTCGTCCAGGCCGTCCAGCGCTCGGAACAGCCTCGCCCGCGTCCCGCGCCGGGCGAGCACCTGGGCGAGCAGCGGCAGCATGCGTTCGTCCGAGACGCCGACGACCTGCGCGAACGGTCGCGCGGGGTTGGTGAGCGGACCCAGGAAGTTGAACACGGTCGGCACGCGGAGCTCGCGGCGGACCGGGCCGGCGTGACCCATCGCCGGATGGAACACGGGCGCGAAGATGAACGCGATCCCGGCCTCAGCGAGACAGCGTTCGACGCCGGCCGCGTCCAAGTCGATCCGAACGCCGAGCGCCTCGAGCAGGTCGGCCGAGCCGCAGATCGACGACGCGGCGCGGTTGCCGTGCTTGGCGACGGGGACCCCCGCTCCGGCGACGACGATCGCGGCGACCGTCGAGATGTTGAACGTCCCGCTGCGGTCACCGCCGGTCCCACACGTGTCGACGACCGGCGCCGGCGGGTCGACCGGGTTCGCGAACCCGAGCATCGTGTCCGCGAGCCCCTCGATCTCCTCCACCGTCTCGCCCTTGGTCCGCAGCGCCATCAGGAGGCCGGCGACCTGACCGGGGGTCGCCTCCCCCGACATCACGAGACGCATCGCCTCCGCCGCCTCGTCGCGGTCCAGGGAGGTTCTGGCGGAGAGCTTCGAGAGCACGTGCGGCCAGAGGTCGGGATCCGGCTGCGTCATGGGGCATCGGAGGCTAGCAGGGTGGCCTGGAACGCGGTCCGGCTGGCTCGCTAGACTGGGGACGGCTCGCTCCGGCGAGCGGCCTTCGCGGGCGTGGTTCAATGGTAGAACGCAAGCTTCCCAAGCTTGAAACGGGGGTTCGATTCCCCTCGCCCGCTCGATCGGCTCGACGCCCGTCCTGCCGCCGACAGGAGCCATCTCTACGAGCGGGACGGCGGGCGCGGCTGCCGCACGCCGAGCACGACCGGCCCCGTCGGGCACAGCTCGTACAGCGGACAGTCCTCGCATCGGGGGCGGCCCGCCTTGCAGATCTCGCGACCCAGGTTGATCAGCCCGACGTGCATCGGGGTCTTGAGCTCCTCCGGCACGAGCTCCTCGAGCAACCGTTGGGCGCGTTCAGCCGAGGTATTGGGCACCAGGCCGAGCCGCGTGGCTACCCGATGCACGTGCGTGTCGACCGGGATCGTCTCGCGGCCGAACGCGAAGGCCATCACGACCGCCGCAGTCTTGGGCCCGACGCCGGGGAGCGACGAGAGGTACTCCGCGATCTCGGCGTCCGAACGCGACGCGAGCGCCGACAGGTCGTAGCGGCCCTCGCGCCGATAGATCTCGCGCAGGATCGCCTGGATCCGGGCGGCCTTCGTGTTGTTGAGCCCGCCCGAGCGGATCGTCTCGGCGAGCTCGGCCGTCGGCGCGCGAACCACGTCGTCCCACGTCGGGTACCGGCCCCGCAGCAGCCCGAACGCGCGCTCGGCGTTCAGGTCGCTCGTGTGCTGCGACTGCACGGTCAGGACCAGCTCGTCGAGCGGGTCCGTGGCTCGGGGCGGCGCGAGCGCCCCGAAGTGCCGCTCGAGCCGGCGGGCGAGCGCCCGGACGCGGCGGCGGTCGACGGTCACGTCACCGCGGTGGCGTGGTTGCGGAACTGCGTCAGGTGCGGCAGGAAGGTGAGCGGCACGGTGTCCGTCGGGCCGTTGCGGTGCTTGGCGACGATCAGGTCGGCCAGGCCCTTCTTGGCGGGGTCCGCGTCCTCGCGGTGGATGAACATCACGACGTCCGCGTCCTGCTCGATCGCGCCGGACTCGCGCAGGTCCGAGAGCTGCGGCCGCTTGTCCTGACGACGTTCGGGATCACGGTTGAGCTGGCTGACGGCGATCACCGGGATCTCGAGCTCCTTGGCGAGCATCTTCAGGCCGCGGCTGATCTCGGCGATCTCCTGCTGGCGGTTGTCGACTCTCCGCGTGTGGGACATCAGCTGGAGGTAGTCGACGATGATCATGCCCAGACCCTGCCGGCGCGCGGACAGCCGCCGGGCCTTGGCGCGGATGTCCACGAGCGTGACGTTGCCCGAGTCGACGATGAACAGCGGCGCCTCGTGCAGGCTGTCGGCGGCCTGCGCGATCCGGGACCAGTCCTCGGCGCCGACCCGCTTGTTGCGGATGCTGTCCCATGGGACCCGCGCCTCCCCGCACAGCAGGCGCATGCCGATCTCCCACCGCGACATCTCGAGCGAGAACATCGCGACCGGCAGGCCCGCGTCGACAGCGACGTTGCGGGCGACGTTGGTCACGAACGAGGACTTGCCCACGCCGGGGCGGGCCGCGATCACGATCAGGTTCCCCGCCTGCATCCCCGACAGCAGGGTGTCGACGTCGCGGAACCCGGTCGGCACGCCGGCGAACGCGGACTCCCGGTTCTGGATCCGCTCGAGGTCGGTCATCGCCTCGTCGACGAGCTCGTGCAGCGAGGCGACCTGGTCCTTCTCGCCGTGCCGAGCCACGTCGTAGATCCGTTGCTCGGCCTCGTCGGCGACCCGCTCGGGTTCCTCGGGCGCCGAGTAGGCCATATCCATGATGTCGGCCGCCGCGCCGATCAGCCGGCGCAGCAGCGAGGTCTCGGCGACGATCCGGGCGTAGGACGCGGCGGACGAAGGCGTCGGGACCCGGTCGACAAGGTCGGAGATCGCGAGGTGCCCGCCCACCTCCTCGAGGGTCCCGCGGCGCTTGAGCTCCTCCACCGCGGTGATCGCGTCGACGGGATCGCCGCGGCCGTAGATCTCGCGCAGGGTGTCGAAGATCTTCGCGTTCGCGCTCCGATAGAAGTCGGCGGGACGCACGATCTCGATGACGTCGGCGATCGCGTCGGGCGAGAGCATCATCGATCCGAGCACGGATTCCTCGGCCTCGAGGTTCTGCGGGGGCACCCGCTCCGTTCCGGCCTTCGGCCTGATCCGCCGGACGTCGTCCGCAGCCCTCACCAACCCTGCTCCCCCCTCGAACTCCGATGGAACCGGCGGGCAACGCTAGACCCGTGGAGCCTCCGCTCCCAGCGGAAAACCCGTGGGGAAACCCGATCCGCTGGTCGTGCCTGAAGATTCCTTGTCACTGTGCCTTCCACCTGCGTTTCCCGAGGGGGAAAACCCTGTGGATAGGTGTGTATCGCCCCCCGCCGACACCGGGATCACACGGGTGTGATTCTCGCTCGCCAAGGGGTCGCGCGTCTAGGGGCGGGCTGAGGTCGAGGGTCCTCGACGGGCTGCTCGTCTGCGCCTACGCCGGGCAGCGTGCTCGAGGGCGTGATCGGGCTTCGGCTCCGCTCGACGACGCCCGTCGACGCCCCCTCCCGCCCGCCAACACGGCTTTTCGGGCCCACGCGAGAAGACCGTCAGGTCAGACCGGTCTCGGCTGCGAGCAGACTGCGGAACCGATCGGCAAGGCCCACGCGACGTGCTCGCGTGGATGGGCGCATCAGTCGGCGTGGCGGTGTCCGGTGGGCTTGGAGCTGATCCGAGGCGCAGGCACGGTCCGGGCGGGCAGGGGTTTCGGTCAGGGCGTCGTCGAGCGGAGCCAAGCCCTACGGACGTCCGAAAGCACGGATCCCGCGCGTAGGCGCAGACGAGCAGCCCGGACCGAACCCCGACCTCAGCGCCACCGCCGAGGCCGGGTGTCCGAACCTCTCTATCCCTCCGAACCCGGCTCGGCGGCCGTGACCTCCACCGAGATCACCGGATCGACCTCGGCGAACAGGTGCACCTTGACCTCGTGGACGCCGATCGAGCGGATCGGCTCGTCCATCGTGACGTCGTGCCGGTCGACCGCAACGCCGGTCTGGGCTTCGATCGCCGTAGCGACGTCGTTCGGCGTGACGCTGCCGAACAGCCGGCCTTCCTCACCCGCGTTCGCGGGCACGATGATCGGCGAGGCCATCAGGCGCTCAGCGACCTGCTCGGCCTCGGCCTTGGCGGCGTTGACCCGGGTGCCGTGGGCGCGCTTGAGGCTGTCGACGTGCTTCACGCCGCCCTTGGTCGCCTTGACCGCGAGCCCGCGGGGCATCAGGTAGTTGCGCGCGTAGCCATCGGCGACGTCCACGACGTCCCCCGGGATGCCGAGCTTGTCGACGGGCTTCTGCAGGATGATCTTCATCGGGTCGAGTACGGCAGCAGGGCCATCTCGCGGGCGTTCTTGACCGCGGTGGCGACGTCGCGCTGGTGCTGCGAGCAGTTGCCCGTCACGCGGCGCGCGCGGATCTTGCCGCGTTCGGACACGAACCGCCGCAACGTCGCGGTGTCCTTGTAGTCGACGTACTCGATCCGGTCCTTGCAGAAGATGCAGATCTTGCGCTTCTGCTTCTTCTGCCAGCCCTTGTCGTCCTTCTCCCGCTTGGCGGGTCGCCTCTTCGTCTTAGGTGGCATCCAGCGGTGTCTCCTCGTCTGCCGTGGGAGCGCCGACCGTGGCGGGCGTCCAGTCGCTCGAACCTCCGGAGCGACCCTGGCGCTCGATCTTCGCGGTCGCCCAACGCAGGCTCGGACCGAGCTCGTCGGCCTCGATCTCGACCACCGTGCGCTTATCGCCCTCCTGGGTCTCCCAGGAGCGCATCTGCAGCCGACCGGTCACGACGACGCGCGTGCCTCGGGTGAGGCTCTCGGCCGCGTTCTCGGCTAGGCTCCGCCAGGCGTTGACGGAGAAGTACGACGTCTCGCCGTCCTTCCACTGGCCCGACTCGTCCTTGTAGCGGCGGTTGACCGCCACGCGGAACTTCACGACGGCGGCTCCGTTCGGCGTGTAACGCAGCTCGGGGTCGTCCGTGAGGTTGCCCACGATGGTGACCTGGTTCTCGCTCGCCATCTCCATCACCTTCCGTTCCGTGACCGCTCCCCGTCGGATGGCGTGCCGGGGAGGGGGAAGTCGCTGTTCGTTACGCGGCCTCGCCGCGAACGACGATCTTGAACCGCAGGACCTCGTCGGCCAGCCGCAGCGTGCGTTCGAGCTCGGTCAGGACGTCGGGATCCGCCGTGAACTCCACCACGACGTAGTAACCCTCGGCCTGCCGTTCGATCTCGAATGCCAGACGCCGCCGGCCCCAGCGATCGACGTTGCCGACCTGGCCACCCGCCTCGCCGACGACGCGGGTGATGCGGTCCAGCGCCCCGGAAACGACCGACTCGTCGGCCTCCGCGGGCAGGATGAGCATGCCTTCGTACTGCCTCAGTTCTCCACCTCCTCTGGTCTGGACGGCCCCCACGGGGGGAGCAGGATGTGTGGCTGGCGCCCAGTCTAGCGGCTCGCTGGTCGGGCGACCCTAGCACCCGTGGGTGACACGCAGGAACGGCCGTCGGGTCGCCGAACCATGCTCGGGTAGAATCGTGGGAACGGCTGCCGTGCACTCACGAAGGAGGCGCGAGCGATGAGCATCACGATCCGCGATCTGCAAGCGTGGAAGGCCGAGGGCAGGCGTTTCGCGATGCTCACGGCCTACGACTACCCCACCGCCAAGATCTTCGACGAGGCCGGGATCCCCGTGCTGCTCGTCGGGGACTCGGTCGGCAACACCATCCTGGGTTACGAGAACACCCTGCCCGTCACGATGGAGGAGATGCTGCACCACACCCGCGCGGTCGCGCGCGGCGTCACGAACGCGCTGGTGGTTGGCGACATGCCGTTCCTCTCGTACCAGGTGAGCGTCGAGGAGGGCGTTCGCAACGCCGGCCGGTTCCTGAAGGAAGGGGGCGCCGGCGCCGTCAAGATCGAGGGTGCGCAGGTCGAGCTCGTGCACAGGCTTGTCGATCTCGGGATCCCGGTGATGGCGCACGTGGGGCTCACGCCGCAGTCGGTGCACGCGATGGGCGGCTACCGGGTGCAGGGGCGGGGTGAGGAGGCCGCGCGGGTGACCGATCAGGCGCTCGCGCTCGAGAAGGCGGGCGCGTTCGCGATCGTCCTGGAGGCCATGCCGTCCGAGCTCGGTGCCGAGCTCACGACGACCCTACAGATCCCCACGATCGGCATCGGCGCGGGACCGGGGACCGACGCGCAGGTGCTCGTCTCCCCCGACCTGCTCGGGCTGTCCGAACGCGTCCCGAAGTTCGCGCGCGCCTACGTCGACCTGCGCGGCCAGATCGCGAAGGCCGCGACCGAGTTCGCCGCCGACGTCGCCGCCGGGACGTTCCCCGACGAGGACCACTCGTACACGTAGGGAGCGGTCAGCCGACCCGGTTCAGGAACGCGAGCGTTCGCTCCTTGAGCAGAGCCGCCGCCCGCTCGTCGTAGTCCCCCGATGTCGGGTCGGCGAACAGGTGGCCCGAACCCGGGTAGATGAACAGCTCGGCGTCCTCGACCTCCTTCACCAGGGCCTCGGCCGCGGCGAGATCCTCCTCCGCCCAGGGGTCCTGATCCATGAAGTGGATCTGGACCGGCACGGCCACGGGCCACGGGCCCCCGAACTCGGAAGGCGGCAGGGCCCCGTGGTACAGGAGCGCTCCCCGCGCACCGGGTCGCGTCTGCGCGAGGGACTGCGCCGGCATCACGCCGAGCGAGAAGCCCGCGATGACGATGTCCTCGGGCAGCCCCTCCGCCGCCTCCGCACCGCGTCGGATGATCTCCCCGAAACCGACCTGCCTCGCATGCGCGACGCCCTCGTCGACCGTCCCGAACGTCTCGCCGCCTCCATACAGGTCCGGCGCGTGGACCGTGTGACCGGCCTCCCGCAGTTCCTCGGCGAACGCGAGGAACCCGGGAGTCTGCCCTTGCGCGTGATGGAACAGGAGCAGGGTCGTCATCGCCACCACTCTAGCCAATGCCGCTCGGAACCATCCTCCCGCAGGCTGTACGCTCACCGAGGGATGTTGGCTTCGACGTCGCGACACCCCACGGTCGACGAGGCACGAGCGACGCAACCGGGAGGACACGACCATGAGCGACACCACGACCGGGAGCGCAGCGGCCGGCGTCCGTCCGTTCCGATTCGAAGTTCCTGAGCGCGAGATCGAGGAACTGCGCCGCCGAATCGATGCGACTCGCTGGCCAACCAAGGAACTCGTCGCCGATCGGTCGCAGGGTGTGCAGTTGGCGGCGACACACGAGCTCGCCCGCTACTGGACGACCGAATACGACTGGCGCCTGTGCGAGGCGCGCCTGAACGCGCTGCCACAGTTCAAGACCCAAATCGACGGGCTCGACATCCACTTCATCCACGTGAAGTCGGCACACGAGAACGCCTTGCCGTTGATCATGACGCACGGCTGGCCGGGCTCGATCATCGAGCTGCTCGAGACCATCGGCCCACTCACCGACCCGACCGCGCACGGCGGACGCGAGGAGGACGCGTTCCACCTCGTGCTCCCGTCCATCCCCGGCTACGGCTTCTCCGACGAGCCGACCGAACTCGGCTGGGGCCCCATCCGCATCGGGCACGCCTGGGCGGAGCTCATGCGGCGCCTCGGTTACACCCGATACGTCGCGCAGGGCGGTGACGTGGGCTCCCAGGTCACTGACGCGATGGGCCGCCTGGCACTCGACGGTTTGATCGGCATCCACACGAATCTTCTCACGCCGGCGCTGGGCGACCCCGAGGCCTTGAGCGCGTCGCCACCCTCGAAAGAAGAACGTGCTGCCCTCGACCAGCTCGCCGAATTCCACGCGACCGGCACTGGCTACTTCGTGGAGCAAGCGACGCGCCCGGAGACGATCGGCTATGCCCTTCTTGATTCACCCATCGCTCTAGCGGCCTGGATGATCGATCACGATACCGACAGCTATCGAAAGATCGCCCGCGCCTTCGTCGACAAGCAACCCTCAGGCAATCTCACCCGGGAAACCATCGTCGACAACATCACGCTGTATTGGTTGACAGGCACAGGGGCCTCGGCTGCGCGTTCGTACTGGGAGGAAGGACAAGAGAATGCTCGTGCGGCGGGCCAGCAACCCACGCCGGTCTCGATCCCGGTCGGCTTCACCACGTTCCCCGGAGAGATCTGGCGGACCCCGCGCAGCTGGGTCGAGAGGGCGTACCCCAACGTCATCTACTTCAACGAGGTGGACAAGGGCGGTCACTTCGCCGCCTGGGAGGAACCGGAACTCTTCTCCGAAGAGATGCGCGCCGCGTTCAGGCCACTGCGCTAAACGACAACGGTCAACCTGCCAGCGGAACTGCTCTAGAGTCGTCGAGTCGCGTCCGCGGGCCGCGTAGCGGTCTCGCCGCCAAGCATTGGGAGCCTCGGCCGCGCGGCGTTCGGGGCGAACTCCCCCTCGGATGGGCGTCCCAAAGTTCCGTCCGCAGGACACTCAGGCCCGCCTCGGAGTGTGCCGAAAGGTAGGAGACGGCACGAACGGGTGGGCGCCCACGAGGCGTCCCCCACCGGCGGAGCCACACCCTGGATCTGACCGGACGTGAAGGCGGGGCCGCCACCCCCTCGGCGGCCCCGCCGCCTTTTCCGGCCTCGGCACCGAGGTGAACGGCGCGCCCGGAGATAATCAGCCGATGCCGAACGCCGTCCGACGGATCGGGCTCGGGACCGTCTTCGCACTGCTCGCGGGCACCCTGGTGCTCGGTCACGCGCTCAAGGCGCCGTGCGCGTCCGGCGACTGGAGCGACAACCGCCAGTACACGCGGCTGTGCTACTCCGACATCGTCCACCAGCTCGGGACCGAGCAGCTGCGCGGGGGCCGGCTCCCCTACCTCGATGCCTGCGCGGACACCCCCGCCGAATGCGACGAGTACCCGGTGCTCACGATGTGGACGATGCGGGCGTCGGCGTGGGTCTCGGGTCCAACCACCACGAGCTTCTTCTACTCGAGCGCGATCTTGATGTGGATCGCCGCGTTCGTGATCGCGTTCTGCCTCTACGTGCTCGTCGGCGATCGCGTCCTGTACTTCGTGCTCGCCCCCACACTCGCGCTGTACGCGACGATGAACTGGGACCTGCTCGCGGTGGCGCTCGCGGTGGGCGGGACGCTCGCCTACCTGCGTCGCAAGGACGGATGGTCAGGGGTGCTGCTGGGGCTCGGGGCCACGGCCAAGGTCTTCCCGATGCTTTTGGTCGTCCCGTTCGTCGCCGGCCGCTTCCACGGCAAGGAGCCCGATCGTGGGTTCCGGCTCGCGTGGACCGCCGTCGCGACGTGGGTGGCGGTGAACCTGCCCTTCGCGCTCCTGGCGCCGAAGGGCTGGTGGGAGTTCTTCCGTTACAACGCGACCCGCCTCGCAGACTGGGACAGCCTTTGGTACGCCGCCTGCGAGCGCACCACCGGGCAGACCTGCACGAACACCCGACTGGTCAACCTGGCGTCCCTGGGGCTGTTCGTCGGGTGGGTCTCGGTCGTGTGGGTCGTCAAGGCGAGGCGCGACCCCGGGTTTCCGCGATGGACGCTCGGGTTCCCGATCCTGGTGCTGTTCCTGTTGACGAACAAGGTCTACTCGCCGCAGTTCAGCCTGTGGCTGCTCCCATGGTTCGCGCTCGCCTTCCCGCGGCTTGGATGGTTCGTGGCGTTCGAGCTCGCGGACGTGGCGGTGTTCGTCACGCGCTTCTCGTGGTTCGGCCGGTACCTCGGTCTGGACGAGGGGGCCGCGGGGTTGCCGGTGGGCGTGTTCGAGCTCGCGGTGGCGGTGCGCGCGCTGATCCTGGTGGCGTGCGTGATCGGGTGGATCCGCGGTCCGCGCGCGGGTCCGGCGCCCGCCCCAGTCGAGGATCGACCAGCGACCGCGGCGGCCCTGACGTGAGCTCCCGCCACGACGCGAGCGAACCGCCGGGTTCGCCACCGTCCCCGCCGACCTCGGACGGGGATAATCGGGCGGTGCCTGAACCCACACCGCCCGACCCCGCGGCGCCCGACCCCACCGGGACGACCTCCACGCGGACGATCGGGATCGGCGTGGTGTTCCTCCTCGTCGCCGGGACCCTCGCGGTCGGCTTCGCGATCAAGGCACCGTGCGTCCTGCACGACTGGAACGACGGCCGTCCGTTCACACTCGGCTGCTACACCGATCTCGTCGGTCTGATCCAGAGCGAGCAGCTCACCGGCGGCCGCCTCCCGTACCTGGACCCGTGTCAGGGCGTGGCCGAGGACAGCACGTGCGACGAGTACCCCGTGGTCACGATGTGGACGATGCGTCTGTCGGCGTGGGCGTCGGGAGACAGCACCACCCGCTTCTTCTTCGCGAACGCGATCCTGATGTGGATCGCGGCGCTGTGGACCGCGTTACTCCTGTACATGATGGTCGGCCGGCGGGTGCTGTACTTCGCGCTCGCGCCCACCCTCGCGCTCGCGGCGACGAACAACTGGGACCTGCTCGCCGTCGCGATCACGACGGCGGCGACGTTCGCGTACCTGCGCAGACGCGACGTCTGGTCCGGGGTGCTGCTCGGGCTCGGCGCAGCGGCCAAGCTCTATCCGGCGCTGTTCATCGTCCCGTTCATCGCCGGCCGGTTCCGCGGGAAGGAACCCGACCGGGGGATCCACCTCGCGTGGGCCGCCGCGGGCACCTGGATCGCGCTGAACCTCCCGTTCGCGCTGTGGGGGACGACGGGCTGGATGGAGTTCTTCCAGAACAGCAAGTCGCGCTCCGCGAGCTGGAACAGCCTGTGGAACGCGGCCTGCAAGCTCGCCACCGGCCAGGGGTGCGAGAACACGAGCCTCATCAACGTCGCCTCGCTCGTGCTGTTCATCGCGTGGGTCGCGGTGATCTGGGTGGTCAAGGCCCGGCGCGATCCCGGCTTCCCGCGGTGGACGCTCGGGTTCCCGATCCTGGTCGTGTTCCTGTTGTCGAACAAGGTGTACTCGCCGCAGTTCAGCCTGTGGCTGCTCCCCTGGTTCGCACTCGCGCTCCCCAACCTGCGGCTGTTCATCGCGTTCGAGGCGATCGACGTGCTGGTGTTCCTGACCGAGTTCGGGTGGCTCGGCGCGACCAACGGGGTGCACGGAGGGCTGACGGAGATCCCCACCTCGGTATTCGAGCTCGCGATCTTGGTGCGTGCCGGGATCCTCGTGCTCTGCGTGATCGACTGGATCCGCCGACGCGAACCCTCGCCCGAACCCGAACCGCCGCTCCCGATCGCCGACGAGGTGCCCGAGCACGTCCGCGTCTGACGCCATGCGGACCCAACCCGAGCGCCCGACCGCGGTCGAGGCGGCGGCCCCGGACGGGAATCCGGACGCACCGAACGACGCGCGCGCGCGGATCCTGCGCGCCGTCCGCTTCTGCCTCTTCGCGTTCGTGGGCCTCCGCGTCGCGATGTTCCTGGTCGGCGTGATCGGCGTCACGCTGTTCCCGCCGTTGCGCGCAGTCGGGGTGCCGGGGTGGCCCGCGCCCGCGTTCGACCAGGGATGGCACAACGCCTTCGGAGCGTGGGAGCGGTTCGACGCCTTGTGGTTCCTGCGGATCGCCGAGGGCGGTTATCGGCTCCGAGACGGGAGCGCCGCGTTCTTCCCGCTCTTCCCGTTGGCGATCCGCGGGCTCTCGTTCGTTCTCGGTGGTCACCCCTTCGCGGCCGCGACGATCGTGTCGAACGCCGCCTTCTGGGGTGGCCTGGTCGTCACCTACCTCCTGACCACCTCCGAGCTGTCCGAACGCACCGCCCGCACCACGGTGCTGCTGATGTGCGTGTTTCCGACCGCGCACTTCTTCCTGATGCCGTACAGCGAGTCGCTGTTCCTTCTGTTCTCCGTCACGGCGTTCTGGGGAGCCCGTCGTCGGCGATGGTGGGTGGCGGGCGCCGCCGGGGCGCTCGCGGCGCTCACCCGCAGCATCGGGGTCGTGATCGCGCCGGCGCTCGTGCTCGAGGCGCTGCACCAGCGCGTCGAGCGGCGGGGACCGGCGTGGCCCGGGTTCCTCGCGGCGGCGGCCACGGGCTGCGGACTCCTCGTGTACCTCGGCTCCTGGGGGCTCCGAGCGGGCGAGTGGCTGGCCCCGGTGACGTTCCAGGCGAACTGGGAACGCACGTTCTCGTGGCCGTGGATGACCCTGTGGAACGGGACCGGCGACGCGTTCCGCTACCTCGGCGAGATCAACGGGGGCTACTGGCTGCTCGACTGGCTGATCGTGATCCCGATGCTCGCCGCCTCGGGATACGTGCTCGTTCGCGTGCGGCCCACCTACGGCGTCTACCTGTGGAGCGCCCTGCTGATCCCGCTTACCTTCGTCTTCCAGGACCGGCCGCTTATGTCGATGCCTCGGTTCGTCCTGCCCCTGTTCCCGGCCTTCTGGGGGCTGGCGCTCGGACTCGAGCGGCTCCGGATCCCCCGGTCCGCCGCGCTGGTGGTCTGCGCGTTCGGCCTCGGGGTCCTATCCGTGCTGACGGTCAACTGGTACTACATCTTCTAACGGCGTTCCATCCCGGATCGCTCTGGTTCCGGTAGGTCCATCCAGGCACGGCAGACGGGTTGTGGAGGCCACCGGAGGACTGGATCGGCCGGGTTCTCGGGCGATCTCGGTTAGCAGACGGTTAGCAGGAGCCCTACGGGCCGAGGGCCGCGTTGCGCTTCTCCACCACTCGGATCCACTCCTCGCGGTCGAGCCGAAGAACTCGAGAAGCAGCTACGGGGCGCCTGGACGCCTTCGGGCCGGCTCCACGCGCCGGGCCTGCTCCACGTCCTGATGCTCCCCGACTTCGACCGCGCCGACCGGATCGGGCGAGTTCTGGGCTACCCAGAGAGCCGCGCCTTCGCCGAGCTACTGATCGACTGCGACGAGGACCGCACGCTCCAGGCGGTGCTGGTCGGGACGCTGAGGGAGGCGGGCTGAACCTCCGCTACGTGCCGGTGGCGATCATCAGTCAGTGGCCTTGATAATCACGGTGACCTCATCGCCCGCCTTGAGGCCCAGACTCTCCGCCGAACCACGCGTGATCGCGGCAACGATCTCCTGGTCACCGATCAAAGCCACAACCTCGGCCGTAACTGCCCCGACCGACACCGACCGTACCAACCCCCTCAGCCGATTGCGGGCGCTGAGCTGCATGGGGGGCCTCCTCCCTCGTCCGGTCCCCCTCTCTGTCCGACCTCGGCGCACGCCACACCGCACGGCGAGCCCGCGGTCTGACGTGGTTGTCCTCTGGCAGTCGCGACGGGGCCGACCTATGCCCCGCGTCGAAGCCGTAAGACAAGGACGACGCCGACGGTCAGCAAGGCGCAGGCGAGCCCGAACGCGACGAGTGCCTCGCCCCAGTTCGGGCCGTCGCACATCGAATCGATGATCCCGATGCAGACGCGCCGCGTGTCGAGCGCCCCAACAAGCGCGGCGACGAATCCAAGGCCGAGCGCGCAGAGAGCCGCCGACCAGGCGATTGGTGCAGTCCGAATCCTGGGCCTCAAGACGACCGCACCTTGCTCTCCAGTTGGTTCACCCCGACCCATCCAGCGGCTATCGGCCCGAGACCAAGGCAAGATAGGTCCTTCGACCTAGAAAGCTGCCGCCCCAAAGAGCCGATGTCTTCGAGGTACGCACGACCTACACAGAGTGGCCGATGACGAAACCCATGCTCTAAGCGATTCGCTGGATCGATCTAACGCGCGGCTGGCTAGCCCTTGCTTTGTGCCGCTAGTTCCGGAGCTTGCTTGTTCAGCTGATGCAAGTGCCCTCGCTGGTTCCGTGAGGATGATCTTGGGGGCTCCGGATCACGGATCGGAGCTCACGATGATCCATCCGCTACTGCGGGGGGAAGGAGACAAGGAACATGAAGAAGCTCCTCATAGGGACAACCATCGCCCTATCCGTGCTGCTTCCACTCGGGGCAGCCTTCGCTGCACCGTCCAACAAGCCTGATCCGAACCCGAACAACGGGCAGGATTGCGAAGAAAACGGGAACAACGGGGGAAACAACGCGCCTCATTGCACCACAACGACCGTGACGGTTCCCCCGACGACCACGACTCAGTCACCAGGGCAAGGCGA
>Ga0207650_10000951_pt1 | contig 21783 bp, 18 predicted proteins | sample KBSS63metaG_FD_184325 | JGI IMG/M metagenome (GOLD analysis project Ga0207650, IMG submission 184325) | Switchgrass rhizosphere microbial communities from Kellogg Biological Station, Michigan, USA - KBS S6-3 metaG (SPAdes) (version 2) | ecosystem: Host-associated > Plants > Roots > Rhizosphere...
CCACCACTAAAGCAAAAACGGCGTTCCGTGTTTACGAACCATTCGCATCGCGCTCTCCTATCACTTCCAACCAGAGATGACGGCTCAGTTTATCTTAAGAGAAATAAAATAGCTATTGCTGACGAAACCATGGCATCGGATCCACGGAGTGACCGTCCTTGCGCATCTCGAAGTAGAGTTTCGCGCCGGCCAAAGAGTCGCTGTCACCCGCCTTGCCGATAATCTCTCCTCGTTTTAACTCGTCACCAGTTTTTTTAAGAATTTCGGACAGATGCCCGTAAATTGTATAGTAACGCTCGCCATGATCAACGATCACCATTTTGCCGTAGCCAGCGAAGCGATCCGCGTAAACCACTACACCCTTCTCGACTGCCCTGATTTCTTCACCAACTGGAGCATCGATGTCAATACCTTTGCGAACAATTTCAGCGGCGAACTCGGGATGCCTAAATTTACCAAAAGGCGCAATCACCTTTCCCCTGACCGGCCACTCCATTTTTCCGCGCAGCGCCTCAAGGCCTGTACCCGGACTCCGTGGCGGTAGCGTTTCCCGTGGCTTGTTCAGCGCGCGTTTCGAGATCTCGTCAATCACTTTTTCGAGCCGCGCGGCAGCGGCTTCCATCTCGCGCAATACCTTTAAGCGGGTACCTTTTTGCTGGCGCAGGCCCGCGAGCAGAACTCGTTTCTTCTCGGCTTCGCGGCGCACGGCCTGCTTGGCTGTAGAGAGCGCTCGCTGCTCCTCGTCGAGCTCCTGTTTTTTCGTCGCCAGCTCGCGGCGAAGAATTTCCTGATGCTCGCTCTCCTGCTGCAATTTGAGCAAGAGCTGGCGATCAAACGAGAGAGCGGTTACCAAATATTTGCGTCGCTGTAAAAGCGCGCTCACCGAGACGTCGCCATTGAAAACGGCCAACGGGCTACCCGATTTGTGCCATTTGTAAAGCGCCACCGCGCGTCGATTGAGAATTGCTAATCGTGAAGCAAAAGACTGATCGAGGGATTGGGCTTCAGACTCTTTCAGCGCCAGCTCGTCCGAAACCGCGATTAGTTTTGCGGTCGCACGCTTTAGCTCTTGGTTCCGCATGTCGAGCTCGCTTTGAATTTTTCCCAGAGAATCGAGCACCGACCCTTCTTTGACTTGAAGCTGGGAAAGGCCTTTTTTTTCGTTCTCGATCTTTTTCCGGATCCCCTCGAGCTCCCGATTCGCCGCGGCGCCGCTCGCTGTGCTCGGTAGAACCGCGAAAATCCCCAGCACGAGAGCTAAACTATCGCTTCGGAACCGCGCCACGTCTTGACGATCCTTCGGAGAGAAATAACACTGCCGGCAGCACCCACAACCCAGCCAATCGCAACCAGAAAAGCCGCTCCTTCCAAATTCAGGAATCGTACGTGGCCAAACCACCCTACGGCACCGGCGAATGATTCGATCTCTTGGCGCGTAAGAGCATACCCACCCCAGAGCGCCGCCAGCGCTAGTGCCGCGCCTGTCATTCCTTGCAGCATTCCCTCGAGCACGAAAGGCGCTTGAATCAAGGTTTCCGACGCGCCGACCACCTGCATAATCTCGACTTCGCCGCGCCGCGCGTACAGAGCCAGCTTCACTGTGCTGCCAACAATAAAAAAAGTGGCTAAGAAAAATACCCCGCCAACAATCCATTTGGCCCACGCGACAGCAAGCACCGTCAAACCGAGCCGTTCTACCCACTGCTGCGGATATTCAACGCTGGCGATCTCTTTTTCCGCCCTAAGCCGCTGCGCCACTTGCTCCACCGTGGAACTATCGCGTTGACCTCGTTTGATGCTGATTTCGATGGAAGCCGGCAGAACGTCATGGGGCAAACCCTCCAGCAATCCGGACTGCGCACCCAAAGCGGTTTGGAAGTCGTTCCACGCTTGTGTCTGACTGGTATAGCGCACCCGCTCCACTTCGGGCAGGGTTTCAACGCTCTTCAATAATCGCTCGAGCTCGGTCGGTTCGAGCGCACGGCCCAAATAAGCCGTTATCTGCATTTGATCACCCCAGGCCGTAAGCAGCTGCTCCAAATTCGCTTGCAGCATCATGAAAGCGCCAAACACGAACAGGGTCAATGCCATCGTCAGCGAGGCCAGTATGTGGCTCCAACATAGATGGCGGAGACTGCTTCGCACCTGTCGAAAAACCAATCCAACGAGCGATACGTTCACCAGGTATACTCCGGCATCGGAATATGAGCTGGCGAAGCATCGGCCATAAATCCGCGCTCGAGCTTGATCACGCGCGCGCCGTAACGCTGGATCAAGCCGCGATCATGGGTTGCGATCACAACGGTGGCGCCTCCGTCACGGATCTTCAGGAAAAGCTGCATGATGTCGTCCGCAAGTTCATGGTCGATATTGCCGGTGGGTTCATCCGCGATAATCAGCGCAGGATCATTGATCAGCGCGCGAGCGATGGCGACCCTTTGTTGCTCGCCGCCGGAGAGCATGAAAGGCTTCTCGTCATGGCGATCCTTCAAGCCAAGCTCTCTGAGTAGCTGGTAGGCTTTCACCCGGCTTTGTTTTTTTGAAACTCCGAGCACCTGAGCAGCGAGCGCAACGTTGTCAAGCACATTGAGAGCGGGCAGAAACCTGAATTCTTGAAATACGAGTCCCATTTTTCTTCTCAATCGAGCAACGCCGCGACTGCGTAACCGCGTCACGTTAAGACCATCGATCAGGATCTCTCCTTCGCTCGGCTCGATCTCGCGAAACAGCAGTTTTAAAAGCGTCGATTTGCCGGCGCCACTCGGACCGCAGATGAAAACCAACTCGCGTTCACCAATTTCCAAATTAATATCGGCCAACGCCCGTTGGCGCGGCGGAAATGTTTTCGAGACGTGTCGCAGCTGGATCCTCAAGACTGTAAGATTTCCCAGTGAGAATCGGTATTTAAAAGGAGTTTTACCTTGACATGCAGGGCGGGTGGTTGTTAGAGTTCTCGAAACTCCGTTTCCTCGCTATCTATAAAAGATGGACGATCAACTTACAAGCATTCGGAGGAGAGAATCGATGCTGGAGCGCATCAACAAATTCCATATCGTTTTAATCAAGCCCTCTAAATACGATGACGACGGTTATGTGGTTCGCTTTTGGAAAGGCGTGCTGCCGAGCAATACGCTTAACGTACTGCACGGGCTCACTGAAGACATCCGCCAGCGGCGCGTTTTCGGCGAACTGCCGATCGAAGTGACCACGTTCGACGAAACCGCGGAAAAAATTCCGCTGGCAAAGATTGTCCGATGGAGTAAAACACCTGGTGTTAAACTCCTAGCGTGTCTCGTCGGCGTCCAGACCAATCAATTTCCTCGCGCTCTTGATATGGCGAGATTTTTTAAGCGGCACGGCCTTTCGGTCATCGTCGGCGGATTTCATACCAGCGGCACCATCAACATGCTCGGTGATCAGGAACCCGATATTCAACAGCTCTATCGCGAAGAGATCTGCATGGTATCGGGCGAGGTGGAAGGAAAATGGGAGGGCATACTCGCCGATTTTCTCCATGATCGTCTCAAACCGCTCTACAGTTTCGCCCAGGACTTGCAAAACCTCGTTGACATCGGTGAGGCACCGCTACCGCAAACGAGCGCGAAAACGATGAAACATTTTGCCTATCCGAGTTTTGCCACGGCTGACACCTCTCGCGGTTGTCCATTTGCCTGCACCTTCTGCACCATCATCAATGTCCAGGGGAGAAAAATGCGCGAGCGTAGCCCGCAAAGCATCGCTGCGATGATGCGCCGCAATTATCTCGAGCACGGTCTCTCGTTCTATTTTTTCACCGATGACAATTTCGCCCGCAAAAAACTCTGGCGCGAGACATTCGAGGAAATTATCAAGTTGCGCGAGGAAGGGCTCGACGTGTCGTTCATGATGCAGGTGGATCTGGCCAAGAAGCCGAAGGACTTCGTCACTTTGGCAGCCAAGGCGGGTTGCACCCAGGTTTTCATCGGCATGGAAAGCGTGAACCCGCAAAATCTTGAAGCTGAAGGCAAAAAACAGAACAAAGTCGAGGAATATCGCGATATCATCAAGGAGTGGCACGATGCCGGCGTCTTGGTTCACACCGGCTATATTATCGGGCTGCCCTGGGACTCCAAAGAGCAGGTCGCGCAAGACATGCGTTTTCTAATCGATGAAGTCGGTCCCGATCAGGCATCATTTTTTATGCTGACGCCTCTTCCCGGCTCCCACGACCATCGCGAAATGAAGCAACGCGGCGAGTGGATGGACCCCGATTTCAACAAGCGCGATTCCTTCCATGCAACCATTAAACACCCGCTCATGAGCGCCGAAGAGTGGACGGAAGCATATGAGAACGCCTGGAAAACGTTCTACAGCAAAGAAAACATGATTCGGAGCCTTGCCCGCTGGGTGGATCGGCCAAAAAACTACTGGAATCTGATGTCGATCTTTTTCTGGTACAAGAATGCCGCGCTGATTGAGAAGCAGCATCCGATGATTGCCGGCTTTTTCCGTTTGAAGGACCGTAAAAATCGTCGACCCGGGTTTGCGATTGATCCGGTTCACGTCCACCTCTGGAAGCGCGCCAAAGAAGTTACCCGGCTGCTCATCACCTGGGCCAAGTTTGTCAAGGAAATGGAAGAAGTTTGGCTGCAGACGCACAAAAAAACCGAAACCGAGGAGCGCTGGCTCGAACAGATTCAAAAGATTCAATCGGACATTTGGCAGGCTCTGCGCATCGGAGAGATTCAGAAGATTTACAACAATGCCAAAGAAACGCTGCCTGAGCGAGCGCGAGCTTTGCTCGATCCCCTGGAAGATCTCTCGTCACGAGTGGTGTACAGCCGGAATGATTTGAACCGGTTCCTGAGGCAATGGGATGCGTTGCGTATAAAAATCCAGGAATTCCGGCCGCGCGAAGGCGAAGCGGTGCGCCGGCTCCTGGACGAGATCCATTACATTCAGGCGAGCATACGGTTTGGTGATCGCATTCATGAATGGCAAGACGCGTATGCTCGGTTACGCGAGAATTTGCCCTCCAGACCCCAGTTGAGCTTTATCACCTTCGATGCCATCAACCATCGCATCGTCTACTCTCGCCAGGGACTCGAGCGCATGTGGTCGCAAAGCCTGCGTAACCTGCGCCGTTTCAAGCTGTCGAAGATTCACCCGTGGCGCTGCGCTACGGCGATGGCCAAGGAATTTTCACTGACCACTTCCTTTGCCAGTAGCTTTCTCCAGTTTTCGAAGCAATCAGGCTCTGAATTCGGCCCGGGTTAGTGCAGTAGATCGGGTTGTTTTTCTAGGTCGGAGATCTGCTCGCGAATCATTGCCGCATCGTGCGCATTAGGTGCCAGCCGAAGATACTCCTCAAAGTCGTCACGCGCTTGCCTGAAGCAGCCCATTCGCAGGTAGACGGAGCCGCGGTCGCGGATCTCCTCGGCGCTGGCCGGATCCAGAATGATCAAATGGTCAAATATCGACAGCGCATCGCCAATCGAGTTGTTTCTCAGGTAAATCGCCTTAAGGTTGGCAAGCATCCGTTTCAAAATTTGTTTTTTGCCCGTCGCCTCGAGAAACTGCGGTCTCAACGCTACTTTCCTGCCGTATAGCTTTTCGAGCATTTGTCCAAGGTCTTCGGTCAGCTTGATCTCGCCGCGATGGAACGGGTCGATAAAAATCGGCTCTTCCCCGTCGCTAGATTTTACGAGGAAGTGCCCGGGAAAACCGATACCCTCAACTTGCACAGAGATTCGCCTTGCGACCTCCATGTACAAGACGGATAGGCTGATCGGAATGCCAATTTTTCGGTCCAGCACTTCACTCAAAAAGCTATTACGCGGATCATAGTAATCGTCGCGGTTTCCCTCGAACCCGTGTTGGCGAAACAATACGTGATTCAATGCGGCCAGCGAATGATAAACATCGCCCGCGGGATCGCGCCGATCGGCAACTTCCCGCGCAAGCTGATCGATGCGCCGCAGATAGGCCGGGATATCGAGATTTGGATTGGCGGTTAGTCCGATGGTCAGCGCCGCATAACCCAGATCGATCGCCTCTTCAGGACGATCCACCGCGGCGCGAAAATCGCGATAAAGATCCTGTCCCAATTGCTTGCCCTTTAACGCGGCTCGGCGATGACATCGACGAGGTAAGGCAGCTTTTTTTCCTTGATGTACTTGACGCCCCGTTCGACGGCGGGACGCAAATCCGCCGGGTTCCGTACCGGGCCTTCAGCGCTGACGCCAAAAGAACGTGCCATCGTGGCAAAATCAATCGCCGGATCATCGACGTGGGTGCCGATCCCGGCATTTTCCACCGGCCGTTTGCGGAATTTAGCAACCTCGATGCCGTGCTCTTCGGAATTATAGTAGCTCTGGTTATTGTGCATCACCATCAGGAGCGGAATGCGGTGCTTCGCCGCGGTCCAAAGCGCGCTGGAAGTCATCAACATGTCGCCGTCGGACTGAATCGCGACGGCGAGCTTGCCGCTATCCTTGAGCGCCAGAGACGCGCCGATGGACGCTCCGGGACCGTAGCCCAAACCAGCACCGCCGCTACCGCCAAGGGATTGGTTCGGCTTGGTAAAATCCCATAGCCGGCGCGTCCAGCCATTCGATGTGCCGTTGACCAATACCCAGTCTTCACGCTTTACCGCTTCGCCGATTTCCAACCCCAACCACGCCGTGGAAATTTCCTTTTGCGACCCTTTGGCTTCGGCATCGGCGCGCCACTTCGCGCGCCGGGCCTTGTGTTTTTCGCCTAGCTCTTTGCGGCGCGTTTCAATCGCGGATTTCTTTTTATTATCGTTGCCGAGCAGTTCGCGGCACAAGCGCGCCAATTCTGGCACCGCCACTGCAGTATCCGCGCTCATCGGAATATCGACGGGCTGCAACGCTTGATAATCATTCGCCCAAGAATGGACCAGCATATCATTCATCGAAATGCTGGCGATTTTCACCGACGGTAAAGTCACGTACTCGCAATTGCGTGTCTGCTTGCTCACAGTCGTCAGCGAGCCGAACAAGTCGGGCACATCGAGAGCCAAAATAAAGTCTGCTCGTTGAAGAATTTCACGGGCGCCATCAGTCACGTCCAACGGATGCGTCGATGGGAAGTTGAAACGCCCGCCTTTGTCGACCACGGGTAACGCAAGCAGTTCAGCGAGCTCGATCAATGCCGGCACGGTTTTGGGATTGCGCCCGAGGGTATCGGCAACGATCAACGGAGTTTGCGCATTGACCAGCATTTCGGCCGCGCGCCGCAGCGCTTCAAGGTTCGCCTGCATTGGTGCGGGAGCGGCGTAACGGTTGACATCGGGAATATCGAAGGGAGCGGTGAGCGCGTCTTCCTGAATATCCGCATCGTAATTGATGTAGACGGGGGCGGTCGGCTCAGTCATGGCGATGCGATAGCCGCGGATAAAGGAATCCGGCACATCGGCTAAGGAGTACGGCTGATCGTCCCATTTCGTGTAGTCGCGCACCTGATTGCCTTGAACCAGCGCCGTATGGATCCAATCGATGCGCGGACGTCGCCGCTTGGAATTCATCGGCCCGGTGCCGCCGAGCACCATCATTGGCACTCGATCGATGTAGGCGTTGAAAATCGCCATGCTCGCATGCTGCAAACCGACCATATTATGCACGATCGCGATCATCGGCTTGTTTTTCGCCTTGGCGTAGCCGTGCGCCACGGCCACGGAAATTTCTTCATGATGGCAAAAAATCACTTCTGGCTTATAGTTGCCGCCGTAATTGACGATGGAGTCATGGATGCCGCGAAAAGTCGCGCCGGGATTGAACGCAGCGTACTCGATATCGAAGGCTTTCATTAAGTCGACTACGACATCCGAGCCGTATTGAGGCTGTTTTTTTTCCACACGGGACACGGGTTAATCCTCCCTCAATTTTATGTTCTGCAATGCATACCAACAATCCAGATTGATGGCCAGAGCTCGCTTAGGAATTCTGGTTTTCCGGCGAGTTCCGGAGTAATCCCATTTCGTAGAAGCGCTCCAACGTGTCGGCGAGGTCGCCTGCGCGCTCACCGCCGGCGGACGCCTCGCGGCGCGGTAATGCGGCGATCGCTTCCAGCACTCTTTGCGCCGCCGGTGCCATAAAAGATCTCATCCCGAAATGGTTGAAGGTGCGCTTGAGCTCGTCCATTTCCTCGGCGCGCCGGCCCGCGTGAATGTTCAAACCGACAATGCTGGAAGAAACTTTTTCCAGCAAACCGGGAAAGCTTTCTTCGTACTGCGCGCGAATCTCCTGTAGTAAGCCGAAGCGCTGCGCGCCCATCAAAAGCTCACAGAAAAGTCCCTGCAGTCCTTTTGTCAGTCCGGCGTAAACCACCTTGAACGCCGAGGCCTGGCTCGTGCTCGCGCCGAGAACCTTGACCGGAATATTGAATCTCTCCAGAACCTGCATGCGCTTGGCGTCGGGGCCGGAAACATAGACAATCGTCCCTTTCCCCATTTTTGCCGCAGAGCCGATGATGCAGCCATCGATGAAACTTACCGCTGCGGGCTCCAAATTCTTGCCGATCTCTTCTGCGGCCATTGGCGAGATCGCGTTTGCGTCGAGGAAGATAAGATCCTTTCGCCGGGCGGTTTTTACTGCTTCGGCGACTTTTTTTGCGACGTCGATTGCCGCCGACGGCACAACAATCGAAACGATCAAGTCAGCTTGGTCGACCAGATCTGTCATCGAATCCAGGGACACGACCCCGGCGTTTTGACCGCGCTTGCGGCTCACCTCGCCACGGTCCTTGTCATAGGTCAAGACTTCCACGCCATGGCCCTTGAGCAGTTTAGCCCAGTGAAAGCCCATCTCGCCGATGCTCATGATACCGATCTTTTCAAAAGCCACTGTTATTCTCCTTGTAACAAATACAGATTGAGCTAAAGGGATTTAACTTCCGTCCAGCAGTGTGCGACTGTTCGATGAGGTCATGGTCGGTTCTTTAAAACCGCTGGCATGATCAGAATCTTCCCTCCTTTTCGAGTTTTCGCACCACCGTCTCATCAACCCAATCTTCGGCTTTGAGCCGCCGGATTTTTTCATTGCTCATGCCGAGAAGGCGGATGACGTTGCGAATCCCGTCAACACTTGGATAAATTTTTCTCTCGTACAGATTGATCATGCTCTGATACCCATCTTCGGCATCTTCAACGCGCTTAAAGCGGAGCGCACGGGCAAGGCTTTTGGTCACCTGCGGTTTGTTCTCCGGATTTCGAATAAACGCCGTGCTCTCGAGAAGGGCGCGCAACAAACTTTCCAAGGACGCCGGCGAAGCAGTTACGAAGCTGCGCTTGGCGATCACCCCTGATCCTTGATACGGAATCGGCAATTTTTCGCTATCGGCGAGCACCCGGAATCCTTTGCTCTGGAGCATCTTTCCGAACGTGTAACCTAAAAATGCCGCGTCCGCAGTGCCGCTCAGTACCCCTTGCGCCATGACCGCCTGATCGCCCAGCGTACGGAACTGAATGCGGTCGCGCTCCGGCGAAAGTCCCCAGTAATCGAGCATCAGCATGGAAAAGATCCAACCGCCGCCGCTCAAACTGTTGACGGCCACGCTTCGTCCTTTCAAATCAGCCGGCGTTTTGATTTGCGGATTGACGACAAACATTCCTGAGAGACGATTGATGAATCCCGCGACAAACACGAGATCCGCGCCCTCGGCAATCGCACCCAGATTGGCTCCCGACACCGAGCCCCAGTGAAATTGCGTCTCGCCGGAGCTAAGCGCCGACATCGCGACCGGACCATTGCGCACTTGCACGAAAGTTAGATCGAGGCCGTGTTTGCGGAATAAGCCCAGATCCTGCGCCACATAGATGACCCCGTCCCGTTCGCTTGCTGACCCGGAAGTCATCACGAGTTTGGCGGCGTTCGCCGCTGCCCCGACGAACGAAGGCGCGCTCATAAAAACAATCGCCAAGAGCAGAAGTGGTATACGCATACGTTGAGAAATCACGCAGAGCTCCTTTACCAACGCGGGTTCGCAAATGCGCTATTCGTCTTCATTGTCCAAGGCGGCTTTGAGTCGGCGTTGGCGCACCGCCTCCGCTAAAGCATCGAGGACGGCGCGACTCTCCTCCCATCCCGCGCACGCATCTGTAATGCTTACGCCATATATCAATGGCTTACCGGGGAGCAAATCCTGCCGCCCGGCTTTCAAATGACTTTCCATCATCACGCCCAAAATCGTTTCGTCACCAACCGCAACCTGCGCCGCGACATCCTGCGCGACAATGATTTGACGCTGGGGATCTTTACCGCTGTTACCGTGACTGAAGTCGATCATCAAGCGCGCCGGGATTCCCGCCTGTGCTAGAGTTCTTGCTGCAGCCGCAACGTTCTCGGCCTCATAGTTGGGATGCCTGCCACCACGTAAAATCACGTGACAATCCTCATTTCCCGTCGTCGAAGCGATGGCAGAGCGGCCCGCTTTGGTCACCGCCATGAAATGGTGCGGTGCCTGAGCGGCGCGGATGGCATCGACGGCAATTCTAATATTGCCGTCCGTGCCGTTTTTGAATCCGACCGGGCACGACAAACCCGAAGCGAGCTCGCGATGCACTTGGCTTTCCGTCGTGCGCGCGCCGATCGCCCCCCATGCAACAAGATCGCTGATGTATTGCGGCGTGATCATGTCGAGGAATTCAGATCCAACGGCCATTCCTAATTCGTTTAAGTCGCGCAGCAATCGGCGCGCAATTCGAAGACCCTCGTTGATCCGGTAGCTGCCGTCGAGGTCAGGGTCATTGATCAAACCTTTCCAGCCCACGGTCGTCCGAGGCTTTTCGAAGTAAACCCGCATCAGAATCAGCAGGTCAGACGCGAGTCCGCGCTTTGCCTGATGTAATCGTTCCGCGAACTCTATGGCGGCTTTGACGTCGTGGATTGAGCATGGCCCGATGATCACCAGCAACCGATCGTCGGCGCCGTGAAGGATGCGATGAATAGCTTGACGTGCCTCCCAAACCGTATCCGCTGCTTTGGGCGTTACCGGAAATTCGTTGAGCAACTCTATCGGAGTGACGAGTTCCTTGATGTCTTTGATCCGCAAATCGTCAGTTTGACGTTCCACTGCCGCACCATCGAGGATGGGAAGTTTGTTATTCATATAGGCTAAACTGCATTCGAACGCGAACGCAGTCGACAAGCATGAAGTGGGAAGAATGATGGCCCAGAAGTTCCAAACCAATCTGTGCGCAACGGATCAGCCAGAATCAAGATGGTTCAGTCGATCTCAGAAACTTCTGCGCTCACGACATCTCTCGTAGTGCTCACATGGGCGCCGCGCCCTGCCGGGGCTCTGCTAACAGATTTTTTTCATTGAGGGCGTGCATGACCGCCGTTACATAGGTCTTAATACCGGTTTGAACATTATCAGGATCGGCGGTTCGAACCGTACCGGACCAAACAACCTCGTTTTTAGCGATGTCATACAAGGTCGTTTCCGAAGTGTATTCGTTGTAATGATAGACACTCGGTGCGCCGTATCCGCCGTACCAGCTCGCGCCGAAATGCGGACCGAAATACCCAAACCAGGGGACAGGAAAATAGCTCGGTCCATACTCGGTTTTTCTTTCCATCTGAATCGGGCGCACAACGAGCGCTGCGTCAGCGCCGAGTTTTTGCGCCGCCTGCTTGATACTCGCCTCGTCCGGCTGCTGGTCCGGAAGTGTTGAGTAACTTGGTAATGCATCGATACCCGCGGCGCGTAGCTGGATGACGAATTCATCTTCAAGGTTACGTCGGACGCTGGTTGCGAAGCCTGGACCACTGACGAGAATGCGCTTGAAATTGGCCGAGCTGTAGGCCGGATTCCGCCATTCGTTAATCACCGGATTGGCAGCCGAGCAGGCGGTCAAAGCCCAGCCCGTCAGCACAACTGCAATGATGCGCGAACCCCATCCTTTCACGGTTCCTCCTGAACCGGCCCTGCCATTCCGTAAAAAAATTTCCGAATGCCGCGATGTTGTCTAAGCATAGCACCGGGAGACAGGGTTTCCAGGCAGGCGATGGAAGCCGTTGGGAGAACGACCAGATATGTTTCCGGCTCTAACTACCCTGAAGAATCGTCCTCTGCGCGCCGTGGAAATTTAACTCAAACCAAAGAGTTTTTTCCCGTTGCGTGAAAGAATGTTCGCCTTGTCCTCTTCGCTGATTTTCGCCCCTTTGATCTCTTCGAGAGTCGCGCAATGTTCATAGCTCGCCGGATACGAATAAAATAAGCTGCCAAAAATCAGCCGGTGCGAGCCCGCCGTCTCGACAAATTGTTTGATGTACCCGGAACCGCGTACGTGCGCCGTATCGAAAAAAATGTTTGTGGTTCGTTTAGCGATATCGAGCGCGAGCTGACTGTTCGTATTGGTGGTCAATGCGTCCAGCGAGACGAAACTAAGCTCGGGAAATTCCACCGCGAGGCGCTCCAAACGCCAGACCGCTTCGAGGTTCGACTCGGCATTGGTATGAATCAGAGGCACGAGACCAAGCTCGCTGACTTTCTTCAGCAACGGCCGCATTAACTGATGGTCGACCGCCAAACCTTGAAAGCGGTGATGCCAAACTACACCGGCCAATCCGAGTTCGCGTTTCATGCGCTCCAATTCCGCCAGCGACCGGTTCCCATGCAGGGGTTCCACCGTGCCGCAGGCGACTGGAAACCGCTCAGGATCTCGCCGGCGATAGCCGGCAACTGTGTCGTTTGAGCGCATCGTGTCCTTGATCCCGTCCGCCTGAATATAGCCGGTTGCGGCGAGTATGGCCGATTGCGTAACGCCGTTCGAATCCATAATTCGCACGCGATTCGCATAATCGCGGTCTTGCCAGCCGTTTTCTTCCTGCAGGCTTCCTCCGTTCAGTGAACCGAGGTGATGATGAATATCAAAAATTTCCATACCCTCTCCTAAAATCATTGGCGAATGCCCGTCAGAGCGGTCTTCCGTCCCCCAGGTGTTTTCATGCTCGTAGGGATAGTTTGTCTGACAACGAGCTTCGCCATCGGCTCATCGCCAAGCAGCGCGATTGTGCTCCGACCAAACAGTGATGCAAAAATAATCGCGGGCGCGACGTTGCTCCTGGTCATGTGATGCATTCAACTCCTTTACCGCAGTGCTCCTACTAGGATCATGCGCCTCAACGGGTGTCAAATTCCGAGCCGGTCAAGTCGCGATGAGAATCTGCAAGCGGATTTCACGACCGTGCATGCGCTCGCTGGACTGTCCCGTATCTACTAGTTCAGTGGAGTGATTTTCCGAAATTCCCAGCTGCCTGGCTCGTAAGAGGCTGTTTTTACGATAGGAGCAAATTGGCATGGCTGTTGCCCCTAACAAGCATAGAACCAAGAAAGTTTACGGAAAGGAGATGTTATATGAATGGCGTGAACAAGAAGCCGCTGATCGCATCGATTGTTTTTGCGGCATTCGCTTCAACTTTCTTCGTCGGTTGTTATTACGATCGCGATGATCACTGGGGATATCATCGTTCCCGAGACTACAGCTACTATGATCGGGACCGCTATTATGATCGTGGCCATTACGATCGCGATCGTTACTATGACCGTGACTGGCGCAGCGACAGATACGATCGCTGGAGTGATTACCGCGATCGAGACGATAGCCGCCGCTGGAGTCGCGTTGATCCCATCGATCCCATGAGATCCCACTACAACGACTAAGCGTCTCTACCAATTCCATGCGGGGCTCGATCTTTCGAGCCCCGCTGCTGCCATCGACAAATTCCCCCCGCGCACCTTCGGCGTGAGCAACCCGGCCGATAGCGCTTTTTAATGCACCGACCCCACAAACCGCCGTGAGACTCTAACGATTTCGCGCCGCGCATTTGCACAAAATTGTCAACCCTTGCCCAGTTATTTCCCCTTCGGTTGCACAGCGATTACCTCGCTCTTCTAGTCCATAAACTCTGCCAAATGGGCATTCCTGCTACAGATACTTTGCTCCGCACCGGTAAGGAACCGCCTGGGCATTGGCCTTGCTACGAGTGCGCGCCATAGCGTTAAAACGAAATGGAGCAAGGGAACGATGATTGAACCTGATCAGTTAACCGACCCGGAGCGAAAATTGTGGGCCAACGTGCTACTCCAGGCACAGAGCGATATCAGCGCGCGCGATCCAATCGCGCGCTCCGCGCGACGCTGGTTTTGTGCGCGGGACGATTCCATCGGCAGTTTCATCTGGGTGTGCCATCACTTGTCTTTGGATCCCGACGCCGCGCGCGAACGCGTCCTAAGAAATAGCAATAACAAAGCGCGCGAGCCGCTGACCGACTTGGCCCAAGCCAGCAACCGCGCGGCATAAGCCGTCTTCAGTAGTCTCTGAACGAGCCGCTCGTCGAGCGACAGTTCGGCGAACGGCTTTTTTTGTTAGCAAACGATTCTCTCACGCCGGAATTGCGACGGCTTTAAGGCACGTCGCCATAGCGGCAGATTTTCCGACTGACTATCCTGCTCAATTAAAGCTCCTGAAGTGTTAGAACGACTGGGCGGGCGTTTGACGCATTCGTCACGTTCACCGCAGCACTTTCTTTTTCTGCACTTTAATCAGACGCAAATGAGTTCGTGCGACCGCCTCCTGCTGGACATTGTTGACGCCATGCAGTAAGTGAAATGCAAAAGGACCGAGGAGTAAATATGAGCGCGACACTGATCACCGGCTTGGGACTAGTCGGCACCTCGTATGCGCAGCATGCGCTAAAACGTGGCGAGAGCATTGTCTTCTACGATATGGCGCCCCGAAAGGATTTTCTTGCGCACAAGCTTGGCAGCGCAAATGTTACGGTCGTGCAGCGAGATATTCGTGATCTCCCGTCTCTCATCGAGACCATTCAGAAATACAAATGCGACACGGTGATTCACACGGCGGGTCTAATCGGCGGCAAAGTCGCCAATCCGGTCTATACCGGGTTGCAGATCAACGTCATGGGTACGATCAATGTTGCGGAAGCGGTGCGCCTCACCGGGGTGAAGCGCCTGGTGCAGATCAGCACTTTCGGAATTTACGACCGGCGTAAAGGCGAGCCGAATCCCATTGACGAAGACTTTCGCCGCGGTCCAGGAGAAGCCTACGGCAACTCCAAAGTCGCCAAGGAGTTGATGGTCGAAGCGTATCAGCGCTTATTTGGCTTCGAGTTGATCGTGCTTCGCCTGGCCAACGTGTATGGCGTCGGCCATTTTGCCGGAGGCTCAGGCGGCGGCGAAATGGTGCAGAACATGCTGCAGACCGGCATTAAAGGGGGCGTCGTGAAGATCAGCCAGGAAGTCGCCCGCGACTTTGAATATGTTTACTACAAAGACCTGGGGCGCGCTCTCGACAAAGCCGCCACCACACCGTTGAAGGAACCGGTAACCCTGAACATCGGCACCGGCGTCGTGATCAAATTCGACGATCTCGTCGCGGTTGCAGAAAAATTGTTGCCGAAGCTCCAGGTAGAAATCATTCCGGGACAACGGCCGCGCTCGGCGAAACAGCCGATGGTTATTGCGAAAGCCAAGCAGGTGCTCGGCTGGACGCCGGAATACGACATCGAGGCCGGATTTAAAGATTACATTGAGGAACTGAAGGCACTCCAGTAGCCTAGAGACTCGGTCCTCCGTGCCCCGGTGGTGAATCAAAGGCGCTAAAGCGGCATCTCGCCGCGCTTGCCGCTTTTATAACCCCGATAGCGCAAAGTCTTTCCATCGGTCTCCACGATAATCGCCCCATCTTCATCGGTGCGCAGCACTTCGACGCCCGCCGTCCGATAATGCTCTAGCATTAGCTTACGGCTCGCTTCGTTGCGGCTGCGCGCCCCAGCGGAAACGATCGCCAACTTTGGGTTGACCGCCCGGATGAATTCCGGCGGGCTCGCCGCCGCGTTACCATGACGTGGCAGCGTCATGACCGTACTGGGAATTTTTTCCGGCGTCTTCAACAGTATAGCCTGGTCACCGACATCGATATCGCTTGTGAATAAATAACTGAAACTCCCATATTCGAGACGGATCACCGCCGGAGCCTCGCCGGGCTTGTCCGGTGCAGGATAGAGCACGCATATTTTTACCTGATCGAGCATTCGGCAAGGCTCGCGATCGTTCAATGCCATCCGCGTAACTGCCGCTTTGGCGAGCGCCTCCTCTAAATCGTCGAATCGGCTGGTTTGGCCTTTGGTAGATCCAGACCAGAATTCCCGTGGCGAAAACTCATTGACGATCGTCCGCATGCCGCCATAATGATCGATGCGCGCATGGGTGACCACTAGGTAATCGACCCGATGGATTTTTCGCGAACGCAAAAATGGCGCGACGATCGCTTCGCCGGTATCGAACGCCGATGTGGCTGCACCGCCGGCATCGATTAACATAATTTTTGAGCCGGGCAATTCGACCACCGCCGCATCTCCTTGTCCGACGTTAAGATGAGTTATCCGCAAATCATTCCGCTGCAGCCGTTCACCCCACCAGTATGCCCCGGTGGCGCCAAGCGAAACGAGCGCAACGACCATGGCCGCGACCAAATGGATTTTTTTTCTGAGCGCGAGCGAGCCGATCAGCAAAGCGTAAAGAAGCACGACTTCCGGCCCGTTCGGAGACGGCACGCCGAAATTGGCTAACGGCAAATGCGCCAGCAGGTTAACCAGCCAAGTCGTCAATGTGGCTAATTTCTCCGCCAGCCAAACCAGCCCGCTACCAAGCTCCGGGGCCGCTAGAGAAAGAAACCCGATACCCAGACCCAACGGCACGACGACAAAGCCGACCAGCGGAACGATGATCGGATTGGCGACAAACCCGGCAAGCGAAAGATGGCCGAAATAATGCGCGATCAACGGGCCCGTTCCGAGCGTCGCAAACAACGGAACGCCAAGGTGCATGGCCAGCTGGCGCAACTTTGCTCGGAGCCAACTTCTTTCGATCGGCAACTCGTCGGTTTTTTTCTTGGGAAACCAATCGTTGATCTTCCGCATGCCCCAGACGATGAACAACACGGCCAAAAAGGATAATTGAAAAGAAATGTCGGCGATCACCGCGGGCCAAACCAGAGCGATCAGCAACGCTGCCAGTGTGAGGCTCGCGAATATTTCTTCCTCACGGTTCATCAAAACGGCCAGTTCATAGACACCGATCATGATCGCTGAGCGAACCGTCGGCACCATCGCACCGGCCAGTGCCGTGTAGAAGATCACCGCCAGAAAGGAAAAAAATGTGGCGAGTTTTAAAAGATTAACGCGCAACAGCAAATAGGTGCTCAACCCGGTGCCCAAACGAATCAATGTGAACACGACCAGCCCCAACATGGCGACGTGCAGCCCCGATATCGATAGCACGTGATTGACGCCCGCATCGGTATAGGCCGAACGCATCTCTCTCGTGATCCCGCCCATATCGCCGACCACGAGCGCATTCATCAATGCAGCGGCATCCGGTGAAAAATTGTGATCGACATATCGTCGGATCTGGCGCCGCAGCCCCTCGACAAAATCGCGCGCTCGGCCGGGATTACGAGAGACTAGCTCAAACTCCCGGTCATCCTCGACAAACCCTGTGGCGTAAACGCCCCGTTGCGCCAAAAAGGTCGCATAATCAAAGCCGCCCGGATTGCCTGCATCACGGGGTGCCACCGGCCGTATCCGCAACCGCAATCGGTCGCCGTAACGCCAGTCGCGCCGGACCGTGCGCACGATGAACAGAAGATTCCCGGTGATTTCCTGCGCTCCGGTCGGATGCCAGATTCGCTCCGCATTGAGTTGAAAGCGCGTGCGGTTGATAAGCTTTTCCGGCTCGGATTGCAGCATTCCCTCGAGATAAATCCGCTCATCGTGGCTGGTGAAACCGCGCAGGTGATGCGCTGGGAATTCCGGAAAGAGCAACTCGCGATGGCGCGCGTATCCGACCCCAAATGCGACGGCGGCAATGAGGACCAGCAGCGACCACCGGCGCCAGCGCGACCAGAAAGCAAGCGCCAGCGGCAACAGCAGCGCCAGGAGCGCTTGCGGCGCGATCGCCCAGGGCGCTAGCGCTTGCCCGAACAGCAGCGTCAGTGTCGGAGCGGCCAGCCAAGCCGACGGATGGAGCCTCGTTGCAGCTTCATCGCTCCGCGCTCGTGCTGCTGTCGACATAGTGCTGCTCAGTGCAACGGATCATGCAAGGCTTGTAAAATGTCTTGGGCGATGCGCTGGTTCATCAACGGAACTTGAAGCAATTCTTCCAAAGTAGCCGCTTCGATTCTTTTGACGCTGCCGAAGGCACGCAGCAGCGCGCGTTTGCGTGCGCCACCGACACCGGGAATACGATCCAGAGCGGAATAAAGAGTTTGCCGTGAGCGCAGCTTGCGATGGTGGGTAATCGCAAAACGATGCGCCTCGTCGCGTACTCGCTGGAGCAGAAACAATGCGTTCGAATTGCGCTTGAGAATCACCGGATTGCTTTGTCCCGGCAGAAACACGCGTTCTTCGGAACGCTCGATCTCGGCGCTGCGCGCCGCTGCTTGGACGCGCATCTTCGCCAACGCCACCGCGTCCACTCCTTCAATTCCGAGTTCCGCCATCGCCGTAAGCGCCATCGCCAGCTGCCCCCTACCGCCATCAACGACAATAAGATCCGGGAGATCGGCGTCTTCCTTACCGCGGGCAAAACGACGCTTGAGCATTTCGAGCATCATGCCGAAATCGTCGCCGCCGGAAGAAGCATCGATGGTTCGTATGCGAAAGTGGCGGTAAAACCCTTTGTCCGGTTCGCCATTGATGAATGTCACCATGGAACCGACCGCGTGCGCGCCGTGAATGGTTGAAATATCGAAGCATTCGATCCGCTGAGGATAGCGCTTCAAATGGAGGCTTTGCTCGAGTTCGCGCAGCATTTTTTCTCGCGCCCGTTCCTGATCATGCCGCTCGCCAAAACTCTGCTTCGCGTTATCCTCGGCCATTTGCACGAGATGGCGCCTATCGCCGCGCTGCGGACAAAGAATTTCTATTTTTTTCCCTTTGCGTTCGCTCAGATATTCTGCGCGAGCGTCCCGATCCTCAAGCTCGACGGGCACGAGAATCTCGTCAGGAATGAACCGTGGCCCTTGATAAAATTGGGTCAAGACGGATGCGACGATCTCTTCGTCAGGAAATTCAAGGTCTTCCAAAGAGTAAGACAGGTTGTCGGTGAGCTTCCCCTGGCGCACCAATAGGACTTGAACTTCGATGAATCCGCCCTCGCGGTAGAGACCGAAGATGTCCTGGTCGGCGCCCCAATGCGCCACCATACGCTGCTTCTCGAGCGTTTTCTCCACGGCCTGGATTTGGTCGCGAATGCGCGCCGCAGCTTCGAACTCCAGCGCCTCCGACTTCTGCTCCATTTTTTGCCGGAGTTCGGCGACGAGCTCCTGGCGTTTGCCATCGATGAACAGCATCGCCTGGCGCACGTGCTCCCGATAAACTTCTGCCGGAACCGGGAGAACGCAAGGCGCCATGCAGCGCTTGATTTGATACTGCAAGCAAGGCCGGCTCCGGTTGCGGAAATTGTGGTCGGTGCAATTGCGCAGCAAAAAGTGCTTTTCGATGATATCGATCGTTTCGCGGGCCGCCACGGCCGACGAGAACGGTCCGAAGTAGCGGCTGCCATCCTTGACGATTTTCCGCGTGGCAAAAATACGCGGCCACGGATGCGTCGTGGTCACTTTAATGCTGAGATAACTTTTGTCGTCCTTCAGCCGAATGTTATAGCGCGGCTTGTATTGCTTGATCAGGTTGTTTTCGAGGATCAGCGCCTCTTTGTCCGAGGTGGTGACCAGCGTCTCGAAATCCTCGATGCGTTGTACTAAGAATTGCACCTGCGATCGCTCGTCCGCACTGTTGAAATAAGCGCGAACACGCGAGCGCAGATCCTTCGCCTTGCCGACATAAATCACCTTACCCGCCTTGTCTCGCATCAAGTAGACGCCGGGACGGGACGGCAAGTTCGCGAGTTTTTCAGGAATCGTCTTCATGCTTCAAAAACATACGCCGCAACAATCCGCGCCGCGGCTTGCTGGGCACAGCTGACCTACATCCATTTCGCCCTTTGTCTAATATTACTGCTTAGATTCTAGCGCAAATGACGCCACCAAGTTACTCGCGGTGACACTTGGTTTGTCGGATAGGGAGCAGGGTGGCGCGGCCCAGTCGAGCTGGCGGTGAATGAATCAGTCCGAGCTTGCGCGCGCTGACCACGAACAACGGTAGGCCTAAATCACTGATCGGCGCTGGAGGTCAACGCCGACTCCCGAACGTTCAACTCTTGTTTCTGTAATTCCCGGATTCGATCGCGCAATTCGGCCGCGGTTTCGAATTCCAGCCGCTCGGCTGCCTGCTTCATTTCTTTTTGCAGCTTGCGCAGCAGGCGCGACAATTCGGCCGGGCCGTACTTTGCGGGCTTGTCCGCAGCTACGGGAACCTCGAAATAATCGGCCTCGTAAACCTTGATGAGCGGCGATCCCAGCGCCTTTACGATCGACTGCGGAGTGATGCCATTCTTCTCATTAAATGCGGCCTGCAACCTCCGCCGTCGCTCGGTTTCGTCGATCGCCCGTCGCATGGAATCAGTCATTGAGTCGGCATATAAAATCACCGTGCCGTACACGTTGCGCGCCGCCCGTCCGATGGTCTGGATCAGCGAACGGTCAGAGCGCAAAAATCCCTCTTTATCGGCATCGAGAATCGCGACCAGTGAGACCTCCGGTAGATCGAGACCCTCGCGGAGCAAATTGATCCCGACCAACACGTCGAATTGTCCCATGCGCAGCTGGCGAATGATTTCGACTCTTTCAATCGTCTCGATGTCCGAATGCAGGTAACGCACTTTGACGTTTAGATCTTGATAGTATTCCGTCAGATCTTCCGCCATGCGCTTGGTTAAAGTCGTCACCAGGACGCGTTCATTGCGCTCCACCCTCTTCCGGATCTCGTCGAGCAAGTCGTCCACTTGACTGCGTGCTGGCCGCACAATGATCTGCGGGTCCATCAACCCGGTGGGCCGAATCAATTGCTCGACGACTGCGCCTTCGCTGACGCCAAATTCGTATTCCGCTGGCGTCGCCGAAACATAAATCGTTTGATTCAGCATCGCTTCGAACTCGCTGAAATTGAGCGGCCGGTTATCGAGGGCGGAGGGCAGGCGAAAACCATATTCGACCAAGGTTTCTTTGCGCGAGCGATCACCGCGATACATGCCGCCGATCTGCGGCACCGTGACATGGCTTTCGTCGATGAAAAGCAAAAAGTCCGCCGGGAAATAGCTGAGCAAGGTCGGCGGCGGCTCCCCCGGCTGACGACCCGTGAGATGACGTGAATAATTTTCAATTCCCGGGCAAAAACCCATCTCTTCCAAAAGCTCGAGATCGTACAAGGTTCGCTGCTCCAACCGTTGCGCTTCTAGAAGCTTGCGTTGCTCGCGCAGCTCTTTGAGCCGTGCTCTCAGCTCTTCCCGGATACTGACGGTTGCCTGCTTCATGCGCGCGGCACCGGTGACGTAATGGCTCGCCGGATAGATGGTCGCTTTGTCGATGCGCCGCAGCGCTTTGCCGCGGATCGGATCGATCTCGGCAATCGATTCAATACGATCATCGAAAAGCTCGATCCTCAGTCCGGAGCGGTCCTCGTATGCGGGAAAAATCTCCACGATATCGCCGCGCACCCGAAAGGTACCGCGATGAAAATCGTAATCGCTGCGCTGATACTGGATATCCACGAGTTTGCGGAGCATCTGATCGCGCTGGATGATCATTCCCTCTTCGAGATAGAGCATCATCTCGAAGTACGCTTCCGGCGATCCGAG
>Ga0207650_10000953_pt1 | contig 21746 bp, 22 predicted proteins | sample KBSS63metaG_FD_184325 | JGI IMG/M metagenome (GOLD analysis project Ga0207650, IMG submission 184325) | Switchgrass rhizosphere microbial communities from Kellogg Biological Station, Michigan, USA - KBS S6-3 metaG (SPAdes) (version 2) | ecosystem: Host-associated > Plants > Roots > Rhizosphere...
TAACCGGCCTGGGGCGTCCGGCATCATCGGCACCGACATCGTCGCCAAGGCGCAGCCCGACGGCTACACGCTCCTGATGATGAGCCTCACGTTTTCAGTCAACCCCAGCCTGTTCAGCAAGCTGCCCTACGACACGGTAAAAGATTTCATTCCGGTTACGATGGTCGCGTCCGCGCCGCTGATGCTGGTCGTGCATCCGTCGGTGCCGGCGAAGTCGGTGGCCGAATTCATTGCGTACGCGAAAGCCAACCCGGGCAAGCTCAATTTCGGGTCGGGCGGCCCGGGCACGACACCGCATCTCGCCGGTGAAATGATCAAAACGATGGCCGGCCTGCAAATGACCCACATCCCGTACAAAGGCGGCGCGCCGGCGCTAGCCGATCTCGTCGGCGGCCAGATCCAGTTCATGTGCGAAAACATTCCGGGCACGCTGCCGTTCGCCAAGTCCGGCAAGCTGCGCGCGCTCGCGGTCACCGATCTCAAACGCTCGCCGCTGCTGCCCGAGCTGCCGACGCTCGACGAATCAGGCCTGCGCGGCTATCAGATCGTCGGGTGGAACGGATTGTTCGTCCCGACCGGAACGCCGCCGGCGATCGTGACCAGACTGCATTCCGCCGTCGTCGGCGCCCTTGCGCTGCCGGACGTGAAAGAGCGCCTGACTATCATGGGTGCGGATGGCGTCGGCGACACGCCGCAGCATTTCGCCGCGTTCATCAAAGCGGAAATCCCCAAGTGGGCGCAGGTCGTCAAGGCGGCAGGCCTCAAAATCGAATGACCGACGTCACACGCCAGCTCGCGCGCTTCGTCGTCGCTTCACGCTGGACGGAATTGCCGCGCGAAGTGCGGCACGAGGCGAAGCGCGCGCTGCTTAACTGGCTCGGCTGCGCGCTCGGCGGCTGCAACGATCCCGCCGTCGACACCGCGCTGGCGGGCCTGCGCGAATTCGCGGGGCCGCCGCAGGCGACCGTGCTCGGCCGGCGCGCGCGGCTCGACATACTCAACGCAGCGCTCGTCAATGCGATCGGCTCGAACGTGCTCGACTTCGACGACACGCATTTGCGCACGGTCATCCATCCGACGGTGCCGGTAGCGGCCGCGATTACCGCACTGGCCGAACACGTGCCCGTTACGGGTGCGCAGTTTCTGCACGCGTTTGTGCTGGGCGTTGAAGCCGAATGCCGGATCGGCCTCGCGGTGTCGCCCGAGCATTACAACGCCGGCTGGCATATCACGTCGACGTGCGGCGTATTCGGCGCCGCGGCGGCGTGCGGCAAGCTGCTGAAGCTCGACGAGCAGCAGACGACATGGGCGCTCGGCATCGCAGCGACGCAGGCTGCCGGACTGACCGCCGTGCACGGCAGCATGAGCAAGTGCTTCAACATGGGCCATGCCGCGCGCAACGGTCTGACCGCCGCCCTGCTCGCGCAGAAGGGGTTCACCAGTTCCGAGCGCGGCATCGAAGCGCCGCGTGGTTTTGCGCACGTGCTGTCGCCGCGCTGCGATCTCAACGTCGTCGTCGCTGGGCTCGGCAAAACCTGGGAGCTGCTGGAGAATGCTTACAAACCCTACCCGTGCGGGATCGTCGGGCACCCGATCATCGACGGCTGCCTCGAATTGCGCAGCGCTCACGGCATCGCCCCGGACGCGATCGAGCAGATCGAACTGCGCGTGCACCCGCTCGTCATGGAGCTGATGGGCAACCCGGCACCGCGCACCGGACTCGAAGCCAAGCTGTCGGTGCATCATTGCGCCGCCGCCGCGTTCGTTTTCGGCGAAGTCGGCGTCAAGGAGTTCACCAATACCTGCGCGACCGATGCCGCAGTCGCGGCCCTGCGCGCCCGCGTCGCGCCGACTATTGACACTGCAATTGCGGCGGACGCTGCTGATGTCGTCATCGCGCTCAAGGATGGAAAAAAACATCATGCGTTCGTGCCGCATGCGCTGGGCAGCCTGGAGCGCCCGCTCACCGACACCGAGCTCGAAAACAAATTCCGCGCGCTCGCTGCGTGGGGATTTTCGACGTGCAATGCCTACGACGTGATCGAGCTGCTATGGTCGTTCGACAACATCAACGACGCGGCGGCGCTCGCGCGCACGACCGTGCCGTCGGTCACGACGGCCGTGTAGTAATATCGCGAGCACTATTCGCCAATTTCCCAGCGGAGTATTTCATGCCCTACGCAGACTCGAACGGCGTCAAGCTTTATTACGAAGAAGCCGGCCGCGGTGTGCCGATCGTGTTCGTGCACGAATTCGCCGACGACCTTTACGGCTGGGAAGACCAGATCCGCTATTTCAGCCGGCGCTATCGCTGCGTCGCCTTCAACGCGCGCGGCTATCCGCCGTCCGAAGTGCCGAAATCCGCATCCAAGTACTCGCAGGCAATCGCAACCACGGACGTCGCCAACGTCATGCGCCACCTGAAAATCCGCAAGGCGCACATCATCGGCTGCTCGATGGGCGGTTATGCGACAGTGCACTTCGGCCTCACTTATCCGCGCATGGCCTTGTCGCTCACCGCGATCGGCGTCGGCTTCGGCTCCGACCCGGACAAGCGCGCGCAGTTCATGCGCGACAACGCCGTGATGATCAAGCGCTTCCTCGAGCTTGGCACGAAAGAAGCAATCCGGCCTTATCAGGTCGGCCCGTCGCGGGTGCAGTTCCAGAACAAGGACCCGCGCGCGTTTGCGCATTTCTGCGCCGAGTTCGCCAAGCATTCCGCCTTGGGCTCGGCCAACACGCTGACCGGCGTGCAGGGCCGGCGGCCCACGATTTACAGCCTCGAGCGCAAGTTCAGGCAACTCAAAGTGCCGCTGCACATGGTCAGCGGCGACGAGGACGACAACTGCCTTGAGCCCGGCATTTTCATCAAGCGGGTGTGCCCGTCGGCGACGCTGACGGTCGTCGCCGGCACCGGCCACGCAGTCAATCTCGAAGAGCCCGCGCTCTTCAACCGCATCACCGCGGAGTTTCTGGCCCAGGTCGACAGTGGCCGCTGGAAGCCGCGCGACGTGCGGTCGCTCGGCAAGTCGACGATGGCGGCGAAGAAGTGAGAAAAAAGGAGTGAGGTGACGCTCACGACAATAATTACCGCGCCCGCACGGCGGGATTCCGCTCCGGGCGTCGCGGTGCGCGCGCTGACGGTGAATTACGGCGCGCACGCAGCGCTGGAGAACGTGTCCCTGGCGGTGCGGGACGGGGAGTTCGTCTGCCTGCTGGGGCCTTCCGGTTGCGGCAAGACGACGTTGCTCAACGCGATCGGCGGGTTCGTCCGCGCAAATGCCGGCGACGTGCTGGTCGACGGCGCCGTCGTGACGGGCCCGGGTGCTGATCGCGGAATGGTGTTCCAGGAGTACGCGCTGTTCCCGTGGTTTTCCATCGAACAGAACGTCCAGTATGGGCCGCGCCTGCGTCGTGTGGCCAAGGCCGCGTTGCGGGAGATTTCCGATCGCTATCTCAAGCTCGTGCACCTCGAAGAAAACAAGCGCCGTTATCCCAGCCAGCTGTCCGGAGGACAACGCCAGCGCGTGGCGATTGCCCGCGCCCTGGCCAATCAGCCCAAGATCCTGCTGATGGACGAGCCGTTCGGTGCGTTGGACGCGATGACGCGCGAGTCGCTGCAGGAAGAGTTGCTGCAGATCTGGGAGGCGGAGCGCCGCACCTGCATCTTCGTCACGCACAGCATCGGCGAAGCCGTTTTCCTGGCGGATACCATCGTGATCATGGCGGCACGCCCCGGCCGCATCGGGGCCGTGGTGGAGAACCGCCTGCCCCGTCCGCGCGACCGCACCGCGGACGCCTACTTCGCCATGTATCGGGAAATCGACGGCTTGCTGCGCGCGGCTCACGGGCCGGCGTCCGCTCCGGGGCAAACCCCATGAAGCCAGCCACCGGCGGCGCACCGCGTCCAACCGACGCGCTCGGCACGCCGTTACTTACGCGTCGCCAGCGATCGTTGCTCGCGTTCACCTCGCTGTTCGTCACGCTTGGCCTTTGGTGGCTAGCCAGCGCAAGCGGATGGGTCGACAAGATCCTGCTGCCGTCCCCGCGCGAAGTGCTCACGGCGTTCCACGCTTCGGCGGCGGACGGCAGCCTCATGCGCAACGTCGTCGCCAGTCTGCGGCGCGTGCTGGAAGGGTTCGCGGCCGCCCTCATCGTCGCCGTGCCGTTGGGCGTGGCGATGGGCGCGTCGCGCATCGTGCATGGGGTCGTCGACCCGCTGCTCGAGCTCCTGCGCCCGATTCCGCCAATCGCGGTGATTCCGCTCGCCATCCTCTGGTTCGGGATCGACGAACTGTCGAAAGTCTTCATCATCGCGTATGGCGCATTTTTCCCCATCCTCGTGAACACGCTGGCCGGCTTTCGCGAAGTCGAGCGCGTGCAGGTGCGCGCGGCACAGGCGCTGGGCGCCAACCGCTATCAGGTATTCAGGGATGTCGTCCTGCGCTCGGCTTTTCCGTTCATCATCATCGGCGCGCGGCTCGGGATGAGCATGGCGTTCATCGTGCTCGTCGCGGCCGAACTGATTGCGTCCAGCGCGGGGCTCGGGTTCATGATCAGCGACGCGCGCTACAACTTTCGCACCGACCAGATGTTTCTCGGCATGGCCTGCATCGGTGTGCTCGGGTTCGCGCTCAATACGCTTTTGCTCAAGCTGGAGCGTTCGCTGCTAAAGTGGAAACCGCAGTAGAACTGGGGTCCGTCTCGTCATTACCAAGGCCAGGAGAATTCGTCATGAAATGCATCCAACACCATGTCACCGACCGGTCGACGCGCGCGCTCCGGTTCTTTCGCGTCGCCTGCGCACTGCCCGCGCTCGCCCTCGCCGCGGCGCTGCCCGTTCCGGGCGCCGCGCAAACCGCCGTGACCATCGGCGCCGGCAAGGATCCCAATCTCGCGGCGCAAATCGTCATCGCGCGCGACAAGGGTTTCTTCAAGGAAGCGGGACTCGACGTCGACATCAAGTTTTTCCCGTCGGCCGGCGACCTGATGACGGCGGTGGTCGGGGGCAGTGTGCCCATCGGCACTTCCGGCGCGACGCCGACCACCACGCTGCGCTCGCGGCCGTTCCCGATCAGGATCTTGTCCCAAATATCGGACATCTCCGGTGCGCAGCAGATCATCGTCAAACAGAACCTGAAAAGTCTCGATGAGCTCTACGGCAAGAAAATTGCCATCATGCGCGGCACCGCTTCCGAATCCCTGTTCAACTCGTTTGCCAAGGCCTATGGGTTCGATGCCAGCAAAGTCGAACTCGTTAACATGGCGCCCGCCGAAATGCTCGCGAGCTTTTCGCGCGGCACTGTCGACGCGATCTCGGTATGGGAGCCGAACACGACGCGCGCGCGCCGCACCGCCAACGGAAAGGTGCTGGTGACCGGGACGAAGTCGATGATCCCGGGGCGGGAAGGTGAGCGCCGCATTTACGGCGACCACAGCGTGCTGTTTGCGACCGAGACGTATATCAGGGAGCACCCCGCCGCCATCAGGGCCATCCTTGCTGCGCTGCTCAAGGCCAATGAATTCATTGGCAGCAACAAGGCCGAGGCAACCGCGCTGCTGGCGAAGGAATTCGGCCTCGAGCTCGCGGACATGGCCGACGTGATGGCGTCCAACAACTACACGCTCGCGCTCAACGACGAGATGGTACGGGACCTCGACCAGGTGGCGGATTTCCTGCACGGATTGAAGCGCATTCAATCACAACCGAAGGCGCGCGAGTGGATCGATCCCGATCTGCTGCGCGCGGTGCGCCCCCAGCTCGTCACCATCAAGTAGCCGCGCGCAGCCGCCCGCGGCAGCCGATGAAAATAGCGTCCCACATTGAAAAGTTCGAGCGCCTGGACGCCGTCAGGCGGCGTCTCGATCCCGTAGCGGACACCGAGCTCTGGATCTGGACGGCCATGACCGCCTGCACCCACCTTCTCAACGCCGCCCTGCATCGGTGCGGCGTGACGGAAGAGTTCGACTCCTTTCATTCGCAGGTCGAAGGACAGTACGCGATACCGGACCGCGACAAAGGCACGCTGAGCGAAGCGCAACATCGGCCGGGCGACTTGATGCACGTCGACCAGCCGCCGGTGGAGCGCCGCAAGCCGCCTGCCGTCGAGCGCGCGTGCACGGCATTAAAAATTATCGAAGACCTGCGCGAGGCCCATGTGCGCGGCAATCAGCCAATCGCGGACGGCGCCGCCGGCCAATGGGAACGCGCGTACGCGCAATGCGTCGCCGAGCTGTCAGCCGCGCTCGGCATTTCGGTTGCGGCCGCCAGATGAGAATCGAAGACCACGTCGCGAAAGCGCAGAGCATAGAGCGGTCGCTCGCACGATGCACCGCGGCGGATTACGAGACGGTGATTGAAGCGGCGATGCTGGCCGGGACGCACTGGTTCAACATCGTGCTGCACCGAACGAATGTGCTGTCCACGGAGCACGATGCAATGCACGCTGAATTCCTGTCCGCGCACGACCGGCGCAAGGTCGAAGCAACCGCGCCAGCTGCGCTGCGCTCGCTCGACGACATCGAGCGGCTGCGCACGCCGTATGTGCGCGGCAACATGCCCGGCGGGGAACAGGCAGCCGCGCGCGCTTTTGCGTGCCTCGCCCGACTGCGCGAAGAGGCACTTCGAGATACAGGCTCATGACCGCGACCGTGCCATTGCATCAGCTTTCCGCGACCGCCGCGGCCGCCGCGATCGCGGCGGGCAAGCTGACTTCTGAAGCGCTGGTTGCCGCCTGTCTCGAACACATCGAAAGCCGCGACGGCGACGTGCGCGCGTGGGCCGCGATCGACCGCAAGCTTGCATTGCAGCAGGCGCGCGACCGTGACCGCGCAACACCCCGCAGCCGTCTGCATGGCATTCCGGTCGGCGTGAAAGACGTGATCGACACCTGCGACCTGCCGACCGCCTACGGCTCGCCAATTTATGCCGGCCATCAGCCGGCCAGCGACGCGGCTTGCGTGGCGCAGGTGCGCGAATTGGGCGGCGTTATTCTCGGCAAAACCGTCTCCACCGAGTTCGCCACGCGGCATCCGAATAAGACGCGCAATCCGCGCAACCTCGCGCACACGCCCGGCGGCTCGTCGAGCGGCTCGGCCGCCGCGGTTGCCGCCGACATGGTGCCGATCGCGTTCGGCACGCAGACTTCCGCGTCGATCGTCCGGCCCGCCGCGTATTGCGGCGTAATCGGCTACAAGCCGACTTTTGGCCTCCTGAATCGCGCCGGCCTGAAGTTCCTGGCCGAATCGCTAGACACGCTCGGCACTTTGACGCGCACCGTTCCCGATGCGGCGCTGATCGTCGAAGCGCTCGCGGGCGTGCCGGCGCCGGCGTTCGCTGAAGCAGCGAATCTCAAGCCACGCATCGGCCTGTGCCGCACGCCCTACTGGCAGCACGCCGACGCCTCGAGCCAGGCCAATTTCGAGCGTGCCGCCGGCAAGCTCGCGGCGAATGGGGCCGCAGTCGAGGACGTGACGCTTGGCGGCGAGTTCGCGGCGCTCGCCGCCACGCAGGTCACGGTCAGCGGCTACGAATTTTCTCGCGCGCTCACCCATGAGCGCATGCGCCATCCGCATCAGATCTCGGCGAGCCTGACCGGACGCATCAATGCGGGCCTGCTGGTGACTCGCGCGGAGTACGAAGCAGGCCAGTCGCTGGCCCTGCGCTGCCGTGCGGCCGCCGCCGACACCTTCAGGCAGTATGACGTTCTGCTGGCGCCGAGCGCCACGGGCGAAGCGCCGCAGGGGTTGGAGAGCACCGGGGACCCGGTGTTCGGCCTGATGTGGTCGCTGCTGCATCTGCCGTGCCTGACGCTGCCCTGCGGAACGGGTCCCGCGGGACTGCCGTTGGGCGTTCAAGTGGTGGCGCGCCATGGGGCTGACGCGGCACTTTTCCTGCACGCGGACTGGATCCACCGCGCGCTCGATTCCGGTCCCGATGCAGCGCGCTGAATTCGACGTGATAGTGGCGGGCGGCGGCACCGCCGGCGCAATCGCCGCGATCGCCGCCGCGCGGGCCGGCGCGCGCACCTGCCTTGTCGATGCCGCCGGCCACCTCGGCGGCACTTGCTTCGCGCTCGCCAACATCACCCCGTTTCACAACAGCCGCGGCCAGCCGGTAGTCGGCGGGCTCGCGCAGGAGCTCGTCGAGCGCATTGCGACGCGCGGCGGCGCGCGCGAGAAAATCCACCTGCCCAACCCCGCCGGCATCGGCGGCTCGTTCACGCCGGTCGATCCTGACGCGATGAAACTTGCACTGTTCGAGATGGCGGAGGGCGCCGAACTGTGGCTGCACACGGTGCTGGTCGACACGCTAAGCGTTGACGGCCGCGTAGCCGGAGTGCGTGTGCACAACAAATCCGGCATGCACGAACTGCGCGCGAAGGTTGTCGTCGATGCAACCGGCGACGCCGATGTCGCGGTGCGCGCGGGCGCGGCTCACGTGCAGGACACGCCGGAGGCGGCGCTCAACGCAACACTGCTTTTCCGCGTCGCGGGCGTCGATACCGACGCATTCATCGCCGATGCGCGGCGCACACCCGACAAGTTCGTGCTGCTCGCGGATCCCTATCTGCGCGAGATCAAGAAGCTCGCGCCCGCAGACGTCATGCGCGAAGTGCGCGACATTTACGACTGTCCGTATATCTATCTCGCCAACCTCGTGCGCGACTACGTGCCGCGCGCGGACTGGGACGAGTGGGAGATCACGGACGCGGACAAGAGCGGTTGGGGCAGGTTGAAACCGTTTGCCGCCCGCTTCAGCATCATGCCGTTGCCGCACCGCCGCGACATCGTCACGTTGAACGCCACCAGCATCACGTTCGACGCCACCGACGGCGCGCAACGCAGCCGCGCCGAGGTCGAGGGCCAGCGCCAGATGCGGATCGTGCTAGAGGTGCTGCAGCGTTATATACCGGGCTTCAGCGCTTGCTTTCTGCACGCCGTGATGCCAGCGGTATCGATTCGTGCATCGCGGCGCATCGTCGGCGAGTACGAGCTCACGCGCGACGACGTCGAGCGCGGCGCCCGTTTTCCCGACGCGATAGCGCGCGGCGCGTATCCGATGAGCGTCCAATCCGCGTCCCAGCCCGGCATGCGCCAGCATCTCTTCGTGCGCGACGGCGGCGACTACGACATTCCGTACCGCTGTCTTGTGCCGCGCGACATCGACGGCTTGCTGGTCGCGGGCCGCTGCCTCGCTGCCACGCGCGAAGCAATCGGTTCAGCGCGCATGGGCGCGCAATGCATGGCTTATGGCCAGGCCGCGGGTACCGCCGCGGCGCTGGCGGCGGCCCGGGGCATTGCGCCGCGGGCGATCGATATCGCGGCGTTGCGCCGCGCCCTGCAAGCCGAACGCGCCATCGTCTAACGGCGCGAACCGTTATCAAAATTTTAAAACTGGAGGAGTGCGCAATGACCAACCCGCGAGTGCCGTTTCAGATGTCCAGCGAGCGCAAGCCGCTGAAGCCGCCCAAAAAGGGCAAAAATCTGATCGTGCACGTCGTATCCAACGTCGAGTACTGGCCGTTCGACCAGCCGATGCCGCGCAAGACGCTGTCCACCCCCCACGGCATGGAAAACATCCCCGACATTCCCAACTACGCGTGGGCGGAATACGGTCTGCGCTGCGGCATGCCGCGGCTGCTCAAGCTGCTGGCGGACCTAAAGCTGCCGGCGAGCGCGAACTTGAACTCGACGGTCATCGATCACTATCCGTCGGTGGCGGAAGCCATGTTGAAGGCCGGCTGGGAGTTCATCGGGCACGGCTATACGCAGCGCCTGCTGAACCAGGAAAAGGACGAGGAAAAGATCATCGAGAAGTCACTCGACCAGGTCGCCTCTTTCACCGGCAAGAAAGTGCGCGGCTGGATGGGTCCGGGCTTCGCGCAGACGTTCGACACGCCGGACTACCTGAAAAAGCACGGCATCGAATACAACCTCGACTGGATACTCGACGATCTGCCGTGCTGGATGCGAACCAAGCACGGCCCGCTCGTCTGCATGCCTTACGGCTTCGAGCTGAACGACAGCCTCGTCTATACGGTGGAACGCCAGTCGTCGCCGGAAGTCCTGCAGCGCCTGAAGGACACGTTGAAGACGTTCGGTCCCGAGTTGAAGAAGCAGCCGCGCGTGCTGACACTCGGCCTGCACCCGCACCAGATCGGCGTGCCGCACCGCATGCCCTATCTTGCGCAGTGCCTGAAGATGCTCAAAGAGCGCGACGATACGATTTTTATGACCGGCAGCGAGATCGCCGACTGGTACATGGCCGCCGATCCGGCGCCGGTCGATCTGTAGCATAAGGGCCCCGCGGTGGCGCGAACCGACGTTGTCAGCCGTTTCCCCAGCGAAGGGTTGCGCGCGCTCGCGGCGGACATATTCTCGGAGTTGCAGCGCATCTCTTATGACGGCGTCGGGATCACGCGCGAGTCCTTCGGGCCGCTGGAAAACGCGGCGCAGGAAATAATCGCCCGGGTGGCGGCGGAAAACGGTCTCGAAGTCAGCCACGACCGCGCGCGTAACCTGATCGTCACGCTGCCGGGAACTGCGCCGGACGAACCTTTCATTGCCACCGGTTCGCATGTGGACAGCGTTCCGCGCGGCGGCAACTACGACGGCGCCGCCGGGGTGGTCGCCGGGCTGCTTGCCCTCATCCACCTGAAGCGGCAAAACGTAACGCCCGCGCGGACCATCAAGTTGATCGCACTGCGCGGCGAGGAAAGCGCATGGTTCGGGAAATCCTGGATCGGCTCGCACGCCTTGTTCGGAATGCTGACCGAAAGCGATTTGGCGCGACCGCGCTACGACAACCAGCGGCCATTGCGCGCGTACCTTGAGGACGTCGGCGCGGACGTGCCGGCAATCGCGCGCGGCGAACGGCTGCTCGACCCGGGGGCGGTTGCGGCGTTCATCGAAGTGCACATCGAGCAGGGGCCGGTACTCGAAGCCAGGGGCTTGCCGGTCGGTATCGTGACCGGCATCTACGGCAACCTGCGCCATATGCAGATCACATGCCGCGGCGAGGCCGCGCATGCCGGGGCGACGCCGCGTTTCCTGCGCCACGACGCCGTCGTCGCGGTCGCCGCCCTTATCATGCGCATGGATGAGCATTGGCAACGCTGGCTCGCGGATGACAAGCAGATCACGATTACGCACGGCATCATGGGCACCGATCCCGCGGAGCACGCGATCTCGCGCGTGCCGGGTGCAGCCCGCTTCAGCGTTGAGATCCGCGCCGACGATTACGCAACACTCATGGCGTTCCACAACCTCCTGCTGGCCGAGGCGCACAGCGTCGCGGCCGAGCGCGGCGTTACGTTTGGATTCGACGACGCGATCATCAATCGGCCGGCGCCGATGGACGGGCGCTGGATCGCGCGGCTGGAGCAGCTATGCGCCGACGCGGGCGTGGCGCAGATGCGGCTGGCGAGCGGCGCCGGTCACGACGCGGCGGTTTTCGCTCACGCCGGCGTCCCCACCGCGATGCTCTTCATCCGCAATGCACACGGATCGCACAATCCGGAGGAACACATGGACATCGCGGATTTCATGCTGGCGACCCGCGTTCTGGCAAGCGCGCTGCTCGCCGCGGGTCAGTAATCGTTCAAAGATTACCGGGTTGCAGGCCCGCCGCCTTGACAGCGACGCCCCAGCGCTTGAGCTCGGCCTTGATGTAATCGCCGAATTCTCTGGGACCCATGTAAATCGGGTCGGCGCCTTGTTTGGAAAACGACTCGATCAGGTCTGGCAGCGCGAGCGCTTTCTGGATTTCGGTGTTCAGCCGCGCGATGGCCGCCGCCGGCGTGCCCTTCGGTCCGATGAAACCGTACCAGGCGAGTGATTCATAGCCCGGCAGCGTCTCGGCCACGGTCGGCACGTCGGGCAGCACCGGCGAGCGCTTGAGGCCAGTGACCGCGATCGCCTTCAAGCGGCCTGCCTTGATGAGCGGCATGGTGACCGGCATGGACGGAATGTGCATCTGCACGGTCCCACCCGCCACGTCACCGTTGGCCTGAGGCGCGCCCTTGTACGGAATGTGAGTCATCTTAATGCCCGTCATCGCACCGATCATCTCCGCCGACAGATGCGAATTTGTGCCGACGCCGGCGGATGCGTAATTGATCTGCCCCGGCTTAGCTTTGGCCGCCGCGATCAGGTCCTTGATCGAGTTGATCGGCAGCGACGGTGTAACGACCACCACGTTGGGCGAAACCGCGAACAACGCAATCGGCGCAAAATCCTTGTCGGTATCGTACGGCAGCTTGGCGTAGACATAAGGATTGATGGCGTGGCTCACGAACGCCATATAAAGCGTGTAACCGTCAGGGTTGGACTTGGCGACGATGTCGGTGGCAATCACGCCGCCCGCGCCCGGCCGGTTATCGACCACTATCTGCTGTCCCATCGCGGCAGTAAGCTTCTCGCCGATGATGCGGGTCAGGATGTCCGACGTGCCGCCGGGCGGAAACGGGATCGCGACCCGAATTGGACGATCGGGATAGCCCGCGGCCCCTGTCGCGCCGATGCCAGACATGAGCATCGACAAGCAAGCTGCCGCACCGCATAGGGTTCTATTCATTGCGCCTCCCGAAGTTGACCGATTAACCTCAGCACATCGGATGATAGGTCATGGCACCGGTCATCGCAATTCGACCTCGCGTCAAATAGGCTTACGGGAGTTTGGATGTTCAGGGGGGCGAGTGGGGATGAATTTTACAAGATGGGTGAGGAATGGATCGTTCGCGCTTGTTACTCCGTCGTCGCATGGGTCGCATTGCCGTTTACGGATGCAGCACCGCTCATTGCGATGAACAAAGTTACCGGGCAAGTTTTTCTTGGTAACCTTCTTCTTTGGCCAGGGCTGGTGGGCTACTTGTTCATCTCCTGGTCCAATGCTTATGTTTGTGGAAATTCCGCGCGTGCATACTTATCCGCGGCCTAACAGCAGGGCGATTTACTTCTAATTGCTTGGAGTCCTCACCATGCCCGTTACCGTGAACGCAGCCGAGATAAGAGTTTTTTTCACCCCCGCTGCGACCGCCGCCCTCAAGGCCGCGGTGCCGGACTTCGAGCGTGCTACCGGCCACGCGGTTAATCTCGAAGAGCCTGCGCTCTTCAACCGCATCACCGCGGAATTTCTCGCGCAGGTCGACAGCGGGCGCTGGAAGCCGCGCGACGTGCGCTCGCTCGGCAAGTCGACGATGGCGAAGAATTAGCGACGCAATACTAGAGTGCCTAACATGATGAAACGCGTGATGCGCTGTCACGATTTTGGCTCAGGGCTAGAAGAAAGTCCTGCGGCTTAGTCATTCTAAGCAAGGGGCTTTCGACGACGCCATGGGCCAAAACTCGTGCCAGCCCGAAGGGTTGCTGCCAGAATCGGCGATGGCCGCGTTGCTCGTCTTGGCAATAGAACGACTATTGCCTTCACCGGGCGCCTTGCCCTCACCAATTCTGGCAGCAACGCACACGTGTTTCATCATGTTAGGCACTCTTAGCCTTGTGCTGAAGCAAACTGGGAGGGGAGCATGACGGCGAAGAAGGTGGTGGCCGTATTCTTCTTGTGGGCGTCCAGCGGTTGCACGCTGGCGCAAAACTTTCCCTCCAAGCCGATCCGCATCATCGTGCCGACCATCGCCGGCAGCGCGCCCGACGTGCGCGTGCGCCAGATCGCGCCGAAATTGAGCGACGCGGTCGGCCAGTCCGTCATTGTGGACAACCGCCCGGGCGCGAACGGCACGATTGCGACGCAGCTCGCGGCCAGGGCGACGCCCGATGGCCATACGCTGTTCTACGGGCTGATCAACAACGCTATCAACGATGCCCTGCATCCGGACTCGTGCTGTCGGCTCAACCAGGAATTGGTTCCCGTCGTGCACTTCACGTCCACCCCGCTCGTGATGGTCGTGCACCCGTCGGTCGCTGCAAACACGCTGCAGGAGTATCTTCAGCTCGCGAAAGCGAAACCCGGTTTGCTCACGTACGCGTCGGCCGGCCCCGGCAGCATTACGCAGCTGCTCGGCGAGTGGATCAAACTGAAAAGCGGCACGCGCATACTTGACGTGCCGTACAAGTCCGTCGGCGCCGAAATGCCCGATCTGCTCGGCGGCCAGATCATGACGGCGTATCTGAATCCCATCGCCATTGCGACGCACGTACGCTCCGGCAAGCTGCGCGGACTCGCCGTCGCGGGGCCCAAGCGGATCGCTGCACTTCAAGATGTGCCGACCATCGCTGAGGCCGGGCTGCCCGGCATCGAGGGCATCGTGTGGAACGGCTTCTTCGTGCCGGCCGGCACGCCGAAGCAGAATATTCAGATACTCAACCGCGAACTGCTGCGCACGTTCAATGCGCCCGACGTGCGCGAACAGGTAGGCTTGATCGGTGCCGAGATCATGGGCGGACGGCCCGAAGACTACGCCGCGTTCATCCGCCTGGAATCAGCGAAGTGGAGCAAGATCATTCGCGATGTCGGGATCAAGGCTGAGTAAGTCGTAGCCCCTGCATTGCACCGGCGTTTGCCGATACGTATTAAGCACGCTCGCACCACGGGGTCTGGCATAAGCCAGGCACGGCGTGCACTCGCTCGGCACGTTGACGATGGCGAAGCAAGGCCAAACAGCATTGGGCCAGGGCGTGAGTACGTCGATTGCAATTCTCTGACGCTCTAGCGCCTTCACGATCTCCCGGTATGCATTTGCCGCCGCACTCATCGAGTCGAATAAAAGCAGGCTTTTTGGAGACCGGTTGGGAAGGCGTATTATTAGTCGAGAGTCGTTCTGGCGTCTGGGCTACGCGTCTGCCCGAGTGCGTCGGCAGCCACATTTCACGTGATCTTGGCTTGGGGGAGACAATGCTACGGCGCGAATTCATTGCGATCATTGGCAGTGTGGGCGTGACATTGTCGCGAGTGGTGGGCGCGCAGAATTTGGTCGCGACACGGCGCATCGGCGTGCTTATGAGCGTGACTGAAAACGACCCCGAGGGACAAGCACAGGTCGCCGGATTTCGGCAGCGGCTCGCGGAACTGGGTTGGACCGACGGTCGCAACGTGCGCATGGACGTTCGTTGGGGCGGCAGCAGCGTCAATCAGATACGGCAATTCGCGAAAGAGTTGGTTGCCCTACAGCCTGACTTGATCGTCGCGCAAGGAACTCCCGTAACCGCGGCGCTCCAGAGGGAGACGCGGAAAGTACCGATCGTGTTTGTGGTCGTGACCGATCCGGTCGGTGAGGGATTCGTGACGACACTGGCACATCCTGGTGGAAACGTCACCGGCTTCTTGACGTCCGAGTCGGCGATCGGCGCCAAAATGCTCGAACTACTGACGGAGATCGCTCCTAGAGTCAGCCGGGTCGCCATGCTGTTCAATCCTGACACTGCGCCCGGCGCGGGGATGTACTACTTCCGCGATTTCGAGGCTGCCGCCAGATCGTCCAAGGTCGAGCCGATCGCAGCGCGCGCTCGGAGCAACGCCGAAATTGAAACCGTCGTAACATCGCTTCGAGGGCGTGGGGGCCTCATTGTGATGCCGGACTTCTTCATGCTCAACAACGTTGAGTCCATCAAAATGCTGGCGGCGCGAAACAACGTGCCCGCGATCTATCCTTGGCGGTACGTCGTCTCCAGGGACGGCGGTTTGCTTTCATACGGACCAGACCTCAGAGATATAGTGCGTCGCGGGGCCACCTATGTCGATAAAATTCTCCGTGGCGCCAAGCCGGCTGATCTGCCGGTCCAAGTGCCGGTTAAATGGGAAATGGCGGTAAACGTCGCAACGGCTAGGGCGCTCGGCCTTACTGTCCCTCCCTCGATTCGGTTGCGTGCTGACGAAACGGTCGAGTGAATCAGACCGACGCATCCGCGCATGACGTCTGCGAGCCCTAACAAGTCGTTGCACCCGATCTTCAGGACCGACAATAGCCCGAGGTCACCGATGAAACACTCTTCTTATTCATTCACCCGACGAGCCACCCTCTTTTGCATGGTGGTCGCTTGGTTACCTTTCAAGGCTATTGCTCAAGTCGGTTCCCTGCCGCCTGAACTATTCGGGCATTGGCGAACGACCGTCATCATCTACGGCTCGCCGCTCGACAGAAATCTGGTTTTGAAGCCTGATGGCTCCGCCACTCGTTGGACTGTCACAGCTCGGAGCCGCGACGCGCCTGAGTCCGGAAGCTGGAGCGTCGTTGGAAACACGCTTGTCCTAAGCTTTGGCGGACAAGTGCAACAATCGCCCTACACGTTTTATAAGGGTCAGCTTGTGTTCCCCAACATCTCAAACCGCAGGGGCTTCTGGGACCGTGTTTGAAACACGCTCCTCCGCCAGCGCGCGCACGCCGGCGACGCCTAACCCCTTGTCTGAGAACGGACGCGCCAAAAGCGGCGCGCCAGCTCAACGAGAACGTTCGGCGTCACCGGCGTCCTCTTGGTCGTCGAGGCTTTGTACGAACTTAAGGAGGGAGTTCCATGATTACCGCGCTCGTTCAGTTCAAGCTTCCCCAACCGGTCACTCGTGAGAAGGCGCAGGAGATCTTCATTAGCACTGCGCCGAAGTACCGTGAAACACCCGGGCTCATTCGCAAGTACTACCTCCTCTCCGAGAACGGCAGAACCGCGGGCGGTGTCTACTTGTGGAAATCGAAGAAAGATGCTGAAGCTCTCTACACCAACGAGTGGGGAAGCTACATCCGTGAAAAGTATGGCGCATCACCGTCAGTGACATATTTCGAGAGTCCAGTTGTCGTCGATAACGTCACGAACGAGATCGTTTCCGATTCGTGACGCAGTGCGCGCGCGATCGCTGAGCGCCACAATGCCGCTGAACACCACGTTAGGCCTGCAATTGAAAAGTAAGTCGCAATTAGCTCACAAAGAAGGAGAAATCATGCGTCTGCTTTTTGCATTGCTTTTGGTTCTTGTGTTTCTTGCGCTGCCAGCTGCAGTTTCAGCGCAGGACAAGTTTTTCGACTCGAACGGCGTTCAGATTCGTTACGTCGACCAAGGCTCGGGCGAAGCAATCATCCTTGTCCACGGGCTCAATAACACCATTGAGATCTGGAATGCGCCAGGGATTCTTGCGAATCTGGCCAAGGATTACCGAGTTGTCGCGTTCGACATGCGCGGCCATGGCAAGAGTGGCAAGCCGCATGATCCGAAGCAGTACGGGCGCGAGATGGGGCTCGATATCATTCGACTGCTCGATCATCTGAACATTCGCCGCGCACATATCGTGGGCTACTCACTCGGTGGCATCGTGACAGCTCAACTCCTTACGCTTCATCCAGACCGGTTCTTGACGGCTACGCTCGTGGCCGGGTCCCCACGCCTGGAGTGGACTCCAGATCTGGCGCGCGACGCGGAACAGGAAGCCCAGAGCGGGAACGGGAGTGCGTCAGCCGTACGCTTATGTTCCGGTTGGCGCCACTCGATGCACCCAAGCCATCTGAAGAAGCGATAAAAGTTGCTTCGGATGGATGTTTGGCGAACCCCGACATCGACCGGTTCGCAATCGCCGCTCTTACACGTTCACGTAGCGACCAAGTAATCGATCCCGCCCTGACGTCCACCGTCAGGGTGCCAACACTCGCCATCGTCGGCAACCAAGATACCTTCCTCACGCCCCTTCGGGCACTAAAAGAACTGCGCCCAGATCTCAAGCTCATCGTGGTCGATGGTGCCACTCATGGCGGTCCGCGTGGAATCCTGACACGCAGCGAACTCACCGGCGCTGTCCGGGAATTCATCGCGGTTCATAAGGCAACAAATTGAGAACGGCCTAACCGCGGCTTGGACGGCGACGCCCGCGAAGCGGGCGCGCGTCAAGCCGGACGTTAGCAAAACGCCGCACCCGATGCTTCTTCAATCAGATGACTCGTGTTGAACTTCACGGTTCGTCGCGTCATTCCTTCCTGATTACGCCACGCGTTCGATCTTGGCTTTGAGCCGCGCCATGTATTTGTCGAGATCGACGACGTAGCGGTCGTGCTCGGCTTCGCCGATCTGCTCGACCTCGTCGAACACTTTCATCTTGAACGTGAGCTTGCGGCGGTCGATCGCGACGAGCTCGACTTCGCATCGTACTGGTTTGCCGATGGGCGTCGGCGCCATGTGGCGGATGTTGACCTGCAGCCCGACTTGGCCCTGGCCCGGCTTCAAGTGCGGGCCGACCAGCTTGTGGGCGGTCATTTCGACGAAGCGCGTCATCCCCGGCGTCGAAAACACCTTGTAGTCGCCGCGCGACGTCGCGAGGTCTTCCGTCACCTCCCAGATCATTTCGTCGCGCATGCCGACTTTTAAAGTATCCATAAGTTTCTTTCGTAATTGTTCAAACCCATCCCCACCTCGATCCTCCCCTTGTCCCCCAAGGGGATTTGCTTCGCGGCAAAGGGGAGGATGAGACTTGCGCTTCGCGAGAACCGATTGCAGCGCTATTCGCCCTTGATTCCGGCGTCCTTGATCACTTTCGCGTACTTGGTGATTTCGTTCTGCACGAATACGGCCGTTTGCTGGCGCGTATAACCGACGCCGTCGCTGCTGAGCTGTCGCAAACGCTCCTTTATATCGGGCATCCCCAAAATGCGCACGAGCTCCCGGTTGAGCTTGTCCGCGATTGCATCCGGCGTGCCGGCCGGCGCGTGCATCGAGTACCACGTATTGGTGTCGTATCCCGGCATGCCCGCCTCGGCGAAGGTAGGAATTTCGGGATGATCGCTCAGGCGTGCCGCGCGGCCTACCGCCAGCGCCCTGATGCGGCGCGCCTGCACCATGGATAGCATCGATCCGGTCGTCGAGATTCCCATATATGCTTCGCCGATGGCGATGCCGAGCTGCGCCGGACCGCCGCCTTTATAGGGAATGTGCACCAGTTCGATTCCCGCCATCCGCTTGAAAATCTCCACGCTCATATGCATGGGAGAGCCGGCGCCGCCTGACGCATAAGTGATCGTGCCGGGATTTTTCTTCGCCAGCGTAATCAGCTCCCGCATCGATTTCACGGGGAACGAAGGGGTCACGCCCAGCAGCATAGGCGACACGGCAAGCACGGTGATCGGCGTGAAGTCCTTGACTGGATCGTAACCCGGATCGCGATACAGATTGGGACTTACCGCATGACTCGAAACGAGCGACAGGATCAGCGTGTAGCCGTCCGGCGCTGCATGCGCGACAAACGCCGTGCCTATGGTCGTGCCTGCGCCGCCCCTGTTTTCTACGACGACCTGCTGACCCCAGGCTTCGCTCAATTTCTGCGCGAACAAACGCGCGATGACATCGTTGCCGCCGCCCGGCGGATTGGGCACGACCAGGCGAATGGCTTTCACCGGATATTCCTGCGCCAGCGCCGGATGGGCGCTGATGGCGGCACTCAGCGCCAGAACAAGGTTGCCGATGAAACGTCTCGCCCCCACCGGGAATATATCCTACGGCCGTTTCGACGTGCGCAGCTTGAGAAACGCTTTGACGTACTCGACGGCCATGCCCACGACGCGCCGCACCACCTCGGCGCCTTTGTCGACGTCGACTGCAGCCGGGTTGCCATTGCCACCGGATGGTGAGAAATCATGCACCTCGATATACAAGCCGAAAACCCCTTGCCCAACTTTCACCTGGTGCGATGCCGCCAGCGGCAATCCCTCAAACTCCCGCCACTCCTGCGGTTCCGGTGGTGCATCCATCCGTACTGCGCCTGGCAAGCAGTAGCTGAGCATCGAAGTCACTCTTTCGTCGCCGTGGCCGTGCGCCGAGCCAAGTTTGGGATAGAGGTCCTGCGTACTTTTTTCGGCCAGGACCACCGGATTGATGTAGCCCATGATTACCCCGTATTTCTCGCGGATCTGCCGTCCCGCATGCTCCATGATCGGTTCGTTGGTCTGGTGGGAATTGACCAGCAGCACATGATCGAAGCCGTCCTTTACCAGCGCTTCGCAAATATCGTAGATCAGACGGCGCAGCGTATCGGGTTGCAATGAGATGGTGCCGGGAAAATTGCGGTGGCGCGACGAGTAACCGTAACTCAGCAGCGGCGCGACCACCGCCCCGGTCTCGGCGGCGATCCGCTTCGTGATCTCGAAAACGAGCAGGCCGTCCGTCCCCATCGGACCGAGCGTGCCGTTTTGTTCGTGCGTGCCGATGGGCACCAGCACCGCAGCGCCCCGATCGCGGGCGGCTTCCACTTCCTTCCAGGTCATGTAAGCGAGTTCACATTGCGCCATTTTGTTTCTCCCTTTCAGCGACGTCGGTCAGTTACGAGGTTGATTACCAAGCCGCCTGCAGCACGTCGCGCAACAACTCGCGCTCGCGCACGAATTCACGCTTCGGATCGGCGTTGAAATTTTTCAGCGAATTTTCCAGTACCTGGTCGAGGCCTTCACGCGGAAACTCGAGCTCGCGCAGCCGCGTCGGCATGCCCAGGCGGGTAAAGAATTTATCGAGATAGTCGGCCGCAAGCGGCGGCGCGTGAGCGAGCGGCATGGCGTCGTTCCACACGCCGAGGCCGCGCGCGAGATTGCCCATCGCCTGTGGATCGCGGCTTCCCAGGCGGCGCAACACGGTGCCGGTCAGCGCGGTATTCGCTTCGCCCTGGCCGATATGCGGAAACGAGATGAACAGTGCGGTCGCGAATGCATACGTCGCGCGCACGACCCAGTGCCTTGCCGCGGCGCTCCCGCCTTCGTCGGCGTCGCGGTTCAACAAAAAGGCCGCCGCGCACAGCTCGATGCGCGGCGCGGCATCGGTTGCATCCATGATTCTGGGCAAAGCCCGGGCGGCGAGGCGATGTGCATGCAGGCGCACGCCTTCGAGCAGGGGGTTGACGTCGTTCCACCCGAGATTCATCACGCTGCGCCAATAGACCGAGCAGCCCGCCGTGCGGATCAGGGAAGATGGCGCGGTCAGCAGCGCGTCGGCGTCCCAGAACAGCGCCTTGGGCCGCGTCTTCGGATCGAAGAACTCCATGCGGTGGTCGAGCGTGTCGTCGCGCAGCGCGGAGCCGCCACGGTTCTGAGCAGAAGTTGGCACCGTCAGCACATTGATGATCGGCAGCTTGGGCGCCAGCAACTTGGGACTGATGGCGGGTGCGTTGTCGGGATATTGCGTGATCAGGTCGTGCGGCGCGCCTTTTTCGGCAAGCAGTATCGCAACCACGCGGGTGGCTTGCGTCACGCTGCCGCCCCCGACGCTGATGAGCAGGTCGGCGTTGGCGGCACGCGCCGCGGCAGTCGCGGCGAGCACCGACGGCAGCGTCGAATCCTTTTCGATTTCATCGAACACGCCAGCACAACCGTCGCCGAGTATGCGGCGCATGCGCGCGATGAGATCGGTCCGGCGCGAGACGGTGCGGCCGCATAAAATGAACGCCCGCTGCGCCTTGTTGCGCTTTAATTCCGCGGGCAGATTTTCGAGCGCGTCCTTGCCGCTGTAAACGCGGAACGCGAGACTCAGCGCTTTGAAATCCGTGGAAACCATCGCCTATCGAGACTGCTTATCTCTATCGCACAGTGAAAGGTAATTCCCTCCCCCTTGACGGGGGAGGGCTAGGGTGGGGGTGGGAATTAACATGATGTGCAAAGTTTTCACCCCCATCCCTGTGCAAGCCGGACATGGTTTACAAAGTAAACCGGGCACATCGTTTACATTTTCAGGCATCGCGGTGCCAGTGTTGCACGGGTTCAATGGTTTTCGTTCGTTCGTCGAGCAGTCCAAGAAGGTGAAAGCTGTAGCGGATCTGCCATTTAGTTTCGCCAATTTGC
>Ga0207650_10000961_pt1 | contig 21689 bp, 21 predicted proteins | sample KBSS63metaG_FD_184325 | JGI IMG/M metagenome (GOLD analysis project Ga0207650, IMG submission 184325) | Switchgrass rhizosphere microbial communities from Kellogg Biological Station, Michigan, USA - KBS S6-3 metaG (SPAdes) (version 2) | ecosystem: Host-associated > Plants > Roots > Rhizosphere...
TTGCCCATTGCCATCCTCCTGCTCCGGTGCATCACGGAAACACGAGCGCCCTACTTGGTGTGCGCCACTTTGTGCGAGCCAGTCTACGAGGGGCCGGTTTCGCACGCAAGTCAAATCTCAGTCAGAAGATGTGCTTCAGATGTCGTTGCCACACTGAGCTGCACCCACCGGCGACTCGACCATACGTTTCGACGAAGTCATCGACTATCGGCCCTCGATGTAGGGTGCTCCGTGGGGAACGATCAGGACACCGGCAAGACCTTCATGTCGTTCTCAAGGACGGAGTGGTGCTCCGCTGGGCGCGGCGTCGTGCGTCTGTTTGGAGGCATCGGCGGCCTTGGTGGGAGTCTTCGGCTCTTCCGGCTCCTTGTGCGCGACGCCGGTGTGGCAGTCGATGCACGTGGCCTTGCCGGAGGCGAACTTCTTGTGCTGCTTCACGGCGTCTTCCGACTGCTTCTTGCTGTCCATCGCCTGCGGGTCGTGGCAGTGGCGGCAGTTCGCCGAGTTGTCCTCGCGCATCTCGTCCCACACCTTGTTGGCGAGACGCCAGCGCTCGCGGTCGAACTTCTCCTGGGTGGAGATCGTGCCGCGCAACTCGGCATAGGCGTCGGCGATGCCCTTCTCGGCCTTGACGATCAGCTTTTTCGGGTAGCTGTGCGGGACGTGGCAGTCCACGCACATTGCCCGCACGCCGGTCCGGTTGTTGTAGTGCGCGGTTTGCTGATGCTCGGGATAGACGAACTTCTCGTGCGAGTGGCAGGTCGTGCCGCAGAACTGGTCGGTGCCCGTCACGGCCACGGCGACCTGGGTGCCGATGACCATCGTGGCACCGATCAGGAGCCCGACCGCAAGCAGCGCGAATATCGACCAGCGCGCCGATGGCGAGAAGAGCCAGCGCAGCGCCCGCCGGATCAAGCCCGGGGGCTTCGCGTCTGCCATGGGGCTACTTGGATGAGAGAACGACCGCGACGACCGCCTTCAGGTCGGCGTCGCTCGCGGCGACCTTCTTGTGGTCGTCCGCGCCGCCGGTCTTGAGCATGCCCACGAGCTTGGCCTCAGCGCCCGCGTCGCCCTTGTACTTCTGCGCGATCGAAGCGAACGACGGCGCCTTCTTGGTCGTGGTCGCCGTGTGGCAGCTGCTGCATTTCTCCTTGGCCATGATGTCCTCGCCTGGGCCGGCGAACGTGAGGCCGCTCAAGGCGAGGGTGGCACTGAATGCGGCGATCGTCGGGATCAACTTCATGCTTGGCTCCTTGGTAGAAGGCTGCGGAATTCTTGATATGGTCAGGGGCGCGGCCTGGGTTTAAGAAAGGTCGCGTTAGCCGCAGTCTGTCAGAACATTCTGTCATGCGGGACTGATTTACGTCGAGCCCGTCGGAAGGAAGATGTGGCGTGGAGATCAAACGCTCGGTTCTCGTTCCCTATTCGGCCGAGGCCATGTTCGACCTGATCGAGCAGGCGGAGTGGTATCCGTCCTTTCTCCCCTGGTGCACTGCAGCCGAGGTCTTCGAACGCAGCGAGGACTGGGTCGCCGCCCGTCTCGAGTTCTCCTATCTGAATCTGCGGTTCGCGATGCGCACCCGCAATCCCAAGCGCCGCCCCCAATGGCTGCAGGTCCGGCTGGTCGAGGGCCCGTTCAGGCGGTTTCACGGTGATTGGCACCTGGTGCCATTGGCCGACCAAGGATGCAAGGTCACCTTCGACCTTTCCTATCAGCCTTCCGCAGGTCTCTTCGACCGTGTCGCCAACGCGGCCCTCGACCGGATCTTCGGTTCCGTCGTGGAAGCTTTCGTCAAGCGCGCCGAGACGACCCTGACGCCGCTCGTTGCTACCGGTCGCGCTGCGCCAGACGCGTCGCCGACCCCGCCACGCGCGTAGGGGTGGCGGTTTCCCGCAGCCCCCTCGTCATACGTTCAGGACCCGCCGAGGTCGTTGCCGCGCGCCTCAGGCGGCCACGGCACCTGTGGGCACGCGCGCCGCGTCGATTGCCGGCGCGGTCGAGCAGCGTTCGACGAGGCAGAGGATCGACTCGTACGGGACGCCGGCCATTTCCGACAGGCCGATCTCGCAGGTTCGGCTGCTCGACACGCCGCCGGTGCAGCCAACGGGTATCGCGGCGCGCAGGTCGCGCAAGGCGTGCTCGTTGAGCTCGGGCCGCGTGAACCCGCGCTCGCCGGCGAAGCCGCAGCATTGCACCGCGTCGACCGTGACCACGGCATCGCAGCAGCGGTCGGCGATCGCGACCAGCTTGTCGAGGCTGCCCATCTTGCGAACGCTGCACACCGGATGGACCGCGACGGGTCCGCGCTCGGGCGCAATCGCCAGGCGCGGCAGCAGGGTGTCGTGGACGAACTCGATGCTGTCCTGAATCGCGAGCGATCCCGCAAGCATCTTCTTCATCCGGTACGTGCAGGGGCTGGTGTCGAAGACGATCGGCCAGCGGCCGTTCTCGCTCGCCTCGCGCAGCGCAAGGGCGAGCTCGGACGACTTCTGGTCGGCCGCCTCGACGAGCCCCTTGCTCTCGAACGGCTGCCCGCAGCACAGGCCGTCGAGCGCGGCCGGATAGACGACATCGAAGCCGGCGCGCCGGAACAAGCGCTCGGCCACGCTGGGCAGCATCTCGCCATCGTGGCCGCGCTGCGGACCCATGTTGCGCGCCGCGCAGCTCGGGAAGTAGACCAGGCGCTCGGCGCCGCTCCGCGAACGCGGCGACGGCACGAAATGCACCGGGCGAGCGAGCGCCGGCGACCACTTGGGCAATCGTCCGCCCGACACGTTGCGCAGGGCGTCGAGGCTGCCCTTCATCGTCGACGTGCCGACGATGCCGTGCAGCAGGTCGGCGGCGCCGAGTCCGAAACGAACGCCCGCGGTGACGCTCGCGAAGTGATTCGCCGCGGCCCCGGCGACACGTTTGGCAAGCGGGCCCGCGCGACGGCCGCGCAACGCCTTGATGAGCAGGCCGACCTCGATGTCGACCGGGCACGCGGTCGCGCAGAGTCCGCAGGCGGCGCAGGTCTCGACGCCGTGGTAGTCGTAGAGCGCCTTCATCTCGGCGAGGCGCTCGGGCTCGCGGCCCTCGGCCTCGAGCCTCGCGATCTCGCGCCAGCCGACGATGCGCTGTCGCGGCGACAGCGTCAGCCCGCGCGATGGGCACTTCGGCTCGCAGAAGCCGCACTCGATGCACTTGTCGACGAGCGGGTCGGCGGCCGGCAGCGGCTTCAGGTCCTTCAGGTGCGCGAGCGGGTCGGCGTTCAGGATCACCCCGGGATTGAGCAGGCCCGTCGGGTCGAACAACTCCTTGATGCGACGCATCGCCGCGAACGCTTGCGCACCCCACTCCAGCTCGACGTACGGGGCGACGTTCCGGCCGGTGCCGTGCTCGGCCTTCAGCGAGCCGTCGTATTTCTCGACCACCATCGCGCACATCTCGTCCATGAAGCGGTGGTAGCGCTCGATCTCGGCCGCGTTGCCGAAGTCCTGCGTGAAGACGAAGTGGAGGTTGCCTTCGAGCGCGTGGCCGAAGATGATCGCCTCGTGGTAGCCGTGCTCGTGGAGCAGCTTCTGCAGGTCGAGCGTCGCCTCGGCGAGCCGTTCGATCGGGAACGCGACGTCCTCGATGATCACCGTCGTTCCGGTGGGTCGCATCGCGCCGACTGCCGGGAACATGCCCTTGCGCACGTTCCAGAGCGCCTTCGCTTCCGCCGCGTCGGTCGCGAAGCGGAGCGGCGTGAAAAGAGCGAAGCTTTCGAGCTCGGTGGCGATCGCGTCGATCTTGACGGCGAGCGCTGCCGCCGTCGCCGCGCGCGTCTCGACCAGCAGGGCCGCGCCGTCCTCGGGGAGCGCGCTCAGCCCCTCGGGCATGCCGGGCTTTTTCTCCACCGAGTGCAGCGATGCGCGGTCGAGCAGCTCGACCGCGACGACGGGCGTCTGCTTCAGGCGCGTCACGGCGCTGCACGCGGTCTCGAGCCGGTCGAACAGGATCAGCGCGCTCGCCTTGTGGGCGTGCTCCTCGACGGTCTGGTACGTGATCTCGCTGATGAAGCCGAGCGTTCCTTCCGAGCCGATCATCAGGTGGGCGAGGATGTCGACCGGATCGCTGAAGTCGACCAGCGCGTTCAGGCTGTAGCCGGTCGTGTTCTTGAGCCGGAACTTGTGACGGATGCGCGCGGCGAGCGTCGCGTCCTCGCGCGTCGCCCGCGCCAGCTCGCCGAGGCCCTCGACGAGCTCCGGCCGCAACTTCGCGAACTCGGCCCGGCTCACCGCGTCGCGCGTGTCGAGCACCGTGCCGTCGGCGAAGACGATGCGCAGGCCGGCGAGCGTGTTGTAGCTGTTCTGCGCCGTGCCGCAGCACATGCCGCTCGCGTTGTTGGCGGCGATGCCGCCGATCATCGCGGCGTCGATCGAGGCCGGATCCGGGCCGATCTTCCTGCCCAGTGGAGCGAGCCTGCGATTGGCTGCTGCGCCGATCACGCCCGGCTGGAGCGTGATCGATGCGCCGTCGGCGGCGACCTCGATGCCGCGCCAGCCGTCGCCGAGCATGACCAGGACGGAATCGCTGATCGCCTGGCCGGAGAGGCTCGTCCCGGCGGCCCGGAACGTCACCGGCGTGCCCAGGCGGGCGCAGCCGGCGAGCACGCGGCGAAGCTCGGTCTCGTCGTCGACGACGACGACGAGCTTGGGCACCAGGCGGTAGAAGCTCGCGTCGGTTCCCCACGCAAGCAGGCGCAGCGGGTCGACGATCAGCCGTTCGGTTGGCAGGAAGGTGACGAGCTCCTGCTGGAGCTGGTGGTACGGGGCGGGCAGCATGAACATCCTCCTGGCCATTCCTTCGGCCGCGATGTCGTGCGTCCCTCCGTCGGCGCGACCGCTCCGAATCTACGCCCTCCAAGCCGGGCGGACAAGCATCCCGCGGCAACTCGGCCGGCGGCTCAGAACCCTGCGATCACCCAGCCTGGAAAGACGGCGATCAGCACGGCCCCGGCGAGGCACGCCACGCTTGCGGTCAGTGCCAGTCTACGGCGCGGAGCGGCACTGGCGTTCGGAGCATCGGGACTCATGAACATGAACTGGAGGAGGCGCAGGTAGAAGTAGATGCCGAGGTAGCTGGCGACGAGGCCGAGCACGGCGTAGGTGGTGTGACCGGCGGCCATGACGTTCTTGAAGATCAGGAACTTGGCCACGAAGCCCGGGAAGGGCGGGATGCCAGCGAGCGAGAGCATCGCGATGGCGAGCATCAGGGCTGCGTACGGGGCGCGATGGAACAGCCCTTTCAGGTTGTCGAGGCGATCGCGCGCGACGTCGTCGGCGGCGGCGGGAAGGGCGGCGAAGGCCAGCAGGTTCATCAGGCCGTAGGCGAGGAGGTAGAAGGCCACGGCCTGGAGGCGCCCGGCCGCGTCGCCGAGCAGGGCGTAGAAGAGGTAGCCGGCATGCGCGATCGAGCTGTAGGCGATCATTCGCCGCAGGCTCGGTTGGCGCATCGCGGCGAGGTTGCCCCAGACGATCGAGAGCAGCGGCAGCGTGGCGAAGATCTCGAGCATCGGCGTCGCCAGCTGCGTGCGGCCGAAGAGGCGGACCACCGCCAGCAGCACGCCGGCCTTGACGATGGTCGCCATGTAGGCCGTCACCGGCACGCTCGCGCCCTCGTAGGCATCCGGCGCCCAGGCATGGAAGGGCACGATCGCCCCTTTGAGGAAGAAGGCGAGGACGACGAGGACGACGGCAGCGCGCGACAGGCCGTCGTTGGTGGCGAGAGCGCGCGCGAAGGCGTCGATCCCGAGCGAGCCGCCGCTGCCGTAGAGCAGAGAGGCGCCCATGAGGAAGGTCGCGGTCGCGGTGCCGCCGAGCACCAGGTATTTCAGCGCCGCTTCGGCGCTCTGCGGTCGCCGGTAGGCGAGCAGCACCAGCACGTAGACCGGCAGCGACATCAGCTCGAGGCCGAGGAAGAGCGTCGGGAAGCTGTCCGCCGACTGCAGCAGGCAGACGCCGTAGAGCGACGACAGGAGAAGCGCCGCGAACTCGCCATCGGGCAGCTCGCCGCGCGCCATCAGCAGCACCGGCAGCGCCAGGGCGAGAACCATCGCCTTGACGAGCAAGGTCGAGGCATCGACCGAGAACTGCCCCGTGAACGGCGCCGCGGCGTAGCCGTCGAGGCCGAGGCGCAGCGCCGCGACCGCCGCCGCGGCGACGCAGGCGAAGGCGACGGCCAAGGCGGCGCGCTCGCCGCGCCCCACGATCTCGAGGGCAATCACCGCGACGAGGCCAAGCAGCAGCAGGTGCTCGGGCAGCATTGCGGTCAGGACGGTCTGGCTGATCATCGGCTGTCCCCCGGCAGGCGCGAGGCCGTCACGAGCTGCCGATAGGACTTCGCCGCCAGCTCGGTCTTGCCTATCGGCTCGTCCGGAAACAGGCCGAGCGCGAACACGGCGGCGACGATCAGGCCGAGGATCGACTTCTCGCGCCGGTCCAGGTCGGCGAACGGCTGGTGCGGCGCCCGCGGCGCGCCATAGAGGAAGGCGAGCGCGAAGCGCAGCATGTAGAGCGCGCCCAGCACCACACCGGCGACGGCGACGACGGCCAGGACCAGCGGCAGGTCGTCGCCCGTCGTGTGCAGCGGCCACGCCGCCCTGAAGGCCCCGAGCAGGACCAGGAACTCGCCGGTGAAGCCGCTCGTCGTCGGCAGGCCCACCGAGGCGAGGGTGAGGATCATGAAGAACACCGAATAGACCGGCAGCAGCCTGGCGAGTCCGCCGTAGGCGCGCAGCTCGCGCGTGTGGCAGCGCTCGTAGATCATCCCGACCATGAGGAAGAGGCCGCCGGCGACGAGGCCGTGGCTCACCATCTGGATAATTGCGCCCTGGATGCCGACCAGGTCGAGGCTGAGCAGCCCGAGCATGACGTAGCCGAGATGGCTGATCGACGAGTAGGCGATGATCTTCTTGATGTCGTCCTGCACCAGTGCGAGGCAGGCGCCGTAGACGATGCTCAGGACCGCGAGCGCCATCAGCAACGGCGTGTAGAGCTGGGTCGCGTCCGGGAAGAGCGGGAAGCCCAGCTTCATGAAGCCGTAGGTGCCCATCTTCAGCATCACCCCGGCGAGGATCACCGAGCCGGTCGTCGGCGCTTCGACGTGGGCGTCGGGCAGCCAAGTGTGCAGCGGCACCATCGGCACCTTGATCGCGAAGCTGAGCGCGAACGCGGCGAGCAGCAGCGACTGCGCGTCGAGCGGCAGGCGCGACTTGACCAGGTCGGAGAAGGCGAACGAGGTGATGCCGGTCGTGTTCTGCAGCGACCAGACGAGGTAGATCACCGCGGCGAGCATGAGAATGCTGCCGAAGGCAGTGTAGAGCACGAACTTGAGCGTCGCGTAGATGCGCCGCTCGCCGCCCCAGATGCCGATCAGCAGGAACATCGGGATCAGCATCGTCTCCCAGAAGAAATAGAACAGGAACAGGTCCTGGGCCACGAAGGTGCCGAGCATCGCGAACTGGACCAGGAACACCATCGCGTAGAAGAGCTTCTCGTCCTTGGCGATCGCGGTGAACGCGCCCGCCACCACCAGCGGCCCGAGGAAGGCGGTGAGCATGACGAGGAGCACGTTGTAGCCGTCGAGGCCGATCTGGTAGTACACGCCCCATTGCGCGATCCACGGCAGGCGCGTCTCGAACTGCAGGCCGGCCCGGGTGCTGTCGAAGCGCGCGTAGAGCCAGGCCGCGAGTACGAATTGCACGATCATCACGACCAGTGCCAGGCGGCGCACGAAACCCGGTTCGCCCGCCGGAGCGGCCACGAGCAGGCCGGTGCCCAGCAGGGGCAGGAAGAGAATGAGGTTCAGCACGGCGGCGTCAGACATGCCGCCAGCTCCAGAGCAGCGCGCCGACGATGCCGAGAAGCACGAACCAGGCGTAGAGATGGAGGCTGCCGGTCTGCAGCCGACCGAACACGGCCGCGCTGCCGCGGGCGATCGCGGCCAGGGCGTGCAGCGTGCCGTCGATCAGGGTGCGATCGCCGAAGCGCAGGAAGATCCGGTCGGATATCCACACCAGCGGCTTGTCGAGGCAGCGCTCGTAGAGCTCGTCGACGAAGTACTTGCTCGAGAGCCAGCGGTGCGGCCCGGCGAAGCGCGCGCGCAGCCGCTCGGCACGCTCGGCCGGCCCGCCGAACAGCCACGCGGCCGCCGCCAGGCCGGCCAGCGCGAGCGCAACCGATACCGCGAGCAGCGGCGTCTCGTAGGCGTGCAGGTGCTCGTCGACCGGCGGCAGCGGTAGCTGCGCCTCGAGGAAGTGCGGCACGGCGATGAAGCCGCCGAGCGCCGAGAGCGCCGCCAGCAGGAGCAGCACGCCGGTCATCGAGGACGGCGACTCGTGCACGTGGTGCTCGACCTCGGGCGTCATGCGCGACCTGCCGAAGAAGGTAAGCCAGAGCAGGCGGAACATGTAGAACGCGGTCATCAGCGCGGTGGCCGCGGCGACGAGCCAGAGCAGCGGCGAGCCGCCGCGGGTGCTGGCGAAGGCGTACCAGAGGATCCCGTCCTTGGAGAAGAAGCCGGCGAGCGGCGGAATCCCGGCGATCGCCGCGGTGGCGATCGCGAAGCTCCAGAAGGTGAGCGGGATGCGGCGCGCCAGCCCGCCCATGCGGCGCACGTCCTGCTCGCCGCCGAGCGCGTGGATCACGCTGCCGGCGCCGAGGAAGAGGCACGCCTTGAAGAAGGCGTGGGTGACGAGGTGGAAGATCGCCACGCCGTAGGCGCCGACGCCGAGTGCCAGGAACATGAAGCCGAGCTGCGAGATGGTCGAGTAGGCGAGCACCTTCTTGATGTCGGTCTGAACGACGGCGATCGTGGCGGCGAAGAAGGCCGTGGCGACGCCGACGACGGCGATCAGCGCCGACGCCTCCGGCGCATGCAGGTACACCGCCGACATCCGCGCCACCAGGTAGACGCCGGCCGTCACCATCGTTGCCGCGTGAATCAGCGCCGAGACCGGTGTCGGGCCGGCCATGGCGTCCGGCAGCCAGACGTGCAGCGGAATCTGCGCCGACTTGCCCGTCGCGCCGATGAAGAGCAGCACGCCGACCAGGCTCGCCGAGACCGCGGGCAGCGCCGGGCCGGCGAAGGCGGCGCCGATGCGGTCCATGTCGAGCGTGCCGAAGGCCTGGAAGAGCACGAACATGCCGAGCAGGAAGCCGGCGTCGCCGATGCGGTTGGTGACGAACGCCTTCTTTCCGGCACGGGCGTTGGCGAGGTCGTGGAACCAGAAGCCGATCAGCAGGTAGGAGGCGAGGCCGACGCCTTCCCAGCCGACGAAGAGCACCAGCAGCGAGCGGCCGAGCACCAGCAGCAGCATGAAGAAGAGGAAGAGGTTCAGGTAGGCGAAGAAGCGCCCGTAGCCTTCGTCGTCCTTCATGTAGCCGATCGAGTAGACGTGGATCACCGAGCCGACGCCGGTGACCACCAGCGCCATGACCGCGCTCAGGCGGTCGAAGTAGAAAGCGATCTCGAAGCTGTTGTCGCCGATCAGCGCCCAGCGGTAGACGGTCTCGACGAGCGGCGCCCAGCCGCCCGCGCGCAGCTCGAGAACCGCCTTGACGACGAGGAGGAAGGAGGCGATGGGCAACCCGCAGCCGGCCGCGCTCACGAAGCGCGGGCCGAAGCGGTTGCCGCCGAGGCGGGTCGCGAGCACCCCGTTCAGCACGAAGCCGAGCAGGGGGAGAAGGACGATCGCGGTGAGCATCGCAATCCCTAGCCCTTGAGCTCGCTGTAGGCGCCGAGGTCGAGCGTGCGCTTGGTGCGCACCAGCAGCAGCACGATCGGTATGGCGAGCGCGATCTCGACGGTCGCGACCACGAAGATCAGAAAGACCAGCACCGCGCCGACCGTGGTCGAGGTCTGCTGGGCGAAGGTCACGAGGCTGAGGTTGACGCCGTTGAGCATCAGCTCCATGCACATCAGCATCACCAGGACGTGGCGGCGCACGATGACGCCGACGAGGCCGAGGCTGAAGAGCGTCACGGCGACGCCGATGAGGAGCTGCGTCCTATCCATGCTTCCTCCCGTCGCCGGCCTGTCGGCCCACCCGGATCGCCGCCAGCGCTGCCACCACCGCCGCCACCAGCAGCACGGAGGTGAGCTCGAAGAGCAGCCAGTACTTGCCGAGGAAGTCGGCCGAGAAGGCGGCGATGCCGTAGCCGATCTCGCCGATCTCGCCCTTGGGCGAGGGCAAGGGGCGCCAGACGCTCGCGGCGAGCACGAAGAGCAGCACCACAAGCCCCGCCGCGCCTGGGAGCAGGAGGCGCGAGTAGCGCGCCCCGGCTGTCTCGCGGACCTCGAGCAGCATGATCACGTAGACCATGAACAGCATCACCGCACCGACGTAGATCAGCACCTGGAACGCGGCGATGAAGTGCATGCCGAGCAAGCCGTAGATTCCGGCGAGGAAGAGCATGGTCGCGATCAGCGCCATCGCCACGCGCATCGGCTGGCGAAGCACCAGCATGAGCGCTCCGCCGGCGAGCGCCCCCGCGCAGCAGGCGAGCAGCAGCAGCGTGTCGACGTGGCCGAGCAGGGTCTCGATCATGGCAGGCCTCCGGCCGTTGCCTTGTCGCCGGCAGGCGGATAGGGCTTGGCGACGTCGCGCTGCGGCTGCCAGGTCAGCATCTCCTCGAGGCCGAGCCACATCCGGTGCCGGTCCCCGGTGGGCAGGTCGGGCGTTTCGCGCGCCATGCGGATGGCGTCCTCCGGGCAGGCCTCGACACACAGGCCGCAGAAGATGCAGCGTGAGTAGTCGATCTCGAAGCGGATCGGGAACTTGGGGTGCGCGACATCGGTCGGGTCGAATCCGGCCTCGATCTCGATCACCTTGGCCGGGCACACCGTCGCGCACAGGTTGCAGGCGATGCACTGCGGCTTGCCGTCGGGGCGCTGCGTCAGGACGTGCTTGCCGCGATTGAGGGGCGCGTAGTCGACGCGCGTCTCCTCCGGGTAGTAGGTCGTGAGCGCGCCCTTGCGGCCGGTCATCCAGCGCCACATGTTGCGCAGGAACACGGTGCTGGTGACCGCCAGGCCGCGCATGATCTCCGGGAGGTAGGCGCGCTCCCAGGCCGTCAGCGTCGGCTCGTTCCAGTAGCGCTTGCGCTGGTAGGACACGTTCACAGTGAGCCTCCGTGCGACCACAGGATCACGGCGGTGACGACGAGGTTGATGAGCGCCAGCGGCAGCATGAACTTCCACGCGAAGGCGAGCACCTGGTCGTAGCGGAAGCGCGGCAGCGACCAGCGGATCAGGATCTGGAAGCTGCACACCAGGAGCACCTTGACGAGGAAGACGACGAGCTGCGTCAGGACAACGGCACCATGGCTCATCGCGAGGGTGATGCCGCCGGGCAGGGTGAAGCCGGCGTCGCTCATGTAGGGCAGGTTGTAGCCGCCGAGGAAGAGCGTCGTGAACAGCGCGCCGATGATCGCGATCTCGATGAACTCGGCGAACATGAACAGGCCCATCTTCATCGATGTGTACTCGGTGTAGTAGCCGGCGATGAGCTCGGACTCGGCCTCGGGCAGGTCGAACGGAATGCGCTTGTTCTCGGCGATCGCCGCGGTCAGGAAGAGCAGGGCGCCGAAGGGCTGGTAGACGATGCCCCAGGCCGGCAGGAAGCCGAGCGCGATGCCCGACTGCCGGCGCACGATCGCGCCGAGGTCGATCGAGCCGAAGAGCAGGATCAGCCCGAGCACGGTAAGGCCCATGACGAGCTCGTAAGAGATCATCTGCGAGCCGGCGCGGAGGCCGCCGAGGAGCGAGAACTTGTTCGCCGAAGACCAGCCGGCGAGCATCGTGCCGATGATGGTCAGGCCGCTGAATGCGAACACCACGAGCAGGCCGGCGTCGAGCCGGGCGATCTGCATCGGATAGGTGCGGCCGTCGAACCAATCGGCGAGCGCCGGAACGAGGCGCCCGGGGTCGAGCGTGCCGCCGAAGGGGACGACGGCGAAGACCAGCAGCACCGGCGTGAAGACGACCCACGGGGCGATGGCGTAGGCGATGCGGTCGTAGGTGCGCGGCTGGAAGTTCTCCTTCAGCATCATCTTCAGGCCGTCGGCGATGCCGTGGAAGAGCCCCCACCAGATCATCTTGAACTGAGTGAACGGAATGCGGATGTAGGCCCGGTTGGCGCCGATGCGATCGGACATCACCGCCGCCTGCTTGCGCTCGACCCAGGTCAGGACCGTGCCGAAGGTGATCAGCATCCCCATCGCGTAGACGATGAAGACGAGGGCGACGCTGAGGTCCTGCGTCACGGCGCTTCCACCCGTGCCGGCACCGCGAGCGCGGCGAACAGGGCCTCCGCGTCGGCCACCGTGGCGGGCTTTTCGAAGCAGGCCTCGAAGCGGCTCACCACGCCGGCGAAGTTCGTGTAGTGGCCGCTGCGCTCGGTCTGCACGCTGATCGGCAGGAAGACGTCGGCGCGGAACTCGGCCGGATGCCGCCAGGCATCGAGATGGACGACCTTCGCTCCGGGCGGCAAGGCATCGAAGTCGCAGCCCTCGCCCCATACCAGGACGAGGTCGCATCCCGCCGGGAAGGCGGCGCGCGGCGCGTCGGGCAGCGACGGATAGAGGGCAGTGGCGGCGCGCCGGTTCGGATTTTTGTCGGGCTTGATCAGCAGCTCGTCCTCGAGGCGCTCGCCCGGTTCCGGCAGGTGGTCGGTCTTGACGTGGCAGGCGAAGCGCGTGCCGAACGCGGCATGGAAGGCGGCCAGCTCCTCGTTCGAGCCCCAGCTCGAGACCAGCGCGGCCGGGTGGCGCGCCGCGGCGATGAGCTCGCGCGCTCGTTCGACCGCGGCTTCGAGTTCGACGGCCTCGCCGCCGACCATCGCCGCCGTGGCGCGCGGTCGCTCGAACACCAACGCGAGATCGCGGCCCTTGTTGCAGATCCAAGGCCCATTGACGGCCGGGTTCTCGCGCGGCGTCACGCGGTCGATGCGCGCGTTCGCGGCCGGGTCCAGCCGTTTCAGCGTCCAGGCCTTCTTGCGGTGCCAGATGTCGACGCTGCAGCCGCGCTCGCAGCCAGGGCAGATCGAGGCCGTCGGCTCGAGGTACCAGACCCGTGCCTTGTGCAGGAAGGGCCGCGACAGCAGCGCGCCGACCGGGCAGAGGTCGATGACGTTGTCGGAATACGGGTCGCGCTCGAAGGCGCCGTTCTCGACCGCGCGCACCAGCGAGTGGTCGCCGCGGTGCTGGATGCCGAGGCCGTGGGATTTCGAGATCTCGCGCGTGAAGCGCACGCAGCGCGAGCACAGGATGCAGCGCTCGTTGTCGAGCACGATGCGCTCGGAGAGCACATGGTGCTTGGTCGCCCGCACCTTGGCATCGCGCGAGACCGAGGGCTCGCCGTTGTAGCGGTAGTGGTAGTCCTGCAGCGTGCACTCGCCCGCCTTGTCGCAGATGCCGCAATCGACCGGATGGTTGAGCGTGACGAGCTGCAGCATCTCCTTGCGGCGCGCCCGCACCCGCTCGGAATCGGTGCGGATATGCATGCCCTTTGCGATCGGCATGTTGCAGGCGATGTCGAGCCAGCCGGCGGACGCGTCGTCGCCCTCGACCTCGACCATGCAGATGCGGCAGTTGCCGGGTACCGACAGCGCCGGGTGCCAGCAGAAGTACGGGATCTCGTGGCCGCTGGCGCGCGCCGCCTGCATCACCGACTGGCCGTCCTCGGCCTCGACCCGGTCGCCGTCGATCCAGATCTCAACCATGGAGCGCCGCCTCCCGCACCCACTCGTGGCCGAGGGCTTCCAGGCGGCCGCCGTACTTCGAGCGGCCGTTGCGGATCCAGTACTCGAACTCGTCGCGGTACTTGGCGATGATCCCGACGGTGGCGTAGCCGGCCGCATCGCCCATTCCGCAGATCGTGGTGCCGTCGTTGGCTTTCGAGATGGCGACGAGCCGGTCGATGTCGTCCGGCTGGCCGTCGCCGGTGACGATGCGGTCGACGATGCGGTGCAGCCAGCCCATGCCCTCGCGGCACGGCGTGCACTGGCCGCACGATTCGTGGTGGTAGAAGCGCACCAGCACCTGCAGAAACCGGACCATGCAGGTCCCCTCGGCCACGACCACCATGCCGCCCGAGCCGAGGCTCGAGCCGGCGGCGCCGACGCTGGCATGGTCGAGCACCAGCGGTTCGATCTCGGCGGCGGTGAGCACCGTGGTCGAAATGCCGCCGGGCAGGACGCACTTCAGCCCGAGGCTTCCGAGCACGCCGCCGCAATCCTCGCGGATGAATTTCGCGAAGGGATAGCCGTATTCCACCTCGTAGACTCCCGGCCGCTGCACGTGGCCGGAGATCGAGATCAGTTGCGTTCCCGGGCTCTTCGCCGTGCCGACCTGGCGGAAGGCGGCCGCGCCGTCGCGGACGATGCCGGTGATGTTGGTGAGGGTCTCGACGTTGTTGATGACGGTCGGCATCTGGTAAAGGCCGCGCACCGTGAGGCGCGGCGGCCGGTTGCGCGGATAGCCCTTGCGCCCCTCGAGCGAGGTCAGCAGGCCCGACGCTTCGCCGCAGACGTAGGAGCCGGCGCCGCGGTAGACGACGATGTCGAGCGCGAAGGCGCTGCCGGCGATGCCCTCGCCGAGCCAGCCGGCCGCGTAGGCTCCCTCCACCGCCTCGGCGATGCGCCGCCACGCCAGGTCGAACTCGCCGCGGATGTAGATGAACGCATGGCGGACCTGCAGCGCGTAGGCCGCGATCGCCATCGATTCGATCAGCAGGTGCGGCGCGTGCTCGAGGATCCAGCGGTCCTTGAAGGTGCCCGGCTCGCCTTCATCGGCGTTGGCGCAGAGGTAGTGCGGCTGCTCGTCGTTGAGACGGATCACTCCCCACTTGCGGCCGGCCGGGAACGCCGCGCCGCCATGGCCGAGGATGCCGGCGGTGGCGACCTCCTTGGTGACTTCCTCGGGCCGCATGTCGCGCAGCACCTTCTCGAGCGTCGCGTAGCCGCCGCGCGCCCGGTAGTCGGCGAGACGGTGCGAGGTCGCCGTGACCTCGAAGTTCATGAGGAGCTTGGTGCCCGTCATCGCGACAGGCTTTCGAGCAGGGCATCGAGCCGCTCCGGGCTCATGTCCTCGTGGTAGGTCTCGTTGACCATCAGCACCGGCGCGGTGCCGCAGGAGGCGAGGCATTCGACCGTCGACAGCGTGTAGCGGCCGTCGGGCGTCGTCTGGCCCGGCTCGATGCCGAGGCGGCGTTCGAGATGGGCGATCACCCCCTCGCCGCCGCGCAGGCTGCAGGAAAGGTTGCGGCAGGCCTGCAAATGCCAGCGGCCGGCCGGCGCGCGCCGGAACTGCGTGTAGTAGGACAGCACTTCCTCGATTTGGATTCGCGGCACGCTGAGCCAGGCGGCGAGGGCGTCGATGTCCTCGTCGGCGACGTAGCCGCGGTCTTCCTGGATGCGGCGCAGGCACGGCAGCACCAGCGACGACTCGAAGCCCTCGGGGAAGCGCCGGCGCATCGCCATGAACTCGGGGATGAGGTGCTTCATCGGTCGCACTCCCCGCCGATCATGTTGATCGAGCCGAAGGTGGGCACGATGTCGGCGAGCTGGCCGCCGTCGAGCATCCGGCTGGCCGCGCCCATGTGAACGAAGCTCGGCGAGCGCACGTGCACCTTCCAGGGCGTGCCGCTTCCGGTCGAGACCATGTAGAAGCCGAGCTCGCCGTTCGGCGCCTCGTGCGAGCAATAGACCTCGCCGGCGGGTACCGCCGGCCCGTCCATCACCAGCTTGAAGTGGTTGATCAGCGATTCGATCTCGCGGTACACGAGCTGCTTGTCGGGGAAGGTGCAGCGCCGGTCGTCGACGTTGATCGGGCCCTCGGGCAGCATCTGTGCGAGCTGGCGCATCATGTACACCGACTCGTCCATCTCACGCATGCGCACGAAGTAACGGTCATAGTTGTCGCCCGCGATGCCCACCGGCACGTCGAAGTCGAGCTCGGCGTAGGCGAGGTAGGGCGCGTCCTTCCGCAGGTCGCGCGCCAGCCCGGTCGAGCGCAGGATGGGGCCGGTGCAGCCGAAGCTCAGCGCGTCGGCGGTCGAGATCGTGCCGACACCGCGCAGCCGGTCGATGAAGATGCGGTTGCGGTCGACCAGGGCGTGCACCCGGGCGACGAATTCCTCGTACTGGACCAGGATCTCCTCGAGGCGGACCAGCCAGCCGTCGGGTAGGTCGCGCGCCAGCCCGCCGATGCGGCCGTAGGTGTAGGTCACCCGGGCGCCGGTGAGGGCGGCCAGGTGCTCGTACATGTAGTCGCGGATCATGACGAGATAGAGGAAGGCGGTCATCGCGCCCATCTCCATCAGCCCGGCGGCCACGCAGGTCAGGTGGTCGACGAGGCGCGAGTACTCCGACAGCAGCGTGCGCAGGTAGCGGCAGCGCGGCGTGATCTCGATTCCCATCAGCCGCTCGACGCCGTCGCAGTAGGCGAAGTCGTTGACCAGCGCCGAGACGTAGTTGAGGCGGTCGACGTACGGGATGAGGTTGTGCCAGGTGTGGTCCTCGCACTCCTTCTCGAAGCCGCGGTGCAGGTAGCCGCAGTGGACATCGGTGCGCAGCACCTTCTCGCCGTCGAGCTCGGCAATGATCTGCACCGTGCCGTGCGTGGCCGGATGCGAGGGGCCGATGTTGACGATGACCGAGTCCTCGCGCAGCGGCGTGCCAAAGATCGATCGCACGGGGTTGGGCAAGGGCGAGTCCACGGGCGGTTCGCCTCAGTTGCGGTACGGCACGATCGGCTGCTCGCGCGCCTTCGGGTAGTCCTTGCGCAGCGGGTGGCCGGCGAAGCCCTCGTAGAGCAGGATCGGGCGCAGGTCGTGATTGCCGCGGAAGACGATGCCGTACATGTCGTGGCACTCGCGCTCCATGAAGTCCGCCGAGCGGTAGAGCCCTGCCAGCGAGTCGATGCTCGGGTCGACCTCGGCGACGCGTGTCTTGAGGCGCACCCGCAGCGGCTGCCGCGTCGAGGCGAAGTGGTGCACGACCTCGAAGCGCAGGGCATCCGCCGGCCAGTCGACCGCGGTCACGTCGAGGAAGAGGTCGTAGCCGAACTCCTCCTTCATGCGCCGCACCGCCGGCACCAGCTCCTCGGGTGCGAGGCGGAACACCAGGCAGCCGTGCGACGGCGTCGCCGCCCCCGCTGCGGGGACGATCCGCTGCTGCAATGTCTCGAGGACGTTCGCGGCCATCGCTCAGAAGGTCCGCGTCAGGATCGGGTGCTTGGCGCGCGCGATCTTGTCCTGCAACTGCATGATCCCGTCGATCACCATCTCCGGCCGCGGCGGGCAGCCGGGGATGTAGACGTCGACCGGCATGATGCGGTCGATCCCCAGGAGCGTGGCGTAGTTCTGGTAGAAGCCGCCGCTGCTGGCGCAGACGCCGAAGGCCATCACCCACTTGGGCTCGCACATCTGCTCGTAGACCTTGAGCAGGATCGGCGCCTGCTTGTGGGTGACTGTGCCGACCACCATCAGCAGGTCGGCTTGGCGTGGCGAGAAGCGCGGCAGCGCCGCGCCGAAGCGGTCGGTGTCGTAGGGCGAGGCGCTGACCGCCATGAATTCCATGGCGCAGCAGGCGGTGACGAAGGGGTAGGGAAAGAGCGAGAACTTGCGCGCCCAGCCGACGAGCTCGTCCTTGCGCGTCGTCAGGTACTCGAAGGCCCCGTCCTTGGCGCCGCGCGGCGCCGCCGGGACGATCGGCACGGTGCGCGCGACCATCGCTATTGCGTCACCGCCTCGAGCAGCCGCGCCTTGTACACGTAGAGCAGGAGCAGGACCAGCAGGAAGATGAACAGCAGGAAGGTGAGCAGCATGAAGCCGGTGAAGGGCTGCGCACCCAGCGCCAGGATGTAGAGGAAGACCGTCTCGAGGTCGAAGAGGATGAAGATGATCGCCACCGCGTAGTACTTGATCGGCACCGCCTTCACGTTCAGCGTGCTCGCCGGCGTGGCGCCGCACTCGAAGGGCTCGAGCTTGACCGCCGAAGGGGCGGGCTTGGGCCCGAGCGCGCTGTTCATCAGCAGCGTGATGGCCACGAAACCGAGGATGGCCGTCAGGTACAGTAGGAAGACGACGTACGGATTCACAGCGTGACCCTCACCTTTCGCGGTGCCCGTGTCGGCGGCGCGGGCGCCTGGACCGGGACTGCGGCAAGCCTAGCGACGGGCCGTCGCGCGTCTTTGCGGTAGGTCAAGGCATCTGCATGCGCACGCGAACCTCGCGTATTCACCTAGAGCCGTTCGGCCGAGGAAGACCGGCGACTTGATGTGGGTCAGGGGGAAGCGGCCCGCGGAAAGGCAGAGTAGCGTTCGAAGCCGCCACCGTGGAGACCGCCATGCCATCGCCAGACCTTGCCGTCATCGAAGCCCTTCGCACCAGCCCGATCGGGCGGGGCTTGAGCGCCGAGCAGAGCCAGGTGCTCGCCGGTCTTGTCAGCCTCCAGTCCTCGCAGCGAGGCGACGTCCTCGGGCAAGAAGGCGCGGTCGACGACCGCCTGCTCGCCATCGTGGACGGGTCCATCGCCGTCGTGAGTCACCGCGGCACCCCGGGCGAAACCGTGCTCGCGACGCTCCATGCCGGCGACCTCGCCCACGAGCTCGGTTTTCTGGACGGCACGCCGCGCAATTTCTCGCTCGTGGCGGCGGAGCCGGTGCGCGTGCTGGTCCTCACCCGAGGAGTGCTCGAAAGCCTGGTCGACTCGCACCCGCGCATCCTCTACGAGGTGATGTGCGCCATCGTCCGCGCGGTCCACAGGGTGCAGGCGCGGCTTTCTATGCAGGCGATCGAGCTCACGAACTACGTCTTCAAGCAGCACGGCCGGTACTGACGCCGGCAGGCGGGCGAGCCATCGAAGGGACACGCTTGGGTCCTGCGGCGATCACGTTGCTGATGCTGCTGGCGTTCGCCGGCTTCGGCTGGCTGGCCTGGCGCAAGCTCGCCATCGTGGTCGCGCTGCAGCCGGAGGCACGCCTCGACCAACCATGGCAGCGCCTGCGCAGCGTGCTTGTCAACGGCCTGCTGCAGAACCGCATGGTGCGCCGAGAGTGGCGGCCGGGCCTCATGCATGCGGTGCTCTTCCTCGGCTTCATGTCGTTGTTGCTGCGCAAGCTCCAGCTGATCGCCATCGGCTACCGCGAATCGGCCTCGTTCCCCGACGCCTTCGGCGGGCCCTTCGCGGCGTTCAAGGATGCGATCGAGCTGGCCGTCGTGGCCGCGGTGCTGTACGCGTTCTACCGGCGCTTCGTGCTGCGGCCGCCACGCCTGGCGCCCAACCGGGAAGCGCTGCTCGTGCTGACGCTGATCCTCGCGATCATGGTGACCGACTTCCTGTTCGACGGCTTTCGGGTTGCGCTCCTTGCCGAGCGTGTCCCGGCGATCGCCCACGAGCGGGCCTACGCCTTCGTCGGCAGCGCGCTCGCCGCGGCGTTCTCCGCGCTGAGCCCGGCGGCGCTGCAGACGGGCTATGTGCTCGCCTACTGGACGCAGATGGTCGTCGTGTTCTCCTTCCTCGTGCTGCTGCCGGTCGGCGAGCATTTCCACATCGCCACGGCGCTGCCGGCCTTGTACTTCCGACGCGGTCGACCGGGCCATCGCGTGCCGACGGTCGACGTCGAAAAGCTGATGGAGGCGACCGACGAGACCGACATGCAGGCCGGCGTGCGCAGCGCGCGCGACCTCACCTGGAAGGACGGGCTCGATGCCTTCACCTGCACCGAATGCGGCCGCTGCAAGGACGCCTGCCCGACTCATCTCACTGGCAAGCCGCTGTCGCTGAAGGGGGTCAACGACCGCCTCAAGCGCCATCTGCTCGAGCAGCGCGAGGCGATCGTCGCCGACCCGATGTGCGAGCTGCCCGCGCTCGTGGGCGGCGTGATCGGCACCGAGACGCTCTGGGCCTGCACCACCTGCGGCTACTGCGAGGCGGCCTGCCCGATCGAGCTCGAGCACCTCGACAAATTCTTCCGCATGCGCCAGCACCAGGTGATGATCGAAGGCGAGTTCCCGCACGAGCTGAAGAAGCTGTTCGAAGCCTACGAGTCGCAAGGCAACCCGTGGGGCCTGCAGGCCGACGCGCGCGGCGACTGGGCGCAGGGCCTCGGCGTGCCTGTCGTGCGCACGGCCGCCGACCTGGCGGGCCTCGACCTGCTCTTCTATGTCGGCTCGGCGATGTCCTTCGACCCGCGCGGCCAGCGCATCGCCCGCGCCTTCGTGAAGATCCTGCGCCGGGGCGGCGTGCGCTTCGGCATCCTCGGCTCGCGTGAAGGCTCGACCGGCGAGAGCGTCCGGCGGGTCGGCAACGAGATGCTGTTCCAGCAGCTGGCGAGCGCCCTCCTCGCCACGCTCGCCGAGGTCGGCGCCACCCGCATCGTCACCTGCGATCCGCACGCCCTGAATTCGCTGCGCAACGAATACCCGGAGCTCGGCGGCCACTACGAGGTGCTGCATCACACCCAGCTGATTGCCGAGCTGCTCGCCGACGGCCGCATCGCGGTCGAACCCTCGGCCGAGCGCATCGTCTACCACGACCCCTGCTACCTGGGGCGGCACAACGGCGAATTCGATGCGCCGCGCGCCATCCTCGCCCGCCTGGGCGCCGCGCCGCCACTGGAGTTCGCATTGGCGCGCGAGAAGGCGATGTGCTGCGGGGCGGGCGGCGGCCGGATGTGGATCGACGAGACCATCGGCACGCGCATCAACATCCTGCGGGTCGAGCAGGCGCTCGAGGTCTCGCCGCAGACGATCGCGACCGCCTGCCCGTATTGCGCCGTGATGATGGAGGACGGCCTGGCGGCGCTGCCCGCCGCCGGCACGACCCGGTCGCGCGACATTGCCGAGTTGGTGGCGGCTGCGCTCGTCGCCGAAGCGCCGGGTGCGCAGGAATCGCCCGCGGCGACGGCGCGTCTCGGGGCCTGAAGCGAGCGCCGGCTCCTACTTGCCCGAGGGCAGGTTGCGCAACAGATTCCCGTGGTGGAAGCGGCGGCTCGCCGGATAGACGACCGTCTCCTCGAGCGCGATGTGATCGCGATAGAGCTCGGTGAAGATCGGCACGCCCGAGCGGAGAACGTCGATGTCGTACCAAGACTGGCCGTTCGCCACCGCCCGCAACTGCGGCGCCAGCTCGAGCCAGTCTTCCTCGAGCCAGCCGTGATCCTGCTGCAGCCGGTTCACGTGCTGCACCAGCTTCGGATCGCCGCTCGCCAGCAGGTCCGGGAAGACGAGCTCCTTCTCGGCCGCGTGGTGCGGGCGCGCGGTCTCGTCGAAGAACCGGCAGATGTCCTGGGCGAGCTTGCTGACGCCTTCGTCGATGCCGCGCGCTTCGAGCTTCTCGATCAGCATGTGCATTTGGGCGAGCATCTCCACGATCTCGCGGTGCGTGCGGTCGAGGATCTCCAGCGTGCCGGCGTCTGAAACAGAGGGGCGGCGCGGTCGTTCCGCGCAGGTCTTCGGGCTGGACATCAGGAACTCCTCGGGGTGCGCTCCATTCTTCGGCCCTGGCACCGGCAGTGCCTTGCTCTACATCAAGCGCGACCGACCCGGCTAGTCTTACTGTGTTAGTAAAATCAAGGCATTATGCGCACTTCTTCAAGCAAGAGGTGAGCCTTGATGAAGGATCTGCAGGAGTTTGAGCGCTACCTGGCGCATCTGGGCGAGG
>Ga0207650_10000963_pt1 | contig 21659 bp, 22 predicted proteins | sample KBSS63metaG_FD_184325 | JGI IMG/M metagenome (GOLD analysis project Ga0207650, IMG submission 184325) | Switchgrass rhizosphere microbial communities from Kellogg Biological Station, Michigan, USA - KBS S6-3 metaG (SPAdes) (version 2) | ecosystem: Host-associated > Plants > Roots > Rhizosphere...
TGGGCCCGGCCGCGGCGTTTTCCCTGGTGTACTTCCTGATCATCCTGTTGGTGTCCTGGCTGTTCTACACCGCCATGACCCACTCCGACGCCAACCGCTGAGGCCGCCAACATGAGCAAGCGCAAGCTAATTCCGTTGCTGATCTACATCCTGTTCCTGCTGGTGCCGATCTACTGGCTGCTGAACATGTCCTTCAAGAGCAACACCGAAATCCTCGGTGGGCTGACGTTGTTTCCGCAGGATTTCACCCTGGCCAACTACAAGGTGATCTTCACCGACCCGAGCTGGTACACCGGTTACCTCAACTCGCTGTACTACGTGAGCCTGAACACGGTGATCTCCCTGAGCGTGGCGCTGCCGGCGGCCTATGCGTTTTCACGCTACCGTTTCCTCGGCGACAAGCACCTGTTCTTCTGGCTGCTGACCAACCGCATGGCGCCACCGGCGGTGTTTCTGCTGCCGTTCTTCCAGCTGTATTCGTCCATCGGCTTGTTCGACACGCACATTGCCGTGGCCCTGGCGCACTGCCTGTTCAACGTGCCGTTGGCGGTGTGGATCCTGGAGGGGTTCATGTCCGGCGTGCCCAAGGAAATCGACGAAACCGCCTACATCGACGGCTACTCGTTTCCTAAGTTTTTCGTGAAGATTTTTATCCCGTTGATCGGCTCCGGCATCGGTGTGACCGCGTTTTTCTGCTTCATGTTCTCTTGGGTCGAACTGCTGCTGGCGCGCACCCTGACCTCGGTCAACGCCAAGCCCATCGCGGCGGTGATGACGCGCACGGTCTCGGCGTCGGGTATCGATTGGGGCGTGCTGGCGGCGGCGGGGGTGTTGACTATCCTTCCCGGCATGCTGGTGATCTGGTTTGTTCGCAACCACGTGGCCAAGGGCTTTGCCCTGGGCCGGGTCTGAGGAGTCGATGATGGAATGGATGGCCTGGACCACCCCCACCGCGCTGTTCTTTGGCGGCATAGCCCTGATTCTGGCGGGCATGACCACCTGGGAGCTGCGTTCGCCGAGCATCCCGCGGCGCGGTTTGTTACCGATCAGCACCACCCGTGGTGATCGTTTGTTTATCGGTCTTCTCGGCAGCGCCTACCTGCATTTGCTGGTCATTGGCGTTACCGACTGGAGCATCTGGGTGGCGTCCGCGCTCTCCCTGGTATGGCTGTTGAGTGTGATGCGTTGGGGCTAATGCCCTTATGAATAAACAACCAGGAGGTCTCTATGTTGAATAAAAACAATAAGCTGCGACATAGCATTTCATTGGCCGCCGTACTGGCCCTCAGCGGTTTGAGCGCTTCGGCGTGGGCCGATGCGTATGAAGATGCCGCAAAAAAATGGATCGGCAGCGAGTTCAAACCGTCCACCCTCACGGCTGACCAGCAGCTCGAGGAACTCAAGTGGTTTATCAAGGCCGCCGAACCGTTCCGTGGGATGAAGATCAACGTGGTGTCGGAAACCCTCACCACCCACGAGTACGAATCCAAGGTGCTGGCCAAGGCGTTCAGTGAAATCACCGGGATCAAGCTGACCCACGACCTGCTGCAGGAAGGCGACGTGGTGGAGAAGCTGCAAACCCAGATGCAGTCCGACAAGAATATCTATGACGGCTGGGTCAACGACTCGGACCTGATTGGTACACACTTTCGCTACGGCAAGACCGAATCCATCACCGACCTGATGGCCAATGAAGGCAAGGCCTTCACCTCGCCGACCCTGGATATCAAGGACTTCATCGGCATCTCCTTCACCACCGCGCCGGACGGCAAGATCTACCAACTGCCCGACCAGCAGTTCGCCAACCTCTACTGGTTCCGCGCAGACTGGTTCGAGCGCCCGGAGCTGAAAGCCAAGTTCAAGGAAAAGTACGGGTATGACCTCGGCGTGCCGGTGAACTGGTCGGCCTATGAGGACATTGCCAAGTTCTTCAGCGAAGACGTCAAGGAGATCGACGGCAAGCGTATCTATGGGCACATGGACTACGGCAAGAAAGACCCGTCCCTGGGCTGGCGCTTCACCGATGCGTGGTTCTCCATGGCCGGTGGCGGCGACAAGGGCCTGCCCAATGGTTTGCCGGTGGACGAGTGGGGCATTCGTGTGGAGGACTGTCACCCGGTGGGCTCCAGCGTGACCCGTGGCGGCGACACCAACGGCCCGGCCGCCGTGTTCGCCACCCAGAAATACGTGGATTGGATGAAAGCCTATGCGCCACCGGAAGCGGCGGGCATGACCTTCTCCGAATCCGGCCCGGTGCCGTCCCAAGGCAACATCGCCCAGCAGATCTTTTGGTACACCGCGTTTACCGCCGACATGACCAAGCCGGGCCTGCCGGTGGTAAACGCCGACGGCACGCCGAAATGGCGCATGGCCCCGTCGCCGGTCGGCCCTTATTGGGAAAAAGGCATGAAGAAGGGCTATCAGGACGTGGGTTCCTGGACCTTCCTCAAATCCACCCCAGAGAAACAGAAACTCGCGGCCTGGCTCTACGCGCAGTTCGTGACCTCGAAAACTGTCTCGCTGAAGAAAACCATCGTCGGCCTGACGCCGATTCGTGAGTCGGACATCAACTCCCAGGCCATGACCGACCTGGCGCCGAAACTCGGTGGTTTGGTGGAGTTCTATCGCAGCCCGGCCCGTGTGGAATGGACCCCGACCGGCACCAACGTGCCGGACTACCCACGCCTGGCGCAACTGTGGTGGAGCAACATCGCCGCTGCAGCGAGCGGCGAGAAAACCCCACAACAAGCGTTGGATAACCTGGCCAAGGAACAGGACGCGATCATGACGCGCCTGGAGCGCTCCAAGGTGCAACCGGTCTGCGGCCCGAAAATGAACCCCGAGCGTGATGCGCAATACTGGTTCGACCAACCGGGCGCACCGAAACCGAAACTGGCGAATGAGAAGCCGAAAGGCGAAACCGTGAGCTACAACGACTTGCTTAAACAGTGGGAGGCCGCACGCAAGTAAACCCAACAGGGTGCACGCTGTACCTGTGGCGAGGGCGCTTGCTCCCGTTGGCCTGCGTAGCAGTCCCAGTCTTTTTAAACAAAGCGCTGGGGCCGCTTCGCGACCCAACGGGAGCAAGCGCCCTCGCCACGTTTTACGGTGTTTTCACTGCCAGAATCTGCGGCGCCGCCTTCCTCGCCATCCGCAACAGCGCCCACAGGGGGTAGTCGGTATTACGCCGCCTGCGGCTGAATCTGCAACTCACCGTCCACGTCCTTGACCAACCCACTGGCCAAAAACAGCGGTGTCAGGCGTTTATGTAATTGCGGCTCGACAAATTCCTTCACCGTATCCAGCGCCAGCACACCGCTCAGCGGCAGCTCGGCCTTGGTGTACGACAACCAGGCTTTCTTCAACACCTGCAACACATCACTGCCCGCCGTGGTGGCGAAGCGGCGCTGGGTGGGCTTGCCGTCGAAGGTGAAGCTGTGTTGGAACGCATAGCCGCTTTCATCGCCGTTACCGGTGGTGCAGCGGATGCAGGTGCACGGGCCGTCGCCGAATGCGCTGCGCAGGTAGGTGTTGAAGTCCACCACGGGCTTGAGTGACAGGCGTTTATCAACCTCGAACAGGTCCCCGGTCATTTTTTCGTCAGTGTTCAACGTCCATTTCCTCGCTGGTTCGGCAGTTTTTCAAAGCGCGGCACAATAGCAGCCAGGCGCTTGTTTGTGGGCTATTTGCATAACAATAGATCCCGATATTCTTTTCCAGTCTTAAAAAACGTCGCTAGGCTCCATCACCTTCTTAAAACGCGGCAGACTCCCATGACTTTCAAGCGCTCCTCCCTGACCCTGATGGCGGCTGCGACAGCCTTGATCAGTATCGGCGCACAGGCCGAAGGCAAGATCAGCATCGCCCAGCAATTCGGTATCGGCTACCTGATCCTCGATGTGGTGCGCGACCAGCACCTGATCGAAAAGCACGGCAAGGAGCAGGGCCTGGACATCCAGGTGGAGTGGAACAGCATTTCCGGCGCCACCGCAATGAACGAATCGCTGCTGGCCGGCGCGCTCGACGTAGTCTCCGCTGGTGTGCCGCCGATGCTGACGCTGTGGGACCGCACCAAGGGCAAGCAGAACGTCAAGGCCATCGCCTCCCTGGGCTCGATGCCCAACTACCTGTTGACCAACAATCCCAACGTCAAGACCCTCGAGGACTTCAGCGAAAAAGACCGTATCGCCGTGCCCGCCGCCGGTGTGGGTTTCCAGTCGCGCACCTTGCAGATCGAGACCGCCAAGCAGTTCGGCGATGCCCATTACAAGAAGTTCGACGACATCTCCATCAGCCTGGCGCACCCCGACGCGACCGCCGCCTTGATTGCCGGTGGCTCGGAGATCAACGCGCACTTCTCCAGCCCGCCGTTCCAGTACCAGGAATTGCTCAATCCGAATGTGCACAAGGTGTTGAGTTCCTACGACATCCTCGGTGGCCAGGCGACGTTCAACGTGCTGTACACCACGCAAAAATTCCACGACGAGAACCCCAAGACCTACAAAGCGTTCTATGACGCGCTGGCCGAAGCCGAGAAGATCATCAAGGCCGACAAGCCCGCCGCCGCCAAGGCGTATATCCGCGTAGAGCAGTCGAAGCTGCCATTGGACCTGGTGGAGAAGATCGTCCAGGACCCGGAGATTGACTTCACCATCGTGCCGCAGCGTACCTACATCTACGCCGAGAAATTGCAGGAACTGGGTGTGTTGAAAAACAAAGCCGCGAGTTGGAAGGATTACTTCTTCGAAGAGGCGCATGGCGGCAACGGCAGCTGAGGTTGCCTGGTTAAAGTGAGGGCTCAGTAAGCGGTCGTTCTGCTTGGACGCCTGGCCGCGCCGCGATAGAAGGTCAGAATCGCCAGCAGTTGAACGATGACGGCCACCATCACCACGGCAACGATCGCCTCTTCCGGGTCGGCAAGGGCAGCGCGTACAAGGCCGAAGCAGGCAGGTGCGAAAGCGTAGATTGCCTGGCTGAGGGCAACCATCAGCGCAATGACCTTCGCGGTATTCTCGTGGCTGAACTCGGTCTGCGCGATTAGCGGTGGGAGCGATGTGGCATTGCCGATCCCGGAACCGATCAGTACGACGGCTATCCAGGCGGCCGCAGGGTGCAAATGCAGGCCAAGCAGCATCAAGGTGCCCAGCAACTGAACCCCATAAGCCAGACAAGCCAAATGGCGACGATTGATGTCTTGGGTCATCCAGTGCGCGGCGATGTATCGCCCGCCCATGGCGCTGGCGGTGGCCAAGCCCATGGCGAATGAGGCAGGGCGGGCGCCCAGGTATACGACCAGGATCGAATACAGATGGGCAATCAATCCAATCTGTGCAAACAGACCAAGGGACATGCCGGCGGCCAGCGTGCGGAATTGTGCTGATCGGAATGTCTGCGCGGTCGTCCAGGGGATGGCGGGGGCATGGAGCGGCGGTGCTGGCGGCGCGGCGAGATTGTCTGGTTGCTGTCCCATGCTCTGCGGCGTTTTGCCAAACACCCACAAAGCAAACCCGGCAGTCAGCGTAATGGTTGCCAGGGTGATTACCAGGGCCGCGATGGCAAAGCCGAACCGCTCGATCAACAGTACCCACAGCGGTGAGAAGATCACGCCACCCAGGCTGGCACCGTTGTAGGCCTTGCCCAGCGCCTTCGGCCTCCCTTTGATGTACCAGGGCGCGATCAGCGTGTTGACGGCCGCAGCGCCCAAGGTCACCCAGCCGATACCCGAGCACATGGCGCCGAAATACAACACCCACAGCGCGTCGGCTTGAGCCCAGATATTGACCCCGATGCCCAGGATCAGGCTCCCCAGCCAAGTAACCGCGGGCACACCCCAACGCCCGTACAGCCGCGGCAGATTGGCGATGACCAGGGTGCCGCTGAGAAAATGCAGTGTCACCGCCGCTGAAACTTGGGTAATCGGCCACCCGGTGCGATCCATGACGGCCTGCATATAAATCGGCGGGCCGTAGAACCCGACGCCCCAACCAATGATTGCCAGCACGAACGTACACCTGAGTACGGTCTGGCCAAAAAAACGTGTGTTATTCATCGGCATCTCTCCTGGGTTGGCGTGTAGAGTATTCTGCCGATATCGCTGTCACTTCGAGGAGCATCGAACAATGGATGTTGAGTCATCCGAATGGGTGGCTGACGCGAACGCTCGATTCGCGCGCTGACAGTGACTGCCAAAGGGCGCAGGCGCTTGGCCAACGTCCTGTACGGGGATGGTCAGCGGAAAAACTCACCGGGTGTGGCCTCGAACTGTTGCCGAAACGCATTGATAAACGCCGACGTCGATTCATACCCACACCCCAGCGCCACGTCCGTCACCCGCTCGCCTTGCTCCAGGGCGGGCAGGGCGCTCAACAACCGCAGGCGCTGGCGCCAGGCACGAAAGGTCAGCCCGGTATCACTCAAGAACAACCGGCTGAGTGTCTTCTCACTCACCCCCAGCTTCTGGCTCCATTGTCCCAACGTGGTCTGCTGCTCCGGGTGCAGGTTCAGGCTGCGATAGATCTGCCGCAAGCGCGGGTCCAGGGGCAACGGCAACATCAAGTCGATTTGCGCCGCCGCCGCCAACTGATCCAGCAGCACCTGGGCCAAGCGTCCATCCGGGCCGTCCTCGGCATATTCCACCGGCACTGCGCTGAAGCTGCGGATCAACTCGCGCAGCAAACTGCTCACCTCCAACACATGGCAGCGCTGCGTCGCCCACGTGGTGACGCTGCAATCCAGGTACAGGCTGCGCATTTCGGTATGCGGCGAACTGAACACCCGGTGCGGCACTCCCGCCGGAATCCACACTGCACGCTGGGGCGGCGCGACGAAGCGGCCGACGCTGGTCTGGATCTCCAGCACCCCGGAAATCGCGTAGGACAATTGCACCCACGGGTGGCTGTGCCGGCGGGTCAGCGCACGATTAGGCAAGGATTCAGTGCGCCCATACACCGGTCGTGGCAGGCTGGAAAGCCCGGGCACGCTGCGGCGGACGGTCTTGTCATGTCCTTTAGGCGGCATTTGTTGGCTCATTGGCGTTAGTCGGTAACAGGTGGTTACGTTAGAGTCGCGATGACGCTCTTGGCAACCCCCGGAAGATCCTGCTTATGACTCGCCCCCGTTTTCTGCCCGACAACTTCACCCTGACGCTGATCGCCACGGTGATCCTCGCCTCCCTGCTGCCCGCCAGCGGCCAGACCGCCGTGGCATTCGGCTGGGTGACCAACCTGGCCATCGCGCTGCTGTTTTTCCTGCACGGCGCCAAGCTGTCGCGCCAGGCTATCGTCGCCGGCGCCGGCCACTGGCGCCTGCATCTGCTGGTGTTCAGCCTGACCTTTGTGCTCTTCCCGCTGCTGGGCCTGGCGCTCAAGCCGGTGTTGTCGCCGCTGATCGGCAAAGACCTGTACATGGGCATGCTCTACCTCTGCGCCTTGCCGGCCACGGTGCAATCGGCGATTGCCTTCACGTCCCTGGCGCGGGGCAATATCCCGGCGGCGATTTGCAGTGCGGCGGCGTCCAGCCTGTTCGGCATCTTCCTCACGCCACTGCTGGTGACCCTGCTGCTCAACGTGCACGGCGAGGGTGGCTCGACCGTCGACGCGATCCTGAAAATCAGCGTGCAGCTGCTGCTGCCGTTCATCGCCGGGCAGATCGCCCGCCGTTGGATCGGCGAGTGGGTGGGGCGCAATAAATCCTGGCTGAAGTTCGTCGACCAAGGCTCGATCCTGCTGGTGGTGTACGGCGCGTTCAGCGAGGCGGTCAACGAAGGCATCTGGCACCAGATCCCGTTGTGGGAACTCGGCGGCCTGGTGGTGGCGTGCTGCGTGTTGCTGGCCTTGGTGTTGGTGGCCTCCACGGTGCTGGGCAAGGCTTTTGGTTTTAACCAGGAAGACCGCATCACCATTTTGTTCTGCGGTTCGAAGAAGAGCCTGGCCACTGGTGTGCCGATGGCCCAGGTGCTGTTCGCCGGGGCGACCATGGGGGTGCTGATCCTGCCATTGATGCTGTTTCACCAGATCCAGTTGATGGTCTGCGCGGCGTTGGCCCAGCGTTATGCCAAGCGACCGGAGAGCATTCCAGAGCTGATGGGGCAGGTGGATCCTTGATCAATGTCGCAGCCGTTACCGAATAACCTCAAGTAAATGCTCGGCCAGACGACTTAGTGGGTAAGCGCCCAGTCAGGAGTGTCGCGATGAGCAGTAAAGGTATTTCGATGTTTACCAGCCTGCTGTGCCTATGGGCGGGGGTAAGCGATGCGGCGCAAACCGTGGGGCAGGGCACGATTGAATTCAGGGGCAGTATTGTCGAGCCGGGGTGTGCGACAAATGCGCGCAGCGGCTCCGTCGTGGAGTTGAAAGGCTGCGCCCAGGCCAACCGCGGCAGTCGCCTGGAGGTGCGCGAGATGGCGCCGGTCGCCAGTGTCAACGCAGCCCATGTGCGGCTGGTGGCAGACAGCGTCAGCGGGCGTTACTACGACCAGCAGTATGTGCTGGTGGATGGCGCCGGTAAGCGGGTTCAGTCGGGTAACTACGTGATCACGCTGACGGTGCTTTGAGCCCTCGGGCGACGATCCGCATCAACAGCGGGGCCAGAAACCTATAGAATACTCGGCGGCGGCGCTGGTCCCGGGTGGCCGCTTGATCACCGCCCCCGCGTCATCACCGCCAGAGTACCGCGCCGTTCAATGAGCATTTCAGCCGCAACGCCCCAAGCCAATTGGCAACCGGTCATCGCTCTCGCGTTGGCCGCGTTTGTATTCAACACCACTGAATTCGTGCCCGTCGGGCTGCTCAGCGCCATCGGCGCCAGCTTCGACATGCCGGTGTCCAGCGTCGGGCTGATGCTCACCATCTACGCCTGGATCGTGTCCCTGACCTCGTTGCCGGTGATGCTGCTGACCCGTAATGTCGAACGGCGCAAGCTGCTGATCGTGTTGTTCTGCATGTTTATCGTCAGTCACATCCTCTCCAGCGTCGCCACCAGCTTTGGGCTGCTGATGGTCAGCCGTATCGGCATTGCCTTGTCCCACGCCTTGTTCTGGTCAATCACCGCGTCCCTGGCGGTACGCCTGGCGCCGGAAGGCAAGCAGGTGCAAGCCCTCGGCCTGTTGGCCACCGGCACCTCCCTGGCGATGGTCCTGGGTATTCCGCTCGGCCGCCTGCTGGGCGAAGCCATGGGCTGGCGCACCACCTTCCTGGTCATCGGCGCCTTTGCCGCCGCACTGGTGTTCTGGCTGGCGCGCACCTTGCCGCTGTTGCCGAGCCAGAACTCCGGTTCCCTGCGCAGCCTGCCGCTGCTGTTCAAGCGCCCGGCGCTGGTGGCGCTTTATGTGCTCACCGCCATGACCGTCACCGCGCAATTCACCGCCTACAGCTACATCGAACCCTTCGTCGAGGGCGTGGCCGGCATGAGCGGCAGCGCCGTGACCCTGATCCTGCTGGTGTTCGGCGGCGCTGGCATCATCGGCTCGTTGCTGTTCAGCCTGGTGCACCGCTTCAACCCCCACCTGTTCGTGGTGGGCGCCGTGTTTATCCTGGCCGCGTGCCTGGCGCTGATGCTGCCGTTGAGCGGCGCCGAGTCGTACCTGGTGACCCTGAGCATTTTCTGGGGCATGGCAATCATGGGCTTCGGCCTGGCCATGCAATCCAAGGTGCTGGTGCTGGCGCCGGATGCCACCGACGTGGCCATGGCGATGTTCTCCGGCATCTACAACATCGGCATCGGCGGCGGCGCCCTGATGGGCAGCTGGGTCGGCAGCCAGTTCGGCTTCGCCTGGATCGGCGCAGCGGGCGGTTTGCTGGCAGCGGTGGCGTTGATTGGGTATTGCCTGGCGATCAGGAAATTTGGCCAGGGCGTTGTAAACGGTTGATACAGGATAAGTCTTACACAACATTTTGATACCCATTGCTACCGTCGCCCGCGACCGCCCACTTCCCGTGGCGACGGCACTTGAACAGCAATGGAGTCGATTGTGCAAAAGCGTTTGACCGCAGAGTTTATCGGTACGTTCTGGCTGACGTTCGGCGGCTGTGGCAGCGCCATCCTGGCCGCTGCATTCCCGGGTTTGGGTATTGCTTTTGTCGGTGTTTCGCTGGCGTTTGGTCTCACTGTTCTGACCATGGCCTATGCGGTAGGCGGTATTTCCGGTGGGCATTTCAACCCGGCAGTGACCATTGGCCTGTGGGCGGGGCGGCGCATTGACGGCGCAGACGTGCTGCCGTACATCGCGGCGCAGGTCTGCGGCGCGATAGTGGCCGCAGCGGCGCGATAGTGGCCGCAGCGGCGCTGTACTTGATCGCCAACGGGCAGCCTGACTTCGCGGTAGGTGGTTTTGCCGCCAACGGTTACGGCCCATTGAGCCCTGGGCTCTTCGACGTGAAGGCCGCGCTGTTGGCCGAGCTGATCGCCACGTTTTTCTTCGTATTCATCATCATGCGCGTGACCGCACCGGGCGCGGTGCCGGGCTTTGCACCGATCGCCATCGGCCTGGCGCTGACCTTGATCCACTTGGTGCTGATCCCGGTGACCAATACGTCGGTGAACCCCGCTCGTAGCACCGGGCCGGCGTTGTTTGCCGGTGGGGAGTACATTGCGCAGCTCTGGATGTTCTGGCTGGCGCCGGTGGTGGGTGGGGTGATGGGCGCCTGGGCGGCGCGGTCGTTGGGTGACGGCGACAAACCAACGCCCGCCTGACGATCATCGGCGGGCGCTCGGGATTGACCGGGGCAGGGCGGGGCTTACAGTGCCGCGAGGACCGCCTCGAGTTTTTCCTGGTCGCGGGCAAACTGGCGAATGCCTTCAGCCAGTTTTTCGGTGGCCATCGCGTCTTCATTGGAACCCCAGCGAAACTGCGCTTCGGTGAGGGTCTGGCGCGACTCGCCGGCCGCCCCCGGATTCAATTGACGTTCCAGCAGGCCCTGGTCTTCATCGAGCTTTTGCAGCAGCTCGGGGCTGATGGTCAGGCGATCGCAGCCCGCCAGTTGCTCGATCTGGCTGAGGGTGCGGAAGCTGGCGCCCATGACCACGGTCTTGATGGCGTTGGCTTTGTAGTAGTTGTAGATCCGCGTCACGGACTGCACGCCTGGGTCTTCGGCGCCGGTGTAATCGAGGCCGGTGTTCTTGCGGTACCAGTCATAGATGCGGCCTACGAACGGCGAAATCAGGAACACCCCGGCGTCGGCGCAGGCGGCGGCCTGGACGAACGAAAACAGCAGGGTCAGGTTGGTCTGGATGCCGGCCTTTTCCAGGCGTTCGGCGGTGCGGATGCCTTCCCAGGTGGAGGCCAGTTTGATCAGCACGCGGTCGCGGCCGACGCCGGCCTGGTCGTACAACGCGATCAACTGGTTGGCCTTGGCCCACAGCGCGTCTTCGTCGAAGGACAGCCGCGCATCGACTTCGGTGGAGATGCGCCCCGGAATCACTTTAAGAATGCCGCAGCCCACCGACACCGCAAAGCGATCACAGGCCAGGTCCACATCACCCTTGGACAGGCTCACCGCACTGCGCAGCAGTTCGGCGTACTCCGGGATGGCGGCGGCCTTGAGCAGCAGGGACGGGTTGGTGGTGGCATCCACCGGGCGCAGGCGGCTGATGGCTTCCAGGTCGCCGGTGTCGCAGACCACGGTGGTGAATTGCTTGAGTTGTTCGAGCTTGGACGTCATGAGCGGCGGTCTCCAAAAAAGTTATTGGTTAAGGGCCTGTGCGGTGTCCAGGTCGGTGATCAGGATGTCCAGGTAGCCGCCCGTGAGCGCGCCACGAATGGCCTGGACCTTGTTCAACCCACCGGCCAGGCCAAGCACACGGTGGATGGCGCGCAGCTTGGGCAGCGCCACTGACACGACGAATTCTTCATCTTCCTCCAGCACCGGTTTGCCCTGGGCATCGAAGTAGCGCAGGCAGATATCGCCCACCGCGCCGCGTTCGGCGAGCAGGCGCAGCATGTCCTCGGTGTAGTAGTTACCGCTGTTGCGCAGCAGTTGCGAGGGCTCCAGGTCGCCGATGCCAACAATCGCCAGGGTGATGCTGTCAAAGCGCTGCAGCACTTCCTTGACCTCTTCCATCTGCACGATGCGCTGCTTGCTCTGCACCGATTGCTCGATGCTCTGCGACGGCAGCAAAAACGCCGGGCAGTTGAGCAGGGTCGCCAGGCGCTGGGTGAGCAAGGTGGCTTCAAACGCCCCCTTGTGGCCGACGCCGCCCAACAGTTGTACCACCTCCTGGGCGGCCTGTTTGCCGGGTTGCGCATGCAAGTGGCCAACCATGGCGCGAATGGTGCTGCTCCATGACGAAATACCGATATGGTCCTGGGGCGACAGGCTGGTTTCCAGGTAGTGGGCGGCAGCCGAACCGATGGCCTGCTTGATGCTCTCGTCATTGCCGGGCTCGGTGGCTTCCACCACGATCACCCGGCGCACGCCGTAGCGGCGCTGCAATTGAGTTTCCAATTCCAGGTGCAGGCCTTGCAGGCGCATCACCGTGATCTTCACCACGCCTTCCTGCAGCGCCCGGCGCAGGGCACGGCTGATAAAGGATTGGGACAGGTCCAGTTGCGCGGAAATCTCGGACTGCTTGAGCCCTTCTTCGTAATAGAGGCTCGCGATCTTAGTGATCAGGCGCTGTTCTTCGATCTGGCTCATGAAGGCCTCAGGGCTCTTTATAGTAAAAGGCATGACACAATGGCCGTGAGGATACCAAACCCTTACGACATGATCAGGCCGCCGTCGATATTGATCGCCTGGCCGGTCAGGTACGCCGCATCGTCCGAGGCGAGAAACGCCACCAAACCCGCCACATCCGAGGGTTTGCCGGCGCGGCGCAGAGGAATGTTCTTGACCCATTCGGCCATCAATTCACCCTTGCCGTAGCGTTTCTCGTCGGTACTGAGGATCTCGCCCCATACCCGGTCGTTGTAGTCCCACATCTCGCTTTCGATGATGCCGGGGCAGAACGCATTCACCGTGATGTTATGCCGCGCCAGCTCCAGTGCCAGGCTCTGGGTGATGCCGATCACGCCCATCTTGCTCGCGGCGTAGTGCGGCGTGTAGATGAACCCCTGGCGGCCCTGGCCGGAGGAGGTATTGATCAGCCGCCCACTGCCTTGCTTGACCATGTACTTGGCCGCCTCCCGGCAGCCGAGCCAGACGCCGGTGGTGTTCACCTGCAGCACCTTGTCGAAATCGGCGCGGGGCATCTTGTCGTAGTGGTCGATGGTGATGATGCCGGCGTTCTGCACCGACACGTCGATGCTGCCAAAGCGCGCGTGACCTTCGCGGTAGAGCTTTTCGATGTCGTCTTCACGGGTGACGTCGATGCCCAGGGCGAGGGTGTCTACCTTGTATTCCTGGGCCAGTTGGTCGGCAGTGAAGGTCACGCGCTCCAGGTCATTGGAGGCCAGGACCAGGTTGGCGCCTTCCTGGGCGAAGCGCTCGGCAATGCCGGCGCCGATGCCCCGGCAGGCGCCGGTGATCACCACAGTTTTACCGCTGAATCGTTGCGACATGACAAGGGTTCCCATGGTTACCAGCACACAAAGCCGCCATCGACCAACAGGTCGACACCGGTGCAGAAAGACGAGGCTTGGCTGACCAGGAAAATCGCCGGGCCGACCATTTCTTCGACGCTGGCCATGCGGCCCATGGGCGTGGTCTGTTCAAAAATCTTCACCTGGTCGGCGACTTCCGGGCGCGAATTCATCGGCGTGGCGGTGTAGCCGGGGCTGATGCAATTGACCCGCAAGCCCTTGTCGGCCCATTCCATCGCCAGGCTTTTGCTCAGGTGAATCACGCCGGCCTTGGAGGTGTTGTAGTGCGCTTGGAGCAAGCCTCGGTTGACGATGCTGCCGGACATCGAGGCGATATTGACGATGGCGCCTTTGCCTCGGGGCAACATCACCGCCGCCTGGGCCTGGCAACTGAGGAAGATGCCGGTGAGGTTGATGTCCAGGGTGGTTTGCCAGCGTTGCAGTTCGAGGTCTTCGGCGGCCTGGGCATTGGCGATGCCGGCGCAGTTGACCGCGACGCTCAATGCGCCGAGTTCGGATTCGGTGCGCGCGACCGCGGCATCCAGTGCGGCGCGTTCGGTGACGGTGCCGCTCAAGGCCAGGGCGCGACGGCCAAGGGCTTGGATGCGTTCGACGGTGCTGGCGATGCCGGGGCTGCCTGGTAGATCGAAGCAGGCGACATCGGCACCGGCTTCTGCGAGCCCGACGGCAATCGCCTGGCCAATGCCGCTGCCGGCGCCGGTGACAAAGGCCACTTGGCCCTGAAGACTGAAAAGTTGCATGAATCACTCCATTCTTGAATCACAGTGGATCCCCTGTGGGAGGGGGCTTGCTCCCGATAGCGGTGTATCAGTCATACTTTTTCAACTGAACCACCGCCATCGGGAGCAAGCCCCCTCCCACATTGGATCTTCATTGTTTGTGGGTTATGCAGTAGCCATTTCCATCACCGACACCGGGGTGGCCTCGCCACGCTCCAGGATCCCCATCTGCCGCCCCCGGCTCATCACCATCACCCGATGGGACAGGCCGAGCACTTCATCCAGGTCGGAACTGACCACGATCACCGCCATGCCTTTGGCCGCCAGGTCCGCGATCACTTCATAGATCGCCGCCCGTGCGCCCACGTCAATGCCGCGTGTCGGCTCGTCAAGGATGAACACCTTGGGATTGCGCGCCAGCCATTTGGCAATGATCACCTTCTGCTGGTTACCGCCCGACAAGCTGGAAATTCGCGACTGCGGCGCACCTTTCACCCCCAGCCGCGCCACCGCCGTGCGGGCGAATTCGCGCAGCGGGGCAGGGAACACCCAGCCGCGTTTATCCAGCAGGTCGGTGTTGCCGTAGATCAGGTTGTCTTCGATGCGATGTTCCACCACCACGCCTTGCTGCTTACGGTCTTCGGGCACCAGCACCACGCCGGCCTGGATCGCCTCAAAGGGCGAGCGCAAGTGGCGCACTTCGCCATCCAGCACTAAATGTCCTTGGATGTCCTGGGCCGCGCCAGCGATGGTGCGTACCAGTTCAGTCCGCCCGGCACCGACGACACCGGCAATGCCGAACACTTCACCGGCACGCACGCTGAAGTCGATGCCGTGCAAGGCGAATTCGCGGCAACTCAAATCCTTGACCTGCAACATCACCTGCTCTTGTGGCGCTTGCAGGGCAGGGAAAATCCGCTCCAGGCTGCGCCCGACCATCTGCTCCACCAGTTCGCGCACCGGCACTTGCGCGGTGGCGTGCAAGGCGATCTGGCGACCGTCGCGCAGCACCAGCACGCGGTCGGCGATGCGCGCGATTTCTTCCAGGCGGTGGCTGATATAGATAAACGACACGCCTTCGGCCTTGAGCCGTTCCACCTGCTTGAACAGCAACTCGGTTTCTTCCCCGCCCAAGGCAGCGGTGGGTTCGTCGAGAATCAACAGGCTGGCCTTGAGGGTCAGCGCCTTGGCGATTTCAACCAATTGCTGGGCCGCCACGCTCAGGCCTTCGACCTTGCGCGACGCCGGCACCTTGAGCCCCAGGCGCTCCAACTGGATCTGCGCCTGGGCCTCCATGTACTCGCGGTCCACCCGCCCGTGACGCATGGGCAGGCGGCCGACGAAGATGTTCTCGGCAATCGACAATTGCGGCAGCAGGCGGATTTCCTGGTGGATCAGGCCGATCCCGGCACCCAGTGCCGCACCCGGTGAAGCCGGTGCGTAAGGCGCGCCGAGCCAGGTCATGCTGCCCCCGGCTTCAGGCTGTACCAGCCCGGCGATGATCGACGACAAGGTCGACTTGCCCGCACCGTTCTCGCCGAGCAGGGCCAACACTTCGCCGGGGCGAATGTCCACGTTGACCTGCGACAGTACCTGCACCGGCCCGTAGGCCTTGCTGATATTGCGCAGGCACAGCACCGCGTCGGCGCGGGCGGTGTCCAGGGCTGCTGCTTGCATGACGACCTCCAAGGCTTACGGGTGCTGTTGCAGGAACGGCGCGACGTTTTCTTTGGTGGTCAGCACGGTGGGCAGCAGTTGTTCCCTAGGCACGTCTTTACCGGCTTTGAGGTCGATGGCGGACGCCACGGCCAGACGCCCCATTTTCTGGGTCTGCTGGGTCATGGTCGCGTTCAGCACGCCGCTTTGCACCGCCTTGAGCCCGGCCACATCGCCGTCGAAACCGACCACCACCACCTTGTGATCGAGGTTGCCGACCTTCACCGCCTGGGCGGCGCCCAAGGCCATGGCATCGGCGCGGCCGAAGAACACCGTGATGTTCGGGTCACGCTGGAGCAGGTCCTGGGCCACGGCGAAGCCTTTGTCCTGGGCCCATTCAGCGGGTTGCTGGGCGACGATTTTGAGGTCCGGGAAGGCTTTCAAGCCTTCTTCGAAACCCTTGGCGCGATCATTCTCGGGGGTGGTGCCGAGCTGGCCTTGCAGGATCGCGATGCGGCCCTTGCCGTCGGTGAGCTTGCCGACGTATTCGGCCAGGGTCTTGGCACCGGCCACGCTGTCGCTGGCGATGAAGGTATCGCCCGGTGCATCGGGGGCGTTGCGGTCGACGGCGATCACCGGGATCCCGGCGGCCTTGGCGGCTTTCACCGGCACACCGGCGGCGGTGGCGCCGGCCGGAATGTAGATCAGCACATCGATCTGGCGGGTGATCAGGTCTTCAATCTGGCTGACTTGGGTGGAGGAGTTGCCCTGGGCATCCACGGTGATCACCTTGATGCCCTTGGCCTTGCCCTCGGCTTCCACCGATTGCTTGATCTGGTTGAAGAAGTCGGCCTGCAGGTTGGCCACGGCGAGGCCGATGGTCAGGTCCTTGGCCCAGGTGGTGCCGGCAGCGGTGAGGGTGGCGGCCGCGAGGGCGGTGGCCAACAGCAGTTTCTTGGGGCTGAACATGTCGGTGACTCCTGGTTTTATTGTTGGAGGGTGTCAACTGTCGAACAGGTTTAACGGGCAGTGCTGGAGCGGCGTCGCAGGGTATCGATGGTGACGGCGAGGGCGATGACCACGCCGATCACCACTTGTTGAATAAAGGGCGAAACACCGAGCAGGTTCAGACCATTGCGCAACACGCCAATGATCAGCACACCGACCAGGGTGCCGCCGATGCTGCCGACGCCGCCGCTGAGGCTGGCGCCGCCAATCACCACGGCGGCGATGGCGTCCAGTTCCAGGCTCAGCCCGGCGCTGGGTTGCGAAGAGTCCAGGCGTGCCGCCAGGGTCACGGCGGCGATACCGGCCAGCGCACCGCTGATGGCGTACACCCACAGGGTGATCGCGCGCACCTTGATGCCGGACAGGCGCGCCACTTCCGGGCTGCCGCCCATGGCATACAGGTTACGGCCGCCAGCGCGAAAGCGCAGGAACACCCAGGCCACCACCAGCATCACCAGGAACAGCCCGACGGTTGCCGACAGAAACCCAAAGTGACGCACCGTGGCCAGGCTGGTGAACCAGTCCGGGTAGCCGACGATCTGCCGGCCTTCGGTGAGGATGTTCGCCAGGCCACGCGCCACCGACATCATGGTTAGCGTGGCAATGAAGGGGGGCAGCTTGGCGTAGGTGATCAAGCCGCCGGACACCAGCCCCGCAAGCATGCCGCTGGCAATCGAGATGGGAATCGCAAAGCCCAGCGGCACCGCCTGATCCTGGTAAAGCCAACCGAGCATCATCATCGAGAAGGCCAGCACCGAGCCGACCGACAGGTCGATGCCGCCGATCACGATCACGGCGGTCATGCCGATCGCAAGGATGCCCAGCACCGTGACCTGATCAAGAATGTTCAGGCCATTGCGCAGCGAGAAGAAGAATTCGGAACTGAAGGAGAAGACCAGCACCAGCAGCACCAGGCCGATCAGCGGGCCGCCGATATTGCTGGGGAGCAGTTTCACCAACCGTGGGCGGTGGGGCGGCTTGAGTTCGGCCGGGTGCTGGACAATAGCTTTGGCGTCCACAGTGTTCTCCTGATTTATTTTTTTGGAGTGCTTTCAAGCGCGTTGAATATTTATGCGTGCTTGACTGTTAATTCAGATTCCAGTGACACCGTGTCAAAGTCAAGCGCTTAATTTTTCCAATATGCCTCTAGGGCGCCACTTTCACCCCGCGCAAAGCCACGGGATAGATAAGCGCGCGTGGGATTTTGGCCGTTTGTCCGAGGGGTATTTCCCGTTTTTATTTCATTTTTCCACCGGTCATTCACTTGACCTGCTGAACGTTCGGCGTCTAAATAGAAATATATTGTCATTGCTGAATAAATATTCAAACACAGCTTTGCACACGTTCACCCCCGCGTGGTCAGCCTCAAAGGAGCCGCTGCATGAATGCCTTCCAGTACGACGCCCACCAGATCAAAGAACAGGCCCGCCTGATCCGGCGCCATGTGATCCGCCTGAATGCCGACTCACCGGCCGGTGGCCACACCGGGGCCGATCTTTCGGAAACCGATATCCTCGCCACCCTGTATTTCCGCATTCTCAATACCGGGCCGGAGCGTATCGAAGACCCTGAGCGCGATATCTATATCCAGAGCAAGGGCCACGGTGTCGGCGGCTTGTACTGCTGCCTGGCGCAGGCGGGCTACATTCCCGTGGACTGGCTGCCCACCTACCAACACTTCAACTCCCACCTGCCGGGCCACCCGGTGCGGCAGAAAACCCCCGGCATCGAACTGAACACCGGTGCCCTCGGCCACGGCTTGCCGGTGGCGGTAGGGCTGGCGTTGGCGGCGAAGATGTCCGGCAGCAAAAAACGCATCTACGTGCTGACCGGCGACGGTGAACTGGCCGAAGGCTCCAACTGGGAAGCGGCGATGGCTGCCGCCAAGTACGGCCTGGATAACCTGTTCGTGATCGTCGACAAGAACAAGTTGCAACTGGCGGGGTTGACGGCCGAGATCATGCCCCTCGACCCATTGGACGTGAAATGGGCGGCCTTCGGCTTCCGTGTCAGCGAGTGCGACGGCAACGACGTGGGCCAGTTGATCGAAGCCTTGGAAAGCATGCAGGCCAAGACCGGCGTGCCCCAGGTGCTGATCGCGCACACCATCAAAGGCAAGGGCGTGTCGTTTATCGAAGCCCGTCCCGAATGGCACCACCGCGTGCCCAAGGGTGATGAAATCAACGCGGCACTGGAGGAGTTGAGTCATGGCGAGTGAACATCTGGCGAGCGTCATGGTGGAGGCCTTTATTGCTGCCGTCGATGCCGGACTGGACGTGGTGCCGGTGGTCAGCGACTCCACCTCCACGGCCAAGATCGGCCCGTTTGCGCAGCGTTTTCCCGAGCGGTTGATCAATGTCGGCATTGCCGAGCAGTCGCTGGTCAGCGTCGCCGCCGGCCTGGCCCTGGGCGGCAAGATCGCCGCGACCTGCAACGCGGCGCCGTTCCTGATTTCGCGCGCCAACGAGCAGATCAAAGTCGACGTTTGCTACAACCAGGCCAACGTCAAAATGTTCGGCCTGAATGCCGGCGCCAGTTATGGCCCGTTGGCCAGCACGCACCACAGCCTCGACGATATCTCGGTGATGCGCGGCTTTGGCAATGTGCAGATTTTCGCCCCGGCCGACGCGATTGAATGCCGGCAGATCGTCGACTATGCGCTGCGCTACCACGGCCCGGTGTATATCCGTCTCGACGGCAAGGCCTTGCCGGACGTGCATACGGGCGACTATCAATTCGTGCCGGGGCAGGTGGATATCCTGCGGCAGGGCGCGGACGTGAGCATCGTCGCCCTGGGCTCGGTGGTGCATGAAGCGGTGGACGCGGCACGGGTTCTCGCGGAGCAGGGCATCCAGGCGCAGGTGATCAACCTGTCGTCGATCCGGCCGTTGCAGCGTGACGTCTTGCTTAGCGCCCTGAGTGGCACGCGGGCGGTTATCACCGTCGAGGAACACAATATCAACGGTGGCGTCGGCAGCCTGGTCGCCGAAGTGCTGGCCGAAGCCGGGCTGGGCATTGCCCTGGTGCGCTTGGGTATTGGTGATGGCGAATATGCCGCCGCCGGCGCCCGTGAACCGACCCGCGCCTTGCATAACATCGACGCGGCTGGGATTGTGGCGGCTGCCACTCGGTTGCGGTGAAGGCGATGACGAATAACACTCCGCTGATCCTGGCGATAGATGAAGGCACCAGCAATGCCAAGGCGGTGCTGGTCAACGAACGCGGGCAGGTGATTGCGCGGGGCTCGCGGCCGCTGAGCATCACCCATCCGCAGCCGGGGTTTTCCGAGCAGGACCCGCTGCTGATCTGGTACAGCACCCTGGCCGCCATCGAAGAATGCCTGGCCCAAGTGGACCGGCCGATCACCGCGCTGGCGATCAGCAACCAGCGTGAATCGGTGGTGGCCTGGGACCGGCATACCGGCGAAGCGCTGTCGCCGTGCATCAGTTGGCAATGCCGACGCTCCACCGCGTTGTGTGCCCAGTTGCATGAGCAGGGGCATGAGGCACTGATTCTGGACAAAACCGGCTTGGCGTTGGACCCGATGTTCTCGGCAGGCAAGTTCCGCTGGATTCTCGACCACCTTGAGGATGGCCACGCACGCGCCGCCGCCGGCGATATCTGCCTGGGCACGGTGGACAGCTGGCTGCTGTGGAAGCTCAGCGGCGGTCAGGTGTTCGCCACCGACTACTCCAACGCGGCGCGCACTCAACTGTTCAACCTGCACACCTGTGCCTGGGACCCGGTGCTGTTGGACCTGTTCCAGATTCCACTGGCCGCATTGGCGCCCATCCAGCCGAGCGCCGGCTTTTTTGCGGAAACCGTCGCGGCGGGTGGTTTGCCCGCCGGCATCCCGGTGATGTCGATGATCGGTGACTCCCACGCTGCGCTGTACGGGCAGGGCGGTTTTGCGCCGGGGCTGGTGAAAGCGACGCTCGGCACCGGCTCGTCGTTGATGACGCCCATGGGCGGCCCGATTGCCTCGACGCACGGGCTGTCCACCACCCTGGCCTGGCATGACGGCGGCCAACCGACGTTCGGTATGGAAGGCAACATCGTCCACACCGGCGCCGCCGTGCAGTGGGCTTCGCGCCTGGTGGCGGGGGAATCCCTGGATGTGCTCACCGAGCAGGCCGCGCAACTACCCGACAACGGTGGCGTGTATTTTGTGCCGGCGCTGTCCGGGCTGGGCGCGCCACACTGGCAGGCGGATGCACGTGGCTTGATCTGCGGGCTGACCGAGGTCACTTCCGGCGCGCATATCCTGCGGGCGTCGCTGGAGTCGATTGGGTATCAGATCCGGGATGTCTTCGAGGCCATGCAGCAGGACATCGGCAGCCCGTTGAAGGAGCTGTGGGTGGACGGCGGCGCGACGCGCAACCGTTGGTTGATGCAGTTTTTGGCTAACCTGTTGCAACGCCCGGTGGTGCGCAGCCTGTCGCCGGAGGTCTCGGCGCTGGGCGCGGCGCACCTGGCGGGGAGGGCGTTGGGGGTGTGGGTGAGTGATGAAGCGCTGGGCGCGCTGGAGCGGCAGCGGGAGCGGTTTGAGCCGCAGGATGATTGCGCGATGGCGGGGCGTTATTCAGCGTGGAAAAAGGCGCTGGCTCGGACACTGTTGTGACGTGTAGGCGTTTGCTCCCGCTCCATCTAACGGTTAGACCGCGATCCAAATGTGGGAGGGGGCTTGCCCCCGATAGCGGTGTGTCAGTCGATTCATCAGGTGACTGATTCAGCGCCAT
>Ga0207650_10000964_pt1 | contig 21653 bp, 22 predicted proteins | sample KBSS63metaG_FD_184325 | JGI IMG/M metagenome (GOLD analysis project Ga0207650, IMG submission 184325) | Switchgrass rhizosphere microbial communities from Kellogg Biological Station, Michigan, USA - KBS S6-3 metaG (SPAdes) (version 2) | ecosystem: Host-associated > Plants > Roots > Rhizosphere...
AGTGCGCGGTTGGGTCGAGTCCGCGAAGCGCGTTGTGGTGTTGACCGGCGCCGGCATCTCGACCGATTCGGGCATTCCGGATTTTCGCGGGCCCAACGGCGTGTGGACGCGCGACCCGAAAGCGGAGAAGCTCTCAGACATCCGCTATTACACGGCCGACCCGGAAATCCGCAAGCTCTCCTGGCAGTCGCGGCTCAATCATCCTGCGTGGACCGCGCAGCCGAACGCCGGCCATCTCGCCCTCGTGCAGCTCGAGCGCCGCGGCAACCTGCGCGCGCTCGTCACCCAGAACATCGACGGCCTCCATCTGAAAGCCGGCAATTCGCGCGACAAGGTGTTCGAAGTGCACGGCAACCTGCACAAGGCGATTTGCCTCTCGTGCGGGTGGAAGGGCCCGATGCAGGATGTGCTCGACCGCGTTCGCGCCGGCGAGGAAGACCCGCCCTGCGCGACCTGCAGCGGCATATTGAAGAGCGACACGATCTCGTTCGGCCAGTCGCTGATTCCCGAGGTGATCGAAGGCGCAATGCGCGCGGCGCAGGAGACGGACCTGCTGTTCGCGATCGGCAGCAGCCTGCAGGTTTTTCCGATCGCCAACGCTGTACCCATCGCGCAGGCCGCCGGCGCGCGCATCGTGATCATGAACGCCGAGCCGACGCAGTTCGACGATATCGCGGACGTGAAGCTCTCCGGGTTGATCGGCGAAGATCTGCCGCGGATATGCGGAAGGTTTGATGCGGCGTAAGGAGCTTGGGCGTTTGCCTGCCCCACTTGGGATGTCCGGGACGGTGCTATTTGCGTTGTTGTGCACACCTGCAGGCTGGGCGCAGGAAGCGCCGCTAAACCATGCGCTCAACGAACAAATCGTCTTCATTCGTCACGGCGCCGGCGTGGAGCTCGAAACGTCGATCTTCAAGCCCGACGGTAATGGCCCGTTTCCCTTGGCGTTGATCAATCACGGGAAATCGTTCGGCAATCCGCGCTTTCAGCCGAGGGCACGTTATATCGTCGCTACGCGCGAACTGGTGCGGCGCGGCTACGCAGTTGCAATTCCGATGCGCGGCGGCTTTTCGAAATCTTCGGGGATGTACGTCGAGGGCGGCTGCAATATCGAGGGCAACGCCAACCATCAGGCGGGCTACCTGCGCACGGCGCTCGACTGGCTGGTGCAGCAATCGTTCGTCGACCGCAACCGGATTGTAGTGTTGGGGCAATCGCATGGTGGCCTCACTGCCATGGCGTTTGCCGCCGAGTCCTATGACGGTGTTCGCGGAGTAATCAATTTTGCCGGAGGCCTGCGGCTGTCGGGCGACCGCTGCACGAATTGGGAGCCGAGCCTCGTAACCGCGTTTCGAAGTTTCGGCCGCAGCACGCGTATTTCTTCGTTGTGGTTCTACGGCGAAAACGACAGTTACTTCAATCCAGATCTGGTCAAGCGGATGTATGCCGCGTTTTCCGAGGCCGGCGGGAAAGCCAGGCTGATCGCCTACGGTCCATTCAAGGGCGACTCGCATGGCACATTTTCCGACCGGGATGGATTGAGTATCTGGTGGCCCGAAACCGACGCATTTCTGACTTCGCTCGGGCTGCCGACGGCGTTGTTGCCGCGCGCGGCGAGCGAAGATCCGGTGCTTGCCGCGTTGGAGGATACCAAGCGCATCCCCCACATCAACAGCGCTTGCACGCGCACCTATAATTTGTTTCTCGACGCCGATTATCCCCGTGCGTACGCAATCTCCGCGGACGGTCATTGCGGTTATGCCTATGGCGGCGAAGACCCGCGGAAGCGTGCAGTTGAGTTTTGCCAGAAGCGTGCGCAGGAAACCTGCAGGCTGTATGCAGTCGATAACGGTGTGGTGTGGCATAACTAAGGGCGCCCGCAGCGCGATTATGAACGCCGAACCCGCGCAGTTCGACGATATCGCAGATGTGAAGCTCTCCGGATTGATCGGCGAAGATCTGCCGCGGATTTGCGGCAGATTCGATGCAGCTTGATCAGCGTTTGATGATCGCGCCGTGACCAGTTTCGGAAGCGCCTGTTCCTGGCGTTCGGAGCGGTAATTTGCGCTCGGCTTGCCTTCGGCTAGGGCACGATGTCGACGTAGCCGCCATTCAATTCGGGAACCGGCGGCAGCTTGCGCTGGAAATAATTCTGCAGGAAGTGCGCGAGCGCGGGCGTCGAAACATATTCGATGCAAGTGCCGCCTATCGGTATGACGACCGGAATGGGCGCGAAGTATTCAAGTGCGCGGTTGATTTTCATTCCCTCCGCAATTGCAAAGCAGAACGACTGATTGCCGACGAAGAGCTTACTTGCACCCATAACGCGCGCCATCTCGAGCGCATTATTCACGGTGAAATGCCTGACGTTGGTTAGTGCGTGCCGCTCTATGAAGTGCTTGTATTCCTCAGGCAGGCCGACGAAACCGACCGATTCGAACGGCTGTAGAAGACCATAGTTAATTCTCGTGTTGTTATAGCGCAGCGTCCTGCTGACAACGATCTCGGGGCCGGGTTGCTGTATCGGCGCGCCGCTCACGGTAAGCCACGGCTTTTCCACGGGGACGGGCATCGCCATGCACTGGCGATACCAGACAGGCTCGAAACCGGCGGTGAGATTGATGCCGCTCGTTCGGAACTGATCCAGATCGACAACGTCGCGCGCGATGCTCGCCAGCGGCCCGTAAATAACCTGGTCTATGTAACTCTGATGGGTGAGCAGCGGCTCGATGAACCGGAATATCGGCTCGGACACCATCACCGTCCCGGACGGATGATGCGCGGAGGGCGGATATAAGTTGGGTACATCGCTGGGGATGAAGAAGTCGCAGGGCTCGCCGGACTTTTCGGTCATGACCTTCACCGCTGCCAGCGAGTAGATGAGGTTGCCCAAGTGTCCCGAATGCTTGAACTTGAGCTTCATGCAGCGCCCCGTTTTGCGCCGTCATGCCGGATCGCGCCTAGCTGCGAGGTCCAGCAGCCAGTCTTCTTTATCAGACATCCGTTTTTCTTTCCTGCAGCGATTCCGCCTCAGAGGGCCGGTACAAATGGACTCTAGCATAAGCAAATGCGCGTCCGGCGCGTGCGATATACTGATTCTTACCGTGATGCATTGCGGGCACGGACCGGAGAGGAGCAGCGGGCATGTCATTTTCACTCACGTTAAGCCACGTCGGTGTCTTCGTCACGGACGTCTCGCGCATGGTCGATTTCTACACGCGTTTTCTCGGATTCGCGGTGAGCGACCGCGAGGCGCGCGCTGACGGCGAGATCGTGTTCCTGACGCGCGATCCGCGCGAGCATCATCAGTTTGTGATGGCGTCGGGGCGGCCCGCCGATTTGCCGTTTAACCCGATCAACCAGCTCTCGTTTCGCGTCGACAGCCTGGCGACGCTGCGCGCGATGTATCAGGCCTTGAAGAATGAGCCCGTGGAAATTCTCGGTACGATCACCCATGGCAACGCGCTGTCCGTCTATTTCCGCGACCCGGAGAAGAATCGCGTCGAGCTTCTGATCGACACGCCGTGGTACGTGCCGCAGCCATATCGCGTGCCTTACGACATCATGCTGCCCGATGCCGAAGTGTGGGCCGCGGTCGAAAAGCAGGTGCGCGCGGTGCCGGGTTTCAAGATGCGCGAAGCGTGGGCCGCGGAAATCGAGCGCAAAATCGCTGAGGCTACGCAAAAGCGCCAATCGGCGTTGAGCGCGTAGGGCTGACGCGCCACGCATGCACCTGCTCTTTGCGCTGATCGTTGTTGCCTCGATAGCGCACGCTGCTGACACCCCGCAGGAATTTCCCTCCAAGCCGATCCGCATCGTGTCGCCGTTCGCGGCCGGCGGCAACACCGATACGCTGAGCCGTTATCTGGCGCCGAAACTGATCGAGCGACTGGGCCAGCCCGTGATCGTCGAGAACCGTCCCGGCGCCGGCGGCATGACGGGCAACAACTACGTCGCGAAATCGCCGCCCGACGGCTACACACTGCTCTTCATGAGCGGCGCGTATACCGCGCATTCCGCAACCGTGAAGAATCTGCCGTACGATCCGCTGCGCGATTTCGAGGGTGTGTCGATGGTCATCACCTATCCGTTCGTCGTGATCGTCAAAGCCGAGTCGGCGATGCGGACAATCGCGGACCTTATCGGCACCGCCAAAAAGAACCCCGGCAAATTGAATTACGGCTCGGTCGGCGTCGGCTCGGTGTTCCATCTCGCGGCGGAACTCTTCAACGTAATGGCGGGCACCGATCTCACGCACGTGCCGTACAAGGGCGGCGCGGAGCCGTTGACCGAGCTGATCGGCGGGCGGCTCGACGTCATATTCAATACGCTGACCGGCAGCATTCCGCATATCAAGTCGGGTCGGGTGCGTGCGCTGGCGGTTGCTTCGCTCGAGCGCTCAGTGCAGTTGCCGGACGTGCCGACAGTCGCTCAGACCTTGCCGGGCTACGAGGTGACCTCGTTTGCCGGCGTCGTGGCGCCGCGCGGCACGCCGCGGCCGGTAATCGACCGGCTGAATCGCGAGTTGCGCGCGGTGCTCGACCTGCCGGACATCCGCAGGCAATTCACCGATCTCGGCGGCGACGTTAAAGCGAGCACGCCGGAGGCTATGATGCAGCAAGTGACGGACGAAATTGCGAAGTGGAAGCGTGTCGTCGATGCGCGGAAGATTGAAATTCAATAAACTGCAAAATCAAATGCTGGCCACAGAGGACACAGAGGACACGGAGAGAAGCAAAAGAACAGGAAATTATCGAATCGTTTTGTTTTGATTTTTCTCCGTGACCTCTGTGTCCTCTGTGGCTGATTTGTTTTTGAATTTTTAACGAGGAAACAAAATGTTCGATCTCACAGGCAAAGTCGCACTCATCACCGGTTCCACCAAGGGCATAGGCAAATCGATTGCGGAGGAAATGGCGCGCGCGGGCGCTAAAGTCGTCGTCTCGAGCCGCAAGGCCGACGCAGTCGAGGCGGTGACGAAGGAGCTCACCGCCGCAGGGCGCGAAGCGATCGGCGTGCCGTGCAACATCGGGTCCAAGGCGGAGCTGCAGAACCTCGTCGACAAGACAATGGCGAAATGGGGCCGCATCGACATTCTCGTCTGCAATGCCGCAATCAACCCGCATTTCGGCTCGATCACGAAAGTGACGGACGAGGTGTTCGACAAGATGATGGGTAGCAATATCCGCAGCATTTTCTGGCTCGCCAACATGGTGCTGCCGCAAATGGCGGAGCGAAAAGACGGCGCCATGGTGATCATCTCGAGCATCGCCGCACTGCGCGGCAGCAACGTGAACGGCCTTTACGGCGTGACCAAGGCGGCCGATGCCGGGCTCGGGCGCGCGCTCGCGGTCGAATGGGGCCCGCACAACATCCGCGTCAACAGCATCGCGCCGGGGCTCATCAAGACCGATTTTGCGCGCGCGCTGTGGGAAGACGAAGAGCGGCGCAAGCGCCGCGAAGGCATGACGCCGCTGCGCCGGCTTGGTGACGCAAAGGATATCGGCGGCGTCGCGGTGTTTCTCGCGTCGGATGCTGCGCGCTTCATGACCGGCCAGTTGCTGGTCATCGATGGGGGCGTGTCGGTCGGCTGGTAGGGCGCACGCTGCGCGCTGACGGTCAAGTCTGACTGCCCGTCAAGCTTGCGGCGGCCTAGCCGTAGAAAAAAACGTTGAGTTTGTTGCCGTCGAGGTCGCGGAAGTACCCCGCGTAGAATCCATTCCCGCGCAGGCCGGCAGGGCCTTCGTCCTTGCCGCCGAGCGCGAGCGCTTTCTGGTGGATCCGGTCGACTTTCTCGCGTGAATCGACGCCGAACGCCACCATGGCGCCATTTCCCGCAACTGCCGGCTTGCCGTCGAACGGCTTCATGATGCCCAAGCAAGGCTGGTCCTCCGCGCAGCCCCACGCGATGCCGCGTTCGAATTCCCACAGGCGCTTCGCGCCCAACTCGCCGAGCAATGCGTCGTAGAAAGCCGTCGCGCGGACGAGATCGTTGGTTCCGAGGGTTACATAACCGATCACTCGAGCCTCCCCGTCGATTAGTGCGAAATGCCAAGTTTAAGCGATGCCCGCCAAGCTGCAAGCGGTGCAGCGGGATCGTGCCGCTCAGGGAGCGCGATAGGCGGCCGGCATTCCTGCTAGCGCGTCGCCCACTTTCGAGCTGCGCGTGGCCATGCGCGCGATCGCCTGCTCGACCGTCGCGCGCTTCAGGTGCGGCGCGAACATTTCGATGAACGCGAACATATAGCCGCGCAGGTAATGGTTGCGGCGGATGCCGATATGGATCGTGTTGGGCTCGAAAAGATGGCTCGCGACGATGGCGCGCAGACGCTTGTCGCGTGCGCGGTCGTACGCCATGTCGGGAACGATCGCGATGCCGAGGCCGAACTCGACGTACGTCTTGATCACGTCGGCGTCGATCGCATTCAACGCGATATGCGGCCGGATGCCTTTGGCCTCGAAGGCGCCGAGCGTCTTCGAGCGGCCGATGAACGCATAGTCGTACGTGATCAGCGGATATTCCGCGAGTTTTTCCAAGGTCAGGCGCTTGACCTTCAGCAGCGGATGCCCGGTCGGCGTCAGGACGATGCGCTGCAGCTTGTGGCACGGCAGCATGACGAGCGCGGGATCGGGTTCGACCGGCTCGGTGGCGATCGACAGGTCCGCGTTGCCGGTGGCGACCATGTACGACACCTCGGCGGGGGTGCCCTGGCGCAGGCTCAGCTGCACCCCGGGATAGCGATCGACGAAACGGCGCAGCACTCCGGGCAGCGCGTAACGCGCCTGGGTGTGCGTGGTGGCGATAGTCAGCGAACCTTCGCGCTGCGCCGAGTGCTCGCGTGAAACGCCCTTGATGCTCTCCGCGGACGCGAGCGTGTGCTCGGCCATCGCGACGATTTCGCTGCCCGCCGCGGACAGCCGCACGAGCCGGGTGCGGTTGCGCACGAAAAGCTCGATGCCAAGTTCCTCTTCGAGCAGGCGCATCTGGCGGCTTAAGCCTGGCTGGGTGATGTGCAGGGCCGCGGCGGCTTTCGATATATTGAGGTCGCGGCGCACCACCTCGCGGAAATAGCGCAATTGCTGCAGGGTCATACCGGTTAACCCATACTAAAAGTTATGGAAGTATAAATGATCATCACTTGTCAGTATATGCGGCCTGCCCTATAGTCCCCGACGCTGCCGCCACAGAGCGGCGCGCTAAGGTTCCAGAGCTGGAGGGGTTGGGCAATGATGATGTTGGAGTGCGACGCCAAGCGGTTGTTGGCGTCGGTCGGCGCAGCCGTCCCCGCGGGCGCCGTGTGGCGGAAAGGCGAACCGGCAGCCAGCGTTAAAGTGGCCGCCTATCCGGTGGCGGTCAAGGCCCAGGTGCGCAGCGGTGGCCGCGGCAAGCAAGGCGGTGTGGTCAAAGTCGCCAACGCAACCGAGCTGGCCGCAGCAGGCAAAAAACTATTCGCCACGGAATTCGGCGGCGAGCTGCCGGAAGTGCTGCTCGTCGAAGCGTGGCTTGCAATCGAGCGCGAAGCCTATCTGTCCGTGGCGGTCGATGGTCGCGCCGAAGGTTACGTCGTTTTATATTCACCCGTTGGCGGCATCGACATCGAGGAAGGCGTACCGCCCGCGCGTTATCCGGTCGGCGCGTCGTGGAATTTCCGCGTTCATGAATTGCGCGCGGTGCTCGAAAAAGTCGAGCCCGACTATCAATGGCGTGAAAAAGTGATCGCGCTCGCGCAAAGGCTCGTGCGCACGGCAGCCGCGCGCGACTGCACCACCATCGAAATCAATCCGCTCGTCAAGCTGGCCGACGGCGCCATGGTCGCGGCCGACGCCAAGATCGCGCGCGACGAGTGGGCGCACTTTCGCAGCGAAGAGATTGCGGCCGAGCGCGACGCGGAAAAAGCGCGCGCCGACGAATATCTGCGCGCGTGCCTCGACATGCAGCACATGTACGTGAAGCTCGACGGCGACATCGGGATCATTTCCGGCGGCGCCGGCATGACCATGGCCGCGATGGATATGGTGGCCGAGCAGGGCGGACGTCCCGCGTGCTTTCTCGATTGCAGTCCGGGGCCGACGTCAACGCGCGGTTACCGGCCCGCGTTCGCGATGCTCGACGCCGATCCGACGGTGAAAGTCATATTCGTGAGCGTATTCGGCGGCGGCACGCAGATGCAGCGTGTTGCCAATTCGATGAAGGAAGTCATGGCTGAACGCAAAAGCAAGAAACCCGTCGTCTACCGCCTCGACGGCACCAACATCGACCAGGTGCCCGGCATCTTCGCGCAATTCGGCGCGCACAATCACGCGTCGCTCGAGGAAGCAGCCGCCGCTGCGGTCAAGCTGGCGGGAGCGCCCGCATGAGTATCCTGCTCGACAAAACGAATCGCGTGATCGTGCAGGGCGTGACCGGCCAGATGGGCCAGTTCTTCGTCGAAGACGCGCGCAAGTACGGCACCAACATGGTTGCCGGGGTTTCACCGGGCCGCGCCGGGACGACGGTCGGCGACGTGCCGGTGTTCGCGAGCGTGCGCGCGGCTGTCGATGCGACGCGCGCCGATACCGCAATGGTCTTTGTGCCGCCTGCGGCGGTGCTGGGCGCGGTGCTCGAAGCGCTCGAATGCGGCTGCAAGCTGGTCGTGGCGACCGCCGACGAAATGCCGGTATCCGACGCGATCGAAGTGCGCGCGGCTGCGCGCGCGAACGGCGCGGTGTTCGTCGGCCCCAATACGCCGGGACTCATTTCACCGGGCAAGGCGAAGATGGGTTTCATGCCGTCATTTTGTTATACGCAGGGCAACGTCGGCGTGATTTCGCGCAGCGGCTCGCTGTCGTACGAAGGCTCGAAACGCATTACGACAGCCGGCATCGGGCAGTCGACGGTTATCGGCATCGGCGGCGATCCGGTCAAAGGCACTACCGCGGCGGAAGCGCTCGAGCTCTTTCACCACGACCCGGATACGCATGCCGTTTTGTACCTCGGCGAGATCGGCGGCTCGGAAGAAACGTTCGTCGCCGACTACGCATCGCGTAAAGGTGCAAAGCCCGTCGCCGCGCTGATTGTCGGCCAGACAGCGCCGCCAGGTAAGAAAATGGGGCATGCGGCGGCACTGATCGGATCGCGCGCCGAAGGGCATGCGGCGAAGCAAAAGATGCTGCGCGACGCGGGCGTATTCGTCGCGGATGGATTGCGGCAGGTGGTTGCCGCGACGCAGGCGGCACTCGCGTCGCGCAAGCAGACTGCCACGGTTGCCTGAAAGAGGTACAACGGAACACAACCGACCGATTACGAAGGAGTCAGCAATGAACAACCGAGTGGAACTGAACATTACGGAAGAAGCGGCCGAGGGCCTCATCAGCGAGAAGAGCATGGGCGCGGCGCTGGAACTCGTCGGCTGCAAGCTGCGGCCCGAGCAGTACCTGCGCGATGCGAGCGCGGACGCGATCATCATTTTTTCGAACGGCATCGGCGACCTGAATCCGCTGTACCGGGACCAGGAGTACACGCGCTGGACGCGCTTCGGTGGCCTGATCGCGCACCCGTGCTTTCCGTGGACCCACCACTGGCCCGGCCGTTCGTACTGGGGCCTTCCTGGAGTCCACGGCTTCGGCGTCACGATCGACTGCGAGTATTACCGCAACGTGCGGCCCGGCGACCGCATCAATATCTGGAACCGCGTGCTCGGCATCGAGCAGAAGCATTCGAAATTCTCGGGCAAGATGGCGATGCAGTATCTCGAGTCGACCTACACCAACCAGCGCGACGAAGTCGTATGCCGGGCGCTGGGCTTGACCGCGCGCCACGAGCGCAAGGCTTCGCGCGACAAGAACAAATACAAGGACGTCAAAACCTATGTTTATAGCGACGCGGAACGCGACGCGATCGACGAGAAGGTGATGACCGAGCCGCAGCGCATTCGCGGGGCCAACACGCGCTACTGGGAAGACGTCAAAGTCGGCGACGCAATCGACGAGATCGTGCGCGGCCCATTGTCGATGTCGGACACGATGGCGTTCGTGATCGCGTCGGGACGGGGTGCTGCGCACGGCGCGCTCCTGAAGCACGCAGCCCGCCACCCCGCGCATTACATCCGCAACAAGGAAGGCGGCGGCGGCGTCGAGTACACGGGGATCGGCCATCACCGCGAGGATTTCGCGAAAAAAGTCGGCGTGCCAGGTATGTACGATTATCTGCCGCAGCGCGCGAGCTGGTTCGTGACCGCGATCACCAATTGGATGGGCGACGACGGCGTAATCAAGCGCATCCGGATGGAAGCGCGCAAGTTCAATCTGCAGGGCGACACGACGTTCATCAACGGCAAGGTGGTCAAGAAGTACCTGAAAGACCGCTGCCCGCTCGTCGACATCGAAATGACCGGCATCAACCAGAGCGGCGTGCTCTCGTCGCCGGGCTTTGCGACCGTCATGCTGCCGGCGAAGGACATCAATACGAAAATTCCGCTCGACGGCACGGTGGTCGATCTCGATCTGCCGCCGATCCGCTAGCAGGCAACATCATGGCTACCAACGCGCTGTACCTCGTGTGCGACATGATCAACGATCTCGTGCATGCGGATGGCCCAAGCAAGAAAACCTACGGACCCGAGCTCGCGCGCCGCAAGACCGTGGAGAATACGGCCGCGGCGATCGCCACGGCGCGCGCAGCCGACGCAAAAATCGGTTACGTGCGCGTCGGCTTCTCGCCCGACTATCGAGAATGCCCACCCAACTCGCGGCTCTTCCAGGGCGCGAAAAAGGCCGGCATGTTCAAGCTCGGCACGTGGGGCACCGAGGTCCATCCTCTGCTTGCGCCGCAGGCGGGCGACTTCGACATCGTCAAGCACCGCGTGAGCCCGTTTTACGCGACGAGCCTCGACGTGATCCTGCGCGCGAACGGCATTCAGCGCCTGTACGTGTCCGGCGTGTCGTCGAGTGGCGCGGTGCTGTCGGCTGCGAAAGACGGCCACGACCGCGGTTACGATGTTTTCGTGCTCGACGATTGCTGCTGCGCGCTCACCGAAGAGCAGCACCAGGCGGTCATCGACCAGGTCAAGCGCATGACGACGGTCACGACGTCGGCGCAGGTCACGTTCAAGGAAGAGTTCGCGATGTAAGAAACATTCCTCCTCCTTCAAGGGGGAGGCTAGGAGGGGGATGGGTCTTGCATTGCTATCGTAACCCCATCCCCACCCTAACCCTCCCCTTGAGGGGAGGGAATTAAAGGCAACGGAGGAGCATGTCTCGGTCAGGCCCTGAATGCATTGCGACGTTCTTATATGTGACCGCGTTCGCATTGGTGTTTTGCGCTCCCGGCGCGTTCGGCCAGGCCGACTGGCCCACCCGGCCGATCCGATTTGTGGTTACTTTTCCGCCGGGCGGCGGCGCGGACCTCGTTGCGCGCACGCTCGCTGAAAAATTGAACCGCAGTCTCGGCCAGCAGGTGATCATCGACAACCGCCCGGGCGCTGGTACGGTCATCGGCGCCGATCTGGTCGCGCACTCCTCGCCCGACGGCTATACGATGCTGCTGGGCACTGCCACCACCCACGCGATCAATACGAGCCTGGTAAAAAAGCTGCCGTACGATCCGGTAAAGGATTTTTCGCCTGTCGCGCTGGTGGCGATCCTGCCGCTGGTCATGGTCGCTAATTCCGCGCTGCCCGCGGATACGCTGCCCGATCTGATTGCCCTGGCGAGAAAGCGGCCGGGTGAAATTCTTTTCGGCTCGACCGGCAACGGCAGCTCGATCCACCTCGCCGGCGAGATGCTCAATACCGTGGCCAAGGTTCAGATGGTGCACGTGCCGTACAAGGGCGCAGCACCCGCGCTCGTCGATGTGCTGGCGGGCCAGCTCCAGTTCATGTTCACGACCATACCGCCCGCGCTGCCACACTTGAAGACCGGACGCTTGAAGGCGCTCACCGTCGCCAACGCGAAGCGCACTGCACTGCTGCCCGAAGTGCCCACCACCGCCGAAGGAGGCGCACCGGGCGTCGAAGCGAGCTCGTGGAACGGCGTGCTGTTCCCGCGCGGCACGAACAAGGACATCATTGCACGGTTGCACCGTGAGCTCGCGACCATCATGAGTCTCCCCGACGTTCGCGAACGGCTGTCGACCGCCGGCGTCGAGACGTTGACCAGCACGCCCGCGGAATTCACGGCCTTCATGGCCGCCGAGACCGCCCGTTACGCTAAAGTGGTGAAGACTTCCGGCGCGCGCATCGATTGAATTCATGCGAATCGGCGTATTTCTCGAAGCACACGCGACGCAGGCGGCGGCCATCGCCCTGCTCGCAATTGCGCATATAGGCCTCGCGGAGCCGGCCGACGTGCCCGTCGCCTATCCCGCGAAGCCGATCCGCTTCATCGTTGGTTTTACGCCGGGCGGGACTTCGGACGTGGTTGCGCGGTTGCTCTCGGCGAAACTCGCGGAAACGTGGACGCAGCCGCTCGTTGTCGACAACCGGCCGGGGGCCGGCGGCAATCTCGCGGTCGAAATCGTCGCCCGGTCGGCGCCCGACGGCTACACGCTGCTCTGCGCATCGTCGAGCTTCTCGATTATCCCGAGCCTTATCCGCGAATTGAGCTACAACCCGCTCAAGGATTTCGCGCCGGTGACGCTCATGACCTCGGCGCCATATCTGCTGGTGCTGCACCCTGCAGTGCCCGCGCAATCGGTGAAGGAGTTGATCGTGCTCGCGAAAGCTCAGCCGGGCAAACTGAATTACGCATCGGCGGGCGCTGGCAGCACGCTGCATCTTGCGGGAGAACTGTTCAAGAGCCTGGCGGGCGTCGACATCGTGCACGTACCTTATAAAGGCGCGACGGGCATTACCGATCTGATCGCCGGCGCGGTGCAGCTCTCGTTCGCCGGAGTGCCGCAGACGCTGCCGCACGTGAAAGCAGGGCGCCTGAAAGCGCTCGCGGTGACGACGGCGCGGCGCGCGACGGTGGTGCCCGATCTGCCGACGATCGCCGAAGCCGGCGTGCCGGGTTACGACGTCGACCCGTGGTACGGCGTGATCGCGCCCGCCGGCGCACCGCGCGCTATCATCGAACAACTGAACACCGCATTCGCGCGCGCGCTCAATGCGCCCGACGTCAAAGAAAAATTCATGCTGCAGGGCCTAGAGCCGCGCGCGAGCACGCCGGGCGAATTCTCCGGCCTGATCGAGAAGGAAATCGCGAAATGGTCGAAAGTCGTGCGCGATGCCGGCATCAAGGCGGATTAGCGCGATGAGACTAAGACGGTTCAGCGCCGTTCTCGCGATGGTGTTATGCGTGACTGCGACGCAAGCGCAAAACTATCCGGTGCGGCCGCTGCGTTTCCTGATTCCATTTCCACCGGGCGGCGGTGCGGACAGTCTTGCACGCATCGTCGGTGCCGTGGCGGGCGAATCGCTCGGCCAGCAGATCGTCATCGACAACCGCATCGGCGCCGGCGGCAATATTGCGGCGGAAGCGGCGGCAAAAGCGGCGCCCGACGGTTACACGCTGTTGCAGTCGAATATCTCGCACGCGATTAGCGCCTCGCTGTACCGCAAGCTCGACTACGACATCGTCCGCGATTTCGTGCCCGTCACGCAGCTCGCGTCGATCCCGTTCGCGCTCGTGGTGCATCCGTCGCTTGGCGTATCGAGTGTGAGCGAACTCGTCGCGCTGGCGAAAGCGAAACCCGGCCAGTTCGCCTACGCCTCGTCGGGCAACGGCGGTCCCAGCCATCTCGCGATGGAAATGTTCAAATCGATCAACGGTGTCGATATCCGCCACGTGCCGTACAAGGGCGCGGCGATGATCGCGACCGATCTGGTCGCGGGCCAGGTGCAGATGGCTTTTTTCACGGTGGCCGGCCTGTTGCCGTTGATATCCGGCGCACGAGTCAAGCCGCTCGCGCTCGCGAGTTCTCGACGCTCGCCGCTGGTGCCCGATTTGCCGACTTTTACCGAGCAGGGCATGCCGGGATTCGAAGCGACGACCTGGTTCGGCGTCAGCGTGCCGAAAGGCACGTCGCCAACTATCGTCAAGCGGCTGCACGCGGTGTTTACGCAGGCGCTGAAACAGCCGGACGTGCGAGAACGCCTCGTCAAGCAGGGTTTCGACGTAATTGGCAGCACGCCGGAAGAATTCGACGCGTATCTGCGCGCGGAACTGCAGCGTTGGAGCAAAGTGGTCAAGGAGTCGCGTGCGTCCGTCGACTAAGGCAGCAATCCTTTTATCGCTCACATCGGTGGCCGTGGCGCAGGACTACCCATCGCGGCCGATCCGCTTCATCGTGCCGTTCACCGCGGGCGGGGGTGGCGATCTCATCATTCGCGAGGTTTCGCAGCGCCTGACTGCGCGGCTCGGCCAGTCGGTGGTGGTCGACAACCGGACCGGTGCCGGCGGCAATGTCGGCACCGAGCTTGCGGCGCGTTCTCCCGCGGATGGCTATACGCTCCTGATGGCGAACGTGGCGCCGATGGCGATCAACACCGCCGTATACAAAAAGCTGCCGTACGATCCCGTCAAAGACTTTGCGCCCATCACGCTGCTCGCTTCGTTCCCGAACGTGCTCGTCGTAACCCCGACCGTTCCCGCGCGAAGCGTTGCAGACCTGATTGCGCTCGCGCGCGAAAAGCCCGGGCAACTCACGTGCGCGACCGCCGGCGCGGGGAGTACGACCCATCTCGCCGCGGAGTTTTTTCGCAGCAAGGCGAAAATCGATTTCATCCAGGTCCCGTACAAAGGCGGCGGCGCGGCGTTGATCGATCTGGTCGGCGGCCAGGTCAACATGTATTTCGGCGCGCTGCCGGGCGCGCTGCCGCATATGCGCACGGGCCGCCTGCGCGCGCTGGGCGTCACTAGCCTTGCGCGCTCGAGCGCGGCGCCCGACATTCCAGCGATTGCGGAAGCGGGCTTTCCCGGATTCGAAGCGGTGACCTGGATAGGCGCGGTTGCGCCGGCGGGCGTGCCGGCAAACGTTGTCATGCGGCTCAATTGGGAACTCGTCGAGATCGTGCGGACTCCCGAACTGCGCGAAAAACTGTTGACCGAAGGCGCGGAACCGATGACGACGACGCCGCAGCAGTTCGCCGCCTATATCAGGAGTGAAATCGAGAAGTGGACGAGCATCGTCAAGCTTGCGGGCATCGCGGCGCAATGAGTGAAGCGCGGGGGGTGCGGCTCGTGCTCGGATTTTCGCCGGGTAGTTTGTCGGATCACATCGCGCGCATCCTGCGCGATGCGCTCGCGGATCAGCTCGGCGCGCCGGTCACGATCGAACTCAAGCCCGGGCGCAATGGCATTCCGGCTGCGCGCGAAGTTTTAGAGAGCCAACCCGACGGCGCAACGCTTTTCATGGCGACGCTGGGCACGCACGCGCTCGCGCCGTACCTGGCGCCGCATCCGGCGTACGATCCTCTGCAGGATTTCACTTGCCTGTCGCTGGTATCGCGTTCGCCTATGCTGCTCGCGTGTCACCCTGCGCTTGGCGTCAACTCAGTCGCCACGCTGATCGAGCGCGCGCGTTCTGCCGAACTTACGTATGCGACGTCGGCGCTTGGCGGCGCGCCGCACCTCGCGGCTGAGTTGTTCCAGAGGGTCGCGGGCATAACGATGCGCCACGTGCGCTACGATCAAACCGAGGTGCTTTATCAGGATCTCGAGGCGGGCAGGGTATCTCTAAGTTTCAATAACATCATCTCGATGCTGCCGCGCTGCCGGAGCGGAAAATTGCACGCGCTGGCCGTGACTTCGCGCGAGCGCGCGGGAATCGCGCCGGACATCCCGACAATGGAGGAATCCGGCATCGCGGGTTACGACATGACGAACTGGGTCGGAATTGCGGGGCCGCGCGGTATGGACGAAGCAGCCGCAGCGCGCTTGAGCGGCGCGGTCGTGGCGGCGGTACGCTCGGAGCGCGTCAGCACTGCGTTGAGCGCACAAGGCATAATTCCGTGCGGAAGTACGGGCGAAGAGTTTGCCGCTTTCATCCGGGGCGAAACCGAAAAGTGGCGGCCTGTCGTCGCTCAGGTGCGCAACGCAATCGATCAGCCGAGGAGCACGACATGAGCTCGACCATCACCATACTCGATCCGGCGGCGCCGGGCGGCATCGCCGCGGCGCAACGCGTGTTCAAGCCGCTCGAAACATTGCAGGGCAAGGTCGTCGGGTTCATCGACAACTCGAAGCCTAATTTCAATTTTCTTGCCGACGACCTTACCGAGCTCCTCAAGTCGAAATACGGCGTTGCGCGCGCGGTCAGGCACCGCAAGCCGACGGCTTCAGTATCGGCATCGCGCAAAGTGTTCGCCGACATTCAGAAAGAGTGCGATCTCGTCATCACCGGCTCCGGCGATTGAGGGGGCTGCACGTCGTGGAGTGTCCACGACAGTGTGCAGGCGGCGAAGCAGGGCCACACGGCGCTGGTCGTCTGCTCGACCGCGTTCGTCACGCTTGGCCGCTCGCAGCTGAACGCGCTCGGCGGCGCGGATCTGCCGATCGCGGTCATGCCGCATCCGTTCGGCGTACGCACGCGCGCCGAAGTGCGCGCGCTCGCGGAGACGCTGGTCGATGAAGTGGCGCGGCTCGCATTGGGTGGTGAGGACAAGACAGCGAGTAAAACGTATGCGCGAAGCAAGACCGACACACGCGCCGCAACCATAACGGTTCTGGACGACCTCAATGCGTTCAACGACGAATGCGAGCAGCGCGGCTGGAGCGACGGACTACCGCTCGTGCCGCCCACGGTTGCGCGCGTGGAGGCGATGCTCGCTGCGACCAAGCGGGACGGCAATGAGATCGTCGCGCACATAGCGCCCGGATTCGGCGCGGCAACGGTCGAGCGCATTGCGATCAATGCGGTGATGGCGGGCTGCCGGGCGGAGTATCTGCCAGTGTTGCTCGCCGCGGTCGAAGCGGTCGCTGACGAGAAGTTCAATCTGCAGGGCATCCAGGCGACGACCAACTCGGCGGCGCCGTGGATCATCGTCAACGGTCCGCTCGCCGCTACGCTCGGCATCAATGCGGGACTGAATTGCCTGGGCCAGGGCAATCGCGCGAACGCGACGCTCGGCCGCGCGCTGCGCCTCGTGCTGCAGAATGTTGGCGGTGCGCTGCCCGGCCAGATGGACCGCGCGACCCATGGTCAGCCCGGCAAGTACACGTTCTGCTGCGCCGAGAACGAAGCCGCCAGTCCGTGGCAGCCACTGCACGTCGCGCGCGGATTCAACGCGGATGATAGTGTCGTTACGGTCGTCGGCGCGGCCGGCACGCTGAATTTGAATTCCCATTCGAAAGACGCCGCCGACCTGCTGCGCGCAATTGCGCTGAGTCTCGTTTATCCGACCAGCAACGACTATCACTTCGCCGGCGCGCCGTGGGTAATCCTGTCGCCCGAGCACGCGGAAGTTCTGCAGCGCGGCGGCTTGTCCAAGGACGACGTCAAGCGCGGCATCTGGGAGCAATCGAAAATGGAGGCTGGCCGGTTCGCGCGCAAGGATTTCGACCGCGCGAAGCACACGCGAGAAAAGGAACTCGGCGAATTCTCGGCCGACACCCGGGTGCCGATAGCGCCCGTGCCGGAAGACATCGGGATCATCGTCGCCGGCGGGCCGGGCACGCATTCGGTATACGTGCCGACGTTCGGCCAGACACGCGCGGTGTCGCGCAAAGTTAAACCGTGATTCGACTTCGGCGGTGCGCCGCAATAGTGCTGGCGCTTGCAGGCGCTGCGCAAGCTGCCGACTATCCCGAGCGTCCCGTACGTGTCATCGTGACGTTTCCCGCAGGCGGCGGGACGGATATCGTGGCGCGCATGATTTTCCAGAAAGTCGCCGAACGCGCGGGCGGCTCGTTCGTGATCGACAATCGCGGCGGTGCCGGCGGCACCATAGGCACGGAACTGGCGGCCAGGGCGCCTGCCGACGGCTACACGATCGTCGTCGTGAGCGGCAGCCATACGATCAATCCCGCGCTCTACAGGAAGCTTGCGTACGACGCCGCGCGCGATTTTGCGCCGATATCCATGCTGGTCAGCGGGCCGGGGGTGCTCGTCGTGCATCCTTCGCTGCCCGCGCGCAGCGTTAAGGAACTCATCGCCGTCGCGAAAAGCCGTCCCGGTGAGCTCTTGTATGCGTCCCCCGGCAACGGCACGCCGCCGCATCTCGCGGCCGAGCTCTTCAAATCGATGGCTGGCGTCACCATCGTGCACGTACCGTACAAAGGCAATGCGCAGGCGATGATGGACCTCATAGCGGGCCAGGAGTCGCTATCGTTTCCGACCGGTCCGTCCGCCATGCCGCACGTGCAGGCGAAGCGACTGCGTGCGCTCGGCGTGACGACTGCCAAACGCGCGGCGGGACTGCCCGATATCCCGACGATCGCCGAATCCGGCCTGCCGGGTTATGACGCGAGCGCATGGTACGGTGTCCTCGCGCCGGTCGGCACGCCGCCCGCGATCATTGCGAAACTGCAGAGTGAAATTCATATCGCGCTGCGCTCGCCCGACATCGTGGACAAGCTCTCGGCGCAAGGCCTCGAGCCCGCGCCGAACAACGCCGACGAGTTCGCGCGGTTTATCGCGGCCGAACTCGCGAAGTGGAACAAGATCATCGCCGCCGCCGGCATCAAAGTGGAGTAATCCGCAAGAGCTTTATCGCGTCTGAGCCTTGACCGTTGCAACAGTTCGGCATAGGGTAATCGCATAATTCGATCGGTTACCAGGGGGACTGCCATGAAAACCATTTCAGGCAAACGTTCGCAGCGGCAACTGGACCAACTCGAACCGGCGGCCGGCAACGGACTCCTCGATCGCCGCGCTTTCCTCCGCGGCGGGGGCGCCGCGATGGCCGCCGCGATGAGCGGTTACGCGCTGACCGCAAAAAGCGAACCCCTCAAACACGATCCGTGGAGCCTGCAGGCGGGCAGCGCGGTCCCGGCTTACGAGAAACGCTCGCGGTTCGAAGACAAAGTCGCGCGCACGCTGTCGAACCCGAACAACGAGCCGCGCAACTCGCACGCGCGCACGCCGCACCAGCAGTTGAACGGCACGGTCACGCCGAACGGCCTGCATTTCGTGATCCTGCACAGCGGCGTGCCCGACATCGATCCGGACAAGCATCGCCTGGTGATCCATGGGTTGGTGAAGCAGCCGCTCGAATTCTCGCTCGACACGCTCGCACGCTACCCGATGGTTTCACGCATGGGGTTCGTCGAATGCGGCGGCAACAGCGCGCCGATGTTCTCGCCGCAGCCGATGCAGGCGAGCGTGCAGGCACTGCACGGCCTCGCGTCGAATGCCGAATGGACCGGGGTGCTCTTGTCCACCTTGCTCGAAGAAACGGGCATCGATCCGAAGGCGAAGTGGGTTGTGGCCGAAGGCGCGGATTCGCTGGGGGTGAGTCGCAGCGTGCCGCTCGGCAAGGCGCTCGACGACGCAATGATCGCGCTTTATCAGAATGGCGAGCGGCTGATGCCGGGTAACGGTTATCCGATGCGGCTGTTGCTTCCCGGCTGGGAAGGCAACATGAACATAAAATACCTGCGGCGCCTGAAGCTCACCGATCAGCCGGCAATGACCTATTACGAATCGAAAATCTATTCGCAGTTGCTGCCGGGCGGCAAGTCCTATCAGTTTTATTTTCTTCAGGAAGTGAAATCGTTCATCACGCATCCGTCATTTGGCATGGCGATGAAAGGCAAAGGCTACTACGAAATTTCAGGCGTCGCCTATTCAGGCAACGGCCGCATCGCGCGCGTTATGGTATCGGCCGACGGCGGCAAGAGTTGGGCGCAGGCCGCATTGCAGGAGCCGGTGCTGTCGAAAGCGTTCACCCGCTTCCGCGCGCCATGGCGCTGGGACGGCGGCTCGGCGGTGCTGCAAAGCCGGGCTTGGGACGAAGCGGGCAACGCTCAGCCGTTGCGCGCCGAATTTGTGGCGAAGCGCGGCGAGCTGCCGGCGCCGGCGCCAATTCTCGCGTTTCCGAATCAGCACTACAACAGCATTACGAGCTGGGCGGTCGCCGCGAACGGGGAGGTGAGCCATGTCTACGCGTGAAATCGTCAGCGCCACGGCCATCGTGCTATTGCTCGTCGCTAGCGCAGCGTGCGCCGAGGGGCCGGGTCTCGGCAAGCGCTTGAGCGCGGCAGATATTGCGGCGTGGGATTTAAGCATCCTGCCCGATGGCGGCAATCTCCCGCCGGGCAGCGGCACGCCGGCCCAAGGCGCCCGGATATACGCGCAGCAGTGCATCGCCTGCCACGGCGAGAGCGGCAAGGGCGGCATTAGCGCCGCGCTGATCGGCAGCAAACCGATCACGACCATCAGCGGCGCACAGAAGACCATCGCCAATTTCTGGCCGTATCCGACGACTGTGTTTGATTTCATACGGCGCGCGATGCCGTGGCAGCAACCGAAAACGCTGACCGATGATGAGGTCTACGCGCTGACCGCTTATATATTCGCGTTGAACAAGCTGATCGCTGACGACACGACGATGAACGCGGAGACGCTGCCCCAGGTGCGCATGCCGAATCGCGACGGCTTCATCGTGCGATTTCCGGACATGATGTAATCGTTCAGGGTACCAGCGTCAGAAAAATATACGCCGCGAAAATCACGAGGTGAACGACGCCCTGCAGCAGGGTCGTGCGGCCGAGCGCGAGCGTCAATATGCTCACTCCGAGCGTCAGCGTGAGCAAGACGAGTTCGACCGGCCCGATGCCGAGGGTCAATGGCAGCGCGAACCCGATCGACACCATGGCAACTACCGGGATCGTCAGGCCGATGCTGGCAAGTGCTGAGCCCAGTGCGAGGTTGAAGCTCGTCTGCAGGCGGTTCGCGGCGGCCGCGCGGACCGCGGCAAATCCTTCGGGCATCAAGACGAGCATGGCAATGGCTACGCCGACCGCGCTGTTGGGCGCACCCATCGCCTGCAGTGCGCTTTCGATCGACGGGCTCAATACTTTAGCGAGACCGACGACTGCGACCAGCGAGAGCAGGAGCAGCACGCCGCTCGCGAATGCCGCCAGATTTCCCGGCGGCGCGGCGTGATCGTCCACGTCCCCGTCGGCCGGCAGGAAATAATCGCGATGGCGCACGGTCTGGATAAACACGAAAGTCCCGTACAGGACCAGCGAGCACAAGCCCGCGAACTCGAGTTGCGCGGGCGTGTACGTCGAGCCCGGCGAGCTGGTCGTGAATATCGGCAACACCAGCGCAAGTGTCGCGAGCGCGGCCAGCACCGTCAGCGCCGGGTTAGTCCCCTCGACGCGGAATTTGGGTTCGCCATGGCGGATGCCGCCGACGAGCACGCACAGGCCGACGACTCCATTGCAAATGATCATGATCGCGGCGAACACCGTGTCGCGTGCAATGAACTCGCCGCCGTCGCCGCCTGCCAGCATCAGAGATACGATGAGGGCGACCTCGATCACGGTGACCGCAATAGCGAGGATCAGCGTGCCGTACGGCTCGCCGGTGCGGTGAGCGACGACTTCCGCGTGATACACCGCGGTCAGGACGCTCGCGATCAGCGCCGTGCCGAATACGAGCGTCCACAGTGTGCCGGACACGCCGCCCAGTGCAATGCCGAGCAACGCACAGGCGACGATCGGAATCGCCAGGCTCCACCATGGCAAACGCGATTTGCGTGCAGGCGTCATTTTTTGTTCATTCCATC
>Ga0207650_10000965_pt1 | contig 21631 bp, 17 predicted proteins | sample KBSS63metaG_FD_184325 | JGI IMG/M metagenome (GOLD analysis project Ga0207650, IMG submission 184325) | Switchgrass rhizosphere microbial communities from Kellogg Biological Station, Michigan, USA - KBS S6-3 metaG (SPAdes) (version 2) | ecosystem: Host-associated > Plants > Roots > Rhizosphere...
TTTTTGCTGTGGCACAAACATACATGTCAAGCTTACCGTCATTGTTTACATCGACTGTAGCAACTCCCCTGCTCCAAATTCCCTTGCCATCTACTGCCGAAGCGCTTGTTACATCTTCAAACTTCATGTGGCCTTTGTTCAAATAAAGTTTATTTGATACCATGTTACCGGTGAAGTAAACATCCTGCAGTCCATCGTTATTAAAGTCCCCAATTCCTACCCCACCACCATTATAGATGTTGGCGAAATCAAAAATATTTACAGAGTCGTTTTCAGTGATTGTATTATTAAAATGGATATTGGTTTGATCAGGGGTGAGCTTTACGAATTTTCCACCGCTTTCGTTACAGGAAGTAAGAAGGAGAAGAACAACAGAAAAAAGAAAAAGAAAAACGCGAACAGAATAAAGAAATTTTGTTTTCATTCATGTAATAATAAAAAAACAATTAGATACCGCTGAACAAACAATTTTGAATTGCGATCAATAATGAAATTGTGAAGGTAGAGCTATTCAACTCTACCTTCACAAATTACCATACCAGTTAAATTATGGTTTCAGGAAACCACTACTTAAATCAATCTGGCGCTGCGGAATTGGATAATAATCCTTGGCAGGCGATTGGTAGGTTGGTTTTGGTTTCAGTAAAACCTGGTAGGGCATCGGGCTTTCATAATCATAGTAAGCTTGTAATTCGGTTGTTGCAATACCCCATCTTACAAGGTCAAAGAACCGGTGACCCTCAAGTCCTAACTCCAATAAACGCTCCAGCCGCACAGCTGCGCGGGCAGCTGCTTGTGAAGCAAAAGGTGTTGTGTAAGGGGCCGTAACCGGGGTGCCATATATAGGTTCGAAAGCAACTTTACGACTGTTTTGGGCTCTTGCACGAACTCTGTTGATCAATGCAAAAGCATTCGATAATGAACCGCCGGATGCTTCGATTTCTGCCTCTGCAAGTAACAAGAGGACATCTGAAAAACGAATCAAATTCAGATTCAATGCTGTGCCGCCGGCAACAAACCAAATACTGGCATCGTGTGTTGAATTTACCTGCGACTGACGTATCATAGTTTTTTTTGCAGCATATGGTCCAGCAGATTTATCGCGAGGCCACGAGGTAAGGTAAGTACCCCAATCATGAAACGGAACTCCATTTCGCCCAATAGTCCAGTCGAGACGTACATCTACATTGCCTGCATACTGTGTCAAACCAGCCTGCCCAAAAGGGTCAAATACCTGCGTGTTTTGAGGGTTGGCAACCGGTAATCCACTTGCATCTGTTTTAAATTGATTGGTAAACCAATAAGTAGGACAGAAGAAACCCGCACCACCACCACCTGTAGCCGAAGGTGTGTTTAATAAATCTCCCCAATTACCATTTCTTGCACTCGCATTATCAAGTGATGAAGCCTGAAATGAAAATACTGATTCTACGCTGTTATCAAAAGCAACATTGAAATTATCATCATAGTTGGCCAGCAAATCAAATTTTCTGAATGCACCGCCATTTACTCCGGTGACTTGTATTCCGCCATTGTTCACTACATCCGTTAAAATCGTTTTAGCTGTAGCATAATCTTTTGCAAACATTAATACCTTGCCGTAAAATGCACCAGCGACCCATTTATTTACACGGCCAATAGCATCCTGAGCTACCGGAAGATTCTCCCAGGCAAATTTTGCATCTTCCAAAATTTTAGGATAAATGTCTACATCATTAGGTACACCGCCGATAACGCCATTTATCAAATCTGCATCAATCTTTTCGTCAAGGTAAGGAACCTTGCCAAACATCATTCTTGCCTGGAAATGATACCATGCACGTAAGAATCGTGCCTGACCTGAGAGGTTTTTTTTGGAAGCGTCGCTAATGCTTGTGACCTTTTCTAAAATCTGCAGTGTTGTATTTGTTCGTTTTACACCTTCATAAATGGATTTCCACCTGTCATTCAAAGCGCCATTGGTGCTTGATGCTTCGTGTCGTTGAATCGGTGTCATATTAGGACCCTGGTCGCCAGGATCACTTCCTTTATTGGCTTCACCACCACCAATGCTACCGTAAAGAAAATTAGAGCCACCGGAGCCCCATTCTCCACCCAGACCTAAATCACCATCATGCGCATCCAACATAGCATAAGCAGCAATAAGTAATTTGTTCACGCCCTTCTCAGTTGACATGGTAGCTTCATCCAACACACCTACCGGGGTTACATCCAAAAATTTCTTTTTACATGCCCACAGTATTACTGAGAAGATACTTACTGTTAAACCCAACTTTATATATTTCATGACCGAAGTATTTACGTGTTAGAGTTGATTAAAAATTTACGTTGAGACCAATCAGATATTGCTTTACTAACGGAAACGCACCCACGTCAATGCCTGCCGCACGATCGTCGTTAACTATGACTTCAGGATCAAGCCCTGTGTAGTCTGTTACAGTAAAAAGATTGGTTCCCTGTATGTAGATCCGCACTTTTGATAACCTCACTCTACCAGCTACAGCAGATGGTAAAGTGTACCCGATCTGCAAATTGCGTAACCTGAAATAAGAAGCATTTTCCACGTAATACGAGTTGATTACACCAGACGTACTAAAGCCCGACTGTACAGTTGTTGTTTCCTGGATAGGTGTTTGTGCATTGGGCCTGCTACCATCAGGTAACCAACTGTCATAAAGAGCTCTTTTGCTTCTGCCACCTGGAAAACCACTTGAAAAATCAGTCCACCATCTTACAGTATTGAAGGCGTCTCTTCCGGATACACCATAAAAGAACGCAGCAAAATCAAGACCTTTGTAGTCTGCTCCAAGGTTAATACCGTAAGTAAAATCAGGATTGGGATCACCAATGATGGTGCGATCCTCAGCATCAATTTTTTTATCTCCATTAACATCGGCATACTTAAACCTGCCTGGTCCGGCACCTGCCTGCGCAGGGGCACCTGCAACTTCCGCAGCGGATTGGAAAAGCCCAATAACTTTATAACCGTAGTATGTATTTAAAGGACTTCCTACATAGCTTCTTGTGGCATTGCCACCTATACGGTTTGCTTCATTCGCAGGGCTGTTAAAGTCAAAAAACTTCAGTCCCGGCGCAATAGAAGTGATCTTGTTATTGTATGTTGTGAAAGTGACAGAGTTGTTTAAATGAAAGTCACTTGAAATTGTTGCCCTGTTGGTGATCATTACATCAATGCCTGTATTTTCAATACCGCCAACGTTTTGGAATGCTGGTCGCTGTGATCCTCTTATTCCTTCAACTTCTGGGTTGTATAGTAACTTGTCCGTTTTTTTCTTATACCAATCAAAGGCAACGTCGGTTGAGTTATTAAAAATGGTTGCATCGAAACCAACATTCACCGTTGTATTTTCCTCCCACTGACCAAAAATATTACCCAGTAGCGTCAGCGTAAATCCATCAAGAGGGGAAGTTTGCGTTCCTGCTATATCGTAGTATGAGCTCTGGCGGTTACTTCCAAAAGTGGTAAACGCATTTTGCGCGGTGGCCGCTGCTTCATTCCCCATTTTGCCCCAGCTTCCTCTTATCTTAAGGTCATTGAACAGTCTTGAATTTTCCATGAAGCTTTCCTGAGAAACCCGCCATCCCAGTGAAAAAGCCGGGAAGGTTCCCCACTTCAAATCGCCTAAAAATTTCGAAGATCCATCACGTCTTACTGTAGCGGATGCAAGGTATTTTCCTTTATAGCTGTAATCAGCTTTTGCAAAATAGGAGACGGTTTTAACAGGAGTAAAAGAATTACTTCCACTTACGTTTTGAACGCCGCCATTGCTAAGATTAATAAAGGGAGTATAACTGTATATAAAATATCCCTGGGAAGATGCTATAACCTGTTTTCCTCCTCCCTGCTGTGCTTCTGTTCCAACTAGTACCGATACATCGTGTACATCAAAGGTTTGTTTAAATGACAATTGATTTGTCCAAATCCAGTTGTTATTCCGAATGAAATTTTCATTGTAGGTAGTATTGGCTGTGTTTTCTACATGCTCGTATTCGATATACGGATACCTGTACTCGTTGCTGGTATTAAGCGAACCCCCGAAACTGGTTCTTGCCGTAAGATGCTTTGCAAAATCTACTTCAGCATATACATTCCCAAACAAATTGTTTGTGTTCATCCGGTTATCGCGATTTCGATATAACAAAGCCAATGGATTTTTAGCATTGCCCCATGTACCAAAACCACTTCCACCAGCCGTTCCTGCAAAATCCCCTGGATTGATTGTATAAACCGGAATGATAGCACCTGGACGAAATGTTTGTGCAATTGCACTGGCCTCGCGACCATTGTCCTGGTCTATAGCACCAGCATCGTTTGGATTTCGGTTGCCAGGCACATTTTGAGTTGAATAAAAAGTTTGTAGATTTTCTCCAACCCTGACTGCATTATTAAAGAAACTGAACTCCGTATTCAAACGTGCAGTAAAACGCTTATAAAATTGATACTGGGTAATAGCTTGCTGATCAAAATAGTCGAGACTAAATAATGCCCTTGCATTTTCACCTGCAGTAGCCAATGCAATATTATGATTTTGAATAGGCGCATTACGGGTTATCTCGTTATACCAATTAGTCCCGCTTTTACTTGTAGGTACTATAATATATGGACTATACCCTGCATCACCCAGTCGTTTATAATCCAAATTGTATAATGATGGATTCACACCAGGATTCCCGTTCATAATAGGAACACCGTTATTGGGCGCTCCCGTATAGAAAATATAATCAGGCAATACAGGTGTCGTGCCACTTCCAAACACAGAGCCGGTGGTAGGTTGACTACTGTTCCTATGCGAAAGAAACATTAACTCTGCTTCTTCCTGGGCGTTCAATAAATCAAAACCATCACCAGGATTCTGTGTTCCATAGTACATATTGTAGCTTACAGCCACTCCACGTTTTTTCGCTTTTTTGGTGGTTATGATGATAACTCCGTTGGATGCTCTTGTTCCATAAATTGATGCGGCGCCTGCATCTTTCAATACCTGCATGCTTTCAATATCATTTGGATTAAGACCATTGATACTGAAAGTTTGCACTCCGTCTACAACGTACAACGGGCTATTGTTGTTGAAAGAGCCCAATCCACGTATCCTTACTTTTGAACTTGAACCAGGAATGCCTGTAGTTACTACACTAACTCCGGATGCTCTACCCTGTAATTGCGAGGTTGCATCCGATGAAGGAATGGATTTAAGATCGGCAACATTCACTACGGCAACTGCACCCGTAATGTCTTTTCTTCTTTGTGCGGTGTAGCCCGTAACAACAACCTCATTCAATGAATTAGCTAGGGCAACCAAGCTAATGTTTGCAACTCCTCCATTTAATGACGCAAGAGGGATTTCCTGGTTTTCGTATCCAACATAAGAAACAACAAGAGTTCCGTTGGGATCGGGAGACGTTAACGCAAAGCTACCGTCATCGGCCGTAGTAGTAGCAACGTTTGTATTTTTAATGGCAACGGTAGCACCAAAAAAAGGTTTACCGTCTGCACCAGTCACCTTACCGGTGACTCTGGTCTGCGCCTGAGCAAAATAAGCAAAAGAAGATAACAGTACTAATAGGCATAAACGTCCAGCCCCACCGACGAAGCGGTCAGTAAATTTACTCATAGCAAAGTGTTTAGTATTTGAGTCTTTATATTAAGACAGAGCAAAATCCCCTCATCCCTAAATCAGTTCGGATTTTGTTTTAAAGGAGATGTAATATTGGTGTTGCCTAAAGTGTTTACAACTACCATTCCGTGGAAGTCATTAAACGGAAAACCTGAGTTCGCATTCAACAAACTCTTTTATTGTGCAATTATCTTAACGAAGTAATGTTAACAGGTGAGCACCATTTTTCAATTTATAGTTTTCTGATCTTAATATTCCTGTACCAAACCTCATCTCCATGATCCTGCAAAGCAATCCTTCCCTTTTTAAATGTGCCGAAATCCTTCATGTCTTTTTCGGAGTCTTTGAATTTGCTTATAGCAATCATTTTCTTCCAGGTATCGTTCCACATGTTTGTAGACAAAGTATGAACCCCATTTAAATAAAAGTCAAGCTTTCCTTTATTAGCAATGATCTGCGCCTGGTTCCATTGGCCTGCAGGTTTTGCTGCTTCCTTTGATGCCAGCAAGTCATAAAGGTCGCCGGCCCTATGCGTGTATAATTTAGCATCAGGATGACCTAACACGGTTGGTGATCCATTGTCAAGAACCTGCATTTCAGGACCTGTATTGTACGTGTTTGGATATTTAGCGGCATCGTCCATTACATAAAATATAACACCGCTATTTCCTTTCGGAGAAATTTTCCATTCCAGTTTCATGTCAAAATTTTCAAATTCATCATTGCTAACCATATCTCCACCTTCGGCCTTCGAATCTTTTTTACTGGCAGCGTCGAGATGCAGTACACCATTTTCCGTTTTCCATGCCTCGCCTACATGATCTTTTCCATAGCTATGCCATCCGTTTGTGGTTTTACCATCAAACAGTGCGATCCACCCGTCTGCGGTGGCTGTTGAATTATTTTCCGAATTCATATTAGTTTGATTTGATCCACATGAAACTAATAAGCAAGCAAAAGCAAATAAAATAAATCGATTCATTTTTATAGTTTTTACAGACATAAAATAGTCATACCTCTTTACTTCAGTCCAAGCACTTTTTTATTTAAATCATTATCCGTTCCTGTGCTGGCAAAATCGTCAAAGGCCTTATCTGTTACCCTGATCATATGTTTCTTAATAAACTCTGCACCCTCTTTTGCTCCATCTTCAGGGTGCTTGATACAACATTCCCATTCCATAACGGCCCAACCCGCATAATCATATTGAGTGAGCTTACTAAAAATTGTTTTGAAGTCGACCTGGCCATCTCCGGGTGAACGATATCTTCCTGCACGATTCAGCCAGCTTTGATAACCTCCAAAAGTTCCCTGCCTGCCGGTTGGATTAAACTCCGCATCCTTCACATGAAATGCTTTGATACGTTCGTGATAAAAGTCTATATATTGAATGTAATCTAATTGTTGCAAAACAAAATGAGAAGGGTCATATAACAAACAGGCACGTGGGTGATTGTTTACATGCTCCAAAAACATTTCATAAGTAGCACCATCAAACAAATCTTCGCCGGGATGAATTTCGTAGCAAACATCTACCCCACTTTCATCAAAGCTGTTCAAAATAGGTAACCATCGCCTGGCAAGCTCTTTAAAACCATCTTCCACTAAACCTGCCGGCCGCTGCGGCCATGGATGAAATGTATGCCACAACAACGAACCACTAAAAGAAGGACACGCACTTAATCCCAGATTTTGTGACGCTTTTGCCGCATACTTCATTTGTTGAACGGCCCACTCTGTTCTTGCTTTATTATCTCCTTTAACACCAGGTGGAGCAAACGCATCAAACAAATTATCGTAAGCAGGATGTACAGCAACCAACTGTCCTTGTAAATGCGTAGCAAGTTCGGTAACCTCGAGTCCACATCCATTAATTAATCCTTTTAACTCATCGCAGTACGTTTTACTTTCTGCTGCTTTTTTAAGGTCAATGCAACGGGGATCGTTAGTTGGAATTTGCACACCAATAAAACCAAGGCTCTTTGCCCACTGGCAAATTGATTTGAGATCGTTGAATGGAGGTTTGTCACTTAGAAACTGTGCTAAAAAAATGCCGGGGCCTTTTATTGTTCGCATATTTATATTGATACTTAGGAGTGATTATTCGAAAACTGTTTCACTTTGTTAGCAAGCACTAAAATTTAATTTTTATCATGAACTAATATTTAACCGCAAAGAACACAGAGAAAAAGAAGAGGTGCGCCAGGACTTTGCGATTCTTTGCGAAGGCTTAGTGTACTTTGCGGTTTCCATTTCCCTAAACAAAATTCTAATTCAACACAGATAAAAATCATTATTCCTTTGACGAATTATTAATTCATTGCCACATTCACTTATCGTCACATCGTCAAATTGTAAATTCCTTCCACTTCATCTCACTCTTTCCGCTTTCAATTACATTTTCAATAAAAGCCATTCCCCGAACACCATCTTCCATACCTGGAAAATCAAGCCATTCTTGTTTGGGTTTTGTTCCCTCAATTGATGCCTTTACACACAAAGCAAAATTGCGATAATGATTGGCAAATGCTTCAATAAATCCTTCCGGATGACCTGCCGGAGTTCTTGTATTATGTTTTGCAATCTCACTCAGGTAAGCGGTTCCCGCACGAAGTGTTTGCATCGGTTGATCGGGCCATTTTAATAAAAGTGAATTAGGATCACTATGTTTCCATTCCAATCCGCCTTTCTCTCCATAAACCTGTATCGTCAAATTGTTTTCTTCTCCAGCCATGATCTGCGAAGCCATTAAAACACCACTTGCGCCATTATTAAATTTTAAAATGACAGCACCATCATCATCAAGCTTTCTTCCCTTCACTACAATATTCAGGTCCGCACATAATTTTGAAACTTGCAAACCCGTAATGTATTCAGCTAAATTAAAAGCATGTGTTCCTATATCGCCAATGGCACCTGCTTTACCACTTTTTGAAGGATCTGTTCGCCACGAAGCCTGTTTGTTATCGCCGGCTTCTAAAAAATTACTGAGCCATCCTTGCGGATAGTTTACAAATACTTTTCTTATGTCGCCAAGCTTGCCATTCTTTACCTGTTCCCTTGCCTCTTTAATCATGGGATACCCGGTATACGTATGGGTGAGACAAAAATATTTACCTGATTCCCTAACAACTTGCTGTAATTTTTTTGCTTCCTGTAAATCAAACGTCATGGGTTTATCCAACACTACATGAAACCCATTTTGCAAAGCAAGCCTGGCAGGTGTAAAATGCAAATGGTTTGGAGTAACAATAGATACAAAATCCATTTTCTTATCATCTTCAAGCCTTGCTTCCTTTTGAATCATTTCCTCGAAAGATGCATAAACCCGTTGCGGATGTAAGTTTAATTCTTCACCCGCTAGTTTTGATTTTTCAGCGTTAGAGCTGAAGGCACCGCAAACCAATTCAATTTCATTATCCATGTTTGCAGCAGTTCTGTGTATGGCTCCAATAAATGCACCAGGGCCGCCACCAATCATTCCCATTCTTAATTTTCGCATAATTGATACTTGCTATAAATTTATAACAACATCCTTCATAATATTGAAAGAGATTTTTTATTCATGTGAATTTTGTTGGCAAAAAAAATTGCGGGCTTTTAAAAAATAGTACTTTAGAACGACGGATATGCTATGCTATTAATTACACAACCTCATAATTTTAATTCGCTCAAATCACTTTCCTTTTCAATTACACAAACTAATTGTTTATGAAGAGCACAACACGGATACAGTTGTCATTAATGATGTTTTTAAATTTTTTCATTTGGGGAGGGTGGTTTGTTACACTAGGAACTTATCTTGGAAAAGCACTACAGGCCAGCGGAACTCAAATAAGTCTCGCCTATCTTACACAATCAATTGGGGCTATCATTGCTCCTTTTATTATTGGCCTCATTGCTGACCGTTTTTTCCCTGCACAAAGAATTTTAGGTGTGCTACATATTGCGGGTGCCATTATGTTGTGGAATGCGTCACGGGTTGGAGATTTCGGAAGCTTTTTTCCCAATATTTTAATTTATATGATCATCTACATGCCAACACTGGCATTGGTGAATTCGATTTCTTTCCGCCAGATGCAAACGCCCAGTAAAGATTTTCCGTTAATAAGAGTATTGGGGACAATTGGATGGATTGTAGCCGGATTTACTATCAGCTTTTTTGGATGGGATGAACAGGGAAAGGAAATTTTATTAGGAAATACATTTAAAATGGTGTCAGTAGCTTCTCTCCTTCTGGGGCTTTTTAGTTTTACCTTACCCAATACTCCACCGGCAAAAAAAGGACAGAAGACTACCGTGGCAGAAGTGCTGGGGTTAGATGCACTACGACTTTTGAAGAAACGTTCTTACTTATTATTTTTTATTGCATCTATTGCTATCTGTATCCCTCTTGCTTTTTACTACAATTTCACCAATCTTTTTTTGAACGAAAGGGGAATGCAAAAAACAGCCAGCATTCAATCGTTGGGGCAGGTTTCGGAAATCCTGTTTATGGTATTGATGCCGTTTTTGTTCATTCGTTTCGGTGTGAAAAAAATGCTGGCCATAGGTATGTTTGCCTGGGCCGTGCGTTATGTTTTGTTTGCTTACGGCGACATTGATGCATCATATTGGATGTTACTTACCGGAATTGTTTTACACGGCATATGCTATGATTTCTTTTTTGTAACGGGCCAGATTTATACCGATAATTTAGCTGGTGAACGATTTAAAAGTGCCGCACAGGGCCTCATTACACTTGCTACGTATGGTGTGGGAATGCTGATTGGTTCACTTGTGTCTGGTCCCATTGTAGATGCATATAAAACTGCAGACAATCATGATTGGAAATCCATTTGGATCATTCCTGCTGCTATCGCATTGGTTGTTGTACTTTTATTTCTTCTACTGTTCCGGGAAGATAAGATGCCAAAACTTTCTGAAGAAAACACCGAAAAAAGCTATTCAGCAAGCCCCATAACCTGATTGATTATGAAAGAAAAGACAACAAGACGGGAATTAATTAAAAATCTTGCTTTGACAGGAACGGCTTTAGCTGCTTCACCTGCCATATCTTTTGCCGGATGTCAATCAGAAATGAATAAAAAACTAAAAGCTAATATCAATCACTCGGTTTGTCACTGGACGTACAACTTTCTTCCATTGGATGAATTGTGCACAACCGTTAAAAAAATCGGGTTTACTGCCATTGACCTGGTAGGGCCAAAGGACTGGCCAACACTTAAAAAGTATGGAATCTATTCCTCCATGTGCAACGGTGCTGAAATAAACCTTACAGACGGATGGAACCATAAAGAATTTCATTCCACCCTAATTAAAAATTATACCGACCATATTAATTACGTTGCTGATGCGGGTTATAAAAACCTGATTTGCTTTAGCGGCAACCGAAAGGGAATGGATGATGAAACAGGTTTAAAAAACTGTACCGAAGGATTGAAACAAATACTTTCTCTTGCCGAGAAAAGAGGTGTCACCATCCAAATGGAATTATTGAACAGCAAGGTCAATCACAAAGATTATATGTGCGATAAAACTCCATGGGGTGTTGAATTATGCAAAAGAATTGGATCGCCAAATTTTAAGTTACTGTATGACATATATCATATGCAAATTGATGAAGGAGATGTAATCAGGACCATCCAGGATTATAACCAGTATATTGGACATTATCACACAGGTGGCGTTCCCGGCAGGCATGTAATTGATGAATCACAGGAGTTATATTATCCGGCCATTATGAAAGCAATTTTGGCAACCGGCTTTAAAGATTATGTTGCGCAGGAATTTACTTCCGCAAAAACAGAGAAGAAGGACAAGATCGCAGAATTGAAAAAAGCAGTACTGATCTGCGATGTTTAAAAATGGCCGACCCATAGGTGTGATCAATACTTCTATAAATAATTTCATAATGAGCTGCTCCGTGTACAAATTATTTTTTTCATAGCGATTAAAAAATGGCAGGCGAAAATATTAAAACAAAAACCCCACATGGCTGAAAAAACATACGATGCAATTGTTGTTGGTTCTGGCATCAGCGGCGGATGGGCTGCAAAAGAGTTGACTGAAAAAGGACTGAAGGTGTTAATGCTCGAACGTGGCCAAAACATCGAGCATATAAAAGACTATGGTAAAGCCAACAAAGAAGTTTGGGACCTTCCGCACCGGGGTGGAAGAACCCAGGAAATGATCAAGGATTATCCCGTATTGAAAAGAGACTATCCGCTCAACGAAAGAAATCTTCATTACTGGGTAAGCGACAAAGAGTGTCCATATACAGAAGTTAAGCGCTTTGACTGGTACCGGGGTTATCAGGTCGGTGGACGTTCCTTGATGTGGGGACGCCAAAGCTATCGTTGGAGTGATTTTGATTTTGAAGCCAATGCCAAAGAGGGCATTGCTATCGATTGGCCAATTCGTTACAAAGATGTTGCGTCGTGGTACGACTATGTTGAAGGCTTTGCAGGGATAAGTGGAAATAAAGACGGATTATCCCAATTGCCTGATGGAAATTTTTTACCCCCGATGGAGATGAATTGTGTAGAGAAGGATGTTGCTGCTCGCATCAAACAACAATACGGAGGTAAAAGAACATTGACTATTGGAAGAGTAGCAAATATTACATTGCCAAAGCCTGAACAAAATAGAATGTGCCGTTATAGAGACAGGTGTTGGTTGGGTTGTCCATTTGGTGGTTATTTTAGTACACAATCAGCAACACTACCTGCAGCAAGGAAAACCGGTAATCTTACTCTTCGCCCATTTTCAATTGTAAAAGAAATTATTTACGATAAGGACACAAAAAAAGCAAAGGGTGTCCGGATCATTGATGCGCAAACCAACCAGACTTACGATTACTTTTCTAAAATTGTTTTCCTCAATGCGTCTACGCTTAATTCCGCATGGGTCTTAATGAATTCAGCAACTGATATTTGGCCCGGTGGCTTAGGTAGCAGCAGTGGCGAATTGGGTCACAACCTGATGGACCATCATTTCCGCGCCGGGGCAAGTGGAGATGCCGAAGGTTATGATGATAAATACGTGTACGGTAAAAGGCCAAACGGAATTTATCTTGTCCGTTATAGAAATTTATTTGGCGATAAACGAGATTATGTGCGAGGTTTTGGTTACCAGGGAGGTGCCAGCCGACAGGGTTGGGCACGAGAAATTGCAGAACTTTCCATTGGTGCTGAATTTAAGGATGCATTGGCTGAACCCGGCAAGTGGACAATGGGATTGGGCGGATTTGGAGAAATGCTTCCCTACCATGAAAACAAAATCACACTCGATAAAAGCAAAAAAGATAAATGGGGATTACCAGTTCTGGCGTTTGACTGCGAGATGAAGGACAACGAAAAGAAAATGCGAGTGGATATGATGAACGATGCTGCCGAAATGCTTACCGCTGCCGGAATCAAAAATGTAAAAACACACGATAATGGCTACTATCCGGGCATGGGCATTCATGAAATGGGAACTGCACGTATGGGTCGTGATCCAAAAACATCTGTATTGAATGAGTGGAACCAGGTGTGGGATTGCAAAAATGTTTTTGTTACCGACGGCGCTTGCATGACCTCTGCTTCCTGTGTAAATCCATCATTGACATACATGGCGTTAACTGCCAGGGCTTGTGATTATGCGGTAAGGGAATTGAAGAAACTGAATGTATAGCCTCCTGTCCCCCGGGTGGGGGAACTTAGGTAGGAGAGACCTTGTTTTGCAGTTAGTTCTTTAAAATATTGATGATAATGCAACAAGCAAAATACTATTGTCATCCCGACAGCTATCGGGATCGTTGTGTCATTGCATCGTTCAGTAATTCTGGTGAGTACAAGAACCCACCCCTGCCCCTCCAAGGAGGGGATGCATGCACACAACGCCTCGCTTTTCGAAGAGTCTTTACAAGAAATAAAGAGTCTTTAGTGGAAGAGGAAAAAAACGAACTGCAGTTGTAAACCTTCCCCTCCCTGGAGGGGCGAATTTGAGGAACGACTGAGTTAAAATGACCTGGGGTGGGTTTGTCAACAAAAATTTGCAAATACCAATAGGTGAAAAAGAAAAAAACCTTGTGTATCCAATATGATTCGAACAATTATCCCATACAATCCCAGTTTGAAAGAGCTTGCGAAAAAGCTTCGACGGAATATGACTTTTTCAGAAGTGAAGCTTTGGAATGAAATTAAAAACGGGAAATTGATGGGATATGATTTCGATAGACAAAGACCAATTGAAAACTTTATCGTTGATTTTTATAGTAAAGATTTAAAGCTTGCAATTGAAATAGATGGAATAACACATCAGGACGAAGCAATTTTATTGAGCGATAAAACAAGACAGGAAAAACTAGAAGCGTTAGGTATAGCTTTTTTAAGGTTTGATGCTTTGCTAGTAGTTAATAAGGTGGAAGCTGTCGTTAGAGAAATCAAAGTGTGGATTGAAGAGTTTGAAAAGAAAAATGGAGTAAGTGAATCTGTTCTTAAAAGAAGAATGAGATAGGTAAACCCACCCCTACCCCTCCAAGGAGGGGATGCATCCACACAGCGCCTCGCTTTTCGAAGATGCTTTATGAAAACGAACAGTCTATTTGGGAGCAGTAATTAAGTTGTAAGTATAAAGAAACTAAGTGCAGTTAGCAATCATCCCCTCCTCGGAGGGGCGAAATTGATGAATGATTGAATTAAGGCGACCCGGGGTGGGTAAAAAAACTTAAAAGAGCTTTTAATAAATATGAAAGAAAAAGACCCAAAACAATTCAACCAATCCTCAAGAAGAGACTTCATAAAGAATACGGCAATCGCCAGTGCTGGATTTTTTATAATACCCAGATATGTTTTAGGAGGCAAAGGCTACATCGCTCCAAGTGATCGCCTGGTTGTTGCCAGTATCGGCGTTGGTGGCAAAGGCGAAAGTGACATCATGAACTTTTATAAAAGCGGTAAAGCTGATATCGCTTTTCTCTGCGATGTTGATGATAGAAGAGCCGCCAATTCCGTAAAAGCATTTCCAAAAGCAAAATATTACAAGGACTGGCGACAACTGCTCGATAAAGAGTCAAAAAACTTCGACGCCGTTTCAGTTTCTACGCCTGATCACAATCATGCCGTGCAAACTTTAGCGGCTATGCAATTGGGTAAACATGTGTATGTTCAAAAACCGCTTACCCATGACGTTTATGAAGCAAGAGTACTTACCCAGGCTGCACAGAAATACAAAGTAGTCACCCAAATGGGCAACCAGGGCGCATCAGGAGATGGTGTTCGACAAATGATGGAATGGTATGATGCAAAAGTTATTGGCAATGTACACACGGTTTATTGTTGGACCGACAGGCCTGTTTGGCCACAAGGCATAGCATGGCCTTCCCAAAAAGCAGATGTGCCGAAGGAATTGGATTGGGATCTTTGGTTGGGCACTGCTCCCTACAAAAATTATATTGACAAATTAGTCCCGTTTAACTGGCGTGGCTGGTGGGATTATGGTACAGGCGCATTAGGCGATATGGGGTGTCACATCATTGAACCGGCGTTTCGCGTTCTTAATCTGAAATATGTGAAAGATGTTCAGGCAAGTGTGGGAAGTGTTTATGTTGATGAATTTAAACGTGGATATTTTCCAGAAAGCTGTCCCCCATCAAGTCATGTTACAATGACATTTCCGAAATCAGATAAAACAAAACATGATGTCACATTCCATTGGATGGATGGTGGTATTCAACCGGAACGACCAGCGGAGTTAGGGCCTAATGAATTATTTGGTGATGGTGGTAACGGAACCTTGTTCATTGGAACCAAAGGAAAGATGATGTGCAGCACTTATGGCCGCGATCCACGTATCATTCCAACATCAAAAACTGAAGAAGTAAAAAAGAAAGTAAAACAAAAAATCGCAAGGGTTATTAAGGGTGAAGAAGGACATTATGCGCAATGGGTGGAGGCCTGTATTGCTGGCTATGGAAATAAAGAAGTGAGTTCGCCATTTGAAATTGCGGGGCCAGTTACGGAGGCATTACTGATGGCAAACCTTGCGGTGCGTGGTAACGACATTCGAAAACCAAAAGCAGATGGAAAAGGTTTTGATTATCCGGGGCGTTATTTAAAATTAGTGTGGGATAATGACAATATGAAAGTGACCAATTTTGATGATGTGAACCAGTTTGTGAGAAGAAAATATAGAGATGGGTATAGTTTGAATTGGGTGTGAGCGAATCTAAAATATGCAGATGTGCAGATGTGCAAATAAGTGGTAAATGAAAATGGAACAGTTCTTTAAAATTATGGATGTGATTATTTGGTTATCGTTCACTGCTACCCGTTGTTGTGTCACTCACTTCAACCGTTAGTAATTCTGGTGAGCAAGAATTTCACGCGGAGAACGCAGAGGAGCAGAGACCGCTGCGACGCTGCACCGTTGCGAACGCTGCGAGAAACATGATGACCACTACAAAACCAAAAACTATAAGCAAAACAACATTAAAAAACGTATCACCAAATATCAAACATCAACCAATCTTAACTTTAACCATTAAACACTTTCAACTTTCTAAACATATTGAACACTTGAACTTATTGAACTTCTTAAAATACTACCATGGAACGAAGAGAAGCCGTTAAATACATCAGCATACTTTTAGGAGGAACTGTTATTGGTGCTGATGCCTTTATTACCGGTTGCAAAACCAAAACAGGCAACATTCACGAGTGGAGTGAAGATGATATTGCTTACCTGAATGAAATTGGCGAAACTATTTTGCCACAAACATCAACACCCGGGGCAAAGGCTGCCGATGTTGGCCGCTTCATGACCGTTATGATTAACGATTGTTATGAAGAAGGTGATCAAAAGGTGTTCCGCGAAGGCATGGACAAATTGAACGATGCAGCCGATAAAAAATTCAGTAACGGGTTTATGAAACTTGCCCCTCAGGAACGTCATGATTTGTTAGTTGAACTTGATAAAGAAGCAAAGGATCATCAGAAAAAAGTGGACGATTTTAATAAAAAAGAAGAGTTGAAAGACAGGGATGAAACTTCAAGAGGCAACCTGAAATATGTGCGTCAGCATATGTCGCCCCACTATTTTTTTATGATGAAACAATTAACTATGCTCGGGTATTTTACTTCAAAAGTTGGAATGACACAGGCTTTACGTTACGAGCCCGTCCCGGGTCGATACGAAGGTTGCATTCCATATAAAAAGGGTGATAAAGCGTGGGCATAAAAACCAAATAAAATGAAAAGAAGAGAATTTCTACAATCAACAGGCATGGCGGCTTCCGGAATTTTTTTAAGCAGTTATTTGCCTGCGTGTAAATCTACCAATGTATCAAATGACATTAAGGATAATTTTGGCTTGCAATTGTACACGCTGAGAGATGTACTTCCGAAAGATCCGAAAGGCGTTTTAAAACAGGTAGCTTCTTTTGGATACAAACAGATAGAAAGTTATGACCATGACGAGCTTGGAATTTTCTGGGGAATGAAGAATACCGAATTCAAAAAGCTGATGGACGATCTTGGAATGAAGATCGTTTCATCGCATTGTGATATGAATAAAGATTTTGAACGCAAAGCTGCCGAAGCCGCGGAAATCGGGATGGCGTATTTACTTTGTCCTCACCTTGGAGCACAAAAGAAAATTGATGATTTCAAAAAGTTTGCAGACACGTTTAACCAGAAAGGAGAAATCTGTAAAAAAAATGGAATCAGGTTCGGTTATCATAATCATGATTACAGTTTTGTTCCATTGGAAGGACAGTACCCGCAGGATGTAATGATGCAAAACACGGATAAAAACCTCGTTGACTATGAAATGGATATTTACTGGGTGGTAACCGCAGGCCAGGATCCTATTGCCTGGATCGATAAATATCCTAATCGTTTTAAACTCTCCCACATCAAGGACCGGAAAAAAGGTGTAGCACCATCCGAACGGGAAGTATCAGTTGTGTTGGGAACCGGCAGTATTGATTTCCGAAAAATAGTAAAGGAAGCAAGGGCAAAAGGAATGGACTATTATTTTGTTGAGCAGGAAGCGTATGAAAATACTACTCCAATTGAGGCAACACGGGCGGATGCCGAATACATGAAAAATTTCAAGAGCTGATCAACGCTTTAATGAATCCTTCAATCGGGAGGAATCAACAGGCAAGGACTGATTAAGCGTCATGCCGGATGTTGTGTCTGCAACATTGCCATTCACGTTTTCAACATTGGTATTAGCAGGTGCCGTAGCAGAGTCTGCAGACATAGTTGTATTGCTGCTGTTATTACAAGCAGTAAGAAAACTTGCGGCAAGGATGAAGGCAACCAATTTTTTCATGTAAGTGATTTTATTTAATGATGCAATTATCCTACCAATGCCGCCGCGCCAAATACACCGGCACTGTCTCCTAAAATCGGTTTCAATATCGGCACATCAACACGGTTATTAAAAATGTATTGATTCAAAGCTGTTACTCCATCAGTGTACAAAGCATCAATATTGCCAACGCCACCGCCAATTACAATTACATCCGGATCCAAAATATCCACAACAACCGACACAGCTTTTCCAAAAAAATCACAAAGACGTTCAATGGTTTGTTTTGCGGCGGTATCGCCTTGCTGGCATCGTTTGCTGATCTCTTTTAATTTTATTTTTTCACCGGTGATTTTTTCATAGTAGCGTTCTATTGCCGGGCCGGAGATGACTGTTTCTACACAGCCGATCTTTCCACAATAACATTGACCACCGCTTTCATCCAAAAAATTATGTCCCCACTCCCCTGCTATTCCATGCTTACCATTCCATACATGATCATTGATTACAACGCCGGCACCAACACCGGTTCCCATGATGATGCCAAAAACAATTTGAGCATCAGGACATTTTTCTTTCACAATGCCCCATCTTGTTTCCGCTAACGCAAAACAATTGGCATCATTCGCTAATTCAACTGGGATGTTCAACTCCAGTTCCAGGTCTTTTTTTAAAGGCATTCCATTTAAAGCCGTGGAATTACAGTTCTTCATCGTATGAAGTACCGGATCCAAAACTCCAGGTGTACCAAAACCAATAGTAGTGGGCTGTAACCTTGACTCCTCCTTCATCCTTTTTACCAGTTGTGAAATTTGATTAATGATATGATCGTATCCTTTGAAAGATTCCGTATCAATTCGTGTCCGCACAACCGGTTTTGAAATTTCTTCAGGGTGAAGAATAACTCCTTCAATCTTCGTCCCTCCCAGGTCAATTCCCCATAATGGTAGGTTCATACAATTGGCTTTATATTTCTTACGCAGAAAGCTAAGAAATAATCTACAACAAAATTTTTAGAACAGCACCGATGCGAAAGGAATCATATAATTGAAGTAAAATAGAATTTTGGTTCCGATCATAAATCTAATCTGAACCAATTGGATCATATTTCGGAACAAGAGATTTCATAACTACCCATCCAATTAAATACGCAAAAGCACAAATAGCGAATATGATAAAATAACCGGCAGATTTACCGCTGAAACCTGCAAACTGCATTTGTGTTTCATCTGCATGTGTAAACAACATTCCCGAACCTTTATTAATCAGGAATGAGCCAATACCCCCAGCCATACCGCCAATACCTGTAACGGTTGCAACTGCCTTTTTCGGGAACATATCACTTACAGTAGAAAAAATATTTGCGGACCACGATTGGTGGGCTGCACCCGCAATACCAATTATAATAACAGGCATCCAGTAGCTGTAGGTTCCTAATGGTTGTGCCAATAAAGCCAGCAAAGGAAAGAAAGCAAAAATGAGCATTGCCTTCATTCTCCCTTCATATGGATTCATCTTTTTCTTATCAACAAAATAGGTTGGAAGCCATCCGCCTATTATTGAAAGGAGCGTAATAGAATAAAGAACAAAAATGGGAAGTGAACTTTGCGTCGAATCCATTTTGTATACATCCTTTAAATAAGCAGGAGTCCAGAACAAAAAGAACCACCACACGCCATCGGTCATAAACTTACCAAATGCAAATGCCCAGGTTTGTTTGAACCTGAAACAGGAAGCAAAAGACATTTTCTTTTCTGTTCCAATTACCGGTTCAGAAATCGGATCATGGCTGACTATGTCCTGTTGAATGTATTCCAGTTCAGCTTTATTTACTTTGGGATGAACATGAGGCTTCTGGTACATAAAAGCCCAAAAGCCCATCCAAATAAAACCTAAAAGTCCAATGGCAATGAAGGCAGTTTCCCAGCCCCAAGCTTTTGCAATAAAAGGGATGGTTACTGGTGCAGCCAAAGCACCTACTGTAGCACCTGCATTCCAGATGCTGGTGGAAAATCCGCGGTCTTTTTTCGGAAAATATTCCGCAGTAGTTTTAATTGCAGCCGGAAAGTTCCCGGCCTCACCAAATGCTAATATAAATCGGGCAAATACAAATAGCATTACACTGGTTGAAATAATAGCCGAAACATTGCTTACTGTTTGGATGGATTGTTTTGCTCCTGCAAAACCAACGAGCCAGTTGCCCGTTAAAATACCTGAAGTACCAATGCCACAAAAAGCGTGTACACAGGCACCTAAGCTCCATACACCAATAGCCCAAAGAAATCCTTTTTTTGTATCGAGCCAATCCACAAATCTTCCTGCAAACAACATCGAAACTGCGTAGAAAATAGAGAAAAGCGAAGTAATGGTTCCATAGTTGTTATCATTCCAATGAAATTCGGGAACGAGATAATCTTTCCATATCCATGATAAAACCTGACGATCCAGATAATTAATTGTTGTAGTAAAAAATAACAGTACACAAATTACCCAACGATAATTACTGGTTTTTGTAATGGATGGGGAAAGTGTGGAGTTTCTCCCTTTTGTTTCTGTAAGCATGGTTTCAATTTATATAGCGTGCAATCAATTTACCCGAATTACTTTCTGACTAAATCAATCAATCGCAACGATTCCTTCGTAAGCTCGGTAATTTTTGCGTATTCCTTGTTTTCAAGGATTTGTTTGGTAATTAATTTACTGCCCATACCAACTGCAGCAGCACCGGCATTGAACCATCCTTTTAAATTATTTTCTTCTGGTTCAACTCCACCGGTAATAATAAATTTTACCCCGCTGAATAATTCTTTAATAGCACTCACAAATCCAGGACCTAAAATATTTCCAGGAAAAAGCTTTACCAGTGTTGCACCAAATTGTTCGGCCCTGATGATCTCTGTAGGTGTCATAGCACCGGGCACATACAATAAACCATTTTGATCAGCCACCTTTGCTGCTTCGTCAACAACACCTGGGCTAATTAAATAATCCGCACCTGCATCAACAAAAGCTTTGGCTTGTTCGCCGTTTTTTATTGTCCCGATTCCAAGATACATTCCACTCAATTCAGTATCGCATACTTTACGCAACGATTTAAAATTTTTCAAGGCTGCTTCTCCACGATTGGTGTACTCAACCGTACGAATCCCTGCTTCATACAGTGCCTTTAAAACAGCAATGCTCACATCCTCATCTTTATTAAAATAGAGAGGTAAAACACCCTGTCTTAATGTCAATTCAAGAATTTCCTTTTTTCTGTCTACACCGGCATTTGCTGCTATACTCATATCTGAATTTTTTATGGTTGAATGAATGGAGTAAAGTTCCGTTTTTCGCGTGGTTGAAGATACAACGACAATCCATTTCAGAGAGAAAAGGAAAGTACATCCTAATTGTTTTCTACGCAAACGTTACCGGGAAACGTTTAAAGTTTACAAGTTTGCAGTTTAGGTTTCCCGGTATTTGTCAGGCTAACTCGTAAACGTGTAAACGGTAACTGATAAAACATTAAATGCAAACGTTGCCGGACATTTTTATACCCAAATCAACAATTCATTCGCTGCTCCTGTATACATTTGCCCGACTTAAAGATCGGTTATCTTGTTAACCATTATTCAAAACAATACAGTCAAATTATGTCAAAGAAAGTTGTAACGCTGGGAGAGATTATGCTTCGTTTATCTACTCCCGCA
>Ga0207650_10000968_pt1 | contig 21578 bp, 21 predicted proteins | sample KBSS63metaG_FD_184325 | JGI IMG/M metagenome (GOLD analysis project Ga0207650, IMG submission 184325) | Switchgrass rhizosphere microbial communities from Kellogg Biological Station, Michigan, USA - KBS S6-3 metaG (SPAdes) (version 2) | ecosystem: Host-associated > Plants > Roots > Rhizosphere...
ACTTGATACATTCCCCTACAGTAAACATTAAGACTATCACCAACTCTTTTCCTAAAGTCTTTGCTGAAATTTTCCAGCGCGTGGTCGCCTCGCTCTGCCATTGTCGCTGCAACATATAGCATGTCAAAGCAGGGGTTGGATCTACGAACCAATATATCAAATGCTTCTTTACCCGTACTCATGCCAATACAGACATTGGCTCTCGAGCTCATATGGACTTCTAGGAGTCGAAAAAATACCGACTCAAAATTCTGAGTTCTTATGTAATTAGCTTGCTTCTCTAAATGCTCATTAGCACGCCTATTTTCTTCTTGCGCAACTTTTAGCTCTTTACTTTGAAGCCTCATAGTTACCAATACAGCCGCAAGAGTCAACGAACTTAACAACGGATTTAGAATGCCTCCAAAAAAATCCCCAAACTGCCCCCACACCTCTTGAGAGGGTGACGTCGCAACTCCAAATGTTGCAAGATACTTAACCAACATCCCGACGCCGGACAAGGCAACTAAACCGATCATTACTTGCAGCCATTTCGGAACAATGGGTGCGACAGCTTCGCCCACCCCAGCTTCCTTACTCATTCAACTTTCTCCATGTCACGTTACGCTTAAAAGGCGGATAAATAGACATACTATCCCTAACTTCATATTTCGCTACGCAGACAGATTTACTATCCAGCTCTTCAAACTCATATATATCAGCATCTTGTCCTTTGCGCTGCTCCATCCTGCTCCTGCACATAACGAGCTTATGAGAGCTAGGAATACTGAGTAGCGCCTCGTATGTATCACTCATCAATTCTCAACCTTTAAACAGAAGACTAACTAAGCATACCAAATATCGGATGCTATGAGGTGTATCCATGCCTATCACTTATGGAAGCGTGTGCTCCGGTATCGAAGCTGCCACCCAGGCCTGGCACCCGCTGGGCATGCGCGCCGCCTGGTTCGCCGAGATTGAGCCGTTCCCTTCAGCGGTCCTGGCCCACCACTACCCGGACGTGCCGAACCATGGCGACATGACGAAGCTGGCAGCCCTGGTGCTGGCCGGCAAGATCCCGGCGCCGGACGTGCTGGTCGGGGGCACCCCATGCCAGGCCTTCTCGGTCGCCGGTATGCGCGAAGGCCTCACCGACCCTCGCGGGGCCCTCACCATCAAATACGTGGAGCTTGCAGATGCAGTTGACTATGTTCGCGCCGGCCAGCGAAAGCCCGCCAGCGTTATCGTCTGGGAGAACGTCCCCGGCGTCCTCAGCGACAAAGGGAACGCCTTCGGATGCTTTCTTGGCGCGCTTGCTGGGGAAGACTGCGAGCTGCAGCCTCCAGGGAAGAAATGGCAGGACGCTGGTTGTGTGTATGGACCCAAAAGAACAATCGCGTGGCGGGTCCTGGACGCCCAATATTTCGGCCTGGCCCAACGACGCCGTCGTGTGTTCGTTGTCGCAAGTGCTCGAGACGGGTTCGATCCCACCGAGGTACTTTTTGAGCGAGAAGGCGTGCGCCGGGATACTCCGCCGCGCCGAGGCGAGAAAGAGGACTCTCCCGCAGGCACTCTTAGAAGCACTGACGGTGGCGGCGATGTCGACCACGCGATAGCCGGCCATCTTCAGCTCATGGCGTTCGGTGGTGGTGCCAACTGTGAACAGACAGAGGTCGCTACAGCTCTTAGCGCCCACCCTGGCGGTACACGCATGGATGCTGAAACCGAGACGTTCGTTGTTACGGCGCCACTGACAACAAACCAATACGGAGATCATGAGAGCAGGGAAAGCCTGCTAGTGGTACACGGAACGCAAGATCCGGGCGTAAGCGACAAGCTCGCCTTTGCCTTGGGCAGGAACAACGGACAGGAAAATGCAGTGCTGGCTTTCTCCTGCAAAGATCATGGCGCTGATGCCGGCGAGATCGCCCCTACCCTGCGCGCCATGAACCACTCAGGCAGCCACGCAAACACCGGGGGCCAAGTTGCCGTCTGTATCACTGGCGACATAACCCACACGCTGAAGGCTGAGGGCTTCGACGGTAGCGAGGACGGAACGGGCCGTGGTCAACCGATTGTGGCTTTCACCCAGAACAGCCGGAGTGAGGTTCGCCATATCGGCGGTGACGGGCAGATCGTGGGCGCGCTGGCGGCGGAGCCGGGAGCTCAACAGCAGAACTATTTGGCTGGACACTCACAAGTTCGCCGCTTGGTGCCAGTCGAGTGCGAACGCCTACAGGGCATGGCCGACAACTACACCCTGATCCCATGGCGCCGCAAACCTGCCAGTGAGTGCCCGGACGGTCCACGCTACAAGGCGATCGGCAACAGCAAGGCCGTCACCGTGGCTCGCTGGATCGGCCGGCGGATTCTGTTGCAACTCAAAACCAGCCCGTACGGCGAATAACCTCTACAAACTTTAGCAAAGCAGTTACGAAAGTTAGGAGCTTGATTAGTTTGCTGAGCACGTTGTGAACCTCAAGTGGATTGGCTTGAGGACGAATATAGGGTGCGCACACTGTATCGCTCGACACGGGAAACTTGTGGAAAGCCTTCCTACAAGTCGCAACTTTCTCTCGCGCCTACCCCATTGACACCACTCCACCTCCCGGGCATCGCCCGGCAAGGAATGCCGCATGACTAATGAGTACCTGATGGGGCCGACCAATAGTGCGGTAGCTCAGACTGGCTTTAGGCTGCTTTCAGTCGTCGAGATCCGTCAGCTCGCACATTCGCTCTCCTATCATTCCACGCAACCACGCACCATGAAACTTAATATTTTCGAGAGAAGTACCGTCCCCTAGACGATACCCAAAAACCTTTCCCTTCGCTCCGCGATACATGACGTAAAAATGTCCATCATGAGCAAACGAATTCATCACATAAGGGCAAATGTAGATGATTTCGCTAAACGGGACGCGTACTTCAATGGGGCTTCGACAACGACGGGTTATGGTGAGGGTCAGCAACTGCTGATTTTCGTCGAACGTGAAGGCCTGCACTTGAGGCTCAGAGACAACCCAAGCAAAGAACCCACCAATGAGCACTGCACTGGCCAGCATTAACAGAATGAAGGATGACGCTGTGAGGCCTTCACCATGGTTAGGCTGCACACCATGAATGACATCCGGCCCTGTGAAAAGGAACGTCGCAAGCCCATAGCCCGGCAAAAGCAGAAGCAGCGCAAGAGAGAAACCAAAAACACCCATACCATTGCTTCCGATAATTGGTATTTCGGGGCCGTAATACCAAATAGGCGGGTGGGAAGTACTTTGCCCGTCAGCATTGGTTGCTGTGGCGCTAGCTGGTCTTTGATGATTCATCTGGCCGTCTCGAGAGATTGCAGCGCAGACGTTACCACTACTACCGCACAGTCTGGAAACGGATCACGGGGCTTTCTCATCGCGCTCCGCACTTCGATTACGCACGTCCCCCCTCAATAACCCCCATCACAGTCAGCCGCTATAGCGGCAAGGACGAAGTCATGCCTGAAGAAAACAAACACGACCTGGCTGCAGCTGATCGCAAGCTACTCATTCAGGCCGCGCACTCCGCCCGCATCGATATCGAACCGTGCACCTGCAGCGATCCTAAGTGGCCTTTCCGGCTGGCTGGCAAGTCCGGCGTCCGTGGCCACTGGAACCCGCTCATCAACGACGGGGATGCGCTGCGCTTGGCGGTGGTCATGGGGCGCATGGAGCGCCTGGGTGTCGCCATCCACATCGTCGAGCCGTTCGACGGCGACACCGGGCCTTACACCTACGTGGATGCTGAGCGTTTCGGTGAACACACCAACTACCACCACGCTGATCCATTCGGGGCAACTCGCCGCGCAATTGTCGAGGCTGCTGCTGAAATTGGGAGGCGCACATGATCGCCACCCTCTGGTTCGCCTACGTCTTCATCTACAAGGGGCCAAGGCCATGAAACAGCATCGCGTTTTGATCGGCGACTGCATTGAGTCGATGCGGACGCTGCCAGACAAGTCGGTTCAGATGTGCGTCACCAGCCCGCCCTATTACGGGTTGCGGGATTACGGGGTCGAAGGCCAGATTGGTCTGGAGGAAACACCGGCAGCGTTCATCGCTCGGCTGGTTGAGGTTTTCCGCGAAGTGCGTCGAGTGCTCCGCGACGACGGCACGGCCTGGGTAAATATGGGTGACAGCTATGCATCCATCGCTGGTGGCTATGCCCCAAACGGTTCCGCAGGCAAGCACGATATCGTCTCCGCATCCACCAGAGGGGCAGTGCGACGCGGTCATAGGCGTCAGCCGCACGATGGCTTCAAACAAAAAGACTTGATGGGTATGCCCTGGCGATTGGCCTTCGCCCTGCAGGATGACGGCTGGTATCTTCGCCAGGACATTATCTGGCACAAGCCGAACCCGATGCCCGAGAGCGTCCGTGACAGATGCACCAAGGCTCACGAATACATTTTCCTGCTGAGCAAGTCACCGAAGTACTACTACGACCAGTCGGCGATCCTCGAGCCATGCTCTCCGAACACCCATAACCGACTTTCCCAAGATGTACTTGCGCAAATCGGAAGTGACCGCGCCAACGGCGGAGCTAAGACCAACGGCAACATGAAGGCGGTCGCCAGGAAGCCGAATGGCGTTGGCTGGGGGCATGGCACTGATAACAAGGAGCGATGCCGGGGCAGGATCAAGGACAACGAGTCGATGGACTCAGCCCTAGCGATAATGCCCAGCGAGCGAAACAAGCGCACCGTTTGGACAGTGCCAACCCATAGTTTCAAGGGCGCTCACTTCGCGACCTTCCCTCCGGACCTCATCAGACCATGCATTCTGGCCGGCGCACCACTCGGCGGAGTCGTGCTTGACCCTTTCGGCGGTGCCGGCACCACGGCGGTGGTCGCCATGCAGGAAGGTCGCAAATCGATCTTGTGCGAACTGAACCCGGACTATGCCGCAATGGCTGAACACCGGATCGCGGCCGCCTGGCTCGACGGCGCGGCGCAGATGGATGTCTTCCGCGACACAGCGCAACACCCAGCAGCCTAACCCCAATCCCCCAACATGCCTGCCGGTGAGCGGTATCAATTCAAATGGCGGTCGATCCATCGCTCCGCCGCATCCAGCGTTTCATTCAACGCGGATAGATAGTCCGGCCAAGGGCCTGTCAGCTCGCCGACAACCTTTCCGAGGCCATCAACAGTCGCAGACTCGACGATGGTCGCAGATACGGGCGCTTGATCGTTTGGCTTCTTCCATTCGAACTTAAGAAACAGCGTTTGGCCCCGGTAGGCGTGAGCGATTGGAAGATCGAGATTATGCGACACACACCTCCCTGACGCTTGAACGAAGTTGAACAGTATTTGTAGTTCTTCTTCGTTTCGTTCGCTATCGGGGCAGTTAGCCATCACCTTCTGCCGCCCAGCGCGGCAAGGACACCCCATGTTCGCTATGAAACTCACCCTGATAATGCTGGGCGCTTTGCTGTACCTGGTCGCCAGCGCCTGCTGGTTCTTCTGGGCCGGCCCCGGATTCCTGTCCACCGGCACCACCGATGCACTGATCTACGCCCTCTTCGGTAGCTGCGTGTGGCTGCTGATCTCCTTTGGACTGGCGATCCACATCATCAAAACAGCGCGGCCCACAGCGGGCAGGAGGTAGGTATGGATATTCATTTTCTGTCGCACGAGGAAGTTTGCACACTCACAGGCGCAAAAACGAAAGCCGGCCAGGTGCAGGTGCTAAAGCGGAACGGTATTCGCCACACCATCAAGCGTAGCGGTTGGCCATGCGTTATCGCCAACGCCCTAACCGGCGAGCCGGTCGCTGCATCAACAGAAAAACCAAAATGGCAGCCACGCCTGGTGAGTTAAATGGGAAGGAAGCCAACAAACCCTGATAGCGTCACACGCCTCAGGAAGCGCAAGCAGCGCAGTGGGAAAATCTATTACTACTACGACCTGGGGGGCACGCCCAGAAAAGAGATCGCCTTGGGCAGCGATTATGGAATGGCTATCGTGGAGTACGCGAAGCTCGAGAAGAGCCGCGCGTCCTCGGCCTTGGTACAGGACGTACTCACCTTTGAGTACGTCGCGAACATCTACATGCTCGAAGTTGTTCCAACCAAGGGCGTGGCCACGCAAAAAGACAACGCCCGAGAGCTGAAGCAGTTGCTGAAGTTCTTCAACGATCCGCCTGCACCGCTCGAAGCGATCGAGCCACAGCACGTTGTCCAATACCTGCGGCAGCGCGGCAAAACCGCTCCGGTACGCGCCAATCGCGAGAAAGCTTTGCTCAGCGCCATCTGGAACTTTGCCCGGAGCAGCGGCTATACGGCCCTGGCCAACCCGTGCGCCGGCGTTAAGGGGCACAAAGAGTCCGGCCGTGATCAATATATTGAGGATGAGATGTTTGCCCTGGTGTATCAGCACGCTGAACAGCCGCTACGGGATGCGCTCGATTTGTTCTACCTGACCGGGCAGCGCATCGCTGACACCCTGAAAATGGATGAGCGAGACATCCGCGACAATCGGCTGGCCGTGAAGCAAGGCAAGACGAATGCAAAAAGGAGGATTGAAATAACGGGCGAGCTGAAGGTTGTTATTGATCGAATCATGGCCAGGAAGGACGGGCACAAGATACGGACAAGTAGGCTCATCGTTATGGATAACGGACAGCCTATGACCAGCAGCATGTTGCGAGGGAGGTTTGACGCGGCCCGTGAGGCAGCCGGTGTTCAGAAAGGATACTTTCAGATGCGCGATCTGCGCGCAAAAGCTGGCACCGACAAAGCAGAATCCAGTGGTGACATCCTGCAGGCTCGCGACCAATTGGGGCACACAACTGTCGTCATGACAGAGAACTACATCCGTAAGAGGATCGGCAAGAAGGTCACGCCGACGAGGTAAATTCTGCACCGCAATAATTTTAACCCCCTTGAAAACAAAGGCCTGCAAGGGAGGTAAAATTTGCCCATAGCGGTGCAGAATAGAGGCTAACTTATTGTATTTAAAAGAATACCTTGCGGACTTAAAATCCCCCGCTCGTAAGGGCGTCCCGGTTCGATTCCGGGTTCGGGCACCATCTCCAGTTCCACGGACAGCCAGTAAAGTCCGTGGAGCCCTTTAAAACCCGCCTTTCGGCGGGTTTTTTCGTTTGTGGCGTTCCGTCGTTTTCCGGGGGATTCCAAGCTTTTTAGGGAAGCCATGGCCTTGTTGTGCCAAGGCCTGGATGTCGAACTGTTCAATCGCCCTGGCCACCCTCGCCCGCAAAGGCTACAACGCCCAACTGTCCATCGCGTACCTGTCACCGCTCAACACCGTCAATAACCTCGCCGAACGCGACTAGTTCATGAACATTGCCGACTGGGTGGCTGAAGTGCTCGGCGGTCGTACTGCATAGCGGGCGTGAGGTCGCTCCTGAACGCCCAGCTTTTTTGAGCATGGGCGTGTTTTGTTTGTCCAACCCTTCGATTGCAGGCGCTATTTCGGAGGGCATGATGAAAACTGTTAAAGCCGGTAGTTTGCAAATCGCCTACCTGGAACTCGGCCCGGTAGACGGCCCCCCCATAGTGTTGCTCCACGGCTTCCCCTATGACGTGCATGCCTACGATGAAGTCGCCAAGATCCTGGCCTCGACTGGAAAGCGATGCTTCACTCCGTACCTTCGTGGTTTTGGTCCCACCCGGTTTTTAGATGGGCAAGCAATGCGCTCTGGCGAGCAGGCGGCCATAGGCGCCGACTTGTTGGCTTTTCTTGACGCCCTGAAGATCGAAAAAGCTGTGCTTGCGGGCTATGACTGGGGTGGAAGAGCGGCTTGCGTTGTCGCCGCGCTATGGCCGGAACGGGTAAGCGGTTTGGTTAGCTGTGGCGGCTACAGCATCCAGAATATCGCTAAGGAGCACGCGCCCGTTTCACCCGAAGCTGAGCATCTTCTCTGGTACCAATACTATCTTCACGGTAGCCGTGGGCGCGCTGGGTTGACCGCGAACCGCAAGGCGTTCTGCCATTTGCTATGGCGCCTGTGGTCCCCAACCTGGCGGTTCACCGAGGCGGCGTTTGAGACGACTGCCGCCGCGTTTGAGAACGACGACTTTGTGGAGGTGGTCATACACTCGTACCGCCATCGTTTCGGATTGGTTGACGGCGATCCAGCCTATCGCCATATAGAATCCCGACTTGCCGCGCAACCAACGATCACCGTGCCTTCACTGGTTCTGGAGGGTGCGGCCGATGCGGTCGACCCCCCGGCCAAGGACGACCCATTCGTGGGCTATTTTACCGGGCCGTATCGGCGCCAGCGCCTGGAAGGCATTGGGCACAACGTACCCCAAGAGGCACCGGAAAAATTTGCCGACGGTATTTTGAGCCTCAGTGGTTGAGTTCATGGCGAAATAGCCGTACCTGACTATTCGCCGCCAGGACCAATCAGTGAACGTTGGATCTGGACGCCGGGCATCATTTGCTGCAGCCCCTCGATCAGCTTGTCCCCCGCTTCCGTTAAGGCTTCAAGCGGCATCGCCGGCAAACTCTCCAGAATGAACCACATGCTCTTTGCGTCGGCACCCAGACGGGTCCTGACACCTTGTCGCCAGTTCCAACGGCGGCAGGTCACGCCTTGGTCATCGCGCCAGATAACCTCGCCGGCGTCTGGATACTCGACAGCAGGAGCCCCCTCTTTCAAGGTGTCAAACGGTTCGGTGCCATCTGCAACTACGAGCCGTGGAGAGCCTACGTAGGCTTCAATGTTTTCCCCACCCACCGGGATGGCGTACTCAAGACTGATTGCGTTGTAGAGGTCGACGATGGGATCCAGGCTCGGCAAGCTGCCGTCACGTAAAACCCGTTTACGCAGTGCCTCAGCCGAACAAGGCGTGCGCTGCGGCTTGGCGCCAAATTTTCGGAACGCTTGCGCCCACTCGGCCAGATGGGCTTCACCCCAGCTCGGCCCACCTTCCTGCACAACCTTGCAAGCGCGGTCCAGCGCAGCCTGGGCCACCTCAGGGTTGGCCAGTGGCGCCGCTTGCACCACGATGCTCAGGGCCCGGAACTGTGGCGCCAGCTCGGCAACGGCTTGATCGATCAACGGCAGTACGGACAGCATCAAAAACCTCCAGGTACCTAAATGTCATTTCATGCTAGTCAGCGACGACCAGCAAAGTCAATATAATGACCATTATCAGCCACTATAGCGGGCGCGCCGATTGACGGAGCGACTGATAGGGGCCGAGAATCCCCGCACATTTTTCCTCATGACCCTCATCAATGGCCACGAAGCCCACCCTGTCGACTACCCCTGGCGCTGATGCTCAAGCCGTCAGCCTGGCCGTCGCGCGCACGCTCAAACAGGCGCGCAAAGCCCAGAAAATCACATTGGATGAGCTTTCCCGTCGCGCAGGGGTGAGCAAGGGGATGGTCGTCGAAATAGAAAAATGTACGGCGAACCCCAGTATCGGCATCCTTTGCAAAATCGCCGCCGCGCTGGGCCTGTCCGTAGCAGACATCGTCAACGTGACCGAAGCTCCATCCGCCCACATCATCCACAGCCAAGACATCCCCACACTGTGGACCGGGGACCTGGGCGGAACGGCACGCCTTCTGGCAGGAACGTCGGGCCCCGACATGATCGAGCTGTGGCGTTGGGAAATGCACCCAGGCGAATCTTTCGCTTCACCGGGGCATCCGCAGGGCACGCTGGAACTGTTTCATGTGGAGAAAGGCACGCTGAAATGCGTGGTAGGGGAAACAGAGTTGGTCATCCCTGCGGGGAGTTCGGCAGTGGCCAAAACTGACGTCCCCCATTCCTATTCCAACGCTGGCCGATCCAAATTGGTATTCACGATGTCTGTGACGGAGATGCATCAGTAAATACCTGCAGGCTGGCAGCCGGTGAGAGCATCGTGCTTCAGATTTGTGCCAGGCCGCCGTCAGGAGCGACCTCGCTGGCGGTCATGAAGCTGCTCGGTCGCAGCTTGGCCGAGGCGATCATCCCGCTGTGTACGTGGGGCGCTGAAAATGCGGCGCAAATGGCAAACATCTCGCTAAACGCGACGCTTTGCTCTAGCAGGACGCGACCAACTTTATTGCTGGTCGGCATAATGGCGCACGTCATAGATAAATATTGACGAGAGGTCGCCAACGGTTAGGCTATGTGCGCTTCGCAGCGAGCCCCGGAGGTCTCTTGAGCATGACGTCACTAAGACTTGAACAACAAATACAGGCGGCATCGACCCAAACGCCACTCCAATACCGACGCGATATCGATGGGCTTCGAGCGGTAGCCGTGATGTCTGTTGTTATATTTCACGCATTCCCATCAGCACTTACCGGTGGTTTTATCGGGGTTGACATATTCTTCGTCATTTCCGGATTTTTGATATCGTCCATTCTCATCCAAGCGCTGCGCGAGGATAAGTTTTCACTCTCTGGATTTTACGCCCGGCGTGCCGCCAGAATATTCCCAGCACTTATAGTCGTGCTGGTGTCATGCCTGTCATTCGGTTGGCTCGCGATGTTGGCAGATGAGTACCTGTCACTTGCCAAACATTCGATTGCAGGCGCCGCATTTGTCTCAAATCTATTGCTGTGGAGCGAGACCAGTTACTTTGATGTAGCCGCGAACACAAAACCGCTTCTACATCTGTGGAGCCTGGGTATTGAAGAGCAGTTCTACTTCGTATGGCCGCTGCTGTTACTCGCGTTCTGGCGTCTGCGCACGAACCTGCCGATTGCTATAGGGCTGCTCATCGCAGTGTCATTTGGCCTGAATCTGTATCAGGCATCCCACAATCCAACGGCAGATTTTTATTCTCCGCAAACACGATTCTGGGAACTGCTGGCGGGCGCGTTACTGTCTTGCCTGGCACTTCGAGCGGCACCGTCAGCCATTTGGGCAAACGTTATGTCCTTGGCCGGGACTGCCATGATTGGATACGGCCTGCTCACTATCACCAGCGCTGCCGCATTCCCCGGAATGCTTGCCCTGGTGCCTGTCGCGGGTGCCGTTTTGATCATCGCAGCGGGCCCTGAGGGGATGGTTAATCGCTTCGTTCTTTCCAATCGCCTGATGGTCGGTATCGGGCTCATCAGTTACCCACTCTACCTGTGGCATTGGCCGCTGCTGGTCTTCCCGAGGATCATCCAGAGCGCAACGCCTTCGCCAGAAATAAGAGCCACGGCCATTGTGGCAGCCTTGGTGCTTGCATGGGCGACGTACCGCTTCATCGAATCGCCTATTCGTACCCAGCGCATAGACCGCAACACGGCCATCAAGGGCTTGTGCGGCGCGATGGTCGTCACGACAGTTACCGCGCTCGGCATTCAGGTGGGTGACGGCCTTCCATTTCGCGAGGCAGCGAAGCCAGTTGCGCGCTACGCCGAAGATCTTGGCAGGTATCCGTACATCACGTACATGAGCAAAAACTTCTACAAATGCTCGGACGAAGCACTGAGGAATTTGTCATTCAAAGACCTTGAGTTCGGATATCGCTGCTTTCAGTCAAAACAAACTGGATCGATTGATATTTTGCTATTGGGCGATAGCCATGCAGAGCACTTGCTCGCAGGGTTTGCAGATGAATTCAAAAGCAGCAATGTCGCCTCTTTCTCTCAAAAACAATTGCCCGCACTTGACAGCCCAGTCATGCGTGAAGCTATAGAAAGAGTCGCGGCAGACCCAGCCATCAAAAAGGTTTTCATCTCCGCGCTTTGGGAACAAAAGATCCAACCCAGCACTGAAGATCCGGCCGGCCAGCTTGAAAGAACCTTCAAACTCTTCACCGACAACCATAAATCCGTCACCCTACTTGATGATGTTCCAACCTTCTTGTTTGACCCTGAGGCATGCAAATACGGGCGCAGGTTCAGCGCAGACGGCCCAACCTGCACCGGGCCTTTTGATCAACAGATGAAAAATAAGGCCCTGTACCATAAAGCGCTGGCTGAAGCTGTTGAGAAATCGCCGAATGTGAAATACGTTCCGGTGCTCCAGTACTTCTGCAACACCAACGATTGCTCGATGGTGAGCGGCGGCAAACTGCTATTCAGGGATCCGAACCACCTGACCATTGAAGGCTCTCGATACCTGGCCAAGAAGCTCAAACAAAGCGGGCATCTCTGAGTGACTGAGCGACAGCAATGCAAACTCCGGCATGACGCTGCTTTTTAAGTAATCGACATGCCGCAACACCGCAGCGAGCGTTGTTACTTGCCCAGGTTTTGATTCATTAAGTTATCCAAAACAGAGAATTCGCTGGCGGCCGTCCATTGATGTAAATGCTCGCAACCTTCAGCGTTAACTTCGGCGAGGTTGCTGCGCGGGTCGCATATTGCCGACCACTTTTGTCGCAGGGAGGGATATTTTATAAAGTCTTCCCTGGCCGGCGGTTGGCCGGCGGACAATCGCAGCGCGGACAAAACCAACAGTGCACAAGCGCCAAGGCCGATAGAACATTTTTGATAATTCATAGATCGCGTTCCCGTAGGGTAGGAGCACTCAGCGAACAGCGCTGAGTGCTCAAGATACGGCGCGACTATAGGAACGAAATGGTTCGGTAAAAAGATCCACTTTTGTAGCATTTCATAGAACCATTCAAGCCAGCGAGTGGCCTGCAAGACTCAGCCCGCGCCTCCCCCGGCTATCGACTGACTTCCCAGGCATCGCCGGCGGGTGCGGTGCCACGGTCATAGGGTTTGCCCAGCCACATGTAGAGCAGGCCCAGGCCAATCACGATGGCCGTGCTGAGAACCATCGCGTAGTTGATGTACCAGGCCGCATCCGGTGTGCGCGGCCAGGCCATGTTGATGATTGCACCGACGCCATAGATCAGCGCGCCGATATTCACCGGCAGGCCCCAGGCCCCCAACGCGAATTTGCCGCTGGGTTTCCAGCCCCGGGCGCGAGCGTAGAGGGCCGCAAGCACGATCATCTGGAAGGCCAGGTAGATACCGATGGCCGCAAAGCTGACGATGGTCGCCACCGCGTCCTGAAGGAAGAAACCGAGGGTGATGATCAGGGTCGGCAGCACACCGGAGACGAACAGCGCTGCCACCGGCACCTGAGTGGTCGGCGAAATCCGCTTGAGCAGGCGGCTGCCGATGACCATCTCATCGCGGGCGTAGGAATACAGCAGTCGACTGGCGGCGGCCTGCAGGCTGATGACGCAGGAGATGAAGGAGATCATCACCACGCCCATGACCACCTTCGAACCGACGCTGCCAAAGGCATTGTTGAGGATGGTAGTCACCGGGTCCTTATCGGTGCCGTTGATCACCGCTTGCATGTCCGGCACGGCGAGGATCAGCGCCAGGCAGGCGAACATCGCGGCCACACCGCCGATATATATGGTCATGCGCATGGCCACCGGGATTTGTTTACTCGGGTTGGGGGTTTCCTCGGCCACGTCGCCGCAGGCCTCAAAGCCGTAGTAAAGGAACATGCCCGCCAGCGATGCAGTGAGGAACGCCGGCAAGTAGGAACCGTCGATACGGATATCAAACGTGTTGAACAGCACGCTGATGGGCTGATGACGTTCAAATACCAACAGGTACACACCGACGATTACCGCGCCGACCAGCTCACACAGAAAGCCGAACATGGCGATGCGGGCCAGCACCTTGGTGCCGCTGAGATTGACCAGGGTGGCGAACAGCGTCAGCACCACCGCGATGACGATATTGGTGTTGTTACTCGCCTCGAAACCGAGCATCGCCGCGAGGTAAGGCCCGGCTCCGACCGCGACGGCGGCAATGGTGACGCACAGCGCGATGGAGTAGATCCAGCCGACCATCCATGCCCAGCGCTTACCCACCAGGCGTCGGGCCCAAGGGTAGACGCCGCCCGAAATCGGGAATTGCGAAACCACTTCGCCGAAGATCAGGCACACCAGCAATTGCCCGCAGCCCACCAGCAGGTAGGCCCAGAACATCGGCGGCCCGCCGGCGGCAAGGCACAGGCCGAACAGGGTGTAGACACCCACCACCGGCGACAGGTAGGTAAAGCCCAGGGCGAAGTTTTCCCATAGGCTCATGCTGCGATTGAAGTTCGAGGTGTAACCCAGTTTGCGCAATTGTTCGGCGTCGCTATCGGCGTCTACGCCGGTTTGGGGACGTGCACTCATGGCGGTGTGGCTCCAGAAAATCGGCAGATTTTGGCTGTCCGAAGCCGTGGCCAAACCCTCAAGGTTCGTCCCGGCTCGGTATTCTTGTAATGGGTGTGGGGGGTTGCCTGGGCATCCACTGGCGGGCGCGGTTTTCGCAGGCGCGCACGTCTTTTGGCGAGTGCTCTGTTCGTGTGGCTATTGCAGCAGCCTCCTGAAGTCCGGCGCTTCGTTGGAGGCTTGGAAAGAGGCTAATAGCCGCGGCAGAGTCCGGCAAATATTAAATACTGAACGCCGCGTTCGATTAAATAGATAGCTGGGTAACGCCATGATCACAAGACGTCCTCACGCACCTGCTGCGCCGAACTACAACGGAAATTGCGCCCTGATCAAGGTGCCGCCCTGGGCACGATTGCTGGCAGCGATAGTGCCGCCATGGGCCTGGCAGATCGCACGGGCGATGGACAAGCCCAGCCCGCTGCCCCCCGAATAACGCGCCCTGGAGCGCTCCGCCCGCCAGAAGCGGTCAAACACGCTGTCCAGGTGTTGTGCTTCGATGCCCGGCCCTCGGTCACCCATCTCAATCACGACGCGGTCTTCGACCTGGCGCGCCATGATGTTCAATTCGCCGCCCGCCGCCGCATAGCGCAGCAGGTTGTCGATCAGGATATTCAGCACCTGACCCAGGCGATCCCGATCGGCATGGATACGAACCCCGTCCTCGATACTGACCCGTGCCTGCACACCGGCCTCGTCCAATTGCGGCTGGAACCAGGCCAGTCGTTCGCTCACCAACGCCGCCAGGGGAAAATCGCTGCGTTCCAGCACCAGTTGCCCTGCCCTGGCCATCGACAGCAGGTGCAGGTCGTCCACCAATTTACGCAGTTGATCGAGCTGGCGCTTGACCATGCCCAACTGCGTGGCATCGCTGGGGAATACCTCGTCGAGCATGCCCTGCACGCGCCCCATCGCGGCATTCAACGGTGTGCGCAGTTCGTGGGCGATGACCGCGCTGGACTCACGCACATCGCGCTCATAACGTTCCAGTTGGGTGGTCATGCTGTTGAAGTCGCTGATCAGGCGTTGCAGCTCGTCGGGTGCGTCGTGGTGAACCGGCAGGCGCGTCAGGAAATCACCGCCGGCGACCCGCTGTGCGCCCTGGGCAATCGCCGAGAACTGGCTGGACAAGGGCCGCGAAAACCACAAACCGCAGAGAATGATGATCGGGATAGCGGCCAGCACCAGGCAAGCCAGGATCAGCCAGTCACGGTTGGCCATATCCGGCTGGAAGAACTCCACCGGATAGTACTCGGCCACCAGTTGGCGCAAGCGTGTCTCATTGAGCTGCGGCTCGGCGCGCAACTGCAGCAACTCCTCGCGCGCCGCCGGCGGCAGGCGCTGCAAAAAATACTGGTCCGACAGCCTGAAGTTGATCCACATGCAAACGGCGATCACCACCACCGCGCCGATGGCCAACAGGCTCATACGCATGCCGACCCAGCGCCACAGAGGTTTATCGTTGGCCCGTGATTTTTCCAGCATGTTGCTCACCTGAACCGATAGCCAATGGAGCGCACCGTCACCAGTACTCCGGCGATACCATGGGTTTCGAGCTTGCGCCGCAGGTTGTGCACGTGGGCATCGACGACGCGGGCCAGGGCCTCGCTTTCCGGCAGGCAGATTTCCAGCAATTCATCGCGGGTGAAGGCTTTGGACGGGGTCTTGAGCAACGTCGCCAGCAACTTGAATTCGGTCGGTGTCAGTTCCAGCCACTGCGGTGGCGCATCGCGGTGCTCAATGGCGGCGGTGAACGCGAGCAGGTCGACTCGCAGGTTTTCATAGCGCAGCACCTGTTCCACCGGTTGGCTGCCCGCGCTACGCCGCAACACCGCATGTACCCGCGCCACCACCTCGCGCGGGCTGTAGGGCTTGACCACATAGTCGTCGGCGCCATAGCGCAAGGCACCGAGTTTTTCCGGCTCGTCACCCATGGCCGTGACCATGATCACCGGCGTGTCACTGCCGCGACGCACGGCGGACAACACCTCGGTGCCACTCAGGCGCGGCAGCATCACGTCGAGCAGGATCAGGTCGGGCCGCCAACTTTTGTGCAGGTCCAGACCGCGTTGGCCGTCTTCGGCCAGGGCCACCTCGAAGCCGTCCCGGCGCAGATACGCTTCGAGAATGTTGGCGCTGTCGGCGTCGTCTTCGACGATGAGGATACGTTTTCCTGACACAAAGAAGCCTCTTGATGAAACCTTGATAATTCACGAACGGTTTATTGAAAGTCCGCTGCCAGTATTGCCCTACGCCGACTTTCGCGAACCGATCCTATGCCGACCACCGCATCGCTGTCCAAGCCTATCAAGCTGCCTGAACGCCACGGCGCGGTTTTGCTGTTGGTTGCCCTGTTGGCCGGCTGCTCACTGGCGCCTGAGTACCAGGCACCTGCGCTGCCCGTGCCGCAAACGCTGCTGGGCGAACCTGCGGTAGGCGCGCCCTCCTCCAAGGCCAACGACACAGAGGCGCTTGCCGAGGACGAGAAACAGCTGCTGGCCGGTCTGGATTCATCGGCGCAGTTGCCGCATCGGGTGGAACAAGCCCTGACGTACAACCGCGACCTGCGCCTTGCATCGCTGCGTGTGGAGCAAGCTCGCGCCCAGTACGGCATTTCCCGCGCCGATCGCCTGCCCACCGTGGCGCTGGGGCTGCAACGCAACCGCCAGCACTTGCACGACAAGGCTGCCGACGAACGTTATGGACAGGACATCGCGGTGGCCTCCGTGGGTATCTCGGACTTCGAGCTGGATTTTTTCGGCCGGGTGCGCAGCCTCTCCGAAGCGGCGCAACATGACTACCTGGCCACGCGCTACGGTGCCCTGGCCGCGCGCAAGGCGCTGATCGTTGAAGTGGCGCGCCTGTATTTGCAGGAACGCTTACAAGCAGGCGTCCGGGTCGACACTCAGTCCATTCTCAACGACCAAAACCTGCTGCTGAGCGTACTCGACGATCAGCAAAAAGAAGGCCTCGTCGCCCAGGACACGGTCGACACCCAGCGCATGGAGGTTCGGCGCGCCACCCAGCAATGGCAGGATGCAAGCGCCGACCACGCCAGCGCACAGCAGGCGCTGACATGGGTGACTGGCTATCAGGCCACGCCTTCGATCGCTGCCACGACAGACCCTGTAATTGATTTGGATACCCCGCCGTGGCTGATCGAACTCTCGTCCCAACGACTATTACAGCGCTTCGATGTGCGCCAGTGCGAACAAGCCCTGCGCGCCGCCAACGCCAACATCGGCGCCGCGCGGGCGGCGTTCTTCCCCTCTATCACCTTGAGCACCGGCGCGGGCATCGCCAGCCCGCGCTTGAGCAACCTGTTTTCATCCGGCAGCGGCGCCTGGCTGTTCACGCCGCAACTGAACCTGCCGCTGTTCGACGGCGGCCGCAACCGAGCCAATCTTGACCTGGCCACTGCGCGCCAACAGTCGGCTGTCGCCCAATACGAAAAGACCGTGCAGGACGCCTTCCGCGAAATCGCCGACCTGTTGAGCCAACGCCAACAAGCATTGGCCGACGCCACCATACACATCGACCTGGCCGCTTCGACGGCATTAAAGGCCAAGCGTGTCGACCAGCAGATTGCCGCCGGCGCGGCTGCGCGTTCGCAGTACCTGGCCGCTGCCATTCGCCTGACTGAATCGGCCATCGAGTTACGCAAGGCCAACTACCAGGTGTTGTTCAACCGCCTGGCGCTGTATCGCGCGCTGTCCGGCGCACCATTGTTTTCATCCAAAGAAAGGGTTTCACCATGACATTGACCACTGCCCCTACCCGTACCGTGCTCTGGGGCGCCGCCGCCCTGATGGCCTGCGCCCTCGTGCCCCAGGCGCAGGCCGCCGACGCCAGCCCCGCAGCCGACAAGACCACCGCAACTTTGGGCCTTGGCATGGGCGTCGCGCCGCGCTACATGGGCGCCGACCGCTACCGCTCACTGGTGCTGCCGATGTTCAGCATCCAGCGTGGCGTGCTGTTCGCCGACACCACCCGTGGGGTGGGCCTGCAATTTCAATCCGACAGCGGCTTTAGCGCCAGCGCGGCAATCAACTACGACCTGGGCCGTAAGGAAAAGGACAGCACCAGCCGCCCCGGCGACCGCGAGCTCAAAGGCATGGGCGATATCGGCGGCGCCACCGTCGCCGACTTCACCCTCAGCCAGCAGCTGCTTGACTGGCTCTCGGTGAGCGGCGAAGCGGAACTGCGCATGGCCGGCGAGCACCGTGGCAACCGCTACCGCTTTGGCCTCGAAGGCGTGCTGTTTCACACAGACAGCGACACCCTGGCCCTGGACATCGACGCCCATGCCGGCGATGGCCGCTACAACCAGACCTTCTTCGGCGTCACACAGGCACAGAGCCAGCGTTCGCTCTACGGCAGATACAACGCCGATGCCGGGATCTACGCCTATTCCGCCGCCTTGAACTGGCAGCACAGCCTGGACGCGCACTGGTCGACGCTGGCCAGCCTGACGCTGACCCAGTACGCCGACCAGGCCCGTCACAGCCCACTGGTCAAGCGTGAAGGCGCCGGCCTGGGCATGTTCGCCATCAACTACACCTTCTGATAACGAGGCGCCAGGCATGCAGGGTTTTGCTCAGTTGTTCCGTCCTTGGGGCCGCCCCCTGGTGCTCGGCGTTGCCTGCCTGATGGTGGTGGCCTGTTCGCGCGAGGAGGCGGCGCCGGAGCCGGCCATAAGGTCGGTGAAAGTCGCCAGCGTGCGCGCCTACGGCGCCGACGCCGCGCCGTTGACCGGTGTGGTGCGCCAACGCCAGCGCGCGGTCTTGGCCTTCGAAGGCGCGGGCCGATTGGTGGCGTTGAATGTCGACATCGGCGATAGCGTAAAACAAGGCCAGGTGCTGGCGAGCCTCGATACGGCGGCCGTGCGGTTGCGCCTGAAACAAGCGCAGGCGGCCTTGTTCGCCAGCGTGGCGCAAACCGCCGAGCGCAAGCGTAACAAGGTGCGCCAGCAACTGCTGTATGCCCAGGGCAGCGTCGCGGCCAGCGCGGTGGAGCAAGCCGAAGCCGCGTGGCAGGCCGCCGTAGCGCAGCAGGCCGCCGATGAAGCGGCCCTGGACCTGGTGCGACGCGACCAACGCCAGGGCCAGTTGATCGCGCCGTTTGACGGTCGCGTCGTGGCACGACCCGCGCAGTTGTACAGCGAGTTATCGCCCGGCCAAGTGGTGATGGAATTGGAAGCCAGCGGCGCGTTGCAGGTCATCGTGCAAGTCCCGGTGGAACAGGCCGCCGGCCTCAAGCCTGGCGACCACGCCGTCGCCAACGACCCGGCCGCGCCCGGATCGACCCTGCCGCTGGTGCTGGAGGGCCTGTCGACACGCGCGCAGAACGGCATGTTGCAAAGCGCGCGTTTTCGCCTGGACGCCCGCGACCTGGCGCTGCCCAGCGGCGTGAACCTCAACGTGCGATTGGCGACCCCTGCCGCGCTCGCGCTGTCGATTCCGACCCAGGCGCTGCGCATGGGCGGCGACGCCAGCCAGGTGCAGGTGTTCGTCTATGACCCGACCCAGGGCAAGGTCGCCCTGCGTGAGGTCAGGATCGGCCTGATCGACCAGGGCCGTGTCGCCCTCGATAGCGGCCTCACGGATGGCGAACAAGTCGTCGTCACCGGCGTGGCGTTCCTCACCGACGGCCAGCCCGTCAACCTGCTTGCACCCTCCAGCCGTTTGAGCGCGCCCGAATGATCAACCTGACCCGTCACGCATTGGGCGCGAGCCGCCTGACGTTATTCACCGCCCTGCTAATCCTGCTCGCGGGCGTGGCGACGTTCCTGAGTTTCCCGACCCAGGAAGAACCCTCGGTGACCATCCGCGATGCGCTGGTGAGCATCGAGTTTCCCGGCCTGCCCAGCGAACGCGCCGAAGAGTTGCTGGCCCGGCCCACCGAAGAAAAGCTGCGCGAGCTGTCGCAGATCAAAAACATCGTGACTACCGTCCACCCCGGCAGCGTGATTATCCAGGTGACGGCCCGCGATGAAATCAAGGACCTGGGCGTGCTGTGGCAGCAGGTACGCAATAAAGTCGCCGAGGCCGGCGCCGGATTTCCACCTGGCACCCAGGGGCCTTTTGTCGATGATAATTTCGGACGCGTCGCCGTCGCCTCCATTGCGGTCACCGCGCCCGGCTACAGCATGAGCGAAATGCGCGGGCCGTTGAAACGCCTGCGCGACCAATTGGGCGGGTTGCCCGGCATCGGCCAGGTAACGTTGCACGGCGTGCAGGACCAGCAACTCTCGATCGATTTCAACCCGCAGCGCCTGGCGGGGCTGGGTTTGTCCCCGCAGCAACTGTTCCAGCAATTGCAGCAACAGAACGTGTTGGCGCCCGGTGGTATCGCCGACATTGGCGGGCAGATCACCACCCTCACCGTGACCGGCGAAGTGCTCAGCGTGGAGCAACTGCGCCAGTTGCCGATCCAACTGCCCGGCGCCAACGGTACCGCGCAATCGGTGGCCCTCGGCGCCATCGCGCAGATCTCGGTGATGGCTGCCGACCCGCCCCAGAGCGCCGCGATCTATCAAGGCCAGGACGCGGTGGTGCTGGCGGTGTCCATGGCGCCAGGACAGAACGTGCACCAATTCGGCATGGCCTTGCGCAAGCGCTTGGCCGAGCTGGAACAGCAGCTTCCGTTGGGCTTCGCAGCCCATATGGTGACGTTCCAGGCCGATGTGGTCGACCAGCAGATGGCCAAGATGAAACACGTGATGATCGAGACGGTGGTCATCGTCATGGCCGTAGTCATGCTGTTTCTGGGCTGGCGCACCGGGCTGGTGGTCGGCGCGATTGTGCCGCTGACCATCCTCGGTACGTTGATTGCGATGCGCATGCTCGGGGTCGAGCTGCAAACCGTGTCGATTGCCGCGATTATCCTCGCGCTCGGCTTGCTGGTGGACAACGGCATCGTGATCGCCGAGGACATCGAGCGCCGGCTGCATGCCGGCGAGGACCGACGCCAGGCCTGCGAGGACGCCGGGCGCACCCTGGCGATTCCGCTGCTGACCTCGTCGCTGGTGATCGTGCTGGCGTTCTCGCCGTTCTTCCTCGGCCAGACCAGCACCAATGAATACCTGCGTTCACTGGCGGTCGTACTGGCGTTGACGCTGCTCGGCTCGTGGTTGCTGAGCATCACCGTCACGCCGCTGCTGTGCCTGTATTTCGCCAAGGCTGCGCGCCACGAGGCGTCGGAAGACAGTTACGACAGCGGTTTTTACCGAGGCTACCGCGCGGTCATCGGCCGCGTGTTGCAACACAAAGCACTGTTTCTGATGGCGATGCTGGTGTTACTCGCCGCCGCTATTTTCGAACTGATGCGCGTGCCCTATGACTTTCTGCCTCAGTCGGACCGCTTGCAGTTCCAGGTACCCATCAGCCTGGAACCCGGCAGCGGCTCGCGCAAGACCTTGCAAAGCGTGCGCGAGATCAGCCTGTGGCTGAGCAAGGAGCCCCAGGTAGCCG
>Ga0207650_10000970_pt1 | contig 21577 bp, 16 predicted proteins | sample KBSS63metaG_FD_184325 | JGI IMG/M metagenome (GOLD analysis project Ga0207650, IMG submission 184325) | Switchgrass rhizosphere microbial communities from Kellogg Biological Station, Michigan, USA - KBS S6-3 metaG (SPAdes) (version 2) | ecosystem: Host-associated > Plants > Roots > Rhizosphere...
GGCGCTGCGCATCGCGCTCGGCCTGTTGATGCCGCTGGCGCTGATCGGCCACTACGTTGGCACGCGCTATGCGCACGACCGATTCGGACTGCCAGCCGAGTACGCGCGCGTCGCCGCGAACATCTGGGCGGCCGGCGGCCAGGGCCTCGCCCTCGGCTTGTTGGCACCCGGCTGGCTGCACGGCTGCCTCGGCCTGCGCTTCGCGTTCGGCAGCCGGCGCGGCTGGCAGCGCATGAGCCTGCCGCTGTTCGGCGCGGCGCTGCTGCTGCCGGTGCTGGCCGGTCTCGGTTTCGTCACGATGGGTCGCGAGCTGACCGCAGCCGATCGCCCACCGGCGACGACCGCGCGGCCGACTGAAGCGCAGGGCCGGGTCCTCGGCGATATGCGCGAGAACGCGCTCGACGTCTACCTCGCCGCGATCGCGCTCGTCGCCGGCTTGCGCCTCGTCCGCAGCATCGACGAGCGGCGCCGCAAGGCGGTGATCCGCATCACCTACCCGGAACGACGGGTCGTGGTCCAGCGGGGCTGGACACGCGGCGCACTGTCCGCCGCCGCAGCGAGACGAGGCGCGCACGCTGGCGCGGATCGACGCGCCGCCGTCCGAGCGCATGGCCTGCCAGCTGCGGCCGACCGGCGACATCGCGGTCGAGCCGGTGCTGGCGGTGGCGTCCTCGCGCTGGCGCACCACGCCGGTCCATCGGCCGACCACCGAGCGCGAGGTCGCGTTGCTGTTCTTCGCGGTCCGCCTGCAATCCATCGCGACCGCCCCGGGCGTGTCCGCGCACGACACGATCTATGCGCTTGATCGCTTCGATGCGCTCGTCGGCGAGGCGATCGAGGCTTCGCACGGCGTCTCTTGCCAACGCAGCGGCGATCGCGCACTGGCGCTGTATGGACTCAGCGGCGACCTCGGCGCGGCAGCGCGACGTGCCCACGAGACGGCGGCCCGCATCGCCGAGCGCGCCACCGCGCTCGCGGCGCGCCTCGAGCACGACCTGCGGGTCGACGCGGCCTTCGCGGTCGGCGTGCATGTCGGCGGCGTTGTTGTCGGAACCCTCGGCCCGCGCGGTGCGCGCCGGCTGTCGGCGATCGGTCCTGCCGTGGAGCAAGCCGAGCGGTTGCAGCAGGAGGCCATCGCGGACGCGGCGCGGTGCGTTGTCAGCCGACCGGCAGCGCTGGCAGCGTCCCTTGATGCGGAATCGCTCGAGTGGCACGCCGTTGCTGCCGCACACGAAGACGATGATGCGCCGCTGGCCTGGGCTTCGGTGCCTCTCCACGGATCAACTCGCGTCGAACTCAATATCGAACCTCGCCCGGCTGCAGGCCAATCCGTCGCCTGACCCGCGTCGGCGCTGCGGGGCCTTCCCCTTGTAGCGCCCAGCGCCTTCCCTTACCCTAGGCCGAGGAGCCCGGCGCTCTGTTTGCGCGCGGCTCGTCGAACAAGGAGACGACCTTGGCCTTGAACGCGCCCGACACGACGTCCGCCATCCGCACGCTGGCCCTGGTCGGCCAGCCGGCATCGGGCAAGACCAGCCTCGCCGAGGCGTTGCTCTTCAAGGCCGGCGCAATCGGCGCGCCGGGCAGCCTCGAACGCGGCACCACCGTCGCCGACTTCGACCCGATGGAGCGGCGCGTCCAGCACTCGCTCAACTCGGCGTTGATGCACCTGCTGCACGACGACGTGCGCATCCACCTGATCGACACCCCGGGCTATCCCGATTTCCTCGGCCAGTCGATGACTGCGCTCGAAGCGGTCGAGACGGCGGCGATCGTTATCAATGCCGCGACCGGCATCGAGATGATGAGCGCGCGGATGATGGACTGGGCGCGCGAGCGCGGCCTCGACCGCGTCGTGATCGTCAACAAGATCGACTCGCAAGGCGTCGACCTGCAGGCGCTGCTCGGCGAGATCCAGGCCGCGTTCGGGCGCGAATGCCTGCCGCTGAACCTGCCGGTCGGCGGCGGCACGAAGGTCGTCGACTGCTTTTTCAACGCCAGCGCGCCGGCCGGCCTCGAGCCGGATTTCGGCAGCGTCGATGCGGCGCATCGTGCGCTGGTCGAGCAGGTCGTCGAGGTCGATCCGGAGTTCGTCGAGCGCTACCTGAACGACGGCGACGTCGACCCGCGCGAGCTGCACGCGCCGCTCGAGCAGGCGCTGCGCGAAGGTCACCTGATTCCCGTCTGCTTCGTCAGCGCGCGCAACGGCGCCGGCGTCGCCGAGCTGCTCGACGTCATCGTGCGCCTGCTGCCGAACCCGACCGAGGGCAATCCGCCGGCATTCCTGAAGGGCGAGGGTGAAGGCGCGCAGCCGCTGCGTGCCGAGCCCGACCCGTCGCGCCATGTGCTGGCTCATGTCTTCAAGATCACGCAGGACCCGTACGTCGGCAAGATGGGGATCTTCCGGATCCACCAGGGCACGGTCACCCGCAACAGCCAGCTCTACATCGGCGACGGCCGCAAGCCCTTCAAGGTCGGCCACCTGCTGATGCTGCAGGGCAAGGAGCATGTCGAGGTCGTGAGCGGCGGGCCGGGCGACATCTGTGCGGTCGCGAAGGTCGACGAGATGCACTTCGACGCGGTGCTGCACGACGCGGCCGAGGACGACCACATCCACTTGAAGCCGCTCGACTTTCCGGTGCCGGTGCACGGCATCGCGATCGAGCCGAAGCGGCGCGGCGACGAGCAGCGGCTCTGGGACATCCTGCAGAAGCTGGTCGACGAGGACCCGTGTCTGCGCGTCGAGCATGTCGCCGCGACCAACGAGACGGTGGTCTACGGCCTCGGCGAGCTGCACCTGCGCACCTTGCTCGACCGGCTCAACGAAGTGCATCGCTGCGAGGTTGCGACGCGGCCGCCGCGCATCGCCTACCGCGAGACGATCACGGCACCGGCCGAAGGCCATCACCGCCACAAGAAGCAGACCGGCGGTGCCGGCCAGTTCGGCGAGGTCTTCCTGCGCGTCGAGCCGCTGCCGCGCGGCTCTGCCAACGGCGGCTTCGAGTTCCTTGACCAGGTCAAAGGTGGGACGATTCCGGGTGTCTACATCCCGGCGGTCGAAAAGGGCGTGCGCCAGGCGATGGCGTCCGGGGTGATCGCCGGCCATGCGCTGACCGACGTGCGCGTGACGGTCTACGACGGCAAGCACCACAGCGTCGACAGCAAGGAAATAGCGTTCATCACGGCAGGCCGCAAGGCTTTCATCGACGCGGTTCAAAAGGCACGCCCGATCGTGCTGGAGCCGATCGTCAACGTCGAGATCACCGCCCCGGAAGCGAACATCGGCGACATCACCGGCGACCTGTCGTCACGACGCGGCCAGGTCAGCGGGACGCGTGCCGCGACACCCGGAACGCTGTACGTGCTCGGCCAGGCGCCGCTCGCCGAGCTGTCGAGCTACCAGCTGCGCCTGAATGCGATGACCGGTGGCCAGGGCCGCTACACGCTGGCGCTGAGCCATTACGAGGCCGTGCCGCCGTCGGTCCAGCAGCAGCTTGTCTCGCAGCACCGCAGTCCGGAAGCCGACTGAGGCGGACGCTGGTGCGGGCGATGCCCGCCGCTGTCGCCGTGTCGATCGGCGCCGTTGGAAGAAGTCCCTGCGGTCAGTCGTCGCGCCGCCAGACGCTGGCCAGCCACGGCTGCTGCTCGCGCGGCAGGCCGGCCGGGCGGAAGTAGTGCTCGAGCTCGACGAAGCCGGCCGCCTCGAGATGTCGGCGCCACGCTGCCAGGTCGTGGAACGAGCCGTAGCGCTCGCCCTTCCACCCTTCCTCGTTGGCTCCACGAGGGTTCGAGCTGAACAGCACGCCGCGTCGCTTCAGCGTGGCCCGCAGTTCGCGCAACACGCGCGGCAGCTCCTGCGCCGGCACGTGGAACAGCGCGGCATTCGCGAACACGCCGTCGAAGCGCTCCGGTGGCAGATCAAGAGCCAGAAAGTGCTGATGCCAGACTTCGCAGCCGGTCGCCGCACGCGCCATCGCAACGAATGGCTCGGAGCCGTCGAGACCGACCGCCCGATGGCCGAGCGCCGTGAACCGCGCCAAGTCGCGTCCCGGTCCGCAGCCGAAGTCGAGGATGTCGAACGGCGCGCTGCCATCGATGTGGCGCAACAGTGCGTCGATGTTCTGCGAGACGTCGTGGTCGCGGGTGCCGGCCAGAAACGCATCGGCGCGCAGGTTGTAGTGGGCGAGGGTGGTGCGTTCGATCATGTCGAGATCGGCCCGGTTCAGTTCCATCCACCGCACTCTAACGTCGCGCCGCCCAGCCGCTTCCGATCGAGCGAAGGCATGTTGTCCGACATGCGCCGGAACCCATCGTCACTAGAGTGGGCGCATGGCCTTGATCAATCTTTCGGATTGGATTGACCGCTACGGCGATGAAGCCGACGATGCGGACGAGAGCGATCTAGCGCGTCAGACCTTTTGGGCCGAGCGCGAAGCGGTTGCGCCTTGCTGCGATTACCGCATCAACGCGGTGTTGCCGATCGGCTCCGAAATCGCCGACACGCGAACCCGTCGGCTGTAGGGTTCGATGCTGTCGATGTACCGACCGGGCGCGCGGCGTCCCGGGCGGAACGGCGCCTTGCTGTTCCACAATCTCGCCAGGCCGTCGCGTCCGCTGGCCGCCCGGTAGACCAACGCGAGGCCGCTGGCAACCGACAGCAAGCGGCCGAACGGCGACGCCGATGGGCGGGTCAACAACCAGATCGCAGCACCGAATGCCAACCAATGCTCTGCCGGAAAGCTGGGTCGCGCCTCGTCGAAGCGCTTCAAGCGGTTGAGCAACGACTCATCCATGGAAAGGTCCTTGTCTTCTCGGAGTGAAGGGACGGACGTGATGCCGCATCGGCACAGCCGCGCCCGCCATCCTGGCATCGTCCACGTTGGCAAGCGGAGTGCCGGGATTTGGACTCTGTGGTTGGCCGCGTTGCTAGCGAGCTGTGCGAGCCGCGAGCCGGCTCCCGATGTGCCCGAGCTGAGACCGTCCGAAGCGCGCGCGTTGATCGCCCGGGCGCTGCCGCCGAACACGCCCGACCGCAATGGCTGGGCGGTCGACATCTACGCGGCGTTCGCATCGCTGCGAATCGCGCCGACGGCGGAGAACTTCTGCGCCGCGATTGCGGTGGCCGAGCAGGAGTCCGGCCTTCGCGTCGACCCGTCGGTGCCCGGCCTGTCGGCGCTGGCCTGGAAGGAGATCGAGCGCCAGGCCGATCGCGCCGGCGTGCCGATGCTGCTGGTGCGCGGTGCGCTGCAGTTGTCGTCGCCGACTGGCAAGACGTATGGCGAGCGGATCGATGCGGCGAAGACCGAACAGGACCTGAGCCGGACGTTCGAGGACTTCATCGACATGGCGCCGATGGGCAAGCGGCTCTTCGCCGGCTACAACCCGGTCCACACCGCCGGCCCGATGCAGGTCAGCATCGCGTACGCCGAGAAGCACGCGGCCGCCAAGCCGTATCCGTATCCGATGGATGGCTCGTCGATCCGGCGCGAGGTCTTCACGCGGCGCGGCGGCATGTACTTCGGCATCGCGCATCTGCTCGACTACCCGGCCCGCTACGACAAGCCGATCTATCGGTTCGCCGACTTCAACGCCGGCCACTATGCGAGTCGCAACGCCGGCTTCCAGAATGCGGTGAGCGTTGCCTCCGGCATTCCGCTCGCGCTCGACGGCGACCTCGTGCGCATCAAGGACGCGGGATCGAAAGGCGCCGGTGAGACCGAGCTCGCGACTCGTATCGTGGCGGCGCGGGTCGGTATCGGCGACAGCGCGGTGCGGCGGGCGCTCGAGCAGGGGTTGTCCGAGGAGTTCGAGCGCACCGACCTGTACCGGCAGGTGTTCACGGTCGCCGAAGGCCTCGAGCGGCGACCGCTGCCCCGCGCGGTGCTGCCGCGCATCGCGCTGCAGAGCCCGAAGATCACGCGCAAGCTGACGACCGAGTGGTTCGCGAACCGCGTCGACGAACGGCACAAGCGGTGCCTCGCGCGCGCCAACGCGGGCGCCGACGGCTGACCGATCGGGGCGTTCCGGCTGCCATTACTTCGGCGGCCAGCGATCCCAGGCCGCCGCCGGAATCCGCTCGCCCCACAGGTCGACTTCGATGGGCGTGCCGGCATGCGGGCGCGCCGCCGCATCGCCACGCACATAGGCGAGGCCGACGCAGCTGCCGGCGCGCGGGCTCCAGCCGACCGAGCCGAGTTCGCCGACCGGGCGGTCATCGACGAAAAGAGTCTCGCCGCCCCAGGCGTAGGCCGCCGGGTCGGCGAGCACGACCGTCACCAGTTTCTTGCGCAGCGGCTGGTCGAGCCCCTTCAAGAGCGCCGCTCGACCGATGAAATCGGCCTCCTTGTCGAGCTTCACCGAGTACAGCAGGCCGGCCTCGAACGGCGTCTCGTCGGGGCCAAGCTCGGCGCCCCAGGCGCGCCGCCCGGCCTCGATGCGCAGCGCATCGAGCGCGTAGTAGCCGGCATCCTTCAACCCGTTCACCGGGTCGAGCTCGCGGCCCGCCTGCTGCAACGCGAGGTAGACGTGGCGCGCCATCTCGACCGGCACGTAGAGCTCGAAGCCCGGCCCACCGACGTAGCTCATGCGCGCCGCCCGCACACGCGCATGTCCGAGGTCGATCTCCCGCGTGTGCGAAAAGCGCAGGCCTTCGGCGCTGAGGTCGTCGGGGCTGACGCGCTCCAGCAGCGCACGCACCTGCGGGCCCATCACCGACAGCACCGAGTACATCGCGCTGACGTCGGTCAGCACCGCGTGTTTGAGCGCGGTGTCGATGTTGCGTGCGATCCAGTCCATGTCACGCGTTGTCTGCGCCGAGCCGGTCACGATCAGGAAGCGGTCGACGGCGAGCCGGATCACGGTCAGGTCGCTCTCGAAGCCGCCGCGCTCGTTGAGCATCGCGGTGTAGACCATGCGATCGACCGGCACGTCGATCTCGTTCGCGCACAGGCGCTGCAGGACGCCGAGCGCATCGCGGCCTTGCAGCAGCAGCTTCGAGAAGGATGTCTGGTCGTAGAGCGCGACCGTCTCGCGCGTCGCCCGCTGCTCGTCAATCACGGCAGGCAGCCAGCCCGGCTTGCCGAGGGTGTGCGCAATCGGCGCAGCACCCGGCGCGGCAAACCAGTTCGCGCGCTCCCAGCCGTTCTTGCTGCCGAACACGGCGCCGCGGGCCGCGAGCAGATCGTAGAGCGGCGACGTCCGCAGCGGCCGGGCGGTCTCGAGCTCCTGGCGCGGCCATCGCATCGCATAGTGCAGGCCGAGCGTCTCGCCGGTGCGCTCGGCGAGCGCCTTGCGGTTCGCCATGAACGGGCCGAAGCGGCGGATGTCGACGTCCCACAGATCCGACGGCGCTTCGCCGCCGACGATCCATTCGGCGATCAGCTTGCCGGCGCCACCCGAGTTCGCGATGCCGGCCGAGTTGAAGCCGGCGGCGACGAAGCAGTTGCGCAGCTCGGGCGTCTCGCCGAGGATGAAGTTGCCGTCCGGCGTGAAGCTCTCCGGGCCGTTTAGCAGCATCTTGATCTTCGCGGTCTCGAGGCACGGCGTGCGATGGATCGCGTTCGTCATCAGCGGCTCGAACTGGTCCCAGTCCTCATCGAGCAGCTGGAAGCGGAACGTCGACGGCACCGGGTCGGCCTTCCACGGCTTGGCGACCGGCTCGAAGCCGCCCATCACGAGGCCGCCGACCTCTTCCTTGTAGTAGATGTAGCCGTCCGGATCGCGCATCACCGGCAGCATCGGGTGCACGCCGTCGATGCGGTCGGTCACAATGTAGAAGTGCTCGGCTGAATAGAGCGGCACGTTGACGCCGGCGAGGCGACCGAACTGGCGAGACCACTGGCCGGCGCAGATCACCAGCACCTCGCAGGCGATCTCGTGCGACGCGCCGCCGACCGTCACGACGAGACCGGCGACCCGGCCGTCGCGCGTGCGCACCGCCGTCACCTCGGCTTCCTCGACGAAGCGCACGCCGCGGTTGCGGGCGCCCTTTGCCAGCGACATCGTCAGGTCGGCGGGGTTCGCCTTGCCGTCGCCCGGAATCCAGATCGCGCCTTCGAGGTCGTCGGTGCGCAACAGCGGAAAGCGCTCGCCCGCTTCGCGCGGCGTGATCAGCTCGACCTCGACGCCGAAGCTGCGTGCCAGCGCGACCTGCTTGCGAAAGGTCTGCATCCGCTCGGGCGTGCGCGCGACGTTGACGCTGCCGCACTGCTTCCAGCCGGTCGCGAGGCCGGTCTCGGCTTCGAGCTTCGAGTACAGCTCGATGCCGTACTTGCTCATCGCCGTCATGTTGCGGTTCGGCCGCATCTGGCCGACCAGCCCGGCGGCGTGCCACGTCGTGCCGCAGGTCAGTCGGCCCTGTTCGAGAACCAGGACGTCGCGCTCGCCGAGCAGGCTCAGGTGGTAGGCGGTCGAGCAGCCGGCGATGCCGCCGCCGACGATCACGATGCGGGCCTGCGACGGAAGCGACATGGCGGAATCTCCTGTGGAGAGTCGGCGAAGCGGGAATCGCAGGTCGCGCGGTGCTGCTCAGCCGAAGCGCAGCGCCATCACACCGCCGACGATGACGCCGGTGCCGACGGCCCGCTGCACGCCGAAGCGCTCCTTCAGCAACAGCGTGCCGAGCAGCGCCGCGAACAGCACCGACGTCTCGCGCAACGCGGCGACCGAAGCGACCGGCGCACGCGTCATCGCCCACAGCGCGATCGTGTACGAGCCGATCGACGCGCCACCGCCGAGCATCGCGGCCGGCCAGCGGCCGGCGGCGTAGCGCACGATCTCGCGGCGCGCGGCCGCATTGCGCCGCAGCCAGACGCCAAGCGGGTACGAGATGCCGTCTAGCACGAAGAGCAGCATCACGTAGCGCAGCGCGCTTCCCGCCGAGCGCACGCCGATGCCGTCGACGATGGTGTAGAGCGCGATGATCGCGGCATTCGCGAACGCGAACGCGAGCGCCTTGCGGTGATGCAGCGTCTCGCCGGGGTGCGCAAGACCGACCAGCGCGACACCCGCCGTGATTCCGACGATCCCGAGCCAGGCGATCGCGGAAGGCGCCTCGTCGAGGAACGTGGTGCTGGCTAGCGCGACCAGCAGCGGCGCACAACCGCGCATGATCGGGTAAGTCAGGCCGAGGTCGCCGTGCCGGTAGGCACCGACCAGCGCGATGTAGTAGCCGATGTGGATCAGCAGCGAGGTCGCGATGAACGGCCACGCGCCCGGCTGCGGCAAGCCGACCCAGAACAGCAGTGGCAGCGCGAGCAGTGCGGCGAGGAAGTGAACCAGCGCGGTGTCGACCGCCTTGTCGTCGCCCGACTTGATCAGCGCATTCCACGAGGCGTGCAGCAGGGCGCCGCATAGCACCGCGAGCACGACCGGCCAGGTCATGCGTTCGCGGCGTTCGTCAGCAGGCAGCCCGAGGCGCGGCGGAGGAAATGGGCGAGCGGCGGCGTCGCCATGCGCGGCTGCTTCGACAGGTCGTCCCACTGGCGCAGCAGCACCGCGTCGCGGGCGCCGGGCTGGTCGAGGAAGACGGCCGCGTTCGCGGCGTCGAAGGGACCGCCCTGCAGCGCGAGACTGCGCTTCGAGTCGTCGGACAGGCGCGCGTAGTAGCTTGCGTTGGTCGCGCAGAGGTAGCGCTTGGCGTCGACATGCAGCTTGATCGGCATCAGCACCGCGTCGGGCAGCAGGCCACGCAGGAACGGCAGCGCGAAGTACTGGTGGGTGTCGTCGATGCCGCGCAGGGTCGGGGTCTCGCCTTGTTCGTTCAGCAGGTGGCCGAGGTCGTGCAGCAGGCAGGCCGTCACCAGCGCGTCGTCGGCATCCGACTGCTCGGCGAGGTGGGCGGTTTGCAGCGCATGCTCGAGCTGGGTGACGGGTTCGCCGCTGTACTGCGCCGAACCGTGGCGGGCGAACAGCAGCTCGATGTCGGCGAGGTCAAGCACGTCCGGTCTCCAGGGTGTCACGGATCGCGCGGTTGCCGAGATCCTGCGGTGAGAGCTCCGCCGGGCCGAGCTCGGCGAGCTGCGAATGGCGGATGCGGGTCTTCGTCAGCGCGCCGGCCGACTCGAGGATCGGGTAGGCGATCGAGCAGATGTGCGAGTTGATCCGCTTCAGGTCGCTGATCAGGTCGAGGTGCAGCGAGCTGGTCTCGATGCTCTGCGCGGTGTTGCCGCGCAGCCGCGCGATGTGGTTCGCGGCGTACTCGTGCTCGAGATCGCGGAAGTGCGCCTTCTCCTCGAGCAGCCGCTGCGCGTCGCGCACATGGGCGTCGAGGAACACGCTCATCGCGAGGCGCAGATTGCCGAGCAGGCGCTCGTGCAGGTGGCAGATTTCGGCGATGCCGGCGTCGGAGAAGCTGCGGCCCTTCCGGATCTTCTTGTCCTCGACGTCCTGCAGCACGCGCTCGATGATGTCTCCGATCTGCTCCATGTTGATCGTGAACGAGACGATGTCGGTCCAGCGTCGCGCCTGGCTCTCGGAAAGCGCCTCGCCGGAGATCTGCGTCAGGTAGAACTTGATCGCCGAATAGAGCTCGTCGACCGTGTCGTCAAGCTGGCGCAGCTGGCCCGACAGCACGAGGTCGTTGTTGCGGATCACCGGGACGATGCCGCGCAGCATCGTCTCGACGACGTCAGCCTGGTGCAGCGCCTCGCGCGCCGCGCAGCTGATCGCGAGCGACGGTGTGGTCAGCGCGAGCGGGTCGAGGTGGCGCGGCCGGGTCGTCCCGGCGTCCGGCTTGATTTCGGGCAGCAGGCGCTCGACGGTCCGCCCGACCAGGCCGATGAAGCCGATGAAGAGCAGCGCCAGCGCGATGTTGAAGCCGAGGTGGAACATCACGACCTGCTCGGGCAGCGACGGCACCAGCTGCTGAAGCAGCACATGGGTCTGCGGCAAGATCGGGATCGCCAGCATCGCGCCGACGAACTTGAAGATCAGGTTGCCGAGCGGCAGCCGGCGGACCTCGGGGGTCGCTTTTGCGGTGGCGAGCACCGCCAGGATGCCGCTGCCGAGGTTCGCGCCGAGCACCAGTCCGAGCGCCGCGGTGATCGGCAGCAAGCCGGAGTTCGCCAAGGTCGCGGTCAGCAGCACGATCGCCAGACTCGAATACGACAGCACCGTCAGCACCGCGCCGACGAAGACGTCGAGCAGCACGTCGTTCGGCAATGCGACCAGCAGGCCGCGCACCGCGGGCGACTCGGTCAGCGGGCGGGTCGCGGCGACGATCAGCTGCAGCGCGAGCGTGATCAGGCCGAGCCCGATCAGGACCCGGCCGATCGGGCCGGCGCCGCTGTTCTGGCGCGTGATGAAGACGACCACGCCGACGAAGATCAGCAGCGGCGAGAGCCATGACAGGTCGAACGAGAAGACGACCGCCATCATCGCGGTGCCGACGTCGGCGCCGAGCATCACGGCGAGTGCCGCGCTCGTCGTCACGAAACCCTTGCCGACGAACGACGCGACGATCAGGCAGGTCGCGGTGCTCGACTGGACGATGCTGGTGACGCCGAGACCGGCGACCAGGCCGCGCAGCCGGTTGCTGAAGCTCATCGCCAAGACCCGGCGCAGGTTCTCGCCGAGCACCCGCAGCATGCCGGTGCGCACGATGTGCGTGCCCCAGACCAGCAGGGCGATCGCGGCCAGCAGGTTCAGCAGGTGCAGCATGCGGCTCCTGCGAAAATTCCGATCGCGGCGCGGGTCGTGTCAGCGAGCGTGGCGGAAAAGCGGGGTGCGAGGACCGGCGCGAGGCCGCGGTCGCACAGGCGACGCGGAAGGAGGGAAAGTGTCGGGCCGGTCATGAAGAGCGCAAAGCGCTGCCCGGAATGGCCGCCATGCATCGGCGAGCGGGAAGGGAGGGGCGGGCAGCCGTTGCTTTGATAACGATCGAGAACCTCGATTCGACGACAACGCCGCCGCGCCTGCTGGAGACGCGACCGTGCGCCTCGTCGCGGGTGCAGGTATTAGCGCGGGCGATCGGCATCGACGGGGCTTTCGAGCGGACGCAGCGTGCCGAGCGCGGCCGCCGCATGGCGCAGGTTGTTCTTGATCGTTCGTTCCTTGCTTTCGATCACGTGATCGAACATCGCCTTGCCGGCCGCCTCCGGGTCGCCCGATGCGATCGCCTTGACGATGGCGCGGTGCTCGCCGGCAGAGATCGGCATCAGCCAGCCGTCGGCGAGGTTCATGCGCCGGAACAGGCTCAGTTCCTTGATGAGCTTGCGGTAGATCGCGGTCAGCTTGCCGTTGCCGGCTAGTTCGACCAAACGGTCGTGGAACTTGAGGTTCAAAAGGTGGTAGTTGTAAGCATCCTTGGCCTTCACGGCCTGCTCCATCGAGTCGACGAGACCTCGGATCTCGCGCAGGGCCGTCGGCGTGATGGATTCGGCGAGGCGACGTCCGACCAGTTCGTCCATCGCTGCGCGGAGGTCGAAGATCTCGATGGCCTCCTCGATCGGGATGTCGCGCACGAAGACGCCGCGGTTCTTTTCGGTACGCACCAGACCGGCTTCCTCGAGCATCCGGAATGCTTCGCGAAGCGGTCCACGCGAAACACCGAGCCGGGCGGCGAGCGCGACCTCGGTCAGCTTCGAGCCCGGTGCGAGCTCACCGGAGAGGATCATCCGTTCGAGTTCGATCTGCACCAGGCTCGTGAGGGAGCTGGTCTGCAGCAGCGTGATCGTGGGGTGCAGCGCACCATGCGCGGTCATGGGATGTCGATTAAATGTCAGACTGATTCGATTGTCTACAGTTTTCAGAAAACAGTTGACGGCCGTTTTGCAGCACCCCTAGACTCGTGCGCAAATCGCGCGTCCGCTGCGGCACGTGCACGACGACTTTCTCAACCTGGGAGTTCTGCATGAAAACGGATTGGTTGCGCGCGTCGTTCGCCGCGGTGCTGGGTCTGACTGTCATGAGCGCAGCGGTCGCACAGAAGACGCAGTTGACGGTCTATACCGCGCTCGAGACGGATCAGCTCAAGGCCTACGAGAGCGGGTTCACGAAGGTGAATCCAAACATCGAGTTGAAGTGGGTGCGCGACTCGACCGGCGTGATCACCGCGAAGCTGCTGGCCGAGAAGAACAACCCGCAGGCCGACGTCGTGATGGGGGTCGCGGCGTCCAGCTTGGCGCTCCTCGACAGCCAGGGCATGCTGATCCCGTACAAGCCGCTCAACCTCGACGCGATCATGAGCCAGTATCGCGACAAGAAGAACCCGCCGGCCTGGTTCGGGATGGACGTCTGGGGCGCGACGGTCTGCTTCAACACGGTCGAGGCGCAGAAGAAGGGCCTGCCGAAGCCCGAGACCTGGAAGGACATGACCAAGCCGATCTACAAGGGCCAGATCGTGATGCCGAACCCGGCCTCGTCGGGCACCGGCTATTTCGACGTCACCGCGTGGCTGACGCTTTTCGGCGACGACAACGGCAAGGGCGGCGGCTGGAAGTTCATGGATGCGCTGCACGAGAACATCGCGCAATACACGCACTCCGGCTCCAAGCCCTGCAACATGGCCGGCACCGGCGAGTACGTGATGGGCATCTCGTTCGAGTACCGCGCCAACACCAACAAGGCCAAGGGCGCACCGATCGACCTCGTGTTTCCGAAAGAAGGTCTCGGCTGGGACCTCGAGGCGTTCGCGATCCACAAGGGCACGAAGAAGCTGGAAGCCGCGCAGAAGCTGGCCGACTGGGCCTCGAGCAAGGACGCGATGCTGCTTTACGGCAAGAACTTTGCGATCACTGCGCAGCCGGGCGTCGCGGAGCCGCTGAAGAACGTGCCGGCCGACTACGAGAAGCGCCTCGTCAAGATGGACTTCAAGTACGCCGCCGACAACCGCGAGCGCATCCTCGCCGAGTGGACGAAGCGCTACGACGCCAAGTCCGAGCCGAAGAAGTAGCCTGTCGGCGGGCGGTGACCATGCAACCGTCGACGCCCCCTCGTCGAGCGCAGGTCGAGTGCCGAGCTGATACACAGTCGGTCCGCGTCTTGGCCTTAGGGTGCTCATCGGATCGGCCGGCCGGGGAACGTCGTTGACCGAGTACCTGCGCCTGCAAGGGGTCGAGAAGAATTTCGGCGCGTTCCGGGCACTGCGCGACATTCACCTGACGATCGAGCGCGGCGAGTTCGTCTGCTTCCTCGGGCCGAGCGGCTGCGGCAAGACGACCTTGCTGCGGATCATCGCGGGGCTCGAGACGCAGTCGGCCGGCACGATCCGCCAGGCCGACCGCGACATCTCGCGTCTGCCACCGGCCGAGCGAGACTACGGCATCGTGTTCCAGTCGTACGCGTTGTTCCCGAACCTCAGCATCTTCGACAACGTGGCCTACGGCCTCGTCAACCGCAAGACCCCGCGCGCGCAGATCGTGAGCCGGGTCGATGAGCTGCTGAAACTGGTCGGCCTGCCGGGCAGCGGCTCGAAGTTCCCGGCCCAGCTGTCGGGCGGCCAGCAGCAGCGCATCGCGCTGGCCCGTGCGCTGGCCACTTCGCCCGGCCTGTTGCTGCTCGATGAGCCGCTGTCGGCGCTCGATGCGCTCGAGCGCGTCCGCCTGCGCCAGGAGATCCGTTCGCTGCAGCGCAAGCTCGGCGTCACGACGATCATGGTCACGCACGACCAGGAAGAGGCGCTGTCGATGGCCGACCGCATCGTCGTGATGAACCACGGCGCGATCGAGCAAGTGGGCACACCGAGGGAGGTGTACCGCGATCCGACCTCGCCGTTCGTCGCCGACTTCGTCGGCAAGATCAACGTGCTCGACGGTCGCCTGCACCCGGGCGGCAACCTGCACATCGGGGCAAGCCGCTTTGCCTGTGGGCAGGAAACCGCGGCCGAGCGCGACGTGAAGATCTACCTGCGGCCCGAAGACGTGCTCGCGCGACCGATCGCGCCGGGCGACAGCAATGTCTTCAGCGGCGTGATCGACAAGATCGAGTTCCTTGGCTCGTACTGCCTGGTTCGCGTCACGTCGCCCGAGATCGGCCAGCAGCCGGTCACCGTGTACCTGTCGCTGAACTACCTCGCCGAGCAGAACCTCGAGATCGGCAGCCGCCTGCCGCTGCGCCTGCTGCCCGAGCGGATGCGGTTCTTCTGACCGCCTGAGCACGCGCGTCGATGTCTGCCGTCCTGCCGCTCAGCAAGGCGCCGTCGCAGGTCCAGCATGCGCACTGGACCGACCGCATCGCACACGCGGTGCTGCTGCTGGTCACGATCGCGCTGTTCGTGTTCCTTGCGCTGCCGCTGTTCCTGATCTTGATCAAGGCGCTGCAGGCGCCCGACGGCTCGTTCATCGGCCTCGCCAATTTTGTGAGCTACCTGGCCTCGCCGTCGCTGCTGCAGTCGCTCTGGCACAGCGTCTGGGTCTCGCTGCTGGTCACCGTGATCACAGTACCGCTGGCATTCGGCTTCGCCTATGCGATGACGCGCAGCTGCATGCCGCTCAAGGGCCTGTTCCGCACCATCACGCTGGTGCCGTTGCTCGCCCCGTCGCTGCTGTCGGCGATCTCGCTGATCTACTGGTTCGGCAACCAGGGCGCGGCGCGCGGCGTGCTGCAGGCGTTCGGCGTCGACAACATCTACGGCGCGCCCGGCGTGGTCATCGCCGAGTGCTTTGCGGTCTTCCCGCATGCGTTGATGATCTTGATCACTGCACTGTCGCTCGCCGATGCACGTCTGTATGAAGCGGCCACGGCGCTCGGCACGTCAAACCGGCGGGTCTTCTTCACGATCACGTTGCCGGGTGCGAAGTACGGCCTGATCTCGGCGACCCTTGTGAGCTTCACCTTGGTGATGACCGACTTCGGCATTCCAAAGGTGATCGGCGGCAACTTCAACATGTTGGCGACCGACGTCTTCAAGCTCGTCATCGGCCAACAGGACTTCCAGCGCGGCGCGGTCGTCGGCCTGCTGCTGCTGACGCCGGCGGTCGTGACGTTTGCGGTCGACTGGTTCGTGCAGCGCAAGCAGACCGCGATGCTGGGCGCGCGCGCCGTGCCGCTGCGGCCGAAGCCGTCGCCGCGCTTCGACGTCGCGATGACCGCGTATTGCATCCTCATCGCCGCGCTGATGCTGGCGATGATCGGGATGGCGGTGTTCGCGTCGTTCGCGAGCTTCTGGCCCTACAACCTGAAGCCGAGCCTGAAGCACTACACGATGGGGCTGGTCGACGCCGAGGTCGGCGACGCCTTCGTCAACAGCCTGAAGCTGGCCGCGGGCACCGCGCTGTTCGGAACCGCGATCGTCTTCGTCGGCGCCTACATGCTCGAGAAGACGCGCGGCGCAGCGGCGCTGCGGCCGATCGTGCGGCTCCTCGCGATGTTGCCGATGGCGGTGCCCGGTCTCGTCCTCGGGCTCGGCTATATCTTCTTCTTCAACCTGCCGGACAACCCGCTGAACGGCCTCTATCACACACTGACCCTGATGGTGCTCTGCACCGTCGTGCACTTCTATACAACAGGCCACCTGACCGCGGTGACGGCGCTGAAGGCGCTCGATGCCGAGTTCGAGGCGGTCTCGGCTTCGCTGAAGGTGCCGTTCTACAAGACGTTCTGGCGCGTCACGTTGCCGATCTGCACGCCGGCGCTGGTCGACATCGCGCGCTACTTCTTCATCAACGCGATGACGACGATCTCGGCAGTCGTGTTTCTTTATTCGCCCGACACCAAGATCGCCGCGATCGCGATCCTCAACCTCGATGAAGCCGGCGACACCGGGCCGGCCGCGGCCTGTGCGGTGCTGATCGCAGCCGCGTCGACGGTCGCCACGTTGCTCTTTATGGGCTTCGGCCGCTGGATCGAGCGCCGCACCCAGGCCTGGCGGCAGCCGGCAGGACAATGACGCACGCCTGTCGTTCCTAGGAGACTTTCGCGTGGACCGTGATGCCGTTCTGCTGACACCCGGACCGTTGACGACGACCCTGCGCACCAAGCTCGCAATGCTGCGCGACTGGGGCTCGTGGGACGCCGACTTCAACGCGCTGACCGCGCGCATCCGCCGTGAGCTGTTGCAGATCGTGCATGCCGACGAGTCGCACGTCGCGGTGCCGTTGCAGGGCAGCGGCACGTTCTCGATCGAGGCCGCCGTCGCGACGATCGTGCCGCCGGCCAACGGCCACCTGCTGGTGCTCGACAACGGCGCCTATTGCAAGCGGATGGGCCGGCTCGCGACGTTAATGGGGCGCCGCACGACGATCATGGAGCGGCGCGAGGACGAGCCGGTTTCGGCCGACGAGCTCGATGCGCGGCTGTCTGCCGACAAGAGCATCACGCACGTGGGCCTGATCCACTGCGAGACCGGCACCGGGGTCCTGAATCCGCTGCAGGAGATCAGCCATGCCTGCGCACGCCACGACAAGGGCCTGATCGTCGATGCGATGAGCTCGTTCGGGGCGCTCGACATCGATGCCCGCAAAGTCCGTTTCGACGCGCTGATCGCGGCCAGCGGCAAGTGCCTCGAGGGCGTGCCGGGAATGGGCTTCGTGCTGATCCGCAAGGCCGTGCTCGACCGCTGCGCGGGTCAATCGCAGTCGCTCGCGATGGACCTGCACGACCAGCACGTCTACATGGAGCGAACCGGCCAGTGGCGCTTCACGCCGCCCACCCACGTGGTCGCGGCGCTCGGCGAGGCGATCGACCAGTTCGTCGAGCAGGGCGGCCAGCCGGCACGGTTGTCGCGCTACACCGAGAACTGCAAGACGCTGATCGACGGCATGGCGGCGCTCGGCTTCGTGCCGTTCCTGAAGCCGGAACTGCAGGCACCGATCATCGTGACCTTCCATGCGCCAGGCGATCGCCGCTACGATTTCAAGACGTTCTACCAGGCGTCCAAGCGGCGTGGCTTCATCCTCTATCCCGGCAAGCTGACCCAGGTCGAGACATTCCGGGTCGGCTGCATCGGCGCGATCGGCATCAACGAGATGCGGCAGGCCGTCGCCGCGGTCGCCGACACGCTGCGCGAGATGGGGATCGAGAGCGGTGCGCCGGCACCCTGAACCGACGCGAAATCGGCGTCATCGAACGCGCTCCATCAACCGAGACAACACGAACGGACTCCGGCTATGGCATCGAAGAACAAAGAACACCAAGCGGTGGCCGCGGTCAGGAAAAGCGGCACCGGCAAGGTCAAGGTCGCGGTCAGCGACATCGACGGCATCCTGCGCGGCAAGTACCTGCACATCGACAAGTTCCTCGGCGCCGCGCAGCCGTATCCGGCCGGCGGCTTCGGCTTCTGCGACGTCGTGCTGGGCTGGGATTCGAGCGACGTGACGTATGACAACGCGGTGCTGACCGGCTGGCAGCACGGCTTTCCGGATGCGCTCGCGCGGCTCGACCTCGACACCTATCGCAACGTGCCGTGGGATGGCGGCGTGCCGTTCTTCCTCGGCGAATTCGTCACTGCGGACGGCGCGCCGTCGCCGATATGCCCGCGCCAGACCTTGAAGCGCGTGCTGAAGCGCGCCGAGAAGCTCGGCCTCGCGCCGATGTGCGGGATGGAGTTCGAGTGGTTCAACTTCGCCGAGACGCCGCAGAGTTGGGCGGCGAAGCAGGGCGTCGCACCGGAGCCGATCACGCCGGGCATGTTCGGCTACTCGCTGCTGCGCATGAATCACAAGCGCGACTACTTCAACGCGCTGATGGACGAGATGCCGGCGTTCGGCGTGCCGATCGAAGGCCTGCACACCGAAACCGGGCCCGGCGTCTATGAGGTCGCGATCCTGTTCGGCGAGGCCCTCGAGCAGGCCGATCGCGCGATCCTGTTCAAGACCGGCGCGAAGGAAATTGGAGCGCGCTTCGGTGTGATGCCGAGCTTCATGGCGAAGTGGAGCCAGAAGTATCCCGGCTGCAGCGGCCACGTGCACCAGAGCCTGAAGGAAGGCCCCGACGGCAAGACCAACCTGTTCTACGACCCGAAGTCGCCGCGCCGGATGAGCGCGCTGTTCGAGAGCTACCTCGCCGGCCAGGTCGCTTGCCTGATGGAGTTCGGGCCGATGATGTGGCCCACCATCAACAGCTACAAGCGCCTCGTCGACGGCTTCTGGGCACCGGTCAAGCCGACCTGGGGCATGGACAACCGGACCGCGAGCTTCCGCGTGATCGCCGGCAGCCCGAAGGCGACTCGCCTCGAGACGCGCTGCCCAGGCGCCGACGTCAACCCATATCTCGCGATGGCGGCGGTTCTCGCGGCCGGCCTGCAAGGCGTCGAGAAGGGACTCAAGCTGACGACGCCGCCGATCACCGGCACCAACGAGGGTTCCGAGAACACTCCGCGCGCGCCGCGCACGCTGATCGAGACGACCCGCATCTTCCAGAAGTCGGAGATCGCGCGCGACTGGCTCGGGGACGACTTCGTCGACCACTTCGCAGCGACTCGCGACTGGGAGTGGCGGCAGTGGCTCGACGGCGTCACCGACTGGGAATTGAAGCGGTACTTCGAGATCATCTGAGTGCGTTCTTCTGAAGCGTCCAGAGAGGGCAGGTGGGCCGCGAGCTCCCGCACGTGCGAGCGTGCGCACGGGTGCGAGGGTGCGCAGCGGAGTACGCGCGCGCAGAGGTGCGGGTGGGCGGCAGGCTCCGCTCCACTGCGGCGGTCGCCGCCAAGCGGCGACTCCCCTGCGCTGCTCGACCCGCGGTCGCATCGCAAAACTCGCTTCGCTCACTTCGTTCGCTGCGCTCAAACAGTCGCGATGAGTCAGATGACGAAGCGCGCGCGAGCGCGCGCCGACCACGGGTCTGCGCTGCTCGGCGCCGCAGCAGGCGCTGCGCCTGCCGCCCACCCGCACCTCTGCGTGAACCTGTGGATAGTTCTCGATGGCTGCACCCGTGGTTCCTCGCAAAGCCGTGGGCGGGTGGCCGGGCGTGCGCCTCTGCGGCGCCGAGGAGCGCAAGGGCTCGGGGGTTGCGCATCGCCGCAAGGCGAGGGGTCGAGCGTAGCCTGTTTGAGCACCGAGCACAGGCAGCCTGCGCAGCAGGATGCCGCCCGTGCGAGGGCGAGTTCTGCGCTCGCCCCCGAGCACCGAGCACCGCAGGGCAGTCGGCGCTGCGCGCCGACCGCTGCAGCGAAGCACGCCTGGCCACGCGCCCAGGGCTTTGCGACGCTCAACCCGCACGACCCCACTGACGATCGGACATCCTGACCGACATGGCCCAGACCTACCTCCGCCGACCACGACGCTGGCTCTGCCTGAGCTTGATGGCAGTTGGCTTTGCTATGTCGACCGCCGCTGCCGCAGTCACCGTGCGGATCGCCACTGCGTTCGACCCGCAGACGATGGACCCCCACGCGCTGGCCTTGCTGTACCACTCGCGCGTCGTCTACCAGATCTACGAATCGCTGGTGACTCGCGACGAAAAGTTCAAGCTCGAGCCGGCGCTCGCCGAATCGTGGCAGGCGGTCGACGCGAAGACCTGGCGCTTCAAGATCCGCCAGGGCGTCACGTTCCACGACGGCACGCCGTTTACGGTCGACGACGCGGTGTTCTCGATCAAGCGGGCGATGACGGCGCCGTCGCAGCGCTCGTTCCAGATGAAGGGCGTGCTCGGCACGAAGAGGATCGACGAGCAGACGCTCGAGGTTCAGCTCGAGGCGCCGGACGCGGTGCTGCCGGAGAAGTTCATCTTCCTGCCGATGATGAGCCGGGCCTGGTCGGAGAAGAACAAGGTCGAGGTCGCGCAGGATTTCAACGGCAAGCAGGAGACCTACGCGGTTCGCAATGCAAACGGGACCGGGCCGTTCATGCTCGACCGCTACGAGCCGGATATTCGCGCGGTGCTGAAGCGCAATCCGCGCTGGTGGGGCTGGAGCGACAAGCGCTCGGGCAACGTCGACGAAGTGATCTGGCTGACCGTGCGCTCCGACGCGACCCGGCTCGCCGCGCTGATCTCGGGCGGTGCCGAGATGCTGCTCGATCCGCCGACTCCCGACGTCGCGCGGCTGAAGAGCGAACCGTCGCTGACCCTGCTGCAGACGGCCGACATCGGCGAGCAGTACCTCGCCTTCGACCAGTGGCACGACGAACTCGCCGACAGCGACGTGAAGGGCCGCAATCCGTTCAAGGATCTGCGCGTGCGCAAGGCGGTCTACCACGCGATCAATGTCGAGCTGATCGGGCAGAAGGTGCTGCGCGGCTTGGCTGTGCCGACCGGCGGCTTCATGTCGACCTTGGTCGACGGCTCGCCGGCTGAGCTCGATCGCCGGCTGCCGTATGACCCGGCGAAAGCGAAGGCGCTGCTCGCCGAGGCGGGCTATCCGAACGGCTTCTCGGTCGTGCTCGATTGCGTCAACGTCGCCTGGCGCGAGGCCGTGTGCCAGGCGATGACCGCGATGCTGACGCAGGTCGGTATCCGCGCGACCCTGCGCTCGTCACCGACCAACCAGTTCTTCCCGAAGCTGAGCCAGGGCACCAGTAGCCTCGTCGAGTTCGGCTGGACGCCGACGACCGAGGCCTGGGGCTCGCTCAACGCGCTGTTCCGCACCTGGGACAAGAGCGGCCTCGGCACCTTCAATGCCGGCCGCTACAGCAACCCGAAGCTCGACACGCTGATCGACACGATGCGCGTCGAGCCCGACCTGACGCGACGCCGCGCGATGGTTGCG